>Ga0316190_10003726_pt1 | contig 11048 bp, 14 predicted proteins | sample Eddworburrow2_MG_FD_204929 | JGI IMG/M metagenome (GOLD analysis project Ga0316190, IMG submission 204929) | Coastal sediment microbial communities from Maine, United States - Eddy worm burrow 2 | ecosystem: Environmental > Aquatic > Marine > Coastal > Sediment | place: USA: Maine | collected... | reverse complement strand
GACCTCGCGCTGGGGGTGAGGAGACGGTGCTGTTCACCATCGAGAGCAACCTCGTGCCAGAGCAACTCGACTACTCCCGACAACACCAGTTCGTGACCCCGCCGCTCGGCAGCTACGACCTCATGGCTGATATCTCGGCCGCGGCTCTTGGCGAAGTTGTCGACCTTGCAGTGCTCCGCGGCCACCAGAAAGGTCTCGAGCTCACCATCACACCGAAGAGGCGAACGGCCGGGACAGTGGCCCACTGAGGGAACCGCCGGCGCCCTTGGCGGTCGTGCGCGACAGTTGCTTGTGGTCACCGCCGTAATTGATGAGTCGCAGTCAGGCGGCTTGGTGTCTGCTCACTGGCTCGTGGACCGTCGGCTCTATGGTCCGTCGGGTTCGAACCCTCGAACTACAGTGGGGCGCATGGCTACTGGTTCGGAGTTGGACGATCAGCTGGCTCCGCCGGCGGCGGGAATCATTGCCGATCACCGGGCTTCGATTACCTCTACGTCCTCGGCGATGCGTGATCATCTCGAAGAGCTGGCTCCGGAGCTGTGGGCTCGGGCGGGGCGAGCTGGCTTGTGCGATCCGTCCGACTCACCGACGACGTAGGTCTGGACCTCGACCGTCAGCTCGGTGCTGATGGTGTCGAGCTGTTCCGACGCTATGACCTCGCGCCAGCTTTAGCAGCGCTCGCGCAGCCTGGAGCATTCGAGGCTCTGGAACTCGGGCCGTGGCCCGGTGGTCGTTTAGCAGTCCCAACAGCGCGCACAGTCGGTGCCTTCAACCTCTTCGCCGGTTTCGACGCGAGCGACGACGTCGTCTACGCCGTGGACATCTGGCTCGACGGATTCCCGGATTAGCCCCATCGGACGAGCAGCCGGGTGAGGTTCATGCTCATGGCCAGGCCGATGATTCCGCCTAGTTCAAGGTGAGTCCTTGCGAGCAGTGGTGCTAGCCAAAGCACCAAATACGACAGCGAGTACGCACTGGATGACCAACACGTGGTTTGATGCCGGCGGCTGTGACTGGTCTCCGGTGCTGTCGCTCTCGGACTTGTCGTCTCGTGAGGTCAAGAAGGTGGAGCTCATGACGCTACGGCTCGCAGCATCTTCGATTCTGCAGCTCGTCGGATCCGGTGTACTCGGTCACGGGCGTAGGGCGTGCGACGAATACGCACCCGCCGGCATGATCATCCGAGGTTGCATATTCCCAACTAGCCCAAATAGACCGTATTCGGGGCTCATCTCCAGGCATCCAACTAGTGCTCTGTCCACAAGGTTCGCCCGGTTCAGGCCATGGCCGAGCCGGTATTCGGGACTTGAGGAACCGTAGTGTGGGAGCAGCAACGCGGCTGGGTCAGGTGGTCTGGTCCTCGATGATGGCGGTTGGGGCATCGGTCTTGATCGAGTCGATTCCCTTGAGTGCCCCGGTTTTGGCTTCGTAGCCTTCGCTGGCGGCGATGATCTCGCCGTTGGCGGCCTTCAATCGGAACCGGTACTTGCCGGCTTTGTCTTTGAACACCTCGAACTTCGCGACCATCGGCCGTCCTCCTCGCAGGGAACCCTTGGGCGTACTTTGCCCCATCGTCGTCGCGACTTCTCCGCGGTCGATGGGATGCCCTTTGGAGCTCGAGCTAGCAGCGGGCCGCGCCCGGTGCATGCCGCTCGCCCAGCTTGTCGACCGCTGGACGGATCGTTTCCGGTCTCATCCTCAGACCCCACCAAGGACTCCGATCCTTCAGAACCAGGCCAATTGCCCCCCCGTCCCTGTTCAGGATGGGAACATCGCCCCTGGCACGCGCTGTCGCTCAGAATCCCGTCTGCATCGATCCTCGTCACACCCAAACGAAAGAATCCCGGTCTCAAGCCCGGCTAGCTCTTGTCAGCAGCCATGCGACGCAGTTTCATCGACACGCTTGACCAATGGCGACGGTGCGGCCCCCCACCGAACGCGCTCGACAACAGGAAGAGCTTTTGTGCAGCAACCCGCTCGTAGTGAGCCCTTGTTGATCCGCTTCACGACAGCAGAGTCGAGTTCCTCGTTGACCCAGGGTTTCGAAACGCTTTGTGCAGATAGCACTGCGATCACGCCGTCCGATTGGTCCAGGCCCGCAACGAAGATCTTCTGAACAAGCGAGTCGCCAGCGACCATCTCCCATTTGTCCACCCAGGCATCGACTTCTTGGCCCCGGAGTTCCGTGGCGAGAGGAATAGCAAGGCGTTCCTTGTCCTCGCTTGCGTGACTCAAGGGGTATTCGACGCGTGGACGAGGCCATCAGCGCTCGCCAAGTGGTGGGCACCACCCGGGGGTCGGTGTGTCACTGCATCGATCGACCTACGTCTCGGCGGTCGCTACAGCATCGTGAACGAGCTGCCGGATGGCGTCATCGTGACGATCCAAGGCGAGTACCTCACCATTGAACCGCCAACATTGCTGAGGTTCACGTGGGCCACCGACGCATCGCAGTCGGCAACGGAGACCGTCACGGTCACCTGCGACGCCGACGGTCACGATACCAAGGTCACTATTGTCCACACGAGACTGCCCAGCCAGGAAGCAGCTGAAGCGCACAAGGCCGGCTGGGACTCCTGCCACATTGGCCTGGCCCGCTTCCTCGGTCCCAATCAAGAATAGTCGGGGAACCTTTTTGGCGACGGAGATCGGGGTTCATCGGCTCCCCGGGGCACGCACATTGCCTACCTCTGACCGGTGTCCGTCTTGGCGGTGTGGTGTGCGGGGTGGTCCCCGTCGGGCGCATTCGTGCCAGGATGCGGGGGCAACGAACCGTAATGAAGGGGACTACACCATGGCCACCGAGGTGATCGAGTACGACGTGGGCGACCTGCACGCCGTGGGTCTGTTGGCTTTGCCCGACGGTGACGACAAGCGGCCAGGGGTGCTCGTCTGCCATGAGGGCCCAGGACTGGGCCGCCATGTCAAAGATGTCACCCGACGCATCGCCGACGAGCTCGGGTTTGTGGCGTTCGCGCTCGACTACATCGGTAACGGCGAGGTGTTGGCCGCCATGGACGATGTCATGGGCCGGCTGGGACCGCTCATGGCCGATCCATTGCAGATCCGGGCGCTCGGCCAAGCCGGCCTCGATGTGTTGACGGCCCAGGAGCGGGTCGACACCTCACGACTGGCCGCCATCGGGTACTGCTTCGGCGGCACCATGTCACTGGAGCTCGCCCGCGGCGGAAGCGACCTGCAAGCCGTCGTCGGGTTTCACTCCGGTCTGTCGACGACCAGACCCGAGGACGCGGCCAACATCACCGCAAAGGTGCTCGTGTGTATTGGTGCAGAGGATCCGATGGTCCCGACAGCCCAGCGCTCGACGTTCGAGACCGAAATGCGCGATGGCGGGGTGGACTGGACAATGAACCTGTACGGCGGGGCCGCGCACAGCTTCACCAACCCCGAAGCCGGAGCGATGGGTGTCCCCGGCATCGAGTATCACGGGGCAACCGACCGTCGGTCGTGGACGGCTATGGTCGACATGTTCGCTGAGACCCTTTCTTAGGATCCGACGCGACAGGAGATCTGGCGTTGGAACTCCGATGATGGGGTGGTCGCTCGAACGGTTTCGTTCGGGGTTGGGGAGAGGTTCCGTGGCATGCTCGCCTCGATGCGCAGGACGACCCCGCCGATGGTGCTCGCCACAAATCTGGCCAAGACCTTTGTCGATCGCGGTCGTCGCACCGAGGCTTTGGCCGGTCTGAACCTTGAGATTGGCACCGGCGAGTTCGTCAGCATCATCGGACCCAGCGGGTGTGGAAAGTCCACGCTCTTGCGGCTGGTCGGGGGCCTGATCGAAGCGGACCACGGCAAGATCACCGTCGCCGGCAGCACCCCACTCGATGGGCGCCGGGTCAAACGTTTTGGACTGGTCCCTCAGTCGCCGGCTCTGCTTCCCTGGCGAACCGTGCGCGAGAACCTCAACTTGTTGCCTCGACTGAATCGGGGCCAAGGCCGGGGCCGCGTGGAACCCGCCGAGATCGAAGAGCTGCTCGAGGCGGTCGGCCTGAGCGCATTCGCGGAGTCGTTTCCGGCCCAGCTCTCCGGAGGCATGCAACAACGTGTCAGCCTGGCCCGCGCGTTCGCGCTTCGCCCCCCCATCCTGCTGATGGACGAGCCGTTCGCGGCGCTCGATGAGATCACCCGTTCCGACATGCGGTTCCAACTGCTCGCCCTGTGTGAGGACACCGCCGCGACCGTGCTGTTCGTCACCCATTCGATCGAGGAGGCGGTCCTGCTCTCGGACCGTGTGCTGATGCTGACCAGCCGTCCGGGCACGGTGTTCGACGAGTTCACCATCGAACTCGAACGGCCACGGCGCCAGGGCATCGAAGATCTGGCCGCGTTCCATCGACACACCGCCCTGCTCCGCAATGCGCTGAACAAGGCCGCCCGAGCTTCGAGCTCGACAGGGGCCCTATGAACCGGCCGCCCGAGACTCGCAACCCAAAATCTCACCCGCGCCTCACGCTCATCTCCACCCCGTCGGGGGTACTGAACTCTCTGGCTCCGCTGGTCGGGCTACTGGTGCTATTTGGTGGCTGGGAGCTCTATGTGCGCCTCGGCGACGTGTCGCTACTCACCCTGCCCGCCCCGTCGAGGGTGATCGTCCACGTCGTGAGCGATCCCGGCTTCTATCTGAGCAATGGCTGGGTCACCCTGTCCGAGGCCATGCTGGGCTTTGCGTTGGCCTTGGCCACCGCCCTGATGGTGGGCACCGCCATGGCTCACTCGCGCTTTATGGAGCGGGCGACGATGCCGGTGATCGTGCTCATCCAGTCGACGCCGGTTGCGGTGCTGGCCCCGGTGTTCTTGTTGTGGTTCGGGTTCAGTCCTACCCCAAAGATCCTCGTCGCCGCCCTCTTCGCATTCATTCCATTCGTTACCAACACCCTCACCGGTCTTCGGAGCGTCGATCGAGACACGCTCGAGGTCATGCGGTCCGTCGACGCCAGCCGCGCTGAGGTGTTGTGGCATCTGCGGCTGCCGCACGCCTTGCCGGGTCTGTTCTCGGCGGGGCGGATCTGTGTGAGCCTCGCCCTGGTGGGAGCGGTGATCGGGGAGCTCTACGGCGGGTCGACCGAGGGGCTGGGGTATCAGGCCCGCATCGCTCAATCGCGTAGTCTCGTCGATCAGCTGTGGGGCAGCGTCCTGTCATTGGCCCTCATGGGCATCGTCTTGACCCTGGTGGTCATGGCCGTCGAACGACGAGTGCTCCGTTGGCACCCCTCGCAGACAACGATCTAGACCGGTCTACGGCAAACCCGATTGGAGAACAGTGTGTGGCAGACGATGAGAGGCATGGCCCTTGGCCTGGCCCTGACCCTGGTAGCGGTCAACTGTGGAAGCTCCAGTGACGACTCGGCGGGCTCTGAGCCCGTCGGTGACACGACGAACTTGAGCGCCGACCAGCGCTGTGAGGCCAACCGGGAGGCGGGCACCATCGTCTTCGTGTCATCGTTCGATTTCGCGGCCGCCGCGACAATTCTGGACGTGATCGCCGCCGACGCCGAGGGATACTTCGACGAGTACTGCCTCGATGTCGACATCAAGCCCGGCTTCGCGCCCGGCAACGGTGGCCTGGTCGCGGAAGGACAGGCCCAGATCAGCTCGGCCGGGTCATTCGGGGAGCTGGTCAATACCAATGTGCAAGGCGAGGCCGAGCTGGTCGCGCTGGCCCAGTACGGAAAGACGGCCATCGAGACGCTCATCGTGCCCGCCGACAGCTCGGTGGAAACCCTTGGGGACCTGGGCGGCACGACCATAGGAATCAAGGGGGACCTGCCCTACTCGCTCCAGGCCATGCTCGGGGTGGCGGGGGTCGAGCGGTCGAGCTTTGAGGAGCTCTTGTTGGACGGATTCGATCCGGTGGCTCACCTCGATCTCGGCATCGACGCTCTCCCGGTGTACAAGAGCAACGAGCCCGCCCAGCTCGACGCGGCTGGGGTCGCCTACCGCCAGTTCGATCCCCTCGAGTTTGACGTGCCGGCATCGTTCGGCGTGTTCTTCACCAGCGCCGAGTTCCTCGATCAACATCCGACCGCGGTCGAGGACTTTCTCCGGGCCGCGTTCCGCGGGTTCGCGTTCGCGCTCGACGCCCCCGAAGCCGCGGTAGGCCACGCCTTCGATCGCATCGACGCCGCCGGCAACCCGAACTTCTTGTCGAGCGAGGGTGAGGGCTTCCGGTGGCTTACCGAAAGCGGTCTGGTGCTCGCGACCACCGCCGAAGGTGAGGGCCCGGGGCTGCTCGATATCGACCGGCTCGGCTCCGAGATTGAGTTGCTGACCGAGGTCGGCGTGTTCGCGGAGCTTCCGGACTGGCGGTCGATGACCGCACCAGGGCTCGCCGATGGGCTCTACGACGGTAGCGACGTCATCGTGTCGGTCGAGTGAGAGGCCGCCATCGTTGACCGACTACGGAATCCTCAGCCTGGCCGACCATGTGAGCGACCCCCGCACCGGTCAAACCAACTCCCAGGCCGCCCGCTTGCAACAGGTCGTGGAGAACGCGGTGGAGGCCGAAGCAGCCGAGTTCACCGCATTCGGCGTCGGCGAGCACCACTTCAGCGGGTACATCCTCTCGGCCCCTGAACTGGTGCTGGCCGCGATCTCGTCGCGGACCACAAAGATCCGGATCGGCACGTCGGTGACGCTGCTGGCCAATACCGACCCGGTCCGCCAGGCCGAGCAGCTCGCGACCCTCGATGTGCTCTCCAAAGGGCGAGCCGAAATGACCTTCGCCCGTGGGGTGTCGGAAAGGACCGCTCACGCGTTCGGCATCTCGGACCTCCACGAGCTCCGCCTGCGCTTCGAGGAATATCTGGGCCTCGTCCTCCGCCTGTTCACCGAGGAGCGGGTCACCTGGCAGGGCAACTACCGGGCCCCGCTGGTAGATATACGGCTGGAGCCGCGGCCCATCCAAAAACCCTATCCACCCATGTGGATCGGAGGTGGCCTTTCGACCACCTCGGCGGGGCTGGCCGCATCTTTGGGCCTCCCGTTGTTTCTCCCGAGCCTGTTCCGCTGGCCCGCCGACTATCTGGCGATCCTGGACCACTATCGAACCGCTCGCGTCGAAGCCGGACACAATGGCCGCGCCCGGATCGGATTCCCCAGCTACCTCCATGTGGCCAAGACCAGCCAGTTGGCGCGCCAACGCTGGCGGCCCCATCTCGAGCACTATCGGGACTTCGCCCTGACCGTGCGCAGCGCATTCGGGCGCGACACCGATTTCGACAGCCTGTTGACTGGCCCCGCCATCTGTGGCTCACCGGCCGAGGTCGTTGAACGCATCACCGAGATCGATGAGCTGTTGGAACTCGACCGTCATATCTTCCTGCTCGATGCCGGGGGCCTGCCCGGCAAGGTCATCTCCGAGGAGATGGAACTATTGGCTACCGAGGTTCTTCCTGCGCTGGCTCGGGTAGCCCGCCCAGCTCGGCCACCAATCGATTGATGTGCTCGACCAGATCGTCGCGTCGTTCGTCGTCGAGCTGCAGCACCGCGCAGAGATAATCGGCGAACAACGCCCACCCGAGACCCAGCGCCGCGGCGGCGGCCACCATGGTGTCGACTTCGGTGGCGTTCAGATCGGGACGAGTGCGGTTGAGCGCCGCTTGCCATGATGTGGCAATCGGATGGGAGGAGAACGGATCGGCCATTTCCTGATCGTCCAGGCGGATCCGGGCGATGGCCTTGGCCAGTTCGCCATCGCGCCGACTGGCGAGATCGGGTGGCGGAAATCCGTCGGGGTTTCGGTCTTGGCTGGCCCGGCGATTGATGTCGTCAAACGCGGCCGAAATCAGGCGGGCCTTATTGCCGAAGTAGGTGTGGACCAGTCCATGATTCACGTTGGCCCGCTCGGCGACCTGGCGGACTGACACATGGGTGCCCTCGGTCACGATCAGTTCGCTCGTAGCGCGGATCAGCGAGCGCATCACCGCCTCGCGCCCGGTGGGGCGACCCGCGGGACGGTCCGAGCTATCCGCCATGCAGAAGGACCGGGATGTGGCGCGACCCTCGCACCTGACCGTTGGCCCAGGTTGTCGTGCGACTCTCGTCCAACCGGTAGTGGGGGAACGCCCGCAACCACTCCTGGAGGGCCACCACCAGCTCGAGACGTGCCAGGTTGGAGCCGATGGCACTCCATGTCGTGTCGATCGTCTCGTCACCCATGTCGTCGCGTCCTTTCAGGCGAGCACGTTAGTCGTCTGACTCATTCAGTGTCAACGGAAGCGGTGCCCGCTTTCGGTGTCACCAGCATCACCATTCCGCGCCCACAGGGAGCGGAACCATCAGCGAGATCGGGTGAGCTCCACGGGATCCCACTCGATGTCGCCCCGTTTGCGCAGTTGCCACCAACCCTGGAGGAACTGCACGAGACTGACAAAGAACGTGGCCATCATGACGGTCGAGAATCGTTCGAGGGTGCCGCGCGGGGCCGTACCGGGTTCAAGGGTCAACGTCGACAACAGGATGAGGCTGACCACCGACGCGGTGAGGGTGGTGAGGCCCGCCACGACCGTTGGGAGGTTGCGTTTCGCCGCAGTTCTCAGGGGTGAGGAAACCACCCGGCCGATGATGATGATTCGCTCGACGCCGCGCTCGTAGAGCTCGACGATGCCATCGACGAGCTCCAGACCAGCCGACGCCTCGGTCCGAGTCGCGCGGCTGGTTGATCAGCGACTCGGCCGTCTTCTCCAGCTCCCCGAGCGCGTAGTGGACGGTGGGAAAGGCCACGCCCTGTTTCGACCGGATTCTGACCACAAATTTGGCCCGCATCCGTCCTCCGGAACGTCGTTGAGTGGCCCGTCCCATCGGATGGCTGTCGACGCCAGTCGTTTTTGTCCAGCCCTCTATCCTTGCTCTCCCCCCTCTATCCTTGATGTGACTGAACGTGTGGCTCCAGGTGGGTACGGGCAGACAACAAAGACACAGTGGCGGAGAGCGGGACCGACAATGGCGACAACCAACCTCGACGGACGTCCGTCAGATGGCAAACGGTCCAAACCGAGCGGCTACCCGCCGTGGCTGTTGGCCGCGGTGGCCGGCAGCGGTCTCCTCGTCGGCGGATTGGTCTACGCCATAGCGTTGCCCCTGATCGGGTCCGATCCGACCGAGGCGATCGCGGTGGGGGCCGAGTCCGAGAGCGCCGAGGACGAGCGACCTTCGCTCGGCTTGCCTTCCGAGCCCGCCTCATCGGCCACCGATGAACGGGCGAGCGAGACACGCATACGATCGACCGTCACCACTCCGACGACCATCGCGGCCGAAGGCAAGGTTCCGGAATCCGCAGCCATGATCTCCGATGGGGTCCTCCATCTGAGTGGCGCCGTACAGAGCGAGGATGCACGCATTGCCATCGTCGAGCTTGCCACCACCGTGATGGGCGAGGGCAATGTTGTCGACGAGTATGTGATCGACCCGAGGGCGGGGGACCCGTCCCGCGGCAAGATCGTCATCGAGGACACGGTCCTGTTCGAGTTCGCTTCCGCGAAGATAGTTCCGGGTTTCACCGAGCTGCTGGACAAGGCCACCGTGTTGATGACGATTCGACCCGCCACGAAGCTCACGGTCGTCGGGCACACCGACAACATCGGCCCCGACGACTACAACCTGGCTCTGTCCCGGACGCGGGCCGACACCGCAGCCAAATACCTCATCTCGAGCGGGATCGCGGAAGAACGCATCGAGACCCGGGCCGCCGGAGAGTCCGAGCCGAGAAGCACCAACAACACCGAGGAAGGCCGTCGAAGCAACCGACGGATCGAGTTCCTGCTCGAAAACCTGCTGTAGCGATCGAGCCCAGGACCAGAGCCGGACCAGACCAGACCAGACCAGACCTGGATCACGGGAGGACGGTCTCGGCGATGGTGAGGGCATTGAGCGCCGGCGGGAAGCCCGAATACGGGCCCGTTTGCATGATGACCTCGAGCACCTCGCCAGGGGTCAGGCCGACGTTCAGCGCGGATCGGAAAAATTTCCGCTGCTGAGTCTCCATCCGCGTTGCGGTGAACGCGGCGACCGAACAGATCATGCGTTGACGGCGAGTGATGTGCGGGCGGTTCCATACGTCGCCGTAGAGATGGGTGATCGCTACCGTGTAGAGCTCGGCGGCCGCCGAATCCGGTGAGGCGTAGCCGGCATCGGACCGCTCATCGTGCAGATCGGCCATGGTCTCGCGGCCCAAGGCCGACAGCTCGGCCAGGTCAGGCTCCTCCGGCGCCGGACCATCGGGAATGGTCAGCTCGAGGGTGTCAAAGACCTCGGCCACCACAGCCAGAGAATTCTCCGCGGTCGGCAATCCGGAATACATCGCGGCATGGAGCATGACCTCTCGTATGAGCCGAGCGTCGAGGCCGATATGGAGCGCCGACCCAACATAGGTCTTCAGCTGAGGTAGGCGTTGGCTCGACGTCAAAGCGGTGAGCGTAGCCAGCATCCGATCCTCCAAGCAGAGCCCGGGGCGCGCCCAGAGGCGGCCGAACACGATCTCATCGGTCAGCGGTCCGTACCCCGCGAGCAGGTCAGAACCACTGACCTCCGAGAGTCCCAAGGTCATTCTCAGCTCACGGCCCAGCCGGCGTAGATCGTCGCGTTCGCTCATCTCATCCTTCTCCTCGACGGTCGTAGCGGGATGCTATCCAGCGCGGGACCACCGGGTTTTGGTGAGGTCACCAAGGTTATGCCAAGTCCCCGCCAAGGGCTCCGTGGCTCACTGTCAATACCCGGCCTGAGGGGGCCGAACGATGGGAAGGGGAGCCCTGATGAACGATGTAGTAGACGAGGTCACCATCCAGGTAAATACGTTCGGTCCAATAGTGGCGCGAGCGTTGGACGGCGACCAGGCCGCCTGGCAGGAGATCGTCGAGCGCTTGGGCGGAGTGGTCTGGGCCCAGGTGAGACGCCATGGTCTCAGCGAAGACCTCGGTGAGGAAGTGGTCGCCCGAACCTGGTCGAAGTTGGTCAACCGCCTCCACACCGTCGAGGACCCCGAGCGCCTGCCCGGGTGGCTGGCCACCACCGCCCGGCGTGAGGTGTAC
>Ga0316190_10003725_pt1 | contig 11048 bp, 11 predicted proteins | sample Eddworburrow2_MG_FD_204929 | JGI IMG/M metagenome (GOLD analysis project Ga0316190, IMG submission 204929) | Coastal sediment microbial communities from Maine, United States - Eddy worm burrow 2 | ecosystem: Environmental > Aquatic > Marine > Coastal > Sediment | place: USA: Maine | collected... | reverse complement strand
TTGAAACCAGCACCGAGTCCGGCAGGCCGATCGAGCTGTTCGAGTTCACGATCGACACGACGGTCTACCGCTACACGAACGCCGAGGACGACATCACCTACTCGGCCGAGATCTACACGAGCGAAACCATCATGCGGACGTCGCCGACGCTCTCGTCGAGCGAAGGCGGCCGCCAGCAGATGGAGATCACGCTGCCCGCGGACAACCCGATCGCCGAGCGCTACATCGGGATCGTCCCGGCGGATCGAGTCAGCCTGCGCGTCCTCCGCTTCCACCGCGGCGACAGTCCGAACGGGATCGTCCTCTGGGACGGCCGCGTCGTCTCGGTCAAGTTCGAGAAGAACGGCGGCGCGGCCAGGCTCTACTCGGTCTCCTCCGAGTCGGCCCTCTCGCGCCCCTGCCCCGGCCGCAAGTATCAGTCCATGTGCAATCATACCCTATACGACGGCCTTTGCCAGGCCGTGAAGGCCTCGAACAAGTACAGCGGCAACTGCTCCGCAGTCTCCGGCGCGACGATCACCGTCGACGGCGTCGGCGGCGAGGGCGCAGACTGGGCCGTCGGCGGGACCGTAGAATACGGAAACGAGAAGCGCCTGGTCACCGCCCAAAGTGGGAACGTCCTGACGCTGCAGATCCCCTTCCCGGAAAGCCCGGCAGGCTCCGCGGTCGACGTCTACGCGGGCTGCGACCATCTGCTGACGACCTGCGCCTCGAAATTCTCGAACGAGGACAACTTCGGCGGCTTCCCTTACGTCCCTTGGGTCAACCCCTTCAGCGCTGGAGTCGAATAATATGTTCTGGTTTGCTCTCCTGCTCTGGGCCGCCTTCACCGTCGCCTACGAGATCATCCGGCCGAAGCCCACGTTCGAGAACGCCCGGCCCGCTGGGATGGGCGACTTCAACTTCCCGACCGCGACGGAAGGCCGCGCCGTCCCCCTGGTCTGGGGGACCTGCAAGATCACCGGCCCGAACCTGATCTGGTACGGAAACTTTGGCAAGGTCGCACGGACCGAAGAGGTCAAGACGGGGATGTTTTCCTCCGAGACCGTGACCATCGGCTACCGCTACTACATCGGCCTGCAGATGGCCATCTGCCACGGCGTCGTCGATGCGATCAGCGGCGTCTGGTGCAACGAGAAGCGCGTCTCCTCGCACCTCTTCGACGTCGACGGCGAGACTGCGGCCGTCTCCCATACAACGCTCTACGGCGGCGAGGAGCACGGCAGCGGCGGGATCTCCGGCGACATGACCTTCTACTCGGGCTCGACGACCCAGGCGGTCGACAGCTACCTCGACCTGAAGATCTCCGGCGACGTCCCCGCCTACCGCGGGACCTGTCACATGGTCTGGAGCAACGGCTCGCAGACCGGCGGCGGCTGGATCGGCAACTCCTCGAACCTCTCGCCCTTTGCCTTCGAGGTCCGGCGCGTCCCGGACGGGCTGAACCTGGCCTCCTCCGTCCCGGCTGCCCACCAGCCCAACCTCGAAGGGAACGGGGCCAGCGACGCGAACCCGATGAACGTGCTCTACGAGATCCTGACCGACACCGACTGGGGCCTCTCGATCAGCTCCGCCGACATCGACACGACGAACTTCCAGGAGGCGGGCGAGACCCTCTTCGACGAGGGCAACGGCTTCTCGATGGTCATCGACAACGCGATCCAGATCTCGACGCTGATCGAAGAGATCCAGCGCCAGATCGACGGCTCGCTCTACTTCGACCGCGGTCAAGGCCAGTGGAAGGTCAAGCTCGCCCGCGACGACTACTCGATCCCGAGCCTGACCACGCTCGACGAGTCGAACATCCTGGAGCTGAAAGAGTTCACCCGCCAGACCTGGGAAGAGACCACGAACCAGGTCCGCGTCCAGTACACGGCGCGCAGCCTGACCGGCGCAGGGAGCAGCGTCTACCAGGAAACCTACGCGATGGCCCAGGACCCGGCGAACATGGACATCCAAGGCCAGACCGTCCAGTCCGACGTCCGCTATCCCGGCGTCAAGGTCCAGTCGCTCGCCTCCGACCTGGCCTGGCGCGACCTGCGGGCGATGTCCTACCCGCTGGCAAAGATCAAGATCACCGTCAACCGCGGGATGTGGGCGGCGGCCCCTGGCTCCCCCTTCGTCTTCAACTGGGCCCGGCTCGGGATCTCCGACCTGGTGATGCGCGTCGCGAAGATCAACTACGGCGGCGTCGGCGACTCGAAGATCGAGATCTTCGCGATCCAGGACATCTTCGCCGCGGCGACCGCGGTCTACGGCGACGCCGTCGGCTCCGGCTGGGACGAGCCCACCGACGGCCCGGCCTACGCCACCGCGGGCAATACGCTGATGTTCGAGTGCCCGAAGCAGATCGTCGAGCAGGACAGCTACAACGACAACCTGAACCCTCGCGTCTGGATGTCCTGCCGACACCCCGGCGACGGAACCGTGAACATGAGGGCCTACATCCAGACCGACACGATCCCGCCGGGCGGCACCTACGCCGAGGACGCCGCGGTCTACGGCTTCGTCCGGACCGGCACGCTGGACGGCGCGCTGGGCCCCTACGGAACCACGGCGGCGCGGCCCGACACTGGGACCAGCATTACCGTCGACATGGTCGACGACCTGGCGCTGGTCGAGGTCGACGGCGGGCCCGAGCTGGTCGAGAACCTCTCGGCCATCGGATACATTAACGGCGAGTTTATCGGCTGGGAGACGGCCACGGACATCGGCGGCTCGCAGATCCGACTGAACAGTATCTACCGCGGCCTCTTCAACTCCGCGCCGCAGTATCACGCGGACTCCTCGACGATCTGGTTCCTCTCGCTGGGCGGCAACCTGACGAAGAAGACCATCCCATCCTCGCACGACGAGGCCCTGCTACAGCTGCGCGGCGTGAACGGATCCGGCGAAGAGACGACCGAGCTGGAGACCCCGGAGATCAGCCTGCACCTGGACCGGATCTGGCTGAACCCGCTCGCACCTCGCGACCCCTACATCAACGGCACCTTCGCCGACCCGACCATCGCGCTCGATACCCAGTACCTGACCGAGACCGGCCGGACCGGCGACGATGCTCGGGCCCTGGAGGTCGAGGTCACGCCTCGCGACTGGCTGGTCGACAGTCCGCTGACGGACACGACCCTGACCGCGAACTGGGACAGCTACCTGCCCGAGTTCGACTTCACGCTGACGCTGGGCGTCGGCGTCGAGGACATCGAAGTCCTGGTCGAGATCGACGACGACAGCACGACCCCGACCGCCTACATCCTGCGGAACGACATCATCCTGGCCTGCGGCGCGAACCAGGTCATCCCGACCGACGGCGAGATCTCGGTCATCGCCCGCCACTGGGCCTCCTCCGCCTGGCGGGAAAGCGACCCGCTGCAGTTCATCTTCACCTCGACGACCTCCTCGCTGCAGGGGAACGACGACCTGACGCACGGCGCGGTCGACAACGGGACCTCTCCAAACGCGGTTATCTACGGCGAAACCGGCAGCTACAGCTTCGACATCAAAACAGCCCTTCCGTCCTCCGGCACGCTGGAGGCCAGGATCAACGCGGGCTCCTGGGCGACGGTCATCTCGGCCGGGAACTCGACCGGGTCACTCGCGGTTACAGCTGCAGACTCGGTCGAGCTGCGCTGGCAAACGAGCGGCCCTGCTGCAGACCAATTTTTCGACATCACCGGCCCGACTTCCGAGATGGGCTACGGCGTCCTGACAGCGTAGGAGATAACATGAGTTTCATCGCGCCCCCTCATTCCTGGAAGACCCGCCGGGCCTTCATGTTCATCGTTACCGGCTTCTGCATGGCCGTGATTCTGCTGGCCCTGCTGGTCAAGCCGGACACGGGCGTCGCCGGGACGGCGATCTCCTTCGCCTTCGGGACCATCACCGGCACGCTGGGGACCTACGTCTTCGGCGCGGTCTGGGACGACAAGAACCGCGTCGCCAAGGAGAAGAACTGATGCTGGCCTTCCTGATGAAGAAGCCGGTCCTCGCTGGGCTCGCGGGCCTGGCGCTCGTGACGATGCTCGGCCTGGGCTACCGTCACTACACCGGCCTGCTGAACAAGGTCGAGAGCCTGCAGGCCCAGTCGGCCACGCTGGCTTTAGGACTTGACACGGAGCGCGCCGCCGTGGTAGACTTGCAGGGCGTCATTGAAGAGTGGGAACAATCGCAGGCTGACCTCGTCGGCCAGATCAAGGAGATGCAGGAAATTGCAAACGATGCACGACAGGAAACGCAGCGCTTGCGCCAGCTATTCGCGGAGATCGACTTCGCCGATCTGGCTCCTGCTGCTCTCGACTCTCTCGCTGATGATACTACTGAACGGCTGTTCCGGCTCATCGACGATGCCTCCGATCCAGGTCGATACGATAGCAGCGGAGCGGCCGCCAGCGAAGCCGACACTACCAGCGCCGGATCCGATCCAGACGCTGGACCTGGACTGGACGGTAGTCCAGACTGAAGAGGGCCCCGCCCTCGCACTGACCGAGGAGCAGTTCCAAATACTGGCGACGAACCTCTCCGAGATTCTGCGCTGGGTTACCGAGGCAGCATGGAGGCTACATTACTATGGTTCCCCGTAATCAGAACGGCTACCTGACACGCGAAGAGATCGACCTCATCATCCACAAGACGGTCCGCGAGACCCTGACGACGATGGGGATCGAAGCAGCGAACCCGATCGAGATGCAGCGCGACTTCCAGATGCTGCGCGACTGGCGGAAGGCCAGCACCTCGGTCCGCGCTAAAGTCCTGATGACCGCCATCGGGATACTAACAGCCGGAGCCCTCGGGGCTCTAGCGGTAGGAGTGAAAAGTGTCCTCACGAAGTCCTGAAGAAATTGCGGAACGGACAGAGATCGTCCGCGAAGTTTACGAGCGCCTGCAGTCCTGGCGCGGCGTCGCTCGCGAGCTGGGCTGGCCCCGCTCGACCGTCCGCTACTACCAGCGCCTGCTCGGCGTGACTCCGCTCCCCGTCGCGGGCGGCGATGTCCTGGCCACCGCGGCGAAGAAGATGCCCCTCCCGGCGAAGGGCGACGTCAAGCGCTACATCCTGACCTGCGCCCAGAACAACACGCTGCACCACGAGGCCGCCTGGGCGAACCTCTGCGCGCTGGCCGAGCACCTCGACGCCCAGATCCTGATCAGCCGCTTCGCCTACAACGTCTCCGCCTGGGCCCAGCAGAAGAGCGTCAAGCCCGGCACGGCGAAGAGCCGCGAGGATCTCTGGTACGATCCCGAGCTGGCCGACCACTACAGCGACGACCGCGTCGAGCTGGCTCCCGGCCTGGTCTGGTGCGGCGAGTCGAACATCTCGCCGACCGCGGTCCGGCCGCTCTCCGGCCTGGAAGGTTACACCGGCCGCAGCTCCGCGATCTTCCCCCATACAAAAATCACGCTGGAGTCCGTCGCGTCCGGGAAGAACGAGGGCGTGAAGCTGCTCTACACGACCGGCTGCATCACGCAGCGGAACTACATCAAACGGAAGGCAGGCCTGAAGGCCGAGTTCCATCACTGCTACGGCGCGGTCCTGGCCGAGGTCGACTCGCGGGGGAACTGGTACGTCCGGCAGCTGAACGCCTCCGCGCACGACGGCACGATCTACGACCTGGACCTCTGCGCCAAGGACGGCGAAGTGACCGGCGGCCACCGAGCGAAGGCGATCACCTTCGGCGATGTCCACGCTGCCCAGGTCGACGAGAAGGTCGCGGCGCTGGGCTGGGGCGACGGCGGGATGATCGACATCCTGCGGCCCGAGGAAGTCCACCTGCACGACCTGCTCGACTTCCGCGCACGGAACCATCACGACACCCGGAACTGCCACCTGAACTTCAAGAAGTTCATCGACGGCCTGGACGATGTCCAGGAGGAGATCGAGGGCTGCGTCCGGCTGATTGAAGATCTTCAGCGGTCTGATTGCAAGGTAGTCGTCATCCAGTCGAACCACGACAACGCGCTCACGCGCTGGCTGCGCGAGGCCGACTACAGGAACGACCCGACGAACGCGATCGTCTTCCTGAAGTGCCAGACCCGAATCTACGAGTCCATCGCGAACCGCGAGCAGAACTTCCACCTGCTGGAGTGGATCATGCAGCAGCTGGGCACCGACCGCGAGGTCCGCTTCCTCCGCACCGACGAGTCCTACATCCTATGCCATGAACGCTCCGGCGGGATCGAGTGCGGGATGCACGGGCACCTCGGGCCCAACGGAGCCCGCGGCAACGCTCGCGCCTTCTCGAAGATGGGAAGGAAGACGAACATCGGCCACACGCACTCGGCCGCCATCGTCGACGGCGTCTACGTCGCCGGGACAAGCTCGAACCTGGACTGCGGCTACAACACCGGCCCCAGCTCCTGGACGCACTCGCACATCATCACCTACCCGAACGGCAAGCGGTCCATCGTCACGATGTACAACGGAGCCTGGCGGGCGGAGTGATTTTTTAGCTTGACACGCACGACCGCAACCTGATATAATCATTTCTGACGTCGGACGAAGTTCAGCGGTACGACTCCGACGCCTGAACCGGGAGACGCTGCTCCCACCTTTCGCAGCTGGTGTTATGCCCAGCAGAGCCCCGGCCCACTGGCCCCGTCCCCATGCGGGGCTACTCCGGGACCTAACGAGGAGCACACAATGATCGACCCCGAAGCAGTCCTGGTCAAGTCCGCACGGGACGGCGGCTTCATCATCGAGGACGAGGACACCTTCCAGGAGCTTTTCCGCCTGGACCCGAACGTCGAGCTGGCCGACCTGATCCGCCAGGTCATCGAGATCTCGAACAAGCGCCAGCGGATCGGCCGCGGCGAAGGAGCGCGCCAGGTGAAGGACGACTTCCGCCGCCTGATGGGCCTGGCCAGGTACTAACGGAGGAGCCCTATGTCCATGAATGAACACAGCACGAACTTCCACGTCATGATCGACTCCAAAGGTCGGCCGACGGTTCGGATCCTGCCAGGGATCGACACGGCCCCGGACGTCATCTTCAACAAGGAACAGCTGGCCGCGGAGCTGACGCGCCTCTTCAAGCAGGCCGCGAGCACCGGCTGGCAGATCGGACAACGCGAGGCGCGGCAGAAGATGCTCGACGCCCTCGGGATCGAGAGACCATGAGCTACGAGTTCCAGACCGAGCCCTTCGAGCACCAGCGCCGCGTCTTCGAGGACACCGCGAACGAGCCCGCCTTCGGTCTCTTCTGGGAGCAGGGCACCGGCAAGACGAAGGCCATCATCGACACCGCCGCCTACCTCTGGGAGCAGGACGAGATCGACACCGTCGTCATCGTCGCGCCGAACGGCGTGCATCGCAACTGGATCACCGACGAGATCCCCGTCCACTGGCCGAAGCGGCACGCCCGCGACGTCGCCATGATGTTCTGGGAGTCGAAGAAGTCCGGCACGGTCAAGCACAAGGCCGAGGTCGGCCGCGTCCTGGAGCACGACGGCCTGCGGATCGTCGCGATGAACTACGAGGCGATGCGGACGAAGCTCGGCGAGAAGGCGCTGAAGAAGCTCTTCGTCGATCACGATGTCCTCCTGGTCTTCGACGAGTCGCACTACCTGAAGAGCCCCGGCGCGCTGCGCTCGATGCGGGCCCACGCGCTCGCCAAGCGGGCGAAGTACAAGCGGATCCTGACCGGGACACCGATCGCGAACTCCCCCTTCGACGCCTACTCGCAGCTGAAGTGCCTGGACGATCGCTACTGGAAGGACAAGGGCTTCTCCGTCTTCTCGACATTCAAGACGCACTTCGGGATCTTCCAGAAGTTCACGAACGGCCAGACCGGCCAGCAGTTCGAGACGATCGTCGGCTACCGGAACCTCGACGAGCTGAAGGCCATGATCGACCCGATCACCGACCGCGTCACGAAGGACGACGTCCTCGACCTTCCGCCGAAGCTCTACCAGAAGCGCTACTTCGAGATGACCGCCGAGCAGCGGAGCGTCTACAAGCAAGTGAAGGAGCAGGCGATCGCCTTCCTGGACAGCGGCGACACGATCACGACACCGCTTGCCCTGGTCCAGCTGCTGCGGCTGCAGCAAATCACCTGCGGCTTCGTCCCCACGGACGACGGCGATCTGGAAGAGTTCGACGGAGTGAACCCGCGGCTCGATCTCCTGGAGGAGATCTGCGACGGCCTGGGCCACAAGGCCATCATCTGGGCCAGGTTCCGGCGCGACATTGACCTGATCATGCAGCGCCTGGGAGACAAGGCGGTCCGCTACGACGGCCAGACGACCGACGACGAACGCTCCGAGGCGAAGGCCCGCTTCCAGGATCCCGAGGACCCGATCCAGTTCTTCGTGGGCAACCCCGCCGCGGGGGCGACTGGGCTGACGCTGCACCAGGCGCGGACCGTCATCTACGCCTCGAACTCTTTCAAGCTGACCGACCGGCTGCAGTCCGAGGACCGCGCCCACCGGATCGGACAGGAGCACCCGGTCGCCTACATCGACCTGATCGCTCCCGGCACCGTCGACGAGCATATCGTTCGGGCCCTGCGGGACAAGGACGAGATCTCGACCGTCCTGACCGGCGACAAGCTGCGGGACTGGATTTAGAGGGCACTATTTTGCTTGAATAGGCCGCCCTATTGTGTTAGAATAGGGGCTCGTAAAAAGCCCAAACAGAGGAGAAGAGATGAGCCACGATTATTCCGACTACGTCGAGCCCACGAGCGAGGACTCCCTCGCCGAACTCTCCCGCCTGGCGGACCTGCAACTCGAAGCGCAGGTCGAAGTCGAGCGGGCGAAGGCTGCACTGAAGGATCGCGAGAAGGAGCTGCGCGAGATCGCCGAGGTCCAGATCCCCGAGCTGATGGAGGAGATGGGGATCGAGACTTTCACCACGACATCGGGCGTCAAGATCTCGGTCAAGGAAGCGATCCGCGCCTCGATCCTGGTCGCGAACAAGGGCCGCGCCTTCCGCTGGCTGCGGGACAACGGCCACGAAGCGCTGATCAAGCGGATCGTGAAGCTGCAGTTCGGCATGGGCCAGGACGAGCAGGCCCAGGAAGCGATCGACCGACTGGGCCCCGACTACGACATCGACGACGACTGCAAGGTCGAGCCGATGACCCTGAAGAAGTTCGTCCGCGAGATGCTGGAAGAAGGGCAGGAGGTCCCCGAGGATCTCTTCTCCGTCCACCGGCAGCGCGTCTCGAACATCAAAGTCTAACAGAGGAGACCGCACAATGAAACGCTACGACGACTACACCCCGGCCGAGCTTCTGGAGCTGGACCGCGACGAGATCGAGAAGCTGGTAGATCTGGAGTGCGCCTTCCGCGGCGTCGCTCTGCTGCCCGAGAGCCCCGAGCCTCCGACCGAGGTCAAGGCCGGGCCCGACGTCACCGTCTACAACGCAGGCGGCAAGATGTTTCGAGAAGAAGCCGACGCCCAGAAGGTCGTCGACCTGATCAACGACCTGCCCTACCTGGAGACCTACTACCTCTCCGGCGGCTACAGCTACAGCGGCCCGCAGGGCGTGAAGCAGTCCGAGAAGGAGCACGACATGGAGGCCGTCCGGGAGTCGCGCTACTGGACCCCGGCCCACTACGACAAGCACCGCGCCGCGCTGGCCGAGTACAAGGAAGCGAAGGCCCGCTACGACACGGACCGGAAGGACTACGAGCGGATCCTGGGCGAGCGCTCCGGCGTCGCCGAGGAGATCGCGGCCATCCGGCAGAAGGCCCAGGACGAGCGCGACACGATCGCGGACATCGAGCGCGAGTTCAAGCGCTACGTCCAGATCGCCGCGGGCGACCGGGACCAGGCGCTGAAGTTCTACCTGCACGCCCGCGCCGACGCGGACACCGAAGACTACGTCCAGGAGATCCTGGGCTTCAACAATCCGAAAGAAGCGCTTGACACGCCCACCGAGGGCTGATATAATCAAGCGATCGACTGGGGAATCCTCCCCGAACCAACGGCCCGAGGGCCACTGAAAAGGAGAGCCGCACAATGGCTACCAAGAAGAAAACTACCGCGAAGAAGAACGAGGTCGCCGTTCGCGACGACGTCAACACGCTGCCCGTCGCCGCTGGCGACTACGCGGACTTCGCGGGCGACGGCTACGATGGCCAGACCTCCGAGGACGTCGCGATCCCCTTCATCAACCTGCTGCAGGCGATGAGCCCCGAAGTCCAGGACGACGGCGTCGAGGACGCCCGGCCTGGGATGCTGATCGACTCCGTGACCGGCGAACTCTACAAGGAGTTCGAGTTCACGCCCGCCTTCAGCCAGCACGTCTACGTCGAGTGGGTTCCCCGCGACGCTGGCGGCGGCATCGTCACCACGCACGGGCTGAACAGCGACATCGTCAAGGCCGCGAAGGCCCGCTCGGCGCAGTTCGGCAAGTACACGACCGAGGACGGGAACGACCTGGTCGAGACCTTCTACCTCTTCGGGATTGTCTCGGTCGATGGCTCGCCCCGCGGGATGGCCGTCCAGGCCTTCACCTCGACCAAGATCAAAGCCTACAAGGCTGCGATGACCCGGCTCCGGTCCTACACCCTTCCCCTGGAAGATGGTCGTCGGATCAGCCCGCCGATGTTCGCGCACCTGCTGAAGGTCACGACCAAGCAGCAGAAGAACACGAAGGGCTCCTTCTACGTCCCGAGCCTGGTCCCGGCCGTCGAGAACGACGTCGCGAAGTCGCTGCTGCCGACGAACGACATCCGCTTCCAGATGGCGAAGGAGTGCTACGAGCTGGTGAAGGAAGGCAAGGCCACCGCGGACACCAAGGGCCAGGAAGCCGGAGCGGCTTCGGTCGCTGGTGACCCCGAGGAGGATATGCCCTTCTAGGCACCCCGGCCGCTCCCCCTGCGGCCACCCGAGGGAGTCCTGGTTGTGCGGGCCTGGGCTCCCTTATTTCTCCCGCACGAGGAAGGACTGATCATGTACATCTACGTCGCCGGACCCTACACCGACCCGGACCCGGCCACCAACGCGAGGAACGCGATCCTCGTCGGCTCCGAGCTGATGGACCTGGGCCTGACGCCCTTCGTCCCGCACCTGAACCTGATCTGGGACCTGGTCGTCCCGAAGAGCTACG
>Ga0316190_10003724_pt1 | contig 11048 bp, 7 predicted proteins | sample Eddworburrow2_MG_FD_204929 | JGI IMG/M metagenome (GOLD analysis project Ga0316190, IMG submission 204929) | Coastal sediment microbial communities from Maine, United States - Eddy worm burrow 2 | ecosystem: Environmental > Aquatic > Marine > Coastal > Sediment | place: USA: Maine | collected... | reverse complement strand
AGGTGGATTCAGATATGATATCCTGTCATCTGTTATTACTACTGGCGCTGAGCTTTTGTAGTTATCAGGTAGTACAAAGCTCGTGGTGCCATCTCTGATCTTAAGGATATAAAAAGCTTGCTCATATGTGAAGCCATGTCCGTGCCATCCTAATGATTCACCTTTGATTTGTATCTCATCCTGGTATGATGATATGCCTATGTCACGGTGTAACACAGTTAGCTTTTTACCTTGTAGATCCCAGAGCTCTGCTGATATCTCTTTGTTTTTAACTGTAACCTTAACTGTCTTATGGTCTAGGAACCCAGGTAGATCAAAGGCTGTCTTAGCGTAATAACCTAGTTGACTGGCGCCCTTCTTACCATATATATAGTATGGACGCTCATGTGACCAGATGTACCCAGCGTTAATAGATGGGTACTGCATGCTTATATTCTGTGATGACAGAACGTTAAGCGGATCTACGTCACAGGTCTTGTCAGGATTCAAGAGCAGAGGACTAGTGAATATATCCTGGCCAAAAAAACTATTGACAGATGGAGCGTCATTAGCCCCTATAGATGTGAATGGCTTCTCTCTGATAGCAAGCAGCGAGTCTACTGATAGAAGAGAGACGTCTAAGTCGTCAGGAATATAATCCTCATTGGCAGTTATGTACCATGAAGGAACCTTAGAGTTCAACGCGCTATTAGATAACAGCGTAGTATCTATAATACTAGTCTTAACTGTAGAGCTTAGTACTATATTCTGAATGAATACAGGGTGTACACTTATCGATTCTTGGTCGATGAATTTGAACGTCCCATTGCTATTAGTGAGGTTACCAAGTTGAGCGGAGCTCTGCCATTCTGATAAAGTTCCATAACTATTAGCAATGACTTCTTGTTCATCGGGGAGACTTGCATTGTCTTGCCGAAGCTGGACAACTGCTGTGTCTGAGAAGATGTCATTAAAGTTGGAAATGAGTCGCTTTGTTTTTGTGTCTTCTTCATATACTATTAGTGCTGGGCAACCTATCGTATATATCAAGTTGCCCAGATGATATATAGTTGAAGGAGAACTGTTGCCAAACAGTCTCTCGCCTTGTATGATTACCCCTGCTTTAGCTGCGCCATCTAAAGCTGTCAGACCATCTAGGAATACTGTGTTATGGTACAGTCTTAAGCTCTTGCAGAACTTAGCTATAATACCGTACTCTCCACCTACTACCACATTGTTAGTTAAGTATACCTGTTCTGAGTCGTGAACATATATCTGTGCATTCGTGCAGTTGGTTATAAAGTTTCTATCAATATACAGGTTATGACAGTTGAAGCCAGCACTGACACCGATAAGAAAATCCTGAACTCTTATACCTCTGATAATAACATTGGGATTGTTGGATCCAATATCAATACCGATTAACCGTTCATTAATAGAGAGGTTAGTAGCGCCTTCAGCATTAGGTGATATAACAGGTAAAGAGTCCAGAATCAATTTTCCATTCTCAGTTAGCTCTTGTCTAGTGATAACTAAGAATCTGTTATTAGCCTGTAACTCTGTTGTCATACCATCAGGTATATTAACAGGAGGGAAGTTACTACTTCCCTTGATAACTATATTTACATTGCCACCATCAGGGCTAAAAGCTGATGGCAGTTCAAAGTCCCCACTCTCCAAGGCAGTATTAACTGTGTTAATAGCCTGATTAATAGTTTGATAGGGCTGGTTCTTACCTACGTAGTAAGTACTCTGGATCTTTGTAGTCATTATATAATTAGCTTAATGCCAATGACGTCTTCTGATTTTATATCTAAAGTATTTTCTGCTTTAAAAGATATAGGATTGAGATTTACTTTATTGTCTTCGGCTGATATTTCTATACTTACTAAGGCGACTCTGCAGTCTTTCTTGTACCCTACTCCAGATCTGAATGCAACCTGGGGGAAACCTGCGTTCTTAATAACTTGATCTTTGTAAAAATAAGACATTCTAAAGGCTTCCCATGGATCGAACTCTGAAGAGCCATCAGGCTTAAGGCCTAGTGCTGTTCTATAATTAGCTATGCGTACATCGAATACCATTGGAAGACTATCCCTACCATAAGAGTCTGAGTCTAGTACGTCCCAGAAGTCTTTGTCTGATACTAACGTGCCCCATTCGATGTTAGTGTTGCTCTTAAGCTCTAGGACATAGGCATAGTATGCGCTATCGAAGAAAGTATTACTGTCATTGGCGAAAGACCACTTGTAATCTCTGTTAGATATAGACTGCAGTCCTACGTTTGACCAGCCTAATGTCGATGCACTTTGTTCTTTACTTAAGCGCACGAACCCTTTGTTTATATACTTGCTTAGTTCTGAGCCAGTCATATCTTTATGCAAAGCAGCAGATATTATGTAATTTCCATTTGGATTAGTGATAGCGTTAAGTTGAGCTACTATATCTCCTGCAAGAGCGTTGCTTGCTAAGCTTATGTTTTCTTTGTAAGAGTATGTTATCTTGACTGTACCAGTATGACCATCTATTATAATCTCGTTCTTTTCAACTAGGTTCTCTTCCTCATTGATATAATAATTCTCTTCTGGTATCTCTAAGTCACTTAGAGTTTTAATCTTGATTATTTTATCTATTCTTTTGTCAGTGGATACTATCTTGGTATAGCCATTGATATATTTAATTTCATCATATATAACAAAGCTAGGAGCTAAGACAGTTATTCTAGAGTGAAGAGAGTCTATTTCTATTGTACGTTCGATAGGTTTAAGGTTGCCATCAAGTGCCCTAGAGAATGATATAGCGTTGTCTTGCCTAGTCAAACCTAGCTCTCTATTTATGCCAAAGTTCAAGCCATCTAAGTCAGTACTACCTTTATTAGCAAAGGCGTCAATCACTCTCTCTTTGAGGGAAGCATTAAGCTCACCAGGTAGCCTCTCTACACTAGCCAGTAGTGCAAAGCTATCAAACGAGTTCCATCTATGTGACTCGTTCTGTATGATTGAGTCATACTCAATGGCTACTTGAAAGCTGCTAAGAGCAGAGCCACCTATGTCAGTGGCTTTGATCTTGAACTTTACTTCTGTCCTATCTATAGAGAATGATGCCTTCCAGGTATTATTCGTTTCCTCTATATATACTGTAGGGTTATTCTCATCCTCTATACTGATGACAACTCTGGAACTCTTAATGCCAGTGATCGTTTGTATAGTTTTTCTTCTCTCCTTGATAATAGGATCAACAGAGAACTTTAGTTGCTCTGTAGTAGAGATGAATGAGAACTTTACTGGCAATCCTCCTAGGCCTGGGTTGCCATTGCCCCAAGGTACTGCTCTCCATAAGTAATCTGCGAAGTCATTGATTACTACCTTATTGAAATCAGTAACAGATAGATCTACAGAGACTGAGTTGTCACCATGGTCATTTAGAGTTCCAATTTCAATAGAGAATGGGCCAAGGCTTTCTAGATGAGGGTTATGTAACTCAGTGTCACCGTACTCACCAAACATAGCTAACTCATTATGCCATCCAATGTCTGGCGTAATCTGCAGCATATACTGATCAGGCATCAAGAAATCAAGCAACGCTCCTGACTGAGGATCATTAATATCAATGGAAACCTCTTCCCAACGAAAGACTGCCTCAGACTCTCCTCTTAACGCTGTGTTTTCAGGATAGTTATAGTTACTTACAGGAGGCACCCATGTAATAGCTGCCTCTCCATAAATATCCCGATAGTATCCGGGTGTGCTTCCAGAGATTCCTACTGCCATTTAGTTACGTTTTCTTACGATTACTCTAATGTACTGTGCGTATCTATTGTCCTCACCTTGTAGCTGATTTTCAGTTAGGCTTAAGCCAATCTGAGCAAATCTACTGTCAAACATTTTGACCATTGCATTGTTAGTTACTTCTTTGCAGAAGCCTCTTGACCCTTGAGTATGCGGGATGTAGAAATCATGATCGCTCTTGTAAGGCATAGCGTATTGAGACCAAAGGTTTGATGCACCAGCAGAGCTGTTCTTGTATCTAGATGATACGCCTTGACCAGTTAGTATAGGATGGCCTGTTAACTGAGCGTAAGCAGCAACCCAAACCTTGACATCTACATCAGCCATGCTGCTGACTGGACCAATATTATGCTCAACGAAGAATTGGAATCTCTCAGTGTCATCTGATGCGATATATTCTGTACCTTCTTCACTGCCATATATTGGTAGACATCTACCGAAGTCATTAGGTATACTAGTTGAACTAGACTGAGCAGATCTATACTCTACCATAGGTACCCAACAAGAGTCATAGAAGCCTTGCTCTCTATATGACACAGATTCAACGTGAGTCCAGTTGATTCCATCATTAGTTGAGGCCACTACTTCACCGACAGCAACATGTTGACCTGGTACTATCTTAGGCGTTCCATGTTGTAGCTGAGACCCTATAGGACCAAAGGCAGATGGTGAGGCTCTAAGCTGCAAGCTTGCTTCTCTTGTACCATTTTTCTCTTCGCCTGCTACATAGATATAAGCTATACCAGTTGCTAATGGAGAGTACGGAGTGCTAGCAGCTGCATTGTATTCAATGCTTTTCTTAAAGGTGTCCAGTAAATTGACCGAAACATCGCTACCTGCCTCTATTGTTTTAAACAGTGAGTTGTACTGACTTACATTTGAGCCAGCTAAGTGAGCTCTTGCAGTGCTAACTGTGACTGGACTATCTGTATAGTCTGTATTGTTAGTGTTGCCAAGTTTCACCACAGGTGAGTCAGCGTTGTTAAACAGTGAACCTCCGTCTGGCTTCAAGTGTTGCAGTGGAACATTGCCAGGTTGGAACAACCTAAACGTTTTGCCGGCTACACTGGTTTGTAAAGCCTGATCGTCAGCGCCAAGATATACGTTTAATCCTGTTACGATAGAGCCGTTCCAGAATGCTTCATGGCTATATACAGGATAGGCATAGTTGTCAGCTGGGTTAGCTTCATCTATCTCTAAGTATGTATCACCAGGATTAAGCCAACCGCTAGCATATACACCGTATGGGTTTGAGCCACCACCTAGGTTGGCATCTGTGTCAGAGCCATTAGGATAGTTGTTACCGATACCAGTGAATGCTGTCTGTAGCAGTAGGACATTTCTATGATTGAACTGACCTAAGTCTACTGACTCTAGTGATACAGCTCCAGTGAATGTCCAGCCTCCTAGGACTGGGTACATCTGTAATCCCAATACAGGGTGAGTCTTCATTAGCTGAGCGTTAGCATTGGCATCAGCTATATTGGCTGGCTTCCTGACACTCTGTATAATATTATCTCTGCCTATGTTCTCTACTGTTACTTTAGCGTAAGAGGGGTCAAGGCCATCTATAGTACTGGGCGAGCCATTAGGCTTGTCCTGCATAATCATGTCACTGTTGGTCTGAAGTGACCCCGGTGACTTGATGTCTAGTAGAGAGTTAAAGGTAGAGACGCCATTGAATATAGCAGCTTGTCCAACGTTTAAACTTGTGGCGTTTATAGGCCCATTGACTGTGACTGATTCACCAGTGACAGTATTGAATGTAATATTGCCATTGCCAGATAGCCCATTGCCAAACCATACTCCACCATGCACTCTAAGCATGGCATTGCTATAGAACGCAGACATGTTGCCAGGAACAAACTCATTTACTACACCACAGGCTCCACCAGTATACCCAATAGAGGTTTGTGATCTAACGAATACGCAGCCTGAAATATTGACAGTGTCACCGGTAGCATTACCTATGGTATAGGTGCCGCCATCAGGGTCGCCATTGGTAGTACGTACAGTAAATGTATCGGCGTCTATTACGACGTTGTTTCTTGTGTCTGCAGTAGGATTACCTACGTACACTGTGATACCAGTAAGGCCATAGCCTGGGACACCAACTGTTTGTGTGCCACCTAATATAAGGTCTGCGTTAAGAGCAGACATCATAGTAGCGTTAGGCAGTATGTTAGTTATCGAAGTATAATCTGCAAGACTAGCTGGATTTATATCCAATGCTATTGGTAGAGTAATAACTCCTGTCCCTTGTCCTGTAACAGGTGATTTGATACCTAGGTGTGATTGCATAGCCATAATCGCATTCTGCATAGAATTGATATGGCTATCTTGCACTTGATCACCAGCAGCAACATACGTTATATCGAATGACTGTGTGGTCGGGCTAGTAGAGAATTGAATACTGCTATCGAACAGGTCTGTTTGCCCAGTGTTGATTACCCCGTTAGAGGTAAGTATTTCACCGAAGTTACCACTGATGTCGGTCATAATTCTATGATCGAGGTAGAGCTTAGAGCCCTGTAGTTGAGCAGGTGTGTGCTCTTCTACTACTGCATAGCCACCAAGAGAAGTATTCTCTTTATTAACAAAGATATCTAATCTATTAGGGTACAGTACACCTTCAGAATTCGACGCTAACTGATTGCTGTCAATTCTATTCTTGACATCATTGTTCAGTCCTGTCTGAGCGTATTGTGAATATTGAGAGTATGCCATTGTTTTATATTAGTTGCAAATGTCCATTTGCTAACGTATAATTCTCCTTGAAAAATATCTTTCTATTAGTGAAGTCAGCAAAGTAATAGTCGTACTTAAGTTTGTAGTAAAGTCTTCGATCTTGGTTAGTATCTATGTAGATAGCATTAGGGATGTTTTTGCAAATTCCTATCCTTACTACCTCCTCTGACTCTGCATCAATACCAAAGCTCGTCCCTAAGTCGAGGTCTAAGGGTAGATCTCCATACGATTGTATGTGCGAGCTTTCGTATTCTCTTTGATAAGGCTTAGCAAACTTTAGATAGTATGCCGTTTTCTCAGCGCTGGTTTCTTTAGATACTATCAAGAACACATCTTTGATTACAGTCAGTGCTTTGATATCAATATTATCTGCGTTGATAGCAGTTAAGTCCAGCTTTTTATTTCCGTTTTCATCTAGCACCAGGTCTGCAGTCTTAACAGATTCATATCTATCTGCAGTTCTTAGTGACCTACGGTAAATTGCACCTTCTTCTGCTGACCAATAGGTTGGTAGAAGCTCATCGAAGTATGTTATTTCTCTGCCGAAAACAGTGGACACTGTATTACCTGTGTCTTCTTGCACGTTAAAGCTTTCTATCCTAGTGGGCACTAGTGAGTCAATGAACTCTGACTCGTTACCAAGTGGCAGGACCTCTATCTTCTTTACGTGATCTCCATCTCTAGTGTCAAATAGCACTTGGATACCAGTGATAGTTCTAGTGGGGGCCTGAGAGAATAAAGGAATATCCATAGTTGAGGGAGTCCATTCTGTAGCAACCTTGCTTAGCTCTAGGTAAGGCAGGTCAATAAAAAAGGTCTCTGATGTTCTGTTTAGTATAAGGACTGTGACTTGTGTAGTCTCTTGTATAAGGTTAGCAGTAAGAGATATCTTAGACCATTTACCTTGAGTGTTCTTTGGAAAGCCAATGCCATAGTTAGCTATAGAGCTGTCTACATGTGTAACACTAAGCATGATGCCAGCTACGTCTTCATCATATGATGCAGTTGTGCTAAGGCCATTGTCATCTGTCTTAACATGTATACTGAGAGTCATTGGAGAGCCGATGGATACAACTTCTCTTGTTTGCTTTAGCTCTGCGCTACCATTGCTGCCATCTAGCATAATGCCATGCTTGCCAAATATAGAGTTTTCTTGGGAGAGCCTTATTCCATTTATGCTATCTCTTGATGTAATCCAGCCAGCAGGTCGTTGCTGCCTGCCAGGACCTGTCATAGAAAACGAGGTATTGAATAGTAGGTTTCTAAACGTTCCTTCGTATACTCTTTTATCGGGTACTGACAGCTCTGCTATAGATAAGGATGCATCTTCATATGTGTCAGCTGTAGCTAGAAACTGACTGTCACTATACTCTTCGTATAGCAAGTTAGATTGCTCTAAGTTGAAACCCCATGCATGCCCTAGTTTCTGGCCAACAGAAGTTTTATCTTCTCTCATGGCCATCCACTCTGGAAGGTTATTCATTACCTTCTGGGTTGCAGGCGCTATGCCGTTCCATATTAAGCCGGTCATACTTATGTCGTCAGCTGCATCACTATAGGAGTAGCCAACATCTATTGATTCAATGAATGGGTCTGCCTGGCTATATGAATAGTTGATCTCTGCACCATGGGTGACAGAAGATACTATACTATATCCACCAGTTACTATAACCATTATATCTTAGTTGCTCTCACTCTAATACTAAAGGTTGCAGATGAGTCGTCTCCAATATCAGGAGCTAGAGTTTGCTTCATCCATATAGGAATTGTAGTATCGATTGTAGAACTGTTAGCCGCAAGTATAGATGTATTGAAGTTGCCACTAAATGCATTGCCTGCTGATAAGCTAGCTGGAACTGACAGAGGGTTAGTAGCTGTATCTGTCTGACCTGTAGGTATATCAAATGATACCTGTCCAGTATGCTCTACATTAGCTAGCTCTATACTGACACCTGTGAAGCTGCCAGTGAGTACCTGCTTAACGAAGATCTTTCTATACTGTGTCTGAGTGACCGTTTCTGATACTGCGATATTAGTAAAGACCGCATTTAGCTGGGGCTGCAATTCATTGTTGCTGATTGCGCCACCTACAACTCCTGATAACCCTGTGGGATTGAAGTTGGATTCGTAAAACCTAAAGAAGGTACCCATTATACTACTTGCACCGCTTCCGTATCGCTATTGACATCGGGGGTAAATAGCTCGTCTGGCTTTAGCTTAAAGTTTCTAATGATATGAGCCCTCCCATTTAAGCATAGTTCTAATATTTTAATATCTCTGATATCTTCAGAGATGGCACTTACTACAGCTGCACGCAATCTATTGATAACTAGCTCTCCACCTATAGGTATGGTCTCAAAGTAATCCAGTATTGCAGACTTAACTCTCAATATATTAGAGTCAACAGAGCCAGATCTAGTGCCCCTGTTTGCTAGAAGCTGAACAGTTAATCTAAATTTAATATAAGTAGGCTGTATTACTCTTGAGTTAATGCCAAATGCAGAGACTCGATCTATAGCCTGCTGTGTAATCTCTAGGCTTCTGGAGCTTACCTGGTTTCCCACTGGTACCAAGAGGACATCAAAGGTCCCTGCTCCTCTAGCAAATTTGCGAAGTTGTACGTTAGCTACGTCAGGGTTGCCAAGAGCAGCTAGCCTAACAGCTACTTCATTAGCAGTAGGAGAAGCAGACAGGTTATTGGATAGTCTGAACCTGTACTGTTTATCTGTTTCTTCGTCTGAGCCATTAGTGATAGCCTTAACGTTAGTTACTGAGATAGCTATTGGCCCTGAGTGAGAGGTGAGTCTACCTTTGCCAACATTGTAGAACTCCCCAGAGCTCTCTGCTAACACAGGGACGTAAACTTCTTTAAGGTTCTTGTTGAATGTCACATCTTCTGAGACTTCATATACAATAGTGGAGTCAGCAGTCTGTACCTTAGTACCTGCAGTAATCAATCCCTGGTTAGCATTAGTAGGGTTAGCCAGGTGGTCTCCTAAGCGCCCTGTAGCCACGCTGAACAAGACTACCTGGTCATCTATAGATGTGGACGAGGATATCTTGGGAAGTCTCCTGACCCCTAGCATTTCGCCTATGAGGTCGAGGTAGAAGCCAGTAGCTGTATCAATAAAAGTATTGCCAGCTGTAGCTACAATAAATTCTTGCATCCTAGATACTTCTAGGTTATTCGCTTCTAGTAGCGCTCTAGATATCGATCCTTCAGTCGTAAAGGTAATATCTGTATGCTCTTGCAGATATCGGATACTATCCGAATTCATCTGCGATAACGATTTTATTTTACGAGGCATATTTTATTCCTATACCGGCTTAGGATTTCCACCCTTAAACGGGAATATATACGTAAGTATTTCAGTGGCAACATCTAACACATTTCCGTCGTCGTCAAGATAGGTTCCTTTGGTCCCTATAAACACACCAGCCTCATCAATTGATATTGGCAAAGCATGTAGCTCTAGATCTGCAGAAGCTATAGCAAACTTAATAAGGTTAGCTTTGCAAGTATGCTCCATTGATATAATATTAGACTTTGTATTCTGCTTGCCTATAAAGGACCCTAGGTTACATCCTATCCTAGCATCAGGTCTGTAGTCTCCAAAGTCACTACGTACCAAGAAATTGATGACTGACTTATGTGTCTCGAAGCTGTCAGCTAGTTTTATATCACCATGAGCAGAGATCTCTATATCTCCTTCGAAACTTGATGATATATCACGCTGTGAGTATATACCCATTATTGATCTCCAAATAGTTCTGCGTCTAATTCTGCGCTTTCTATTACCATTGTAGGTAGAACCTTATAGTTGTAACTGTATCCTTTGTTGTCTTCGTTCTTAAGATCAGTCACCACCTTGGCCAACCCTAGTATCAATGCTGTGCCGCCAATAAACATTGGGTTACCGAAGAACATAGCTGGTAGATTCTGAGGCATTGGAAAGAAATGAGAGCTCGGCTTATTGTACAGTGGATTTGTTATATCTCCTGTGTCATAGCTTATAATAGGTGTGCCTGCGCTTCTCTCAGTAGCATGATCATAGAAGACATCGTTCTTGCCTCCAAAGTGGGCGAACGGTTGAGTCTTTTCGTTAGTAGCTCTAATGAAGACTATTTCTCCATCAGGCTTTGCATATGACATTGTCACCAGGCTTTTAACGCCTGACTTTTCAGCTATATCAATTAAGTAATTAGTCATTTGGAAATTGCCCATATAATGCTTTAGCAGAAGGGCGCAGTATAGATGCTACACTATTGGCTTTCTCTTGCCCTTCTAGCCTCTCTTGTTGGGCCATGCCAGCCATAGATGGCTTAGTGGTAGTTGCAGTATCTGCTATTGGAATAGACCTTACCACTATATTAAGGTGACCTGTTTGATTTGTGTTATCTGAATGCAACTTATACTTAGGGGGATGAATCTTATTAAGGCCACGCTTCCCAATATGATCTTCAATAAAAGCTTGTATGTCACCCCTGCTACCTGGGATACCTCCGCCAGGATGATAGTCATATACTTTAGCT
>Ga0316190_10003723_pt1 | contig 11051 bp, 13 predicted proteins | sample Eddworburrow2_MG_FD_204929 | JGI IMG/M metagenome (GOLD analysis project Ga0316190, IMG submission 204929) | Coastal sediment microbial communities from Maine, United States - Eddy worm burrow 2 | ecosystem: Environmental > Aquatic > Marine > Coastal > Sediment | place: USA: Maine | collected... | reverse complement strand
AGAATAGCTGTTACTTCCAAACCCCGCATACAATCGCGTACCAGCCACTTGTGCTGCGAATTCAGTTGTTGAACAGGCCGCAAACAAGCATACACAACCCCAATCACCAGGCAATACAAACCCCATGTCCAACTATGTGATTCGCTCTAGCTAAGCACATCTAGCGTTTGAACCAGGCCGCGCACGTTAGCACGCAGGTCTGGGCTCATTTATTATATTTCACTCAATGAATCAACGATTTTCAATGCGTCTCTAATTGTTGGTGCATATAGCTTGGAGACACAACATGACCCCTTTTGTGCCGCATGGACCTTCACAAGGCCCAGGATTTCATTAAGCGATATCGAGCCCCCACTGGGCTCCGGTTTCACATATTTATCACTTCGTTTAGTCAATGTGTAAATGTTACCTGATGAGTCTATAAGGCAATCAGATTCGTCATATTCGCCGTAATGTAAATCTTCATCCATATCCCACTCAGACTGGTCACTGACGTAAACCAATTCCGCGTCATCTGCGTGCTTAATGATACCAGGCCAATTCACCATTCAATGATTCCTGAAACATAACGACCATGCAAAGCGGCAGTAAAGCCGTCCCGCCCGGGCGCCTTGCTAGCCTTTATCCTTATCAGGGTAAGGGAATCGAGCATGGCCATATCTGATCACAAGGATAGCTAAAGAGATAAGCAACACCGCACCAGCAACACCCAGCATTCTCCAGGTATCCAGGCTTTTCATATCCAAAATCAAATAGCGCGCCAATGCCACTATCGCGATATACAGAGGCATTCGAACTGGCAACTTGCCTGAATCAAGATAGATCGCCACCATGGCGAGTACTTCCAGATAAATAAAGAGCAGGAGCAGATCCGCCAGGGTAACTGTCCTCGCTTCCAACATTGACGAAATTTCTATTCCAACCGCGATTACAGTAGCAACAGCAATAACCATTAGGCCAAGCTCCTCGACCCAGGTAATGGCTTTATGCCCAATTTTGCTTATGTATTTCATAATTTATATCACTGCTGCCCCATAAATATTACGCGAGTTGCAACCGAATTTGCATCGGAGAGATATTTGGTACGGGAAGGTCCCCTCGAAGCAGGCCCTGCAAATCACGGCGTTCGAATAAATTGAGTTGGAGCAGACGCAGGATTTGCTGTAATCCAAGTCCGACATGGAGCTTGATAGCGCCCTTGGTGGTTCGGAACTTCGCCCAGGGAAACACGGAAAGACACAGGTCAATGGTGGACGCATCGAGTGAGTACAGTTTGTTCTTGAAGCGGAATCGATGCTTTGAGGCCGTTGCTTGGCAACGGGCCAGTAGCTTGCCGAACAGAGCTTCATACAGCTCGTGTGGTTGCTGTTCATTGACGCGCGCCAGAGAAGAACGATTCACGTCACTACAGCCCAGGTGATATAGCTTGTTAGCCTGGGCCCTAAGGTTGCTGACGACATCACGCAGGCTTACACGACCGGCAAGCTGAGCCAAGCCGAGACTGACGAACTGCGACCAGCGGGTAATTTTGCGCAGCTTCTGACCCTGATGGTGCTTGTGGGCCAGGGACTCGAATTCATGTCTCGGGATTAATTTGAGTATTTGTGAGAAAACAGTATTATGGTGAGCCAAAGCTTAAATCTCCTTGTATTACAGTGTTTGCGAGCACGACCATTGAAACATCTGATTGAGGTTTAAGCCTTTTTTACTCCCTGTTTATGGGACAGCAGTGCATCGAAATATATGTTCGCTTCCCTTACGACAGATACATTATCGAATTGAGACATACCAGGATTCCTCTTGCTGAATCTTTGTTAAACATAACGCGCGCATGCGGGACTGGTATCTACAGAACAAGGTTGCGCTGCTTGCCAGTCACGCACGATGGACTTGTTTGATACATACCCTATACTCCATCAAAGAATTCGACTACACCAGTTTTGAGTGAATACTCGGCACCAACAATGGTTAAATCACCTTTTTGAATCAAGTGTTCAAGTTCTTGTGATCCGTGTCTGAGATGGTTGACGGCAGCCAGAATGTTCGCGTGAATGCATGCATCCAGCAGTTGCTCGGGATTCTTTCGAAGCTCCGTCCTGAACAGTGGTTCTACAACAGGTCGAATTCGGTTAACTATCGACAAAACATTAGAAGATCGCGCATCTGATGAGTGCTCCAGGTCGTCAAGAGTTGCCTTAACAGCTCCACACATTGAATGACCAAGGACTACCACCAAGGGTGTTCCAAAATGTCCCGCTGCAAACTCAACACTACCAATCTGTGATGGCGCAACAATATTTCCGGCAACACGAATTACAAATAAATCTCCCAAACCCTGATCAAATACAATTTCCGCTGGAACCCGAGAATCAGAGCACCCAAGAATGATAGCGAACGGGGCCTGAACATCAACAAAGGTCTCTCTTTGCATTTGCGTTACAAGTGTATCAACGCTGCGTACGCCAGACACAAAACGCTTATTACCTTCCTGTAATCTTTTTAATGCGTCACTAGCGGTTATCATGTTTATTTCTCACAAGGTTAACCTCTGGGTTGGGCAGCGCGCTTCCAGCCCCTAATGGGTGTGCTCGAATGACTTGTCAGGGCTGCACATCAAACACATGCAGCTCACCCACATCGTTTCTCCGTGATCTTACACTTCGCCAGATTCGCTCTCAGTCAGAATATAAAATCAAATCTTTGCATGGAAGTATATGGAACAGCCACATCTTCTTGACCATGTCCGGGAGGCCGTACGTGTCAGATACTACTGTCTGCGAATAGCGCAGCCCTACATCCAGTGGATTCTCCGCTTTGTACTTTTTCATGGCAAGCGTCACCCTGACACCATGGGTAAACCGGATATCAGTGCTCTTCTTTCCCATCTTGCTGTCGGCCGCAAGGTATCCGCGTCGACACAATACCAGGCATTGTCAGCAACCCTGCCTCTCTACCAGATGATGCTGAATCACAAGCTGGACTGGCTTTGAGATGTTGTTCGTGAGTAACGACCACGATGTCTGCCAGTCACATTGGCGTAATACGCGGTTGGTGCTCTGCTTGCAGAAGTACACAGAATTAATTGTCTCTTTGCACGCCTGCTTTACGGAACGGACATACAGCAGGTGGAACGCCTTCGACTACGGATAGAAGATGTTGATTTTCACTACCGACTGACACATGTATGCAACGGCAAGGATGCAAGGATTGTTTAACCATTTTCAGACAGCTTGTAGACGACCAGAAGCTCCAGACCAAGCCAGTCACAAACCACACCCTGCAACAACGTTCAACGACCCACCTGGCCGAAAACGGCTATGACATCCGCAACATACAGGAACTGCCCGGTCACAAGGGTGTGAAGACCACGCAGATATGCGCCCACGTACTGAACCGGCGTACGCAGCCCACGGAATTTCGTCTAGGGTCGTTTCGGGCGCTTGCCGGCGCTGGCGAACAAGTCCTGTTTTTCATGATGCAGCGCGGAGATGTCCAGGTCGCCGAGACCGGCCTCCATCAGACGCCGGTAGTGGATCAGTGTCATCTCGACCACCGGCAGCGCCACCCCGAACTGCTCTGCCATCTGCTTGCAGATGGCGAGATCCTTGTGATGCAGGGTAACGCGGAAACCGGGCTCGTAGTTGCCACGCGTCATGGTGGGACCGCGGTGCGTGAGGAACCAGTTGCCAGCGGCGCCTGAGCCGACCACCTCGATCACCTTGTCCAGCGGCAGTTCCAGCGCAGCGGCAAACGCCAGTGCCTCGCTCACAGCCTGGTTGATGCCGGCCGCCATGACCTGATTCACCGCCTTGGTTGCCTGCCCTGCGCCGACCGGCCCCATGTGCTCGATGCGCCCGGCGATACTGTCCAGCACCGGCCTGACCTGGCGCAGGACCTCGGCATCGCCGCCGACCATCATCGCGAGCGTGCCGTTGCGCGCACCTTCCATACCGCCCGAGACCGGCGCATCGAGGAATTCTGCCTTTGCTTTCTGTAGCCGGGTGGCTGCCACGCGCGCGGTTTCTCGGCTGATGGTGGAGGTGTCAACCACCACCATGCCGGCACGCACGCCGGGCAGCATGGCCTCGATAACTTCCATGACGTCTGCATCTGCGGAAACCGACAGGATGACGAGATCACAGTTTTGCGCCAGCGCCGCCGGCTCGACCGCGACGGGCACATCCAGCTCGTCCGCCAGTTGCCGGGACTTTTCCATGGTGCGGTTCCACACCGCTGCCAGATAGCCCGTCCTGTGCAGGTTGCGCGCCATTGGAGCACCCATGGCGCCAAGGCCGATAACACCGGTTTTCATTGCAGCTCCTCCAGCTCAGGTCACGTTGTTATTGTTTTGAATACGGGGATTCGGGGAAGGTAACCTTACCGCGAATTTGCGCCGGGTGCGATCGGGTGCGGTTGTCATCGCGGTCATTTGACTGCGATCGGGATGGCAGCCGTCGTACTGACGGCAATGGGCGCAGTTAATCTTCTTCCAGGTAGGTAGTGCCGCTGAGGCCGCCTTCCAGCGCCTGCAGGCAGGTCGTGCGCTCCAGTCCGGAGAGGCCCGCAGCGGTGATTTTCTCGCGGTAGCGCGCCATCAGCCGTTTCGGGTCGAACTCGACATAGCGCAGCAGTTCATCGACGGTGTCGCCGTGGCGTGCATCGACCAGGCGATAGCTGCCGTCGGCGGACAGTTCGACATTGACGGCGTCGGTATCGCCGAACAGGTTGTGCATGTCGCCGAGAATTTCCTGGTAGGCACCCACCAGGAAGAACCCCAGCAGGTAATGCTCGCCGGGATGCACGGCATGCACCGGCAGGCTGGTTTCGACGCCGGCGCTGTCGACGTAGAATTCGACCTGGCCGTCGGAATCGCAGGTGAGGTCATGCAGGATGGCACGCCGGTCCGGACACACGTCGAGCCGCTGCAACGGCATGATCGGGAACACCTGGTCGATGCCCCAGACGTCCGGCAGTGACTGGAAGACCGACATGTTGACGTAATACTTGTCCGCCAGCTTGCGGTTGATTTCATCAAACTCGGCCGGCGGCTCGACCAGCTCCCGCAGCAATGCCTGCACCCTGTGGCAGAGCTCGAAATACACCGATTCACCATGGGCGCGCTGTGCCAGGTTCACCTGCCCCTTGATGTACTGCGTGCGCAGCTCGGGCAAAATCCCGGTCGCCTCGCGGTAGCTTTCGATGGCATTGCCGGCATCGCAGCCCTGCAGACAGCGCCGCAGGCAATCCTGCAGTTTTGCCACCGGTTCAACAGCGGGGCCCTGGTCATGCTCCGTGTCGACCAGCACCTGCTCGGTATCGATGACGTTGGTGATCAGCACCGCGTGATGCGCCGTCAGCGCGCGCCCCGACTCGGTAAGCAGGTCCGGCGTCGGCAGACCCTGCTCCTGGCAGATATCGGCGAATATGCCGACCAGGGTGCGGGCATAGCTGGCGACATCGTAGTTCATGGAGCAGCTGCTCAGCGAGGCGGTGCCTTCGTAGTCGACACCCAGTCCGCCACCGGCATCGACGCTGTCCAGCGGCACGCCGGCCTGGCGCAGCTGCGCCCAGGTGCGAGCCACTTCCTGCAGCGCCGTGCGAAAATTCTCGATCCCGGCAATCTGCGAGCCAGGGTGACAGTGCAGCATCCGCAGGCAGTCCGTCATACCAGCCTCCTGCAGGCGGTCCAGCAGGATCAGCATGCCGGCGGCGGTCAAGCCGAACTTGGAACGATCACCGCCGGTGTTCTGCCACTTGCCGCTGGTCTCGGCGGACAGCCGCACGCGCACGCCTAGCCGCGGCCGGATGTTCATGGCGCTGGTCGCCGCCTTGATCAGTTCCAGCTCGGAAAGCTTCTCGATGACGATGGTCACCTGGTGGCCGAGACGCTGCGCGATCAGGGCCAGGCGAATGTATTCCGCGTCCTTGTAGCCGTTGCAGACGATGATGCCGCCGGGGTTCATGATGCCGATGACCGCCATCAGCTCCGGCTTGCTGCCCGCCTCCAGGCCAATGCGGGTACCGCCGTGGCGCACGATGGCATCCACCACGTGCTGCTGCTGGTTGACCTTGATCGGGTAGACGGCAGTGTAGCGTCCCTCGTAGCCGGTCTCCTTCATGGCCGCCCGGAAGGCACGGCACTGGCGATCGACCTGCTGGTGCAGAATATCCGTGAAGCGCACCAGCACCGGCCATGAAAGCCCGGCCTCGCGCGCCTTGTGCGCCAGCTCGTACAGGTCAACACCCGCTGCGCCCGGGACGCCTGCGGGCCGCGCGACCAGGTGGCCGTCCTCGCTCACGTCGAAATAACCGGCACTCCAGCCGGCGATATTGTACTGCTCCCGGCTCTTTTCGATGTTCCAGTCCATGGCGGGGAACGATAAAGACTGTTGCCCTGTGGCACAAGTAGTCATTGCCGGTTATTGTCCAGGGCCGGTAACTTCTTGTATGGTCGGGTCATTCACTACACAGGGGGGCGCTGCCGTGACAGACCGTGATAACTGGTTTACCGAGACCAGCCGCGAGGGTGGTTCGGCCTTCTCGCTACGGGTGCGCGAGAAGCTGCATGACGAGCAGACCGACTACCAGCGCATCGAGGTCTACGCCACCGAGGCCTTTGGCAACCTCCTGGTGATCGACGGCTGCGTCATGCTGACCGCGCGCGATCATTTCATCTATCACGAGATGCTGGTACACCCCGCCCTCTTTATGCACCCTTCGCCCGAGCAGGTCGTAATCATCGGCGGCGGCGATTGCGGCTGCCTGCGCGAGGTACTGAAGCACGGCCGGGTCACGCGGGCGCTGCAGGTGGATATTGACGCGGGCGTCACGCGGCTGGCCGAGGAATTCTTTCCGGAGCTGTGCGTGTCCAACAATGACCGGCGCGCCGCTTTCCTGTTCGAGGACGGCCTGCAGTGGATACGCAACGCCGACCCTGGCAGTGCCGACGTGATTATCATCGACTGCACCGACCCCGTGGGACACGCCGAGGGACTGTTCACTGAAGCCTTCTACCACGACTGCCGGCGGGTGCTCGGCGCTGACGGCCTGCTGGTGCAGCAGAGCGAGTCGCCGCTGTATCACATGAATATCATCAACCCACTGCGTAAGGCCATGGATGCCGCCGGCTTCCAGGATGTGGCCACGCTGTTCTTTCCGCAACCCAGCTACCCTTCAGGCTGGTGGACGGCAACCCTGGCAGGCAAGCGGGAACTCGCAGGGCGTTTCCGGGAGGTGGACGCGCGCAACCGGCATTTCACAACCAGCTACTACAACGCGGACATCCACCACGCCGCATTCACGCCGCCGGAATTTTTCAAATACGCGCTTGACTGAATTGTGCGCGGAAAAGTCAACTGGGGTCGACTCCAGTGGTACTTGCCCGTGTGAATCACCTCTATATTTACATTCATTAATGGCCACGGAATCCACGGAAGGACACGGAATTATTTCTGCCATGGTCATTTTTTCTTGCGTGTTTTTCCGTGGATTCCGTGGCTATTTACCGGGATCAGTCGCACCAGTGCGCGACATCCGCCTCCGCTTTTGCCAGGGCAGCCGCGTGCTCTGCATCGTCAAGGTTCACGTGGCTGCCATCTTCGGCCACCCGGTACAGGGTGCTGGCCATGGTCACCCGTGCCAGCCAGTCCCGTGCACGGGTGCATTTCTGCCGCCGCATCTGCAACGCCGCCTCGGCCTCGGCCTGGGTGCGCTGCTCCTCGGCGTGCTCCTCATCGTAGGCACGCAGCAGCTTGTCTGCCCGCTGCCTGCGCTCGGCGACATGCGCGTCGACGCCGGGTACTGCGGCAGGGGTGATGACGGTCGAATTTCCCGTGCAGGGCTTGTCGCCGTATTGCACGGCGCCGCTGCTATCGGTGCACTTGTAGATCTCGGCTACGGCCGGCAAATACACCAGCGACAGCAGGATGAATAGCGTCAGTCCGTATCGCATCAGGCGCATCCTGTAACACTACGGGCGCTGGCGCAACCGGTCCAGGCAGAGGCGCTGGCGCGCATCGAACAGGTGCCGCGCCCCCACAGCGACAGCTGCCAGCGTCCCGAGCCCGGTGCCGGCAGCAATCAGGAACATGATCAGTATCTGGTACTTCACCGCATCCAGCGGCGCGGCACCTGCCAGTATCTGGCCAGTCATCATGCCAGGCAAACTGATGACGCCGGCAGCGGCCATGGCGTTGATGATGGGAATCATACCGCTGCGTATCGCCTGGCGACGGATGTCCGCGATTGCCTCGTCGGCACGCTCGCCCAGCATCAGGCGCGCCTCGATGGTAGTGGCCTGCTCCCAGGCAGTCTGGGTCAGGCGGTCCATGGAAATCGAGATGCCGTTCATGGTGTTGCCCAGCAGCATGCCGAGCAGCGGAATGGCGTACTGCGGCGTATACCAGGGGTCGTCGCCGAGAATCACGGTAAGCGCGAAGATCGTCACCACGAACGAGGACACGAACATGGAGAAAGTCCCGACAGCATAGCCCCACCAGCCGCGGAAGCGGCGTTCCTGGCGTACCATCACTTCCCGTCCGGCGATCAGCAGCATAATGCAGGCCATCAGGGTCACCCAAAGCAGGCTGGCATTGGCAAACAGCACTTTCAGCACCAGGCCGATGAGCGACAGCTGGATTGCCGTGCGCAGTGCCGCAATGACCAGCTGGCGCCCGAGGTCGGGATGCATGCGCAGCGACAGCAGCGCCAGCAACAGCACCAGGGTCGCGGCGATCACCAGGTCGACGACGCTCAGTACGATCATGCCGGCGACTTCGCTGCCAGCAGTTGCAGGGTGCCGGCTACGGTAGCGTAATGCCGGTCGCAAACGCGCGCGGCCTGCTCCTGGTCATGACTGACCCAGATGACTGCGGCTCCGTGCGTTGCGCGGTAGGCAGCGATCATGGCCTCAACCCGCCGGGTATTTTCCGGATCCAGGTTAGCGGTCGGCTCATCGAGCAGCAGCACGCTTGGCTGGTTGGCCAGCAGGCGCAGCAGCGCCAGCCGCTGTTTCTCCCCGCTGGACAGACGCGCCACCGGCTGTTCAAGTATGGAATCCGCCAGCCCCACCTCCGCCAGTAGTACCCGGGCGTGGAAGTGATCGGATACGCGCGGCAGCCACCAACTGCTTTCCGGTGGCAGCAACCCGACCTGGCGGCGCCATTCGGGCGGCGAAATGCTGTCCGCCGGCATACCGGACAGGCGTACCTCGCCGGCATGGGGATCCAGGTCGGCGATGGCGCGCAGCAATTGTGACTTGCCGGCGCCCGAGGGACCGGAAATACAGACGCACTCGCCGGCGTCCACTGCCAGCGACACCGGACCGATGGCGGGTCGTTGCAGCTTCTCAAGTTGCAGCAGGGATTGCTGTGCAGTCACGGGGTCCGGTGCTTGTGCGGTCATGGTAGTTGTCATGCCAGACCGTATATAACAGGTCACCCGGATGAAGTGAAACAGAATCCGCTTACATGCGGGGACCGGTCCCTTCAGTGCCCCGGATTTCGTTATACTGCATCCGGGTTGCGTACCCGGGAATTCACACACTTTAGAAGGGGGCCATGATGTCAGAACCGACCATTGCGCAAAAAGCACCGTACACACAGGAACTGGAGCCAGGGACTTACTGGTGGTGTGCCTGCGGCAAATCGAAAAACCAGCCATTCTGCGACGGTTCCCACAAGGACAGCGAATTTTCCCCGGTGAAACTCGAGATCACCGAAACCACCAAGGTCTGGCTATGCGGCTGCAAGCACAGCGCCGACCAGCCATTCTGCGACGGCAGCCACAAGGGGCTGTAGCACTCGCCCGACTACCATCAGGAAATACGTAGCCTGGATGGAGTGAAATGTAATCCAGGCTACATCATTGCAGACCCCTGGCATGGACGCGCATCGCTCCCGCGCAGCCATGCGCTCCGTCCGCGACGTACCTCGGTACCTGCTCCTGCGTTACCCTACCTCCTACATCCGTGTAGACGTACATCCCTGTAAGCAAAAAAAACGGGCGCCGTTGCGCCCGTTAGCAAAGAACTCCGAACTGCGGTTCTACAGGTTATAACCGATCTCATCGTGCAGCACGATGTCGAGACCCTCGGTCTCTTCATCCCGGGTGACACGCAGGCCGATGACGGCATCGATGACCTTCAGCAGTATCCAGCTCAGCACGGCGCAATAGACGAAGGTCGCGATCACACCGATGAGCTGCACCCACACCTGGCCGCCCATGGTCATGCCCTCTGCAAGCCCTGCGCCCCCCAGGGTACCGACGAAGACACCTGCGAACAGCGTGCCGATGATGCCACCAATACCATGCACTGGAAACACGTCGAGCGAGTCATCGATATGCAGGCCGCGCTTGAACAGGCTGGTCGCACTGTAGCAGATCACGCCCGCGCTCAGGCCGATGATCAGCGCGCCGGCCGGACCGACGAAGCCGGAGGCCGGGGTAATGGTGCCCAACCCGGCCACCATGCCGGTCACAATACCCAGCACGCTGGGCTTGCCATGGCGGATCCACTCCATCGTCATCCACGCGAGCGAACCGGCCGCGGCGCTGATGTGCGTTACCAGCATGGCCATGCCGGCGTCACCGTTGGCTGCCAGCGCGCTGCCGGCGTTGAAGCCGAACCAGCCCACCCATAGCATCGCGGCACCGGCCACTGTCATGGTCAGGTTATGCGGCGGCATGGCGGTTCCCGGGAAGCCCTTGCGCGGCCCCAGCACCAGCGCCGCAACCAGCGCCGCCGCTCCGGCGTTGACATGCACCACGGTACCCCCTGCGAAATCCAGCAGACCCATTTGCTGCAGCCAGCCGCCGCCCCAGACCCAGTGAGTGACCGGTGCATAAACCACGATCAACCAGAGTGCAGAGAACCACAGCATGGCAGAGAATTTCATACGCTCGGCGAAGGCACCCACGATCAGCGCCGGCGTGATGATGGCGAAGGTCAACTGGAACATGGAAAACACGGTTTCCGGAATGCTGCCGCTCATGCTGTCGCGGGTAACATTCGCCAGCATCAGCTGGTCGAAGCCACCGATCCATTTGTTCAT
>Ga0316190_10003722_pt1 | contig 11051 bp, 9 predicted proteins | sample Eddworburrow2_MG_FD_204929 | JGI IMG/M metagenome (GOLD analysis project Ga0316190, IMG submission 204929) | Coastal sediment microbial communities from Maine, United States - Eddy worm burrow 2 | ecosystem: Environmental > Aquatic > Marine > Coastal > Sediment | place: USA: Maine | collected... | reverse complement strand
AAGTTAAATTATCATAAACAGTTTTTGTTTGTGGCTTGGTGCCTTTGTGGCTATTCTATCCGGGTTGGCAATACAGATCTAAGGATGCAATAACGCACATCAACTATATGGAATCAAAAATTCAAAAACTGCGACAATCTTGTGACTACAACCTCGCTGTTTGTATGCTGGCCAGCGGTAGCAAGGGCAATGCGACCTATATCAGCGACGGTGACACCTCTATTCTCATCGATGCCGGTCTATCGGGCGTCGAGCTTCAGCGTAGATTGGTTTCAAGAAATCTGGACCCCGAACATCTGGATGCCATCATTGTCACCCACGAACATTCCGATCATGTCCAGGGCGTCGGTATTCTTTCCCGCCGTTATAAACTGCCCGTCTACATCAATCGAAAAACCTATCATGCGTCTCCCAGACTTGGCAGCTTGCATGAAACCAAATCGTTTGAATGCGGCCAGACCTTTCACATCAGCAATCTGACCATCCATCCCTTTTCGATATCTCATGATGCTGAAGATCCGGTCGGTTTTACCATCGGTCAAAACGGAACCACGATCGCCATTGCCACCGATTTGGGGATCGCAACATCGATGGTCAAGGAGCATTTAAAACACTGTGCATTGCTGATTCTTGAAGCCAATCACGACCCGCAGATGCTGGAAAACGGCCCCTACCCCTGGCCCCTGAAACAGCGAATCAAAGGCAGAACCGGCCACCTTTCAAATACATCCTCAAAAATTCTGCTTGAGGAATTGCAGCACGAAAATTTGCAGCATGTTATCCTGGCCCACTTAAGCGAAGTCAACAATACCCCTAAATTGGCGTATGACGAAGTCGCAAGAGCGCTCACTCGCTGCAGCGCCAAGCTGTATGTGGCCGATCAGCGCACTTCCAGCCCTGTCATCTACTTAAAGTAAAGAATTTTCATCGACCTAAAATCGGCCATAATTTCCAGCGTCGACATGCTTTTTCTTTACCATGAAAAAAGGCAACCCGACAGACAAAGATTTTCCAGCGCGACCCGCATTGGTTGACACAGCTCCAGGGGATGACTACATTAAAATTACTAAAATGGTTGGATTGTTTATTATTTCAAGTGCATATTAACCTATTTGGCTTTTCCCTGATACGATCGGCATATAATTAGGAGAACCTACACATGTCCGAAAATTACATGGCGAAAAAATTATTCGATGAGGGTGCCGCTGCCTATCTCAAGCAGGATTACCACACGAGCATAAAACTATTTACTCAGGCCCTAAAACACGATCGTAAATATGCTCTGGTTTATTCCGGCCGCGGTACGGCATATCTGAAGCTAAAGAAATTTAAAAAGGCGATATCCGACTTCACCCGTGCGATTCGATTGAACCCGAAATACGCACGCGCCTATCACTTGCGTGGCTTGGCCTACGAAAAGATGGGAGACTTTGCCCCTGCCTTCCGTGATTTTGATCAAGCCATTGAAATAGATCCGGATTTAGCTGGCGCCTATCGCGGTCGCGACTCCGTGCTGGATAAAAAAATCGACCACCAGTTGCAAATCGAAGACGGTGAGATCGCCGACCACTTGGCGTCAATGCGGGTCACCCAATTTAACGGGGATAAAATATTGCATGATCCTGAAATCTAACTCAATAATACGCCATCCAACGGCTAACCCGGCTCAATACCCGCTGCACTAATTCCCCGGATATAAAAATCTTGGTCGTTTAAAAAGCTTAAAAATATGACAATGAAAGCTACCGAGGCTTCCAGCATCAGGGGTTTGTTCTGATACAAAACATCCAACTGCTTGTGACGGATTTTTTTTGCGCTATTTCCGAAATAGGTCGAAAAGAAACCGTCTAACAACTTGCTGCCGTCCGGCACGGTTACCAGGTCGCTTCTGCCGCTGTAGCAATATCGCATTGCTTCGAGCACAAGGCCGCGTTGAGTGTCCAAATCCTTAACATGGTAGCCGATTAAATGGATCAATGTGCGCTGCGCTTCCTTCAGGCCGGCCTCCGACAACGCATCGAAAAGTATTCTTAATTCCTGCCGAGCCGGTGCTGGCACTTGTTGGCGGATCAATGATAACAGCACGGCATTTTTAAATAGCTGGTACAAACGCCTGGCACCGTTTATGGCTGTTGTCGGTGCATGTTCCATTTTCGGACGGTAACCCGGGTAATTATTGACAAACATGATTTGAAATACAGTTTCAAAAAAATCGACGCCGGCAAGCGGATCTTCAAGGTCAATACGCATGTCCAAAGTATTATCCAGCCGATCTGCCAGCTTTATTTGAACAATTTCGGGATAATTTTGGGTATTATTCAGCAGCCGGCCGATATACCGGTAATAGGATTCATTTTCAAGGCGGGTCAGAGAGGTGAGACGCGTCACCAGCCTGGATTCATCTTCGGTCTCCAGACGTTCCATGAGTCTGTACAACTGGTCTTCCATGGATGCCCATTGTCGTACCTGATAGTCGACCGGTTTGATGTCTTCGAGAATATCGTGAAACAGCAAGGTGAGCAGGTCTATCAGATTGGTATCGCTGTGGGAGCGCGTAAACAGGGCCGCGGTCCGCAGGGGGTGCAAAACGGCCATGGGGCCTAAACGACGCCGTTTCTGACTGTACACACTGAACAAATACCCCAGGGCTTCCATCAGGATACCTTTTTGTTCGCGGTCTTTCTTCTCGTCGGCATCCAGACGCCTGTCGCCGATGATATACATCAACACATTGTAACGGTTTAAAGATGCAGCGCTCAGATTGTAGTTCAGCACTGATGACAGTTTAAAAAACTCGGTCAGATCAAAAAGCGGCATCTTCTCCTCCCCGTTGCCGGATAAACCGGAAATTCCCCGATCGACATTGAGAAACAGGGAATTTTTCGACAGACTTTACCTCCTAACATTAATCTGTCGATATGTAAAATCAAGGCAAAAAGTAAAATCTTGACAATAAGGCCGAAGATCCCTAAAACAGAACCGATTACTCCTGATAGCTACGCCACTGCCCTTCTCTGAGTCATGTGTCCCAGGGGCGGTACTCATCTGCAGGCAGGGTTTGGTGATGTCGACGGCGGTTGCAGGAATAAATTCTAAGCGACTTTAGAAGGAAAAAAAATCCAGTTGATCCGGGAAATCCTGTCTAAAAAAAATTACAATGAGAATCCATTCAATATTAAAAACGATAGGGGAAAAATGAAATTTCTCCGCGGCAAGCCGCGGAGTATCATGTTTTTAGGATTTAACTCACTTTTATCGCAGCAAGCTGCGGGGAATTAAACCCAGGAGAGATTAAATGGAAGAAAAAGTAAAATCCATATTGGATTACTTCGAGCAGATCAATGCCATCCCGCGGTGTTCTAAAAATGAAGAACAAATTGGTCTGTGGCTGAAACAGTGGGCCGAAACAAAACAGTTTGTGGTGAAAAAGGATGCCGCCGGCAACCTTCTGGTCAAAGTACCGCCGACACCCGGATATGAAAATGCACCGGTCATTGTGATTCAGGGTCATACGGACATGGTCTGCGAAAAAACGCCGGATTCGACGCATGATTTTTCCAAGGATCCCATCAAAAATATCATTGATGGTGATTGGCTGCGGGCAGATAACACCACCCTGGGAGCGGACAACGGCATAGCCGTGGCGCTGGCAATGGCGGTGGCGAGTGATGAAAGCGTTGCCCATCCGCCTTTGGAACTGTTGTTTACGGTGGACGAGGAAACCGGGTTAAACGGTGCCAAAGAGCTTGAGCCCGGATTCATCGAAGGCCAGGTGCTGCTTAATGTGGATTCGGAAACCGAAGGCGTCTTCACTGTCGGCTGCGCCGGCGGAAGACACACCCATATATCCCGTAAGCTTACGTTGACCGATATTGCTGAAGGGAGTCATTTTTTCAATTTGAATATCAGCGGATTGCACGGCGGCCATTCGGGCATCGATATTATCAAGCAACGGGCCAGCGCCAATAAAATTCTGGCGCGCACCCTGCACCGGCTAGCCGTTGCATGCGACCTTCAGCTGGTTTCAATCAAAGGTGGAACCGCTCATAATGCAATTGCCAGGGATGCGGATGCCGTCTTCGCCTGTGCCTCTGACAATTCCAGTGATTTAGCCGGGATGGTTTCCGAATTCGAAGGCACCGTCCAAACTGAATATGGCAACATCGAATCTAATTTGGCCATAAAACTGACGGCAGCAGAATCCGCTGCGCAGAAAAAAACAGCGCTGAGCGTGGCGGAAACACGGGACGTCATCAACCTGCTGCTATCCCTGCCCCATGGGGTGATGGGGATGTCGGCGGTATTCTCCGATTTAGTTGAAACCTCCAACAACCTGGCAACTGTTGCGATAAAAGACGACACCCTGAAAATATTGACCAGCCAGCGCAGCCTGACCAAATCCAGGTTGGACGAGATTACCGATGCCATTAATGCAACAGCGGCAATTGCCGGCACAGACACCCGCTGCGACAGTGAATATCCCCCCTGGACACCGAATATGCAATCCGCTCTGCTTGAGCGCTGCCGGAAAACTTATGAGCAGGTTTTCGACCGGGAGGCCGAAGTTAAATCGGTTCATGCAGGACTGGAGTGCGCAATCATCGGAGATAAATACGAGAGTATGGACATGATATCATTCGGCCCGGATCTAAGAGACCCCCACTCTCCCAACGAAGGGCTCTATATTCCGTCTCTTGGTAAGGTGTGGCAGTTTATGGTGGCACTTTTAGAGAATTATGGTAATAAATAATTGTTTAGAGTTTAAAGTAGCCGTGTGCTGATAGCACTTCGATTAATAGCAAATTCTAAATAGCAAATCACAATTTACAAATATCAAATAAAATCAAATGACCAAATTTCAAAATCTCAAACCTGTTCTGTATAAGATTCTGAAGAAATCACAATAATAAGAAAATTAAGATGTGCTACCTTTAGAACTCAATTAGACTGAGGATAGCGGAGATCAACTACGTTTTGGTCATTGAAAATTGGAATTTGTGATTTATTTGTAATTTGTTGCTTGGAGTTTGTAATTTTATCCTCTGGTGCCATATCCTAATTTATCTTATGGGTTAAATATGGAACATATCGTTATCATTGGCGGCGGAGGCACCGGGGCCGCCCTGGCTCACGACCTGGTATTGCGGGGATTTGAGGTCTCGCTGTTTGAACGCGGCGAGCTGCTGTCCGGCGCCACCGGCAGGCACCACGGACTGTTGCATAGCGGCGGCCGATATGCGGTCGACGATCCGGTGGCGGCCCGGGAGTGTATCCGGGAAAACAACATCCTGCGTCGCATCGCCCCCGAGGCGATCGAACAAAACGACGGGCTTTTCGTGGCGTTAAATGATAACGATATGGATTACCGGCCGGCATTTTTGAAAAAATGCGGACAATCTGAAATTCCTACGGAAGAACTCACCGCCGCCCAGGCCCTGGCCATCGAACCCGCGTTGCATCCGGATCTGAAAGCAGCCGTCCGGGTGCCGGATGCCACCCTGGATGCCTGGCGGCTCCCGCTTTATTTTTATGCCACCGCCAAAGCCAACGGCGCCAGGATTCACAACTTTTCCCAAGCCATCGGCTTTCAAAAATCTGACGGCACCATCACGGGGGTGCGCATTTTCGATCACCAGACCGAGCGCGAATACGATGTCCATGGGGATTTGTTTGTAAATGCAGCTGGTGCCTGGGCCGGCAAAATATGCGCCTTGGCGGACATTACATTACCGGTTCAGCCGGGGCCCGGAGTCATGGTGGCCGTCGATACCCGACTGACGGATATGGTCATCAACCGGCTTAACCAAGCCGGCGAAGGCGATATCATCGTTCCCCAAAGAGAACTTTCGGTTCTCGGAACCACCCTTTGGCTGGCAGAAGACCCTGATAGGATTGAATCGCCGTCGGACCATGTTCAAAAAATCATCGAGCTTTGCGCCCAAATGGTCCCGGCGGTCAGAGAAAAGGCTATCCGTTCGGTCTGGTGTGCCTCGCGGCCTTTGATCGAGCAAGAGCAGGCCAAAGAACCCCAGCTAATCAGTCGTACCTTTGACTGCTATGACCACAAGCAAAGAGACAACCTGGAAGGACTGGTATCGATTATCGGCGGCAAGGCCACCACCTTGCGGGCCATGGCCGAAAAAGCGGCGGATTTGATTTGCCGCAAAACAGGCAGAAATATTTCCTGCAAAACGACGGCCGAGAAGTTGCTGCACTACCGACGATATTATTCACCGCAGAGACGCTGAGAACGCTAAGGAAGTTTTTTTTGTTATCCGCCAAAGGCATATTAAATTGGATCACTTGCATCAGGAAGGTGCAGGCGTTCACAGGTTCAAAGGTTCAGGGTTCCATTCTCGTCCCTGGACTGCATTTGGGATGCGTACTTACGAGAAAAGCGTCAACTTCGTCAGTCCTAATCCAAAATTTGGAGCCAAATTGGCAATTATTTGGGAAAATGAGAATTCTTAACAAGGACTTTGGGTCTTTATTGCCTTCTTTGTCCTTAACTCTGAACGTTGAACCCTGAACCCGTGAACGGTTACAAAATCCAGTTGATCCTGTAAATGCTGCCTGCCCTGTGAAATCTCTTTTGCACTTATTTCACCGGGGTCAAAATAAAGTAATTAAAAATGAAAACCAAAACCATTACATTCCGAATCCTGCGCTACAAACCGAACCGGATCGATCCCCCCCGATACCAGGAGTTCTCTCTTCGGGTTAAACCGGAGATGAGCGTACTTGACGCCCTTGAAAAAATTCGTCTCGAGCAGGACAACACCCTGATGTACCGCCACTCCTGCCATCATTCCTCCTGCGGGACGTGTGCCTGCAGAATCAACGGTGAGGAACGTTTAACCTGCATTACCAAAATTGCAGACCTGGAAGAAAATACCCTAACCCTCACTCCCCTGGCGGGTTTCAAAACTATCGGGGACCTGGTGGTGGATGTAACCCATTTCTATAAAGACTATTCAGAGGACTGGAGTTACATCAGGCGATCTGAAAAACTAGAATCCACCCAACCCCCGGCAGGCATCGACCATTTTACCCGCTTTGAAAACTGCATCGAATGCGGTGCTTGCGTGTCGGCCTGCCCGGTCACCCATAACAGCAACGCCTTTTTGGGACCCGCCGTACTTTCCGCTCTGAACAACGAGCTGAAGAAATCTCCGCAAAAATCAGAAGATCTTTTGACTATCGTCGGCGGTAAGCGCGGTGAGCGCCTGTGCGAAAGAGCCGTGAACTGCAGCCGCGTGTGCCCCAACAAAGTTTATCCGGCAAGGCATATTACCGATCTGCGGAGGTTGTTGAAAGAAAAGGATCTGAAAAAGACAGCAAACCCTGATTAAAATTGTTATTCCACTCTTCTTCAATCAAGAGGGCTGACCACCGCTCTTCCTCCTCTATTTAGCACATGGGTGTAAATCATGGTTGTGAGCTAGTTTCCATATTGCACCTCTTGATAATCTGAGTGATCATGACCCAATAAATTTATTTATTTTCAGTCTCTTGCGCTCTTTTTTTCATCAAAGGCGAGTTAACGCCGGGATGCTCGTAAAGGCATCCATTTCGATCATTATAGGGATAAGTTTTGATGATACCCTTTTTGCCCCATCTGCGCACTGTTGCTACTGTCACTGCCAGGAGGCTTGCGACCTCGTCTACAGTCAGCTTACCAATAGCTCGTAATCTTGCATAGCGGGTCTTGAGTTTATACTTGTGGGTGATCCCTGTAACGGTTTGTCTATCAATCCGGTGACCTTGGCCGGATTGATAGCCACGTTCGTTGAGGATGGTTGCTATTTCCGAGTAAGCATGGTCGCTCAGCAGTTCATCGACAATCTCGACGATTTTCGGATCCGTCACATTATACTGCCAGCCCTTGAGAGGAAGTGGCAGTTTCAACATTTTTTTCGCACCGCCTTTAAATCGAACGTGCAGCGTAATATCATCTGCTCTGATCATAGTCACATCTTCAATCAGAAATCTGATCATTCTTTTTTTTTCGCGAAGCGGTGTTTTCGGATTTTTCCACAATCTCGGAAAATCCCTGGCCAGCTTGAGTACTTGCTTCTGTTGCACTTTTTTCAGTCTTTCTGACTCCTGTCGACGATGTTTCTCATAGTAGTCATTGGCATCCTGCAGATGCCTGAGCTTTTCATTCCATTCCGCCTCAAGCGTATCGGCCACCAGTCGATTGTCCGGATCAACCTGCATAAAACGACGACGGGCCAGATTGGCTTCATATTCTGCCCGCTGCACCTGTTGTTTGCGCAACTTATCGGCCTCTTTAAATCGGTTCTCCAGCTCTTTTTGAACTTGCAATGCCACCTCTAACGTCAGTGGTGTGACCGACTCAAGCAACAGTTTGCCGATCGCCTCATCAATACCAGCACCAGGTATATATTGACAGCTACTTTCCCACCTTTCTACTCGGTTTCGCTGACATAAATAGACCGGATCGAGTCGTTGATTACGTCGGTACTTATAGCGAATGGTCATCCGCTGACCGCATTTGCCGCAAACTGCCAACCCTTGTAGAAGGCATGGGCCTTCACGAGGAGGTGTTTTTCTGTCTATAACGTTATATGCGATCGCATTTTGCCGCATCCGACGCAAGTTCTCTTTATACTGATCCCAAGTAATATATCCCGGATGGGCATCCTTTATCAAAACAAGCCATTGATCACGGGGAACCTTAAAATAAGTCATGGACCCGTCGACGTTTATTCGCGATCGTTGCCGTCCATAGTAATATGCGCCGGCATATCTCGGGTTTTTTATAATCACTTGTGCCCGACCGCTCGTTAACCGTTGCCATTTTACCTTGCCTTTATCAGGACCAAAATGCATCCGGCATGGGAATTTCATATCATCTGTGGCAAACGCCTTGACGGTTGCAAAGGCAGCGCCGGTTCGTTGAAAAATATCGAAGAACAAACGAATACTTTGTTGAATTTGTTTGTCCGGGTCAATAATGATTTTATCATTGTGATCATAAACAAACCCGGTAGGCAAGCGCGTTTTTAATTCACCCCGTCGGGCCTTGCTTAAAATGCCCCCTCTAAGCCGGGATCTCAACACATGAAGCTCTACTTCGGAAAAAGTGCCTTTCATATTGAGCAGCAGGCGATCGTTAAAATCGGTTGGATTGTAGATTCCATCCTCGTCAAGTATCAAGGTGTCGGTGATGGCACAGATCTCCAGTAGCCGAGCCCAATCCGCATTGTTGCGTGCCAGGCGTGAGACCTCCAGACCCATCACAAGCCCCACACGCCCCAGGCTGACTTCTGTCATCAGCTTTTGAAATCCTTGCCGGTCAGCTACCGATGTCGCTGTTTCGCCTAAATCCGAATCTACCGTCACGATCTGAACAACAGGCCATCCTAAAGCGATCGCCCGATCACGAAGGGCATATTGGCGTTTGGTGCTTTCAGTGTTTTCAAATACCTGCTTCAGTGTGGATTGCCTGACGTAGCAGTACGCCTGCCTTTTTAGATGACTTGCACTCACTTTCTGATTAGCCGGTTGTGCCATATTCATGCCAAAGCCTCCTCTATGTTGAATAGGGTAATGTTCGCCATGACCTTTATCATTTCCGATGTTGTTTCATACGCAAAGACGGGTATCTCCGCTCGCTTTTTCCTAATTGGGTTTGTTGGTATGTAATGGTGGCAGACTTCTATCCAGGCAAGCATCCCTTGGCGTATAAACAATGCCAGACCCAGACTTCGCTCGGAAAAAATCTTCTTCCTGTTTAAAGCCTGTGAGCGCAATGATTCATACTGCAGCAGAACGCTGTCATCGGATTCAATAACTGTTGGACAATTTCTCGATATCATTTTCTCTTTTTTTTTCTTCGCCTCACGGCACGTTCTATCGTTCTGGGGTGAACATCTTTGCCAAATTTTTCCCTTATTAATGGCGCCAGTTTCCGGGCACGAAGTGGTTTGCCTTTTTCTAGTTTTTCTTCGATGAAGGCCAGTATATCAGCAGTCAGCTTGTGAGCCGATTTTGGACCCGGGCGCTTTTTGACAAGGCTGGTAACGCCCCCTTGTTTAAACTGTGATTGTGCCTGATAGAATGCCGGTCGCGAGAACCCAAAAGCTTCGGATGCCTGTTTTACCGAGCGGCCTTGCTTGTCGACGGCACGCAACATCTCATACTTGACCTGAACCAGATCACGCGGATCAAAAAACTCCAGCGCCGAATCGGAAAACATTTTTTCCGCAACCTTTTTTGGATGAGGATTCAGCGCACCGTATTTTCTCAAGCTTTCCGTCTTGTCATCTTTGTGCTGTTTGGGTCGTGCCATCGCCTTGTCTCCTTTGGTTAATTATGCCGCAACGAATTTAAATGATAACTTATATTTGCCGCAAAATTTCAAAGATGTCAAGAAAAATATCCATTTAAACATTAATTAACAGTAATTAGTCTGGTTTTGATAACTCTTAATTATGGTCTCGATTGACTTTATGCGGCATAAATTAATTAACATTTGCGGCGTAATCTCCTTTCCAACCCATTTCAATCTACTGTATGATCATTTGTGGTTTGCACTCTTTATTTCTCCAATCAAACGAACCAAACCGAGAAGATCTTCGACTCGAAAAAATGAGCGCCCAGCAGAAACGGCAACAAAAGGATCTTTTGGGCCGATGTCCGTCCAGTGAAGCGGTACAGAGGATTTGCGACCCTTCGTGTTGAAAAAGAAAACACGACTCTCATAGGCAATTCGCTTTACGCTATCTATTTCAAACTCGATGTTTTGGTACGGATGGAATGGATGAATGATCCGGAAGGTTTGGTTGCTAAAATCTTGCTGGGATGCAGTTGAATGATTTGGTTGTCGTAATCCAATTGTGCCCTAATAGATCCTGGATGGTCTCCACCTCGGCTTCTGCGTTTAGCAGCTGGGTAGCCATGGTATGGCGCTTATGCCGATATCGGCATAAGCGCCATTATGCCGACTCCCGGATTATGCCGACTCCTTTTAGCTTGTTTTCCCATCCAACTGTTATTCCTATATTTTTCTTTTAAATACCCCT
>Ga0316190_10003721_pt1 | contig 11052 bp, 12 predicted proteins | sample Eddworburrow2_MG_FD_204929 | JGI IMG/M metagenome (GOLD analysis project Ga0316190, IMG submission 204929) | Coastal sediment microbial communities from Maine, United States - Eddy worm burrow 2 | ecosystem: Environmental > Aquatic > Marine > Coastal > Sediment | place: USA: Maine | collected... | reverse complement strand
TGTGTCCCGGCCGGAAAAACAAACGCAGCAGTCTTATCAATAGCAGCACCCGTCTTCGGGTCCTTGGTCAACACGACCTTGATGGGCTTATCTTTGCCCTGCAAGAACGGGTCATAGTAGTTGAAGCCAGTCTCCCAACCGTAGGTTAACTGCTTCTCCAGAGCGATTTTTGTCGAGGACATCGACGAAATATCGAGGCCTGGCAGCACGATGGTAATGAACATCGACAAACTCAGTGCCACGCCAAACATCACACATCCGATTTTATATTCTCTAAATGCCACGGAAACTCCTCCCTATAATTAAAATTTATATTGAGAGGCCGGCCCGAAGGCCGACCCTCATATTATATTAACGCGTGTAGGCGATTTCAGCCGGCTGGCGACCAACAGGAACCGGATCACCGGCACGTGCAGTCATCACCATATTGTACAGCCAGATGATATTACCAAAGAACACCATGGTACCACCCAACCAGCGAACGATCATGTAAGGATGCTCTGCAATCACAACGTCCACATAAGGAACCTCGTAAATCTTAGCAGCACCCTGGATCAGGCCGGAAATGGTCATCGACGTCCAGTACAGTGAGAAGCCGATCAGCAGCATCCAGAAGTGGAAGTTTGCCAGCGACGCGGACCACAGCTTGCGACGCAGAAGCACCTGCATGCCGTAGTACACCGAAGCAGCTTCCGCAAAGGTGGAGAAGCCGAGCAAGGCCAGATGGGCGTGAGCCACAATCCAACCCGTGCCATGGATATACCAGTTAATGGCACGTGTCTGCTGGAAACCACCCTGCATGTTCAGCGGAATAGCGAGCAGCACACCAGTGATGGTGAACTTGATTTCGATATTCTCGACGAACAAGGCCCAACGGCCCTGCATGGTCAACAGGATGTTACACACATAGGCAACAGCCGGCACCAGAATCAACACGCCTTCCACAGATGCGAAAGACTTCAGCCATTCCGGAAGCGGTGAGCTCATCAGGTGATGGGCAGCCGGTGTGGAGTAAAACACCACGATGGACCAGAAATGCAGATGACCAACACGATGCGAATACAGCGGGTTACCCGTGATCTTCGGCACAATGTAGTAGGTGATAGCAGCAGCAACCGGGGTAATCAGCAAGCCCAGGATGTTATGTGCGAACCACCATGTCATGTATGCCTCGTTCAGACCGGTCAGATGCAGCCATTCGGGCGTATTGCCGACAAGGAACACGATGACTGTCATGAACATACAACCAGCGAAGAACCAGTTGGTGGTATAAATACCCTGCGTACGACGATTAATAATCGTCATCCACACATTCAAGCACCAAGGAACAACCATCACAAAGGCGATGTACAGATCGATTGGCCAGATATGGTCGGAATACTCGCGGCCGGAGGTAACACCGGCCCAGAGTAATGCCAGAGCCAGACACAGGCCTACATTATAAAGCAAGCAGTTCCAGACGCCGAGTTTCTCGGACCACAGCTTGGTGTTACCCAGAGCCGGGGTGATGTACATCATGGAAGCAGCAAAAGCCATGGCAATCCAGCCGAAAATTACGGCATGCACATGGACCTGACGCATATGACCGAACTGCAACGAGTACAGGCCATGGTATAAGTCAGGAAAGGCGAGCTTGGCAGCATTAAAAGACCCAAGACCTGTTCCGATAATGAACCAGGCAATGGATGATATGCCAAAGAAAATCGCCGCAGTACCCTGCGGGATATCATCTTCTTTTGAAAACAAATATTTCAGCATCTTTAAAAAGACCCCCTAGAGATTTTAATCACGGATTTCAACAACAACTGATCAATCATCTTGCTCTTCGTCATGCTGCCCAGGCATCAACAGATACCAAGCAAACCACATACTCGAAAACGCAAGCAAAACACCCAGAATCGAAGCGATCGTCTCCATTTTCTACTCCTCCTTCCGCAGGCCTTCAAGCAAAGCATGCTGCTTGAGTGCATAACCTAGAATTAATACGAATGCGAAACCGAAAATAAACATAATCCAGTCTGCTGTACCCTGATAGGTGCGCGGATCATATGGATCCATATACCACAGACCAGCTTCACCGAACGGGCCACGACCCACAGCCAGCAAGAATGCTGCGGTAAACACCGAACCGTTACCCATGCCAGTGGTGAAACCAGCGATAATCGTCAACCAGATAGAACTTTTCATTCAGCCCTCCTCCTGCTTTCTATGAACTAAAGATGAATTCCCTTTAATCAAAGCGAAACCTTATCTCCAGCTTAATGCATGTCAAGCATCATGATACCTATTCTCTGCCAAATGCCGGATACGCTATGAGGGCACACCATCACCTCAACAAACAACTGTCTAATATTAATCAATCACTTGCCCGATGCGTTGCGCACATTCATCATTGGGCGATGAAAGAATTTCTTGTTTACGGCATCAGCGGGCTCGCCTCGCTGTTTATTTTTGGCTACAGCGTACACATGTTTGTCGGCGGCCTGGTCAGCGAACAGGTGGAGATGATTCTTATCGCTGTAGTCGTACTCATTGCCGCAGCAGCGGAGATTTACCTGATCCGGGATGCATTGCTGCACCGACGCCTGTAACTGCCTTTACGGCACCAAGCTTACTTGTATTTATCGAGCGCCTTGATTGCCGCCATAAAGTCCTCTTCAATAAACTGTTTGCGGTGAAATACAAACTGCCGTTTGATACCCGTTGTATCCTTACCGGTAAGCCCGAAAGATTTTCCAGCATGATCCGTAAAGAAACGAATATCCTTCATCAGCGAAGCGTATTGTCCACCCTTCAGCTTCATACGCACGCGTTCGCGATTGATATCCAGCGCAACAGGAGCCTGAGGATGCAAAAGCAGGCGACGCATCACTCGGCCACCGCCAACCATCAGGAAAAAGAAGCCTAGAAACATCAGCGCATAACCAACCCACTGTTGATCGTCGCCGGCATACCACAGCTTCATACCCCAGAGCAGAAGAACGCTCACAGTGGGAATATACAGCGCCAGGTCCCAGAGTGTGCCAGCCTTATCCGGTCGCAACTCGCACTGCACTTCCTGCCAGTTGTTCGCCATATTATTTCCCCTTCCCGGCAAGTCTTTCCGGACTGGTCAGATCTGCCAATATCGGATCGATTTCCTGATACAACATGCGCCCCGGATACACCACTTCTACAAGTCCCTCGGCATCAATCACAAAGGTCCATGGCTCGCCACGCACCTGAAAGGCATCGTAAGCCTCCGGGTTGTAATACTGATCCATATGCAGGAAAAGAACCTTATTTTCATATTTATTGAGCATCTCCTTCATAAGCTGCAACTGCTTGTCGCACTGCGTACAGTGACCCGGCGTGGCAAATTCAAGCACCATGGGTTTGTTCAGTTTGAGAGCCTCATCCACTGACAACTCATACATGCGCGGATCGGGGTAGCGATAACTCGTTAATTTGGCCATATCGCCATTCACATCGGCCAAGGTCTTGGTTTTCAGCGAGGGGACAGGTTTACCCTGCATGAATACTCCACCACCACCAACGCTGCCAAAATCGATATCACACGCGCCGAGCGCGGCAACGCCCAGTAGCATCAAGGCAAAGCCGAAGGATTTCATAACGACTTCCGCCAGCCCGCACAGGTGCGGAAGATATTATAAGCCCATATACAGTTAGCCAGCAGTACAAGCGTGCCAAAGATGCCCATCGTGGCCAGCCACGGGCGAACCAGCAACTCCACCTCTGCCGGGGTCATGGTCACACTGGCCATGCCACCGATCGTGCCGGCTACAGTGAAAAACAACACCATACCCATAAGGCCGAAGTTATGCGTCCAGAAATGCACTTTGACCAACTGCATGCTGTAAATCTCTCGTTTCACCAATCGCGGTATGATGTAGTAAACCGCTGCGAAAATCGCCATCTCAACCCAACCGAGAAGATTGATATGCGTATGGGCACGCACAATGAGTTTACCGAACATGCGATGATCCACGAAATGGCGGAACTCATGAATCCCGCCCATCAGAGCGCCCCATGAAAAGCCGATAATGCTGTAAATCACGCAGGCAAAGACAAACCAAAGCGTATATTTTACGTATTCCTCATTCTCCCAGGGCTGACTCATGGTTGCACCATCTCTTCGGCGGCACGCTCATTGGCCTCTTTAAGCGCCTCTGGATCGTCCCGCACATCTTTGTATTTTTCTTTCCATTCCTTCGGCGCCCACGTCTTGACCATGGAGTCAATAAATGGCGAATCGCCCTTGGGCGGAATCCGCGCTGAAGAAGACCCCTGCTCCGATTTCAATTCGGATAAAAATACTGCAATGGCATGCAGATCCTCACTCGGCAGCTTAGCCACATAGGCGGCTGAACTTTGTCCTTTTACATGATCGATGGTTCTTGATGGGTAATTCTGTTCGGGCTCCTGCAGGAAGGCATACATCCATTGCATCGTGCGTCGCGAACCGATGCCATCAAGATTCGCCGTCTGCCCCATATTGGTGCCACTGCGTAAGGCTCTGTGACAGGTGGTGCAGCCGTTGGTGCGAAACAGGTAGGAGCCACGCTGCCCCTCAGCCGACAAATTGGCGGTTGTCTTAACCTCAAACAGCGGCTTATCGGAATTCGCCATAAAAATCTGCATGATGATGTAGGCAATCACTGCAAACACAACAAATGCACCTGCTACGGTAAAGAGAATTTTCTCTCCGGGCTTCAGTGGCTGGTTTTTGCTTGCCATATTAATATCTCTCTTGTTGTTCAACAGATTTATGTAACGCCGTCCCGGCACCCGGCCGCGTGAGGGACGGCAGTTTAGCATAGCATTCCACCTTGCAGCAAACCCTAGCTACGCAAAATACCCACTCCAAGGTCAATCAGGCCTCAGCCCTTCATGCTTATGACTATATATATAAAGATACATAGTCGAACCCTTGACAGAAGCGATCTTGAATCTAATGCTTTACTGGTTATCACCGCTTGCTCAAAAGGAGAAACACCATGCAACGACTACTTCCCTCTTTTGCCATCACCCTGTTCCTTTTTGGAGCCGGCATCGCCCAAGCCACCGACATTCCGGACGGCATGGGGCCACTGCCCACCGCCGTCCCCATACCGGCTGACAATCCGATGAGTGCAGAGAAGATCGAATTGGGGAAAAAGCTCTATTTTGATCCTGCCCTGTCCCTCAGCGGAAACATATCCTGCAATTCCTGTCACAACCTGGGTAACGGCGGCGTTGATAACCAGCGCTTCTCCATTGGCCACAAATGGCAACGCGGTGGGCGCAATGCGCCAACCGTTCTTAATGCCGCTTTGTGGGAAAGCCAGTTCTGGGATGGCCGGGCACCCCAGCTGGAGGATCAAGCCAAGGGGCCACCCCTCAACCCCGTGGAAATGGCTGACATCAGCGAGAAACAATTGATGACGCGCCTGATGAGAGCCGGATACGAACCTTTGTTCGGCCGGGTTTTCGGAGCACACTCCTTGAACTATGATAATACGGCCAAGGCGATAGCCGCCTTTGAGCGCACCCTGCTCACGCCCGATGCCCCCTTTGATCTATACGCCACCGGGAAAGGAAGCATTTCCAATGCAGCCAAACGCGGCATGCTGAAGGTGGATGAAATCGGCTGCACAAGCTGCCATGCCGGCCCCCTATTCACTGATAATAGCTTCAAACGCTTTGCTTTCGGTACGGACCCCGGACGAAAAGCCGTAACCGGAAAGGACGAGGATGACCACTTCTTTCGCGTCCAGTCATGGCGCAATGTGGCTTTGACAGCCCCGTATTTTCATGATGGATCTGTTGACACTCTGGAGCAAGCCGTTCGCATCATGGCCAAGATACAACTCGATACTAAGCTTTCGGATACAGATGCTTATGATATCGTCGAATTCCTCAAAACACTTACCGGCAAACAGCCTGTCGTTACCTATCCGGTTTTTCCACGGCCACTGGGTAAGGCGTTGGATTTTCACGACTGATTGATTTTGAGCTACAGGAACTCTGAATAGTGGCTATCCCGGGCATTCCGTCCCGGGTGGCCACTATCAGCATGGCTTGAATCTATGGGAGCTTCATCTCCCGATATATTAGATGTTGATTATATAATGCGGATCGAATATATTTCGCCGTATGCAAGCTATACCTGAAGAAAAAATCCGCTCCGCCAGTGAAGGCCTTCGTGCTATCGCGCATGAGGTCCGCCTGTCGGTCCTTTGTCACCTGATGAATGGCCCGCTCTGCGTACAGGATCTGATGCAGGCCACTGGCACATCACAATCCAACCTTTCGCAGCATCTGGCCAAGATGCGCATGATGGGGCTGCTTACCACCGAAAAGAGTGGTCAACGTGTTATATATTCCATTGCCTCTCCCGAAATCGGCGGGATTCTTGACGCATTACGCAAGATGTACTGCCCCGACGATTGTCCAGATCCGAGCTGAGGAGTTGCCCATGCCTTTTTTTTGGACAAATATATCAGCAAATAAACATGTATTAATTCGATGGCTGTTGGGGCCATTGGTATTCATCGGCTCATCCTTTGCTTTCGCAGAGCCTGTATCACTGAATCTGCAGCAGGCAATCAATCAGGCCTTGCAAAGCAATCGATTGCTGCTGGCTGAAACCACTCGGCTGGACGAGGCCTCGGCCATCTCCCAGCAAGCATACGGCGGCCTGCTTCCGCGCCTCAATGCATCTTCTGCCGTAACCCGATCCAACTCACCGATGAGCAGCTTTGCCGGCAAGGTTTTGCAGCAGCGGGCTACCGCCGCCGATTTTATTCCTGCCAATATAAACAACCCGACCTACCTGACAAATTACCGCAACAGCCTGACCCTTGAAGCCCCGCTGTATCAGGGTGGAAAAATGTGGGCAGCCAAAGAGCGCACGGCGCAAACCGAGCAAGCCACCCGCCATGAGGTGGCGCTTGCCCGGCAGCAACTGACCTTTGCTGTCATTCAGGCCTATACCAACGTACTTCGCCTGCATTCTCGAGAGACGGCAGCGGGGAGTGCGCACGACGCTGCGGTAAGCCATATGCAACAAACCACAGCCTTGCTAAATCGTGGTATCGGCATCAAGAGTGATGTTCTCGACGCGCAGGCGCATGTCTCTGACACGCAACTGGCCCTCACCCAAACGCATAATGCGCGCCTTCAAGCCATGGAAGAACTTCAACGCCTGCTCGGGATGAGCCAGGCATCGACGGCAAACGAATTGGATCTTCAAGGCAGCCCAAACCTGCGAATGCTCGACATCAGCGAAGACATGTCGGCCGAACCCCTCATCGCACAGCACCCAAAGATTGTGGCGCTTGAACGCCAATTAGAGGCCGCAAGAGCTGGCATCAGTGAAGCTTCCGCAGGTCTGCGTCCAAATGTTGGGCTGGTCGCCGTACAGGAATGGAACAACAAGACCATTTCCCCTCGCCACCCCAACACCAGCATTGGTGCCGAAGTCAGCCTTAATCTATTTGCCGGTGGTTCCGATATAGCAGCGCGCCGCTCTGCTCAAGCGCGCTTTGCCCATCTGCAATATCAGCTCCAAGATGAAAAACACGCGCTGCGTAATGCCTTGGCCAATGCCTGGCGACAGCTACACGAAGCAGAGGACGCGGCCTCCGCCAGACAGAACAGCCTGCGCCAAACTGTCGAATCGCTGCGCATCCAGAATCTGCGTTTTGAGCAGGGACTGGAAAAAAGTACAGACGTTCTCGATGCCCACACGCGCAATGACCGCGCCGTGGCCAATGATATCGATGCCCGCTTTAATCTGATTGTCAGCCGTGCAGCCTTGTTGCTGGCTGCCGGTCGCCTTACACCGGAGGTGGTAGATGCTTCTCTCTAAATTGAAAACGACGGCTGTCATTCTGGCCGCAACCGCCATGCTCGGCGCATGCTCGCATGAGCCGGAAGGCGATGCCGGGCAGAACGTTAGCATCAATGTGCCGCTCATCACCCTGCAAGCCGAGGATGTCGCAGAGCACACCATCAGCAGCGGTAGTGTCACCTCCGATAAACGCATTTCCATCGCATCAAGACTTTCCGGATATATCGGTCATATCTCCGTTCGCGAAGGCGACCGCGTCAAGCAGGGCGACGCGCTTTTCCGCGTCGACCCAGTCGACGTGATGCAGACGGTTAACCAGGCGCGCGCCGACATGGGCAACGCCGAGGTCGATCTCAAGCGCTATCAATCCCTGCTTAAAGAGAATGCGGTCAGCAAGCAGCAATTCGATCAGATTAAGTTGCGCTATACCCTGGCCAAATCAAAACTTACTCAAGCAGAAAACCAGTTGCAGTATGCCGAGGTCAAAGCCCCTGTGGATGGAACTGTGGTCAAAAAACTACTCAACAGCGGTGACCTGGCTTCGCCGGGAGCCATCGTGTTAATTCTCGAAAATTCACAACAGCTTTCCGTAGAAACCCATGTGTCCGAGCGCTTCATCGCCGCCATCCATGAGGGTGACGAAGCAAATGTGGAGCTCGCCTCGCTTGGCCAGCCGCTCAAGGCAATCATCAGGCAGGTGGTGCCAGCTGCGGACCCGCTCACCCACCAGTTTCTCGTCAAGCTTAGCCTGCCCGTGGAACCCGAGATAATGCCAGGCATGTTTGCCGAGGTTCGTTTCACCATTGGTAGCCGAAAGGCCCTGCTACTTCCCGCCGCAGCCGTTATTCAACGTCACGGCCTGCATGGCGTATATCTCGTCGATGCCGATAATGTTCTGCACTACCGCCTGATTCGTCCCGGCCGAGAAACCGACGGGCGCGTCGAAGCGCTTGCAGGACTGAGTGATGGCGACCGCATTGCCACAACCATTCGTACTGATATTGCCTCCGGCATGAAAGTCTCCGGGAACTGATCCCATGCCCGGCGATATCAAACTGAATGTAGCCGGCCGCCTGGGTGCGGCGGCTATGACTTCGCATCTGACACCGATCATAAGCATTCTAATCTTTATGATTGGTGTGGTAGCACTTTTTGTTACGCCACGTGAGGAAAACCCACAGATTGATGTGCCGGCAGCCAATGTGCTGGTACAAATGCGGGGGGCAAGCCCTGAAGAGGTGCAAAACCTCATCGTGCATCCGATGGAAATGGTGCTGCGCGAAATGAATGGTGTCGATCACACCTTTGGCGCGGCCATGGATTCGATGGGCGTGGTTACCGTGATGTTCAAGGTCGGCGAAGACAAGGAAACCAGTCTGGTCAAACTCTATGACCGCGTCATGCACAATCTGGACCGCATACCACCGGGGGCCAGCCAGCCATTGGTCAAACCAATGGATGTGGATGATGTACCGGTCTCGGTTATAACCCTGGCTTCTGACAACCTTGACGGTTTGGCCCTGCGCCAGTTGGCTGAGCGGGTGCGCGAGCAACTTGCGCCGCTTGAGGGCGTTTCCGTGGCTGACATCATCGGCGGCCGCAAGCGCGAAATCAGCATCGACATTGACCCAGCCCGACTTGCCGCCTATCACATATCGCTGGACCAATTGCATAGCGTGCTCACTTCGGCCAATGCTGGCGGGCCTGTAGGCACACTGGTCGGCGATAATCATGTCAGCCGCATCTGGCTAGATGGTTTTCTGACCAGCGCGGATGACGTAGCCCGCCTTATCGTCGGTGAGCGCAGAGATGCTGAAGGGCAAAACAGCCGACCTATCTATCTCGGCGATATCGCACACATCTCGGATGGCCCTGCAGAACTCACCACCCTGCATCGCGTCGGCTTCGGCCCTGCAAGCAAATCACCGCTGACCGGTGAGCCCGAAATCCCGGCCGTATCGATCACACTTGCCAAAAAACCGCACACCAATGCCGTGGTCGTCACCCAGCGTATCGAGAAGAAACTCGACGAGCTGAAAGGTGATTTTATTCCCGATAATGTCAGCGTCATTATCAGCCGAGATTCCGGCCTGCGCGCAGATGCCGCTGTAAACATGCTGGTCGAGCACCTTGGTATCGCTATCGCCAGTGTGATTATCATTCTGCTGCTCTTTCTGGGTTGGCGTGAAGCCACCATCGTCACCCTGAATATCCCACTTATTCTGTTCATCGTACTGGCCATCGGCCTGATCGCCGACCAAACCATTAACCGCATCACCCTGTTCGCCCTGATTCTGGCTTTGGGTTTGTTGGTGGACGATGCCATCGTGGTCGTGGAAAACATTCACCGCCACCTGCACAAGGGCGCAAGCAATCTGCAGGACAAAGCACGCATCATTATCGCGGCCACCAACGAAACCGGCCGACCGACCATCATCGCAACGATTGCCGTGATTCTCGCCTTCATTCCCATGGCCTTTGTCACCGGCATGATGGGTCCTTATATGGGACCGATTCCCTTTAATGCCCCGCTGGCCATGGCGGCCTCGCTGATCATCGCCTACATGCTCACTCCATGGATCGCGCAGCGCTGGTTACCTTGTGAAATGAGCGAACCCAATCTGGAAGAAAAAGACGAAGATCCGCAGGACTGGGTGCATCGCGGCTATATGAAGCTTGCTACACCACTGATTGAAAGCCCAAGCGTGCGTCGCAGTTTCTGGATCGTGATTGCCGTATTATTCGTTGCCGCCATGTGGCAACCGCTTTGGCAATTTGTTCGCCCTGCCGGTATTAACGGCCCGATGACCGCTGGTACAGTGGAGTTGAAGATGCTGCCCAAGGGCAACCAGAACACCTTCAACATCACGCTCGATATGCCTGAAGGCACAACGCTGGAGGCTACCGACCGCGTATTACGCGATATCGGCGATGTGCTGCGCAGGCATTCTCAGGTGACCGACTACGAGACCTTCAGCGGCCAGCCTGGCCCGATCGACTTTAACGGTATGCTGCGCGGAGCAGCGCTGTTTCGCAGTGCTCCACATCTGGCTGAGATTCGCGTGAATCTGGTGGACAAACGTGAGAGAGAGGAACAGTCCTCCGAAATCGTGCTTGAGCTGCGTGACATGCTCGAAGCCGTGCGCAGCACGCACCCGGAAGCCAACATCAAGCTGGTTGAGGATCCACCAGGGCCACCCGTACGGGCCACACTTCTG
>Ga0316190_10003719_pt1 | contig 11056 bp, 11 predicted proteins | sample Eddworburrow2_MG_FD_204929 | JGI IMG/M metagenome (GOLD analysis project Ga0316190, IMG submission 204929) | Coastal sediment microbial communities from Maine, United States - Eddy worm burrow 2 | ecosystem: Environmental > Aquatic > Marine > Coastal > Sediment | place: USA: Maine | collected... | reverse complement strand
GATTTCCCTACTCAGTCTGGGCGCTTGCACCTCTATGGTGGCTGAGCGTTTTGCCAGCAATCTTGGTAATGCCATTCTGACCCAGAATGACCCCGAGATCGCCTCTGCCAGCATCCCTACCTTTATCGTCATGATGGACAGCCTGGTGATTGACTCTCCTAATAATCCCGAGATCCTGAGTGCCAGTGCCGACCTGAATGGCGCTTATGCCAGCCTGTTTGTCTCAGACCATGAACGTGCCAGACAACTGACCAACAAGGCCTTTATGCAAGCCAGGACTGCCATCTGCCATGAGATCGAGTCAATCTGCACAGACGGGGCAAACCTGGAGCAATTTCAACAATATCTCCAGACTGCCAACATCGATCAAATCAGTCTGTTATACAGTTTTGGCAGTGCCTGGGCTGGCTGGATAAAGACCCACAGCGACGACTGGAATGCCCTGGCTCAAGTGCCCAAGGTAGAAGCCGTTATGAAAAGGGTGATCGAGCTAAACGAGCAATATGAGTGGGGCCGAGCCCACCTGTTTCTGGCTGTCATCAACAGTCAGTTACCGCCATCACTGGGTGGTAAACCGGAAACCGGACGGATGCATTTTGAGAAGGCCATTGAAATTTCTCAAGGCAATGATTTGCTTGCCAAGGTAGAGTATGCCCGTCACTATGCGCGCCTGATGTTCGAGCAAGAACTCCACGACAAACTGCTTAATGATGTTCTCTCGGCCCAGCCGCAAATAGCTCAGCTTAATTTGAGCAATGCGATTGCCAGACAACAAGCAAAAGAATTGCTGAGCACATCAACAGAATATTTTGAGGAATAAGGGATTATGTTCAAGCGTCTTGCCTATTTTGTCTGCCTGTTTGCGATTGTAACCACACCACTACAGGCAAAGACCTTTAAAATCGCCACTGTCGTCCCTGATGGCACACGCTGGATGACTGAGCTGCAAACAGGCGCAGATGAAATAAAAAAACGTACCCATGACCGGGTCAAATTCCGCTTTTATCCCGGCGGTGTCATGGGTAATGATAAAAGTGTTCTCAGGAAAATCAGGATTGGACAGCTTCATGGCGGTGCCATCACCGGCGGCGGTCTGCAAGGTATTTTTCCCGATTCACAAGTCTACAGCTTGCCGCTGGCTTTCCGCTCTCATGCCGAAGTAGATTATGTCCGAAAAAATATGGATCAGCTGATTATCGATGGCTTGTATGAAAACGGTTATGTCAGTTTCGGGCTTGGTGAAGGTGGTTTTGCATATTTAATGTCCGGCGAAACTCTGGATGATATTGAAAAGCTTAAAGGCCAAAAAGTCTGGGCACCTGATGACGACCCCATCGGCCGAGCTGCTTTTGAAGCCATCGGCGTCAGCCCTATTCCTCTGCCATTAACCGATGTTCTGACCGGCTTACAAACCGGTCTGATAGATACCGTAGCTGCTTCACCCATAGGCGCCATCGCCCTGCAATGGCATACCAAGGTTAAATATCTCAACCAGACTCCTTTAGTCTATCTCTACGGCACCATGATTATCGATCGCAAGGTTTTTGAGAAAATCAGCACTGAAGATCAAAAGATTGTCCGCGAGGTTATGGCTAGTGTCTTTGACAAACTCGACAATATTAATCGTGAAGACAATGAAAAAGCCTACAGCGCCCTTAAAGAGCAGGGAATCGCCTTTGTATCAATAAATGAAGCATCCCAGGCTCAATGGACAAGTTCCGTCGAAAATGCCACTCAGGATCTGATTCAATCCGGCACGATCAGCAATAAGGTAACTCAAATCTTATTTAAGCATTTATATGATTTCCGTAATGGCTCACATTAAATAAACAAGCCATGCACCAAAAAGTTAACAAACTGCTGCAATGGCTCGAAGATGGCCTGCTGATTTCCACCCTGGCCATAATGATCCTGCTGGCACTGAGCCAGATAATCTTACGCAACCTTTTTGAAACCGGCATTGAATGGAGTGACCCTACACTGCGTGTACTGGTGTTGTGGCTGGGTTTATTAGGCGCCATCGCTGCCACCAAGAAAAACAATCACATCAGCATCGACATCATTTCTCGCATCCTGCCCAGATATGGACAAGTTATTACCGCATGTATTAACAACCTGTTTAGCGCCGTTATCTGCATCATTATCAGCTATTACTCCAGTCAGTTTGTAATTATGGAATATGAAGAAGACATTAATGCCTTCAGCAATGTCCCTGCATGGTTGTGTGAAATCATCATCCCCATTGGTTTTGGACTAATGGCATTACGCTTCCTGATCAATGCAGCGGTCGTCGTTAAAGACCATATTCGACAGCCGGCCTCTTAAACATGGAAATAGTCTTTGCCCTGCTGTTGCTAGCTTTAGCCCTTATTGGCACTCCCTTATTTATTATTATCGCCGCTTCGGCCTTACTTGGTTTTTACACAGCGGAGATTGACCTCTCAGTCGTGGCAATCGAATTTTATCGCCTGGCCGAGATTCCTATCCTTTTAGCTATCCCACTGTTCACTTTTACTGGCTACCTGCTTAGTGAAAGCGGTGCCCCACAAAGGCTGGTACGCCTTACCCAGGCCCTGCTTGGCTGGATGCCCGGTGGCCTGGCAATCGTATGCCTTTGTGCCTGCGCCTTGTTTACCGCCTTTACTGGTGCCTCTGGCGTTGCCATCGTCGCCCTGGGGGCATTGTTATTTCCCGCCCTGATACAGGCAGGTTATCGCGAGAATTTCAACCTGGGATTGATTACCAGCGCCGGTAGCCTGGGGGTATTATTTGCACCCTCTTTACCGCTAATCCTGTACGGCGTCATTTCCCAACAGCTTGGCCTGGGTGAATCCTTCAGCATCGATGAATTATTTCTTGCGGGTGCATTGCCTGGGCTTTTGATGATTGTGATCATGTCCATCTGGTGTGTCTGGCAGGGCCGCTCATTGCCAGTCACCTCATATTCTCATCACGCGCTGATTTCCGCACTGAACGAATCAAAGTGGGAGATCCCTTTACCCTTCATTGTACTGGGTGGAATATATAGCGGATATTTTGCAGTTTCTGAGGCAGCAGCGGTAACTGTCGTTTACGTGCTGATTGTTGAAGTAATCATCTACCGTGACATTGCTTTTAAACAGCTGCCATCAATTATGCATGACTCAATGGTATTGATAGGCGCTATTCTGGTAATTCTTGGAGTTTCGATGGCATCTACCAACTACATGATAGATGCTGAAATCCCAACCCAGATTTTTGAAAGCATTCAGGAAAAAGTTAGTGATCCACTGACTTTTTTACTCTTGTTGAATGTGTTTTTATTGATACTCGGGACCATGCTCGATATTTTCTCAGCTATCGTCATCATGGTGCCAATCATTTTGCCAATCGCGCTTGAATATGACATTCACCCACTCCATCTCGGCATTATTTTTCTGGCCAATATGCAGATCGGCTATTTCACGCCACCTGTAGGTATGAACCTGTTCATTGCCAGCCATCGCTTTAACAAACCTGTTCTACAACTCTACCGTGCCACACTGCCCTTTTTTATGCTGCTAGTGGCGGCATTACTCATCATCACCTACTGGCCAGCACTGACACTGACACTGCCGGAAATATATAAATCCTAGAAAAATTGGTCGGGCAGAGAGGATTCGAACCTCCGACCCCCACAACCCCATTGTGGTGCGCTACCAGACTGCGCTACTGCCCGTGTTAGGATTAATCAAGAAACCTCGTAGAGGTGTAGTGAGATGATCATCTAGCGGAGCGTATTCTACCTAAGTGTCGTAACGCATGCCAGTACAAGATCTAGCTTTTTAGTGTCTTCAGAACGTCTTCGAGTTCGCGTCGCATCTGCAGAATCAGCTCCTGACTGTGGCTGGCATCAGTTTTGGCCTCAGCCCCCGACATTTTCTGTCTCGCACCACCAATGGTAAAGCCCTGTTCATACAGTAGACTGCGAATCTGGCGAATCATGATCACATCATGGCGCTGATAGTAGCGTCGGTTACCACGACGTTTGAGGGGCTTAAGCTGCGGGAATTCCTGTTCCCAATAGCGCAACACATGAGGTTTAACGCCACACAACTCACTTACTTCACCGATGGTGAAATAACGCTTGGCCGGAATCTCCGGCAACTCACTGTTGTTCGCGGCTTCCAGCATATGCCTCCACTCTCGCTTTCAACTTTTGTCCGGGATGGAATGTCACCACACGACGTGCGGTGATAGGAATCTCTTCACCAGTCTTGGGATTACGACCTGGACGTTCCTTTTTATCCCGCAGGTTAAAATTGCCGAAACCGGACAATTTGACCTGGCGACCGTTTTCCAAGGCCCCTCTGACCTCCTCGAAAAACATTTCCACTAATTCCTTGGCTTCACGTTTGTTTAGACCAAGTTCTTCAAATAACCTTTCGGCCATTTCTGCTTTTGTTAACGCCATAGCTTACTCTCTCAGCGTTGCATTAAAGTCTTGTTTAAGTTTTTCTAAGACACCCATAATAAGGTTGTCTACCTCTCCGTCCGTTAGAGTGCGTGAAGTGTCTTGAAAGGTCAAGCCTAAAGCCAGACTTTTTCTCCCTGATTCAATACCTTCGCCACAATAAACATCAAACAACTGTAGGTTTGTCAGATACTCCCCTGAAACGCCTACAACACAGTCCTTGACCTGCTGGGCGGAAATTTCATCACCTATCACAATAGCCAAATCTCTCCTTACAGAAGGAAATCTGGACAACTCGCCAAACACAGGCATTTCCGCCAGTGCAAAAACCTCTTCATCAACTTCAAAAAGATAGACTGAATCATTGAATCCAAAGGATTTTTCTATTTCTGGATGTAACTTCCCTAACCATCCTATCGGCACCCCAGTGGCTGACTTTATAGCGGCGGCCTGGCCAGGATGTAACGCAGGATTAGACTCTGCAACAAAGGTAAATGCCTGATCGGGTTGCGTCAATCCCAGCAAGCCTTCAATATCTGATTTGAGGTCATAAAAATCCACACTGCGCGCTTTTTCGCCCCACTGCTCTGGCATCAGACTCCCACAAACCACCCCTGAAATTACTTTTTTCTCAGCGACTTCATTGCCCTGCCTGGCAAATTTTACGCCTTGCTCGAATAAGCGGATACGGTCCTGCTGGCGATTCTGATTATATTTCAGTGCCTGTAACAGGCCGGGCCAAAGGCTGGTGCGCATCACCGACATATCAGCAGAAATGGGATTGGCCAGGGCAATTGCTACCTCATCGGGCATAACCTGACGCTGCTTCTCTTCATCAACAAAACTGTAGGTAATCGCTTCCTGATACCCCCGGTCTACCAGATAGCCACGCACACGTTCAATTCTCACCTGGGCTTCACGGGGCAAAGCAACCTCAAGCGGCACCCTGGGCGCCACTGTCGGAAGCTCATCGTAACCATAGACGCGCCCTATTTCCTCAATCAGGTCAGCTTCAATAGTGATATCAAATCGAAATGTCGGAGGAGTAACCAGCCAGGTTTTTCCCTGCTCCACCACATGCATGCCCAGGCGTGTCAGAATTTCAGTTATTTTGCTCTTCTCAAGCTCAATCCCGAGCAAACGACTGATCCGATCCACACGCAGGGAAATTGCTTGTCGCTTAGGAAGCCTCTCCGTCTCACTCATTTCGATAACCGAACCTGCGGAACCGCCGACAATGTCCAGCAATAGCTCAGTTGCCCGGCGCAAGGCCTTGCTTGGCATTTCAAAATCCACGCCACGTTCAAATCGATGTGAAGAATCCGTATGCAGACCATACTGACGTGCCTTGCCCACAATTGCATCCGGCGCAAAAAAGGCGCTTTCCAGAAACAAATCCACCGTGGCATCTGTCACAGAAGTTGGCTCTCCCCCCATAATACCGGCCATAGCCACCGGCCCCTTCTGGTCAGCAATGACCAAGGTATTACTCGACAAGCTTATTTCCTGGCCATCAAGCAATGTGAGCTGCTCTCCCTGATCGGCATAGCGGACCTCAATACCACCCTCTAATTTGGCAAGATCAAAGGCATGCATAGGCTGACCCAATTCGAGCATTACGTAGTTGGTCACATCGACCACTGGACTAATGCTGCGCAAATCTGAACGACGCAGGCGTTCTTTCATCCATAAAGGTGTCTCTGCCTTGGGATTAACACTCTTAATGATACGGCCAAAATAGCGGGGGCAGGCATCAGGTGCAGCCAATTTGATAGGTAAACTTTCCTGATGCTCAACGGTAAACAGCGATGGCTCCGGTGTCTCCATCGCAATCTGATTGACGACTCCTGCCTCACGCCCAATACCAATGATACTCAGACAATCACCACGGTTGGGGGTCAGACCGATCTCAATGGTGACATCATCAAGCCCCAGCAATTCACGTACATCTGCACCTGGCTCTGCAGCGGCGGGCAGCAGCAGCAAACCAGCGGATGTCTCAGCCATACCCAATTCCACAGCCGAGCAAAGCATGCCAAATGATTCAACACCACGCAGCTTGGATTTTTTGATTTTCAGTCCACCAGGAAGATTGGCACCTATCAACGCCGCCGGCACCTTAAGGCCTTTAGCCACATTCGGCGCGCCGCAGACGATAGTAAGGGTCTCAGTGCCAACGTCCACCTGACAGACTCGCAACCGATCGGCATCAGGATGTTGTTCAAGCGACAACACTTCACCGACAACCACTTTATCAAACGCTGCTGCAACAGGTTCAACCGCATCCACTTCCAGGCCTGCCATGGTCAACTGATGTGAAAGCTCAGCCGTAGTGACATCAGGGTTAACCCATTCACGCAACCATTGTTCGCTAAATTTCATTTTTTTATCTTTATATTGTTATTTGGTCTTAATTAAACTGGCGAAGAAAGCGCAAATCATTTTCAAAAAATAGACGCAAATCATTGACCCCATAGCGCAACATAGTCAAACGCTCGACACCCATACCAAATGCAAATCCGGTGAATGATTCGTTATCAATGCCGACATTACTCAAAACATTTGGATGGATCATGCCGCAACCTAAAACCTCCAGCCAGCCTGTATGACTACAGACACGACAGCCCTTGCCCTGACACATCACACATTCCATATCCACTTCGGCAGATGGTTCGGTAAAGGGGAAATATGATGGGCGAAAACGAGTCGCCAGATCCCGCTCGAAAAAGTTGCGCAGGAAATCAGTCAGCAGGCCTTTCAGTTGAGCAAAGGTAACATCGGTATCGACCATAAAGCCTTCTACCTGATGGAACATCGGTGTATGGGTAACATCTGAATCACAGCGATACACCCGTCCCGGGGCAATCACTCGCAAGGGTGGCTCCCTGTTTTCCATCACACGTATTTGCACCGGCGAAGTATGCGTGCGGAGCAAGGTGCTCTCATCAACGTAAAAGGTATCGTGCATGGCACGCGCCGGATGGCTCTCCGGAATATTCAGTGCCGTGAAGTTGTGATAATCAGACTCAATCTCGGGCCCGGTAGCAACTTCAAAACCGAGCCGTGAAAAATATTCATTAATACGCTGCAAGGTACGCGTCACCGGATGAATGCCGCCCACATCCTGGCCACGACCGGGCAAGGTGACATCGATGGTTTCTGCAGTCAGTTTGGAATTCAGCGCTGCTGATTCCAGCTCTGCGCGGCGCGCATTGATTGATTCCTGCAAAGCCTGCTTGGCCTGATTAACTGCCTGACCTACCTTGGGCCGTTCCTCTGCAGGCAAGTTGCCCAACTGCTTCAAGTACTGCGTCAGCAACCCCTTTTTGCCCAGGTACTCGACACGCACTTGATCGAGCGCGACCAAATTCATGGCTTGTGTGACAGCCGCTTCGCCCTGGCTCACTAAATCCGTTAAGTCCTGCACGTATCCATCCCCTGATAGATTTTCAGTTTTACAAATAAAAAGGGGAAGGCTCAGCCTTCCCCTTTCAATGACAACAATGTTGCCGTCAGTTCATGACGGCAGCTAAGGTCTTAAAGGCAGGCTTTGGCCTTTTCTGCCAGAACGGCAAAAGCGTTCTTGTCGAAAACAGCCAAATCAGCCAGGATCTTGCGATCGACCTCGATAGCAGCCTTCTTCAGACCATTGATCATGCGACTGTAAGACAGACCACACTCACGTGCAGCGGCGTTGATACGCGCGATCCACAGTGCACGGAACTGACGCTTACGCTGACGACGGTCACGGTATGCATACTGACCTGCCTTGGTAACAGCCTGGGTCGCTACACGATAAACATTTTTGCGACGGCCACGATAACCTTTTGCCTGAGCGAGTACTTTCTTATGACGCGCTCTGGCGGTAACACCACGTTTAACTCTTGGCATCTTCTTCTACTCCAAATTAGCTATAAGGCAACATTTTGCGGATTGCACCGGTATCACAATGTGCAATCGCAGCAGGGCTGCGCAGCTGACGCTTACGCTTGGTGCTCTTCTTGGTCAAAATGTGACGACGAAAACTCTGGTTGCGCTTAATGCGACCAGATCCTGTTACCTTAAAGCGTTTGGCTGCGCCTCTGTTGGACTTCATCTTTGGCATCTTCTAGTTCTCCAAACTTACAGTTTAAATTGCGGCAGTAGGTAAAGTCGTATACGACTTATTTCTTTGGTGACATCACCATAACCATCTGCCTGCCTTCCATCTTGGGAAATTGCTCAACCTGGGCCAGCTCATCGAGATCAGCCGCAATACGTTTGAGCAACTTCATTCCAAGTTCTTGATGGGCCATTTCCCTACCGCGAAATCGCAGTGTGACCTTGACCTTATCACCGTCGGTAAGAAAGCGTGTCAGATTACGCAGCTTGACCTGGTAATCCCCTTCTTCCGTCCCGGGACGAAATTTCACTTCCTTAACCTGAATCTGCTTCTGCTTCTTCTTTGCCGCCTGACGCTTTTTGTTTTCTTCAAAAATGTATTTGCCGTAATCCATAACACGGCAAACTGGCGGCTCAGCATTCGGGGAGACTTCCACCAAATCCAGACCTGCCTCTTCAGCAGATTCCTGAGCTTGGGTAATTGATACGACTCCCATCATGTTGCCTTCTGCATCAATCACACGCACTTCGCGTGATGTTATTTCCTGATTGATCCTGGCCTTCTTCTCTGCAGCGATATTTTATTCCTCCAAAACAACGCGGCCGCGGCGCGCGATTTCAGTGGAGAAATGCCCAACCAGAGCATCAAGATCCATTACACCCAGATCTTCTCCACTACGCGTGCGAACGGCCACTGTACGATTTTCCACTTCCCGATCCCCCAGGACCAGCAAATATGGAACCTTTAAAAGTGTATGCTCGCGGATTTTAAAGCCTATTTTCTCATTTCTCAAGTCTGATTTAGCGCGAATGCCGTATTCTGACAGGGTTTTCACCACTTCAGCGGCAAACTCACGTGACCTGTCAGTGATACTCATGACTACCGCCTGGGTCGGCGCCAACCAGAGCGGCATGGCCCCGGCGTACTCTTCGATCAGAATCCCGATGAACCGCTCCAATGAGCCAAGGATGGCGCGATGCAGCATTACCGGCACCTGGCGACCACTCTCCTCATCGACGTAACTGGCATCGAGGCGACCCGGCATGGAGAAATCCACCTGGATGGTGCCACACTGCCACACCCGGCCAAGGCAATCCTTGAGCGAAAACTCTATTTTCGGACCGTAGAAAGCGCCTTCACCTGGTTGAAGTTCCCACTCCAAGCCTTTGTTATTCAAGGCATCTTCCAGTGCTTTCTCCGACTTGTCCCAGACCTCATCTGCGCCAACTCGATTTTCGGGCCGGGTCGACAATTTGATGATGACCTCGTTAAACCCAAAATCAGCATAGACCTCGAACAGCAAATCAATAAAGGCCGACACCTCATCCTGGATCTGATCTTCGGTACAGAAGATGTGGGCATCGTCCTGGACAAAGTTACGTACTCGCATCAATCCATGCAGGGTTCCAGACGGCTCGTTGCGATGACAGGAACCGAACTCGGCCATGCGCAGCGGCAGATCACGATAGCTGCGCAGGCCCTGATTAAATATCTGCACGTGACAGGGACAATTCATCGGCTTGACCGCATACTCGCGATTTTCCGAATGAGTGGTGAACATCATGTCCTGGAATTTATCCCAGTGACCTGACTTCTCCCACAGACCGCGATCCACCAGCTGGGGAGTACGCACCTCCTGGTAATCGTGCTCGCGTAGCTTGGCGCGGATGTACTGCTCCACTTCCTGGTAGATCTTCCAGCCATTGTCGTGCCAGAACACCATGCCCGGCGCTTCGTCCTGACTATGGAACAGATCAAGCTGCTTGCCCAGTTTGCGGTGATCGCGCTTTTCGGCCTCTTCCAGCCGATACAAATAGGCCTTTAGATCCTTCTTATTGACCCAGGAGGTGCCATAAACACGCTGTAACATCTCATTCTTGGCATCACCCCGCCAATAGGCCCCCGCCAGCTTCATCAGCTTGAAAGCCTTAATCTTACCGGTGGAGGGCACATGCGGCCCGCGACAAAGGTCGATAAAATCGCCCTGCTTGTACAGGGATAACGCTTCGTTGGCCGGAATACTCTCGATGATCTCAGCCTTATAGGCCTCACCCATTTCACGAAAAAACCGGGTTGCCTCATCACGTAACATTACCGAGCGTTCAACCGGGATATCCTGCTTGACCAGTTCCCCCATCTTCTTCTCGATGGCGGCCATATCCTCGGGAGTAAAACCATTTTTGTAGGCGAAGTCGTAGTAAAAACCATCCTCGATCACCGGGCCGATGGTCACCTGAGCCTCGGGGAACAACTGCTTCACCGCCTGGGCCATCAGGTGAGCGGTTGAGTGACGGATGATCTCCAGCCCCTCTTCGTCGCGTTCAGTGATGATCGCCAGTTCCACATCAGCCTCAATCAGGTGCGAGGCATCCACGAGCTTCCCATCCACCTTACCCGCCAGGGTAGCCTTGGCCAAACCCGGACCGATATCGGCCGCCACATCGATCACGCTGACGGCCTGATCAAATTTACGCTCACTCCCATCGGGTAGAGTTACGACTGGCATTAAATTTTGTCCTATA
>Ga0316190_10003718_pt1 | contig 11056 bp, 10 predicted proteins | sample Eddworburrow2_MG_FD_204929 | JGI IMG/M metagenome (GOLD analysis project Ga0316190, IMG submission 204929) | Coastal sediment microbial communities from Maine, United States - Eddy worm burrow 2 | ecosystem: Environmental > Aquatic > Marine > Coastal > Sediment | place: USA: Maine | collected... | reverse complement strand
CCTATCGCGTGTTCCTGAGGCTCGTACAGCAGCGCCTGCAGTCCACCTACGACGACGATGTCTTCCCGTATGAGAAGTTCGGGCAGTTCCGGGCGGACATCAAGTTGGTCGCGGACAGCCTCAAAGCGAATAAGGGCGAGCATGCGGGACTGTTCGCCGTGAACCGTCTGCTGCGACGTATTGATACTTTCGGCTTCCACCTGATCACACTGGATATTCGCCAGGATGCTGAAGTGCACCGACGCGTGGTCGGTGAGTGCCTCGGTGAAGAGGACTGGGATGAGTGGTCGCCAGCCGATCGCACCGCGAGAATTCTCGAGGCTATCGAAACCCGCGAAAGCATGCCCGACACGCTCGGTACCCAGGCGCGCAAGACCTTTGCCGTATTCCAGGCTATTGCGTTCTGCCGCCGCAAGTATGGCCCGAAAGCAATAGGGCCGTTTATCGTTAGCATGACGCAAGGCGCAGACGACATCCTGTCAATACTGTTGCTGGCACAGTGGAGTGAGCTTCACAACAAGCGCTTCGAGGTACCACTTGATATCGCGCCGCTGTTGGAAACGGTGGATGACCTCGATCGCGGCCGTGAAATCCTCAAAGACCTGCTTTCCACCGACCTTTACCGCGAGCACCTGGAGCGACGCGGCAATCGGCAGACAGTCATGATTGGTTATTCCGACAGCAACAAGGATGGTGGTCTGGCATCCGCGCGCTGGGCGTTGCAGAACGCTCAGGTCACGCTCGTTAATGCCGTGGAGTCCGAGGACGTCGAGCTGACGCTGTTTCACGGTCGCGGCGGCACTATCAGTCGCGGCGGCAGCAAGACACACGTTGCTGTACTCGGTGCGCCGCCAGGGACAGTCAATGGCCGCCTTCGGGTAACTGAACAGGGCGAGATCATCAACGAGAAGTATGGCTTGCGCGGCATCGCGTTACGCACGCTTGAACAGGTTACCGGGTCGGTCGCTCTCGCCACGGCTATGCCGAGACATCGCGGCAATGATATGCCGGAGTGGCATGACATGATGGACGTCATTGCGGAAGAAAGCCGCCGGGCCTATCGTAAGCTGGTTTACGAAACTCCGGCGTTTCAAGACTATTTCCGCCTGGCAACACCGATTGATCTGATCGAACGCATGCGTATTGGCTCCCGGCCGTCGTCACGACGCTCTCGACAGGGTATTGAGGATTTGCGCGCGATCCCGTGGGTGTTTTCCTGGACACAGTCACGCTGCATGTTGCCGGGCTGGTACGGCATAGGCACCGGGCTCGCGCGGGCAGCGGAACAATTCGATAATGATGCGTTTCGCCAGATGTTCGCCGAGTGGTATTTCCTGCGCGCGCTGACAGCCGATGCAGAGATGGTGCTTGCAAAGGCAGATTTGGGCATTGCGCGACTGTACTCCGAGCTGGCCGGCGAGCTGCATGACGAGTTCTTCCCCATCATCGAAAAAGAGCACGACCTCACGCGCGACCTGATTCTTGAATACTCCAATCGCGAGATGCTACTTGAAGGCGACGTCACGCTGCAGCGAGCCATTATGTTGCGCAATCCATACGTTGACCCAATGAGCCTGATGCAGATCGACCTGCTCGCCAGGTGGCGTGCATCCGATTATGAGGATACGGCGTTGTTCGATGCGCTACTTGCGAGTGTGAACGGCATCGCTCAGGGCCTGCAAAATACGGGGTAGAATACCCCTATGAAATTGCACCGACAGATACGACTGCTGCTGGCGGGCCTGCTCACCATTGCATTTGCCTCGAGCGCTCTGGCCCAGGACACGGCGCCTGAGTTCGCGCGAATTGCCGTTGATGATCAGGACCGGCCCGCGGCGTTACAAATGCCTATCGTCCGCTACGTTCCTTTCGCAAACGACCGGCTACTCGAAGTCGATCTTGTGGGCGCCGTTCACATCGGCGATCCATCGTACTACGCCGAACTCAACACGCGTTTTCGCGACTACGACGCCGTCCTGTTCGAACTGATTGCGCCGGAAGATGCATTGGCACCCGGCCGGCTCGAGAAGCGATCCGGCATTCTCTCGACAACACAGGTCGGCATGATGAACCTGCTCGACCTGTCGTTTCAGCTCGATGAAATCAATTACGACGCTGCCAATTTCGTACACGCCGATCTATCTCCCAAAGAAATGCGGGAAAGCATGGAGGAGCGCGGCGAATCCTTGTACGTATACTTCTGGCGAATTTTCTTCGCGTCACTCAATGAGTATGCGAAAGACCCGCTCGGTCTGAAGGATATGGAGGTGCTATCCGGCGTATTGTCATCCGGACAGGGCGACTCCTTGAAGACCATGGCCGCGTATGAGATCACAAACGTCAAACAGGCCAGTGACATGCTCGGGAGCGACTCGGGCTCTGCCGTGATTGAAGCCCGGAACCAGCGCGCTATTGACGTGCTGCTGCGAGAGATTGATGGCGGAGCACAGCGCATCGGGATCTTCTACGGCGTTGCCCACTTGCCCGATATGGAGGAGCGTCTACTCGAACAGCTTGGGCTTACCTACGAGAGTACCGAGTGGGTAGACGCCTGGCAGCTTGGTCAACAAGACGACGATGAGTATCTCGACAACAAAGAGTGAACCTGTCGCTCGCTAGCTATTACGAATCCACAAAACTCGTAAAGTCCTCAAGCGGCTTTCGCTCGATGTCCGGAACTGCGGCGTCGTCGGCCGGGTAACCCACCACCAACAACAGGAACGGTCGTTCACTTTTTGGCCTGCCGAGAATCTCGTTGAGGAATTTCATCGGGCTCGGTGTGTGTGTGAGTGTTGCAAGCCCTGCCTCGTGCAACGCGGTAATCAGAATGCCCGTCGCAAGACCGGTCGACTCTACCGGGTAGTAGTGTTTCACTTTGCGCCCATCCGGCAGCTCACCGAATTTTTGCAGGAACACGGCGATCAGGTAGGGCGCCGTCTCCAGAAACGGCTTGTCCGAATCGGTTCCTAGCGGCCTGAGTGCGTCGAGCCACTCGTCGGATGCGCGGTGCTCATAGAACTCGCGCTCTTCGGCTTCTGCTGCAATGCGGATCTTCTTTTTCGTCTCCGCACCGCTGACGACAACAAAATGCCATGGCTGCAGATTCGCCCCGCTCGGTGCTGTACCAGCAGCACGCAATGCCGTTTCGATGATGTCGCGCGGCACAGGTCGGTCGGAAAACTCACGCACGGTGCGGCGCCGGTCTATGTCTGCGTAGAAATCCGTGACGCGCTGGCGCATTTCGTCGACCGGGTACTCGCGATAGGTCGTCAATGGGATTGTCGGGTATTCACTCACGTTTAATCACCCAGTTTTTGCAATACGGTAAACAGGCTGGTTTCGTTCTCGGAGACCGCCTTCCCTCGCACGGAGATACCGGCCTCATGCACTGATTCCGGATCTCCTGTAATTAGTGGGTGCCAGTCGGGCAGGGCCTGATTATTGGCAAGCCGCCGGTAGGCACAGGTAGCCGGCAACCAGCTAAACATCTCGGGTTTGTCTACCGACAGCACGAAGCATTCGGCAACTTCCCTCGCCCTGTTCGCAAAGTCGGTGCAACGGCAGGTATCGAGGTCCAGCAACCGACAAGCAAGGTCCGTATAGAAGATCTCGCCTGTATCCTCGTCCTCGACCTTATGCATGCAACAGAGTGCGCAACCATCGCACAGACCGTCCCACTCCTCGGTCGTCATCTCCGAGAGTGATTTGCGTTTCCAGTATTCATCCTTCATCGTCATGCACTTTGTGACAGAGACCGGAGAAAATGGCAATGAAAGCCGTGTTTCTCGACTATTCAACAGTGGGGCCCGGGCTCGATCTGAGTCCATTGACCGACTTGCTACCGGACCTCGAAATCTTTGCTGGTACGCAAGACAAGCAGGTCCTGGATCGTATCAGCGACGCCGAGTTCGTATTCACGAACAAGGTTCGCATCGGCGACGCCTTGTTCGCCGCAGCACCCAGGCTGCGTTTCATTGGCCTGACCGCGACAGGTACCGATAATATCGATCTCGATAGCGCCGGGCGCCATGGGGTCGCCGTCTGCAACATTCGCGCCTATTGCACGCGTTCGGTCACCGAACATGTCTTTGGCGTACTGCTGATGCTGGCGCACAACCTGCACACCTACACTGCCGCGGTCCGCGATGGCGCATGGCAGAAGTCAGCGGACTTTTGCATGCTGACCCACCCGGTTCGCGAGCTCTCATCGATGACGATGGGCGTTGTCGGCTTTGGCGAACTCGGACGCTCGGTCGCGCGCAAAGCACGCGAATTCGACATGGGCGTGATCGTCTCCGGGCGCCCTGGCCCGGATTCTGTTCCTGATGACCGTGTCGCCTTCGGCGAGCTGCTCGAGCGCTCGGATGTCGTCTCATTGCATTGCCCGCTGACGGAGGCAACGCAAGGTCTGATTGGCGCGCAAGAGTTAGCGCGCATGAAACGCTCGGCGATCCTGATAAATACCGCGCGTGGTGCGCTGGTAGACTCGGCCGCACTTGTAAATGCGCTGCGGGGCAATGTTATCGCCGCTGCTGCGATTGATGTGTTGCCTGAAGAGCCACCGGTCAATGGCAATCCCCTGCTCGATTACGCGGGCGACAACCTGCTCGTTACGCCACACATCGCGTGGAGCACCGACCGGGCGCGCCAGGACTCTATCAATGAGCTGGCAGCCAATGTCGGTGCTTTCCTCGGCGACGAGGAAAGAAACCGCGTGGTTTAAGCTCCGATAACCTGGCGTGACCACTGCACAACGGCGCGCACGCGAGGCGCAGTCAGATCGTAAGCCTCATCGAAGCTGACCCAGCGCCACTCATGATGCTCGGGCTCGCCCGTCTCCGGTGACGGACCCATGACCACGGTCGACTGCTCTGTCTTTGCGATGTAATAACGCGCTGTCTTGCCCCGACTGTAGGGTCCGGTCTCCATAAAACGCTCACCCCAGTCGAAATCGAGTTTGTCGATACTCGTCTCTTCGCAGACTTCGCGTTGTGCTGCCTCGAGGGGTTGCTCGCCCTTTTCCTGCAGCCCTTTCGGAAAGTCCCAGTGGTGGTAGGCGCGCAGCAATAGCGTCATCCAGCCGTCGTCTGTTTGCCGCGCCAGCACGACACCACAAGAAAGAAACGGTGCGTCCATCAGGCTGCCCTCAATACATCAACCGGTGGCGCGTTGACCGCGCCGCGGGCCGCAACAAAGCCGCTTGCACAGACGACGACGATGCCAGCCGCAATGCCAGTGACCCACAGCAATGGGTTGAATTCGTAAGGCAGCTCGAACAGGCGTGTCGCAACGATCGCTGCAAGTATCGATGCGCCCGCAGACGCCAGAATTCCCGCCGCCGCGCCCAGCGCAGCGAACTCGGCCATGACACCGGCAAAAACAGTACGCTTGCGCGCGCCGAGCGCACGCAGCATCGCGCTTTCGAAGCGCCGCTCATCGATTGTCGACTGCACTGCGGCGAACAACACAGCAATACCGGCTGCCAGTGTGAACACGAATACTGCCTGCACGGCGAGGCTCGCCTTCTGCACGATGCCGCGAATCTGTTGCAGAATTGAATCCAGGTCGATAACCGAAATGCTCGGATGTGTGCGCACGAGTGTTACGAGCACGGGTTGCTGCTCTTCTTGGAGGCGCAGGCTTGCGATGTACGTTGTTGGCAGCCCGTCCAGCGCCCCTGGAGAAAAGACCATGAAGAAGTTTGGTTGAAACGAGTCCCAATTAATTTTTCGCACACTGGCAATTGTCGCATCGACTTCCCGTCCGGCGACGATGAACGTCATGCGATCGCCAATCGTCAGCCCGGTTTCAAGCGCAGCCTCCTCCTCGATCGATACGAGTGCTGGCCCGTCATAGTCTTCTGGCCACCATTCCCCTTCAACGATTTCATTGCTCGCTGAAAGTTTCGATGCAAACGACAGATTGGCCTCGCGATTTGCCATCCACTCGCCGCCCGGGTCCGGATACTCGCGGTCTTTAACTGAGACGTCATTGATCGTGGACATGCGTGCCCTGATCATCGGCACAAACTCGGGTGGCTCTATGCCCGCGTTGCGGTAGATGTTCGCAACCGATTCGAGTTCATGCGGCTGGATGTTGATCATGAAGTGATTCGGCGCGTCGGCATCCAGCGTCTGCCGCCAACCGTCGAGCAAATCAGTGCGCACGATGGTCAGCAACAACAACACAGTCAGTCCGAGGCCGAATGCAACAACCTGGATCGCGCTGTCACGGCCACGACGCGCGACGTTTGCCAGACCGTAGCGCCAGGCTACGCCCACCCCTGATCTGAAGTGTCCCATCGTTGCCACAAGGCCACGCCCCACAAGGTACAGGGCGATCGCAATGACGATGATTCCGCCAAGCAAGATGGCGAGCATCTGGGCATCGCCGACCGAGCGATACAACAACGCGGCCACGGCGGCGAGTGCGAGCCCCGCGACAAGCATGCGGGACGGGGCTGGCGGCATGACGTCATGCCGCAAGACACGCATCGGTGGCGTATTGCGGAGCTGGATCAGCGATGGCAGCGCGAAACCGACAAGCAACACCATTGCGCTGCCGCAAGCGAGCACGACCGGCATGATACCGATATCCGGCAGGTCACTGGCAATAAGGTCCGCCAGTATTCTTGTCAGGACTTCCTCGGCCGCAAAACCAATGATGCTTCCAACGACAACACCCAACAGGCCCAGCAATAACAACTGTACGACCGATGCCGAAATCACGAAACGTTGTGTCGCACCGAGGCTTTTCATTAACGCAACCGTGTCCATGCGTCGATGCGCGAAGCGGCGCGCAGACATCGCCACCGCAACGGCGCTCAGCAAAAGGCTGATCACCGCCGTTAACGACAGGAACCGCTGCGCTCGGTCTGCTGCGCGATAGGCCCGTTCGCTGCTCTCTTCGCGATTCGATGAACGAACTGCGTCAGGCAACTCGGGTTGAATGGCTGCATCAAATTTGTTGACAGCGTCTTCGTCGCCGGCAACAAGTAATGCATAGCCGACGCGACTGCCCTCTGAAATAAGGCCCGATGCCGCAATATCCTCGATATTGATCAGCAATGACGGCGCCAGTGACGCGAACCCCATGCTCTGGTCCGGGCGGTAGGTCAGCACGGCCGTGACTTCGAGCTCCAGGCTGCCGACCGTCAGTCGGTCACCGACATCCGCATTGATGCGCGCCAGCAACGCGCCATCAGCCCACGCCTTGCCGCGCGCCGGCGTATTGTCAACGACACGCTGTTCACCGAAAAGCGTATCGGACACACGGACAGTGCCACGCAGCGGATAGGTTTCACTGACAGCCTTTATCGTCGCAAGCGCGCTGAGCTCACCGGCGAATACGACACTCGGAAACGTATTCGTCTCCGCCGTCTGCAAATCGAATTCCTGCGCCCTGTCGCGCCATGTTTCGGGTATCGGCTCCTGCGACCGCAACCGCAAGTCGGCGGCCAGAACCTCGTTCGCCTGTCTCGCAACCGCCTTGCCAATACGATCGGTCAGAAAACCCACAGCGGTGAGCGCAGCGACGGCGAGAGCGACGGAAAACAATAATACGAGAACCTCGCCCGAGCGAATCTCCCGCCGAAAACTCCTCAGGGCGAATGCAATCGCTTTCATGCAGCGCTCCGCGTATCGCTGACGAGTCGTCCGGTATCGAGGCTCAGGATGCGATCACAACGCTCGGCGAGCGACAGGTCGTGTGTAACGAGTACAAGCGTCGTCGACGAACTGCGATTGAGATCGAACATGAGCTGCATGATATTGCTACCGCTGCGGCTGTCGAGATTGCCCGTCGGTTCGTCGGCAAACAGAACGGCCGGTTCCGTTGCGAACGCGCGTGCGATAGCGACGCGTTGTTTCTCGCCACCCGATAGCTGGGCGGGATAGTGGCTCCATCGGTCCCCCAACCCGACCTTGTCGATGATTTTGCGTGATGCGCCACGAGCGTCTTCGCTGCCGGCCAGTTCGAGCGGTAACATGACGTTCTCGAGCGCGTTGAGCGACGGCACGAGGTGGAATGACTGGAAGACGAAGCCCACGCTTTCCGCCCTGACCCGGGCCCGGCCGTCCTCGTCGAGCTCCGACAGGTTGGCGCCATTCAGAACGACATAACCGTTTGTTGGCAGGTCCAACCCGGCCAAAAGTGCGAGCAATGTCGACTTTCCCGCACCCGATGGGCCTACCACCGCGATGCTTTCACCTGCAGAAACATTGAAACTGACATCGTCAAGAATGGTCAGACTGCCTTCTGGACTGCTAACCTCTTTGCTAATGTTATGTGCCGCTAGAACAGTGGCTCCACCGGTAGATTGATTTTCCATGCTTAGAATTATTGCCTTTGTTGTCGTATTACTTACAGCGCCCGTGTGCCGCGCGGAATCTCCGGTTGTCCTCGTGTTCGGTGACAGCCTAAGTGCCGGGTTCGGAATAGAAGTTGACCAATCCTGGACGTCATTGTTGCAGGCGCGGCTCGAAGAGCAAGGGTACGAACATCGAGTGGTGAACGCCAGTATTAGCGGCGAGACAACTGAAGGAGGCGCCTCCCGGATCGAGTCGGCTATCGAGGCGTTTGCCCCCGACCTCATTATTCTCGAGCTCGGCGGCAACGACGGCCTGCGCGGGATACCGCCAGACCGTATGAAGGGGAACCTCAACAAGATCATCGAATCCAGCAGCGCCTCAGGCGCGGCAGTCGTATTGCTCGGCATTCGCATACCGCCAAACTACGGCCAGCGCTACATCGAGGCATTCGAAAACGTCTTTCGGGAGGTTGCCGCGGAGCATGAGGTGCCCTGGATCGAGTTCTTTATGGAGGGTATCGCGCTCAACGAGGAACTGATGCAGGGCGACGGCATTCATCCCAATGCTGCAGCGCAACCACTTCTGCTGGATAATGCATGGCCAATAATCAGCACAGCGCTGGCAAACCAAAGGCATCCCATTGGATAAAATCTGGCTAAAATCCTACCCGGACTACGTTCCCGCTGAATTGCCCGACGCTCCATTTCGCAGCGTCCGCGAACTCTTTGAGCAGGCGTTCGAAAAATGGCCCGACCGACCCGCCTATTCGAACATGGGAACCACGCTGACCTACAGTGAGCTCGACGAAAAGTCGATGCAGTTTGCCTGCTATCTGCAGCAGACACTCGGTCTCACACGCGGTGAGCGAGTCGCCATCATGCTACCGAATATCCTGCAATATCCTGTCGCAATGTGCGGCGTCTTTCGCGCAGGGCTTGTCGTCGTGAACGTCAACCCACTGTATACGGCACGCGAACTGGAGCATCAGCTCAAGGATTCAGGTACCCGGTGTCTTATTATCCTCGAGAACTTCGCGCATATATTTGAAGAGATCGCCGACAACACGCCTGTCGAGCATGTCGTCACGACTGGAATTGGTGACCTGCTCGACTTTCCCATGGGGTTAGCCACGAATTTCGTACTGCGCTACGTCAAAAAGGTCGTGCCAGCGTACTCGTTGCCGGGCAAGGTCTCATTCAAAGCCGCCCTGAAACAAGGCGGTGGACAAGCGCTGCAGGTCGTTGATATCGGTTTTGCCGACATCGCGTTCCTGCAATACACGGGCGGCACTACCGGGATTTCCAAAGGCGCCATGCTCAGTCACCGCAATATGGTCAGAAACGTGCAGCAGACAGCCGTATGGCAAGGCCCTGCCTACGAGGAATTCGACTACATCATCGCAATCACAGCGCTGCCGCTGTATCACATCTTTTCACTGCAGGGGAATTGCCTGACGGTAATGTCGCAGGGTGGACAGAATGTTCTGATCACAAACCCACGCGACTCAAAGGCCTTCATTAAGGAGATTCGCAAATTCCGGTTCAACATGTTCACCGGCGTAAACACACTGTTTGCATCCTTGATGAACACGCCCGGGTTTGACGATATCGACTTCACTGATCTTCGCGTCTGCGTCGGCGGCGGCATGGCCGTGCAGCCTGCGGTCGCCAAAGAATGGCGTGAACGCACCGGCAGCCCGATTCTGCAGGGCTATGGCCTGACAGAGACGTCACCTGTAGCGATCGTGAATCCCGTTGGCGCCGAGTTCACCGGCGCTATCGGCCTGCCGATCTCGTCCACGGATGTGATGATCTGCAATGATGCTGGCAATCCTCTGAAAATCGGCGAAATCGGCGAGATCTGCATCAAGGGTCCGCAGGTCATGGAAGGTTACTGGCAGCGCCCGCAGGACACGGCCGATGTCATGCTGCCCGGCGGCTGGCTCAAAACCGGCGATATCGGGCGCATCGACGACGATGGCTTTGTGTTCATCGAGGACCGCAAGAAAGACATGATCCTGGTGTCCGGTTTCAACGTCTATCCCAACGAGATCGAAAACATCGTTGTCGAAATGGATGGCATCCTCGAGGCCGCCGCGATCGGACTGGAGGACGAGCGCTCGGGAGAAATCGTCAAATTATTCGCCGTGCGGACCGATCCGACTATCTCGGAGCAGGACGTACTCGATTTCTGCCGCGAACACCTGACGAACTACAAACGACCGAAATTGGTCGAATTTCGTGACGAACTGCCGAAAACCAACGTCGGAAAAATTCTGCGGCGCGCGCTGCGCGACGAGTAAGAGGCTATCCATGCAACGAATTGCTATCGGTCTGGGGCTATTTTTTCTCGGGCTTGCCGCCGGTATGGCTGCAACATCCGCGCTCGACCCGGTGCGGGTCGCGCCACATATTTATGAGCTGGCCTTCGAAAACGATCGCGTCAGGGTGCTGGAGAGAACAATCCGCAACGGTGAGACCCCACCATTGATCGCTCAGCCCGATCGCGTTGTCATCTATTTGAACCCCTGTGCCTGGCTGGTCGAAGAAGACGATGGCAGCAAACGCATGGAGTCGTTTAAGTTCGGCGAGCCTACCTGGGCCCCCGCCGAAACGCACGGTGGCAAGACATCCAATGTCATTCAGCAGTGCTCGGTCATTGAAGTAGAACTGTTGTAGGGCGGCCTCTTCTCCATGGAGATGCTGGAGCGACCTTAACTGTGGTATTGCGGACTCAGTTCGTGGACC
>Ga0316190_10003717_pt1 | contig 11057 bp, 11 predicted proteins | sample Eddworburrow2_MG_FD_204929 | JGI IMG/M metagenome (GOLD analysis project Ga0316190, IMG submission 204929) | Coastal sediment microbial communities from Maine, United States - Eddy worm burrow 2 | ecosystem: Environmental > Aquatic > Marine > Coastal > Sediment | place: USA: Maine | collected... | reverse complement strand
TTTTCAGTCGGTTAGTGACCGTGTTCCGTTTATTGCCGACCTGAAACCCAGTGGTCGTTATGTCATGGAAGATTTGCATAATGTTGGTGGGACACCGGCGGTGATGAAGTATCTGCTTGAAAATGGTCTGCTGGATGGTGATTGTATGAGCGTGACCGGTAAGACCATCGCTGAAAATCTGGCGGATTTGCCGGGCCTCAGTGATGGTCAGGATGTCATCCTGCCATTGGATAAACCAATCAAGAAGACCGGGCATCTGCGTATTCTTAAGGGCAATTTTGCCCCGGGTGGTTCAGTCGCGAAAATCACCGGTAAGGAAGGTGAGCGCTTTGAAGGGCCGGCGCGGGTCTATGATGCCGAGGAAGATATGCTGGCGGCGCTGGAGCGGAGTGAAATCCAGAAGGGTGATGTTGTTGTTATTCGTTATGAGGGGCCTAAGGGTGGTCCGGGTATGCCGGAGATGCTGACGCCGACATCGGCGATTATGGGTGCCGGTCTGGGTTCCGATGTGGCATTGATTACCGATGGCCGTTTTTCTGGTGGCTCGCACGGTTTCATTGTTGGTCATGTGGTGCCGGAGGCCCAGGAGGGTGGGCCAATTGCTCTGGTGCAGGATGGTGATGTCATCACGATTGATGCGGTGGCCAATAGCCTGAGCGTGGCCGTTACTGATGAAGAGATGACGCGGCGGGCGCAGGGTTGGACGATGCCTGCATATAAGGCGACCCGGGGCACGCTGTATAAATATATCAAGAACGTCAAGAGCGCTAGTGAGGGTTGTGTTACCGATGAATGAGTCGCGCTGCCTGGTGAATTGTTAGTTTATGGCTGGAAAAGAAAAAAGCCCACGGCGACTTCGGCGCGAGGTGATGTCCCGTTTTGAGCAGGGTTTCGATTTTGATCGGCTGGATTATGATCGCCGCATCAAGCCGTTACGAGGCAAGGCGATTATGATTGGCGTATTGCTGGCGGCTACGGTTTATCTGGCCGGTTTTTCCCTTGGCTATTATGGTTGGCAACAGCAGTCGGTTAGCTATGATCTGTTCGCCAAGTTGGTCTGGTTGTTGATGGTGCCGGCAACGGCGGTGGGTGGCTTTGCCTGGCTGATCATGAGTAACCGTTTAGAGTATACCGTGCGTGAGGATATTCGTTGCTATATCGCTGAGCGCGAGGCAGCGGGCGGTTTCATGTGGTGTTTCGGACCCCTGTTTGAGATGTTGTCTCTGGAAGACTTTACGGTCAAACGTCTGTTGCAGCAGTCATCTGAAGAGCCGGACAAGATGGACCCGGAAGATTATGCCCGTTCACTCTTCGCTATGCGTCAGTCTTTGCAGCAGGATGATTCGCGTGTTATTTCCACTGATACTGCGACGCAGGTTTTTAACAACCTGATGAATAGGGGGGGTACGGTAACGACTGTCTAGTCAGATCGGGTAGCCGTCTGTTTTTGGTGGATGATTTGCTGGTGTTGCTGGGCATACTCTTTTAGTTGACGGGATAAACCGCTGCTGGCAGTGGCAAGGCGATAGGACTTGCTGGCCTTTGTCCATTGTTGTTGTGCCTCCTGAGATATAGCCAGACCCAGCCACCACTTACCCTGTGTTGGTTGCGTCTTTAATGCATATTGGTAGTGAAGGGCGGCCGTCGCGTGTTGCCCCAGGCGTTGATAGAGTAGCGCCAGCAAGGCCGATGATTCGGCATCAAGGCCGCCTTTTGGTAATGGCTTTTCCAGGATGGCGATGGCCATTTCTTCCTGTCCCTGTTCTATCTTCAAACGCGCCAATAGGTGAGTAAAGCTGCCGTAGTCTGGATTTACCGCAATGCCTGCAATGAGAATATTCTCTGCTTCATCGTAGCGTTGTTGTTGTAATAATATGCTTCCGAGTATTTCACGTGCCTTAAGGTGGCCTGGCTCCGTTAATAATATTTTATGTAAGATTTGCAGGCTTTCTGCGATACGGCCTTGTTTATAGGCGCGCATTGCGGTCGCGAACTGGTTGTTGGCTGACAGCCTCGCTTCATTCCTGTGTCCCTTCTTATGCACAGTGCTCACGGTTGGTCTCGCGTCAGCCTGGGGTTTAGGGTTCGATGTTGGCGTTATCGCGCTAGCAGTGGTCTTGCGAGGGCTTGCTATTGCCGCTGCCACGGGCGGTGGTAATATGGGTAGGGTGGCTGTTGTTTTTTGGGTTGCCGGCGTCTTGTCATTAAGTCTTGCCGTAGCGTTCGCGGTCGAAGATTTAGTGGTGTTGGCCGGTTTGTTATGTCCTTCAGTTTTTGATTCTGAGGCAATGCTTATGTCTGTTGTTGTTTCAGAGGCCTTGTTGCTCTGTTGTAAACGGTTTTCCGGTGATGCTGAAACAGGCGGGATGGTAATCGTATTGCTTTCTGTCCAGCTTAGGTAGGTGCTACCTCCGGCAATTAATATCAGGATGGTTGCCGTAAGCCCCAGGAATGCCATGCGCCTGTATCTTGCCTTCGGTTCAGGAACCGGTAGCAGGCCATTGTTATTACCCTTGCCCGGGGTATTCTGCTGCTCATGACGGGCATCCAGTTCCAGTAACATGCGATTGATCAGGCTCATAAGGAATGCTGTCTTATGTTCCTGAGCTGAGCCAGCTCAGGCGGCTGCGTTTTTTCTGAGAGGGCAGTGTTACGGCATCGGTATCGGCGATAGCGCGTTTTACATGGTGATCGGAAATTTTACTATCCCCGGCACCATAGGCGCTCATCATGGCCTTATGGGCCAGGATATTGATTAAACGGAGGATGCCGCCGCTGCTTCGGGACAGGTGCCGTAATGCCGCGGCTGTAAACAGGGGTTTGCCAGTGTAACCGGCTATTTTAAGTCGAAACTCGATGTAACGATGGATGTCCCGGCCCTGTAAAGGGCTTAGTATGCAGCTAAAACTGATGCGTTGCTTAAGTTGCCGGCTTTCCGGTCGGTTCAGTTTCTGGTTCAGTTCTTCCTGTCCAAACAGGACGAGTTGAATTAATTTTCGTTGCTGGGTTTCAACATTACTGAGGATGCGTAAGGCCTCCAGTGTTTCCAATGGCATGGAATGGGCGTCATCAAGACAGATGATGATGGGACGGCGTTGCTCAGCAAAGCTGTTGATAATAAATAGCCCCAGCCCCCTGAGGAGCTGGTGTTGGGTTACATTGTCAGGGTATGCCATACCCAGTTCGTCTGCGATCGCGGCCAGCAAGGTTGATGGTTCCATGTACGGGTTGGGTATATAGGCCAGGGTATAATGCTCGCGCAGAATGCCGAGCAGCTTGCGGCATAATACTGTTTTCCCGGTACCTACTTCTCCGGTAATCTTGGTAAAACCTTCGCCACTATGAATGGCCACTGTTAGTGTGTTCAGAGCCATCATGCAACTGTTATGGGCGTAAAAAAAACGTGTGTCGGGTGTTAGTGAAAACGGCGCGCGCTCCAGACCAAAATGCCGGTTGTATAACCAGTCTCGGACCGAGGGAGAGTGGCTTAGTATTGGCAAGGTGGTTGGCACTATCGCCTCCCCTCCTGGTATTGTGTTCGGTAAAGTAGATTGCGCGTTCTGGCGTTGCTCTCATTGATGGGCTGATTCCAGTCATTGCTATGCTCAATAACGCTGGGTTTAAGCAGGATAACCAGCTCTTTTTTAATGCGGGTTAATTTTTTGTGGCGAAACAGGTTGCCCAGCAAGGGGATGTCCCCCAGTATCGGTACTGAAGCGCTTTCCTCTGTGGTGCCCTCTTTCATTAGCCCGCCGATAATGATGACCTGGCCACTTTGGGCGCGGACAACATTGTCTGACTCCTGGATATTGCTAAAGGCGAGGGGCAGGGTGAAGCTTTCTCCGCTAACGATAAAGTTTTTGTCGCGCTGGTCAACATTACTGATAGTCGGGTGAATGTGTAAAATGATGTTGCGTTTATCATCGATATGCGGCGTTACATCCAGAGCGATGCCGGAGAAGAAGGGGGTTAGTTCGACCTCTGGGCTGATAGTGGTTGCACCACCGCTTGATGTTTGCGTATTTGATATCCCGGTAACAAAAAATTCATCTCCACCGACCTTGATGACGGCCTTTTGATTATTGACAGTTGAAACGCGGGGGCTGGATAATACCTGGACGTTGCCCTGTGTCTTCAGCATTTCGACAAAACCGGCGAATCCCGCCCCCTTTATTGCGACACTGAATATGCCGCCAAAGGCGGAGGTCGCCGCTGAACTTATTGCGGAATAAGCTGCGCCGGGATCAAGGTTGCCGGTGGCACCACTCAGGTTGCTGGTATTGTTGCCATTGAGCAGGGTACCGCCGCCGATTTGTGATGCCATGACATCATAGCCATCGATGTTTTGTTTCAGACCTGCCCAGTTGATGCCGGCCTGAAAGCCGTCATTGAGTTCGACCTCAATAATTTTTGCCTCCAGCATGACCTGGCGGTTGACTGTTTCCTGGGTCAGGCTGATGAAGTTATAGACCATGTCGAGTTCGGTTGGCAGGGCACGGATAACCACTAGTCCAGCCTGTGGGTTGACGACGACACGACGGCCATCCTCTTTACCGACCATGGCCTCCAGCGCTGTGCTTAATCCAAGCCAGAAATCGGATTCTGAACTGGTTTCGACATTGATGCCGCGCTGCTGACTGATGCCGGGTGTATTTGAGGTGGCGTTGCTTTGATTTTGACTGAGCTCGCCGGATGAGACATGGGTGCTGGATACCCCTTTACGTTTGAAATTAAGGTAGCTGACTGGAAATAACCGTGTTTGCAGGCCCTGTCCCATGATCATGAAACGCATGCCTTCGCGACGATATTCATAGCCATACATCTGGCGGATAGTACTCAGTGCCTCGTCAATGGTGACATCCTTGAGGGTGAGGGTGATGAGCCCCTTTACCTTCGGATGAATAATCATACTGTAGGGTGTGCCTTCAACAAGGTTCATGAATATAGCCCGTGCCGATGTCTTATTGGCTGAAATATCAAAGCGTGGCTCAGGGATATCAACACGGGTTAGTGTGTCAAGCTGTTCCAGTGGCGGCAACAGCGCGGCACTTATGTCTGCCGGTATGGGGGCTTCGCCTGTGGCGGGGTTTACGCTGTTGAGGGCGGAATCAATCTTATCGCCAACGCTGCTATGCCATTGTTTGGGGGCGGTTCCACAGCCGTTAATGGCCAGAGTGATAGCGGCCAGAAGTCCCAGGTAGAAAATTCGCTTAGTTGTCATTATTGTGATCTCGCTGTTTGACGCGGGCAGATGTAGGTAGGCGCAAGGTGTACTGGCGATCATTGTGGCTGATGACTACGGCATCATGTTTTATGGCGGTGATGCGGCCACCATTGACGTATGAACCAATGGTTTTTATATGGCCGTTGATAACGGCACTTTTTCGTTGTCCCGAATGGAGGATGGATTGTAACCTCAGGCCTTTGTTGGGCGTGGTTGTTGATAGTGACCGTGTTGTTGAGGGGATTGTCGGGTCCGGTAGGTCAGCAATCGATAATGGCCGTTCTCCGGCATTTAGTGATAATGGCGATATCATCGTCATGGCTATGACGATGCCAGAGACCCAGTGATACGTGTGATGTAGGTGTCTCATATTTCGAGCCAGACGGGTTCGTAGTTCAGTGTATAAATGTTCAGGCCAACAGTGGATTTACCAGCCTCATTGGCTTGTAGGTCTAATTCATTCCAGAATATATGCCATGGTAATTGCTCCAGCCTGGTCAAAAATCGAATCTGGTTGTGATAGCTGCCGCTTGTTTCAATGTACAGGCCGTGTTTGTAAATATTAATGACTTCATTCTTATCGGAGCTAAGGGCTTCCGGGGGGCTGTTTTCAAGTTTATGAATATGAAGGTCATGTTCGCTCAGCAGCGCCCTTATCAATGCGCTCATTTCAAGGGGAGAAACAAAACTTTCCGGGATTTCACTCAGGCGATCGCTGGTCTGGTTTAATTGCCGGTTTAATCCGGCGATACTTTTGAGGATGGCGCTGTCAGAGTCTTGCTTGTATTCATTGACGGCATTATGGATATCGTGACTGCGCTTTTCTATTTGATTTTGATAGAGGTCGATGTTAATGGCAGCTCTGCTTTGCTGTGCGATCAGTTCGGGCTGGATACTATAAAAGGTCGTCATATGTAGTGTGGTTAGAATAACCAGCATCATTAATAGACGTTCGCGTCCTGAGCGGGCGTTTATCTTGTCGATTATCTCATTCCAATTCAGCTGTTTCATTGGTTTAACCTGCTGTACTTGCAACCAGAAAAAGAAGAGGTGATCGGCTTGAGTGGTCTTTGGTATCTTGTTTGATCCTCAATGTCTCTAATTGTGTACCGACCAAGATTGGTTCATTGGCCAGACGCTGCAGGTAGTCGGGTAGCGTAGTGGCATTATTAGTCTTGCCTTCCAGGCTGAGACTGGTGCCATTTTTTGTGATTTTTATTTTGGTCAGCCATATGTTGGCGATATGCTGGCGTGCTAGTGCGATTAAATAATCGGAGTAACCCTTATTATGCTCAAAACGGTTATTTCTTATCATTTGTGTAAGATGGGCGCGGTGGGCCAGGATAACGTTTAGTTTGGTAACCTCAGCAGCCAACGTAGGATCAGGATTCTTTTGTACCAGCGTGTTTTGTGCTTTCGCCCATTCTGCCCCCATGCGATTGTATTCTTGCTGTAATTGGTTTGCCTGGGCCTTGATCTTGTGTAACTCCAGATTGTTGATGGCGATCATCGCGGGGATGGACAGGCTTGCCAGAATGGTGATCATAAGCATGCGTGAGAAGGGTAGCAGTAAATGTTTTCTGCGAAAACGGCTGTGGTAAAAATTGATTTGGGCGGTCATGGTGTTGCCGCCTCATGACGCAATGCGGCACCTATGGCAATGAAATAATCGGATGGCAAGACTGTGGGTGCATCGGTGTTGTTCTTGAGGTGATCTTCGAGTTTGATTTCCGGGGCTTTCAGGCCAAGTGATTGCTTTATTGCCGAGGGTAACCATGGCGCTACGGTGATGATTCCGGGTGCTAACATGATGCTAGGTATGGGACTGGTCTGAAAGCGGGTCTCGTAATAATCGAGGGACCGTTGTATTTCAAGTACCAGTATGTCGCTGTTGCTTTCCTGGTCTAATTGATCGCTGAGTTTATCCAGGCCCAGGCTGATGGTACGGGTAAGGTGAATTTCACCATTGCGGATAATGATCAGGGTGCCATTAATATTATTGAGCCAGAGGATTGCTATTCCCTGTTCGACTTCCGGTAACAACATGCCGATATTGCGTAATGCCATTTCATGGGTGTCAATGCTCTGTAAATTTATTTTTGCTGCGCTTAACAGGTCGGCGCATTTTTGTATGCCTTCATTGTTTGCGGCCAGCACATAGGTAGATTTTTGTGCGGATATGTCTGCGGCCACGGGGGCGGGAAATATTTCAAATGTGGTTTCATCAACGGGCCAATCAATCAAATCCTTAACCTGCCAGCGTATGGCCGAGATTAATTCATTTGGTGGCACTTTGGGTGTATCGGTCAGCATTAGTGTGTAGTCGTTATCGGGCAGCAGCGTGGTGCAGTGAGAACGCTTGAGCCCCAACTCCTTGCTAAGAACCTTAAGTTCATTGTTGAGTTCGTAGGGGCCAAAAAATCGACGTTGTACGCATTTAGTTAATGTCGGGCTGGTATCCTGGTTGCGCTGGATTCGTGCCATGGTAATGCAGTCATCACTGATAGTGATGCCGGTGATGCCGGGTTCATGTTTGAACAATGTCAGAATGTCGTGCAAGGCACGTCTCCATAAAAACTTATGTTATTGCCTGAATGATCAGATGGTCTGATTTAAACAGGTGTATTCAGCATTTTTAGCGGCAAGTTAATAAAAAACCTTGAGTTTCTGCCGGTTTACCGAGGCTGTGGATAAGCCTTTTTAGGGGCTGGTGGGTTGTTTGAGATTACGGTATGGCTTCCTGCCAGGCCAGTGTGGTCAATGTCGCTGCTGAGTCGGCATCGACTGCAAAATGAATGGCCGTGAATTCTTTGGGGGCTATCGTGGTGGTGGTGTTGATCCAGCTTACCCCCTGCCAATGCATAAGGGTGTTCTGGCCGCCAGCGGCCTTGCCGGTGGCCCAGCACTCGGTGGACGTTTGAGAACACCACAGATCATTAAAGCTTGCGGTGCTGCCGGTGGTGTCTAATGACCAGGGGGCGGTGCCATTATTGAGCAGGGTTCTGCCGTTCAGGCCTACGGCCCAGCAACTACCGGGTGATGCCGTACAAGATACGGCCATTAAATTACGGCGCTTGTTGCTGCTGAGTGTACTGCTTACCCAGGTGGGAGAGCCGAGGCGATTCAGGGTGTAAAAGCGGTTGGCATCACGGTCGCCGACGGCCCAACAGTTCGCAGTTGAGGTGCAATGGATGTCATTGAGGTTAACGGCACCGCTGGATTCATCGCCCCAACTTGCAGAGTAATGCAAAATGGTGCCGCTATCGCCGACGACGTAACAGTCGCTAGCCGGGCAGTGGATGCCGTTGAGATTTTGTCCTGACGGCCAGGTGCTGACACTCCATGTGCTGCCGTTCCAGGCGACTAGGGTTCCGCCATTGCCGACGGTGAAGCACAGGCTGGCATTGCCGGGATCACAGGCTACGGCATTCAGATTCTCCGTTGACACCGTTGATGTGCTGAATGTCAGGCCGTCCCAGTGGGCAATAATCCCGCCATCACCGACAAACCAGCAGTCACTGGCGCTGGTATTGCAATGGACGTCATTTATGTTGAAGGTGAAGGGGGTGGTTATGGGCAGCCATTGGCTGCCGTCCCAGCGTAAAACCAGGCCGTTGTTACCGACGGCCCAACCGATCAAGACAGGCACGGTAATGATTTCCTCGACCGTGCGGTTTATCAATAGTCCATCGGGGGCTGTTAGGCTGCCGATGCTGCTGATACGGGCCTGGCCGGTGGGCAGGGCCAGGCCGTTAAAGTCGGTATATAGTATCGTTATTGTAAAGCTGCCGTTGGCGAACGCGGTATTGATCTCCCCGGCATAGATTGGGCTCTGGGTAAGTTCATATTTGGCCTTTTCCATACCGGACTCCGCCAGTAGCTGGGCCTCATGGGCGCGGTTAAAATCACTGCCGCTGCGTGCCTGGGTGACGAACAGGCGGGTAGCCACGGCGCTGAGCATGGCCAGTGTGACCAGAATCACGATAGCGGTGATTAGCAAAGAGCCACGTTGCCGGTGCTGGCACCTCATTGGAAGTTCCTCGGGTGTATGACGGCACTTATATTTTGTTCAAGTCCGCGGCGGGAGGCGGTAAAGCTAACCACAATATAATGCACCAGGTCGGCGCTGGCGGCGCTGGTCTTGCCATCGCTGGCAATGTAACTAAAGCCTAGATTGTTAATGTCGTCGGCCAATGGCTGGCCGTTGCGCATCAATGATGTGCCGGCGAGGGTGTAGCTGATAATATTGGCATTGTTATCGGTGAAGGTGATTTCGGTGCCGGGTGTCAGGGTCAGGTCAGCGATGCTGGCTGAGCGGACCATGCGCAGGTCACGGGACATGCGTTGCAGGGCCACGTTAGCCTGCCAGTCGGTCTGAATCAGATCCTTGCCCGTTATATAGGCACTAAATCCGCTTGCCAATATTCTGCTGCCCAGCGCGGCGATAATGCCGATCAGGACAATGACCAGCACCATCTCTACCAACGTGAATCCTTGCTGTTGATGGCGTGGCATCAACGTTGTTTTATGCGCTGGCATATCAATAATTCCCAATCAGTGCCTGTAGTTGGGCGCTACCAGTCCCACTGACACTGACATCGATGACCTTGAAATCGGTATTGCCCAGCCAGTCACTGGTCAAGGTCGTTGTTATGGTGTAACCGGTCGGGGCGGTGCAGATTGCCTGTGTCGAGGGTATGCTGGCGGTGCAGGGATCAAAGTCAGTGGTGGTCAGGCTGAGAAACCCCTGCTGCTGTCGTTGCGGCAGGATCAATTCCATGCGTTGTTGCGCCAGGTAGGCGGCCTGATTGAGCTGGCGTGCAGTTGTTGAGCCTGTCAGCATGCGGTTAAAACCGGCCATAACACCGCTGGTGACGATGGCAATGATAACAATGAATATAATCAATTCTATTAGTGATAGGCCTGCCATTCCTTGTGGCAGTAGGCCGCTGTGCCGGGGGGCGGGATGGATGGATTTGTTCATAATAAAATGACCCGCCCCGTCTCCGGGCTGATCTGCAGGGTTTGGGTTTCACTACCTGCCGTCAGCGTGATGGTGGCATTGGTATTGAGTGCTGTTCCTGGTAGTGTGGCATCGCTGTAGGGAGTGCCATTGCCATCAAAGACCAGGCTGGGATGGCTGGCGCTGAGGGTGATGTTATTACTTAACAGGGACTCGGCCTGATTGCTTGCCGGGTGCAGGATATTACTGCTGCCATCGCGGTTGCTGAGCCAATAGCGGTCGGCAGCAAAATTGATACGGAAACGTTGTCCCCGGGTCATGGATAGTGTCTGGGTGTAACGGATATCGGCGACCAGTTGTTCGGCCTGGGCGGGCAGGTTAAACGAACTAGCGGACCAGCGGCTGATGGCCATTATGCTGAGCAGGGCGACAATGATCAGGGTTGCGACCAGTTCTATCAGCGTAAACCCCTGCTGGTTTGGCGACAAGGGGCTGATATGAACAGGTAATCTCAGGACGTTATAGTTTTCCTGGGTGTAGACTGGATATGTCATGTAGCAAGTGCTGCATGGTTTAGGTGGCTACAGGGGCGCTTGTTTTTCTAGAGGATGCCAATGCCGGAAAAGGTGGCATTGTTAGTACCATCGGTAACGGTACAGGCAACGGTGGTATCGACGGCGATCGCGGCGGCGGTGATGGTGATAGTGGCCGGCAGCGCATCCATCAGGGTATTTGCGACATCGGTGCAGTTGGCGACTGCGACGCCGAGGGCGACATTGGCCGTGCGCGATCCATAATTGATGGCGGCACCGGAGCTGAGGGCGCCGGCAAAGCCTTCGACCCGTGCGATCTCCGCCTCTCCCTTCAGGT
>Ga0316190_10003716_pt1 | contig 11058 bp, 13 predicted proteins | sample Eddworburrow2_MG_FD_204929 | JGI IMG/M metagenome (GOLD analysis project Ga0316190, IMG submission 204929) | Coastal sediment microbial communities from Maine, United States - Eddy worm burrow 2 | ecosystem: Environmental > Aquatic > Marine > Coastal > Sediment | place: USA: Maine | collected... | reverse complement strand
ATAGATCTGCCATCCGGACACAAACTGACCCTGGAACCTTTGGTTCGTCAGGGCAACAAAGTGGGCGTTGGCGATTTCACACCCTGCATGATCCTGCTTAACAACGACATGTCGGATGGTCGACCCGCTATTCTCGAAGGCCTGGAGCAGGAAATTATTCCACCGCTGGCTTTAGGCTGGAGCAACCGGCTTAAATCCGATCATTTCGAACACTACAAACAGGTCAGCAATGAATTCGCACAACTGATCAATATTGACCCCTGGTTAATCAACCCTCTATTTATGCAGTGTGGTGAAATCGATTTTATGAAACGCGATGGTGAAGACTGCCTGGCCGACAACGTCGATACCCTACTCAACAATATTCGTACTAAATATGCCGAACATGGCGTTGACCGCGCCCCCTTTGTTGTCATCAAGGCCGATAGCGGCACCTACGGCATGGGCATAATGACCGCCCACTCGGTTGATGACGTACGTAACCTGAATCGAAAACAACGTAACCGGATGGCCGCCTCAAAGGGAGGGCAGCAAACCTCACGAGTCATTATCCAGGAAGGCGTCTATACCTTTGAAACCTGGGGCGAAGAACAGGCTGTCAGCGAACCGGTGGTCTACATGATCGATCATTTTGTCGTCGGTGGATTTTATCGCGTCCATACCCGTCGCGGTGCCCATGAAAACCTTAACGCGCCCGGCATGCACTTTGAACCACTGGCCTTTGCCGAACCCGGCATTGCCCCGGAACAGGGGCTGGCCCCACACGCCGATGTCAATCGCTTCTATGCCTATGGCGTGATCGGCCGCCTGGCCGCACTGGCTGCGGCACGCGAGCTACATACATCCAGCCTAGCCACATAAGGCCAACACCGTGCATAGCACCCGGTCATGGCCCCGCATATCAGGCTCTAAAAAGCACTACCGACACCCGGCTAATAACAAAGACACTATTAAATGACTATTAAAATAGGGGTTGTCATGGACCCCATCACAACCATCAACCCAAAAAAAGACAGCACGCTGGCCATGCTGCTTGAGGCGCAACAACGCAACTGGGATATTTATTACATGGAACAACAGGATCTGTTCCTGCGCGATGGCGAGGCCTTTGCACGCCAGCAATCATTACAGGTTCAGGACTCCCTGCAAGACTGGTTCAAACTGGGTAAAGAAGAAACCCACCCGCTGGCTAAACTGGATGTTATTCTGATGCGTAAGGATCCCCCCTTCGACATCAATTATATCTATACAACCTATCTACTGGAACAGGCCGAACGGGCGGGCACCCTGGTCGTCAACCGCCCCCAGTCCCTGCGTGATGCCAATGAAAAACTGGCTACGGCCTGGTTTCCTCAATGCACCGCCCCGTCACTGGTCACCAGCTGCGCCAACCGCCTCCGCGCCTTTCTCGAAGAGTACGGTGATATTATCGTCAAACCGCTATCGGGTATGGGCGGCGTATCGATATTCCGTATCCGCCGCAATGACCCGAACATCAATGTCATCCTCGAGGTCATTACCAAACAGGGCCAGGAACTCATTATGGCCCAACGCTACATCAAGGAAATCAGTGATGGCGACAAGCGTATCCTGCTCGTCGATGGCGAACCTGTCCCCTATAGCCTGGCTCGCCTGGCCGCCCCGGGCGAGACCCGCGCCAACCTGGCCGCCGGCGGCAGCGCCGAAGGTCGCCCCTTAACCGAACGGGAACGCTGGATTTGCGCCGAGGTCGGCCCCACACTACGTGACAAGGGTTTGTTATTTGTTGGCCTGGATGTCATCGGCGGCTTCCTGACCGAAATCAACGTCACCAGCCCGACCTGTATCCGCGAACTGGATGCCCAGTTTAATATCAACATCAGCGCCCGCCTGCTGGACTGTATTGAGGCGCATCTGCAATAATGCGCAAGCCCTCACCACTCGCCATCATACTCATAATCTGCCTGATCACGGGCTTGATAAGCGCGTGCAGCCGCTCGGACAACCGCACCGAAAAACTCCATCAAAGTCAGTTGCTTGCCCTGGGCACCTTGATTGATATCAGCCTATGGGACGTCGAAGACACCCTCGCCAGCCAGGCCATTCACGATATTGACACGCGCTTGCACGAACTGCACCATGACTGGCATAGCTGGCAGGCGGGACGATTACATGACATCAATACCGCCCTGGCTCAGGGCCAGGCCATTGAGCTTGACGATGTCGAACTCGCACTGTTACAGCAGGCCCAACAACTGGCCGCACAAAGCCAGCAGTTATTTAATCCCGCCATTGGCCGCCTGATAAGCCTATGGGGGTTCCACAGCGACAATCCGGAAGGACCTCCCCCGGAGGCTCATGCGATTCAAAAACTGCTAACACAGCAACCCCGTATGTCCGACCTTATATTCAGCAACCATACCCTGCGCAGCAATAACAATACCGTACAACTGGATGTCGGCGCCTTTGCCAAGGGCTACGCCATCGACCAGGCCATCGCCATACTCCAGAACCAGGGTATCAACAATGCCATCGTCAATGCCGGCGGCGATCTACGCGCCATTGGTCGGCATGGCCAACGCCCCTGGCGTATCGGCATCCGCCACCCGCAACAAGCCGGCATCATCGCCGCCCTGGAAATACAGGGGAACGAGAGTGTATTCACCTCCGGCAATTATGAGCGTTTCTACCAATATAAAGGCCAGCGTTATCACCACATAATCGACCCACGCAGCGGTTATCCCGGCAGTAATACCCTGTCGGTAACAGTCATCCATGCCAATGCCGCCACCGCCGATGCCGCCGCCACCGCCCTGCTAATCGCCGGACCACAGCATTGGCGCGACATCGCCCGACAAATGGGAATCGATCAGGCCATGCTAATAGACCAGCAATTAACCGTCTACATGACCCCCGCTATGGCCCAACGGGTTCAGCTCAAACAGAACCTGAAAAGCATCATCGAAGAAACGTAATGACGTCAGACCTATGAACAAGACAAGCATCGTCACCCGCGCCGATATTATTATCATTAGCATCGCTATCCTGATACTGCCATGGCTGTACCTGCATTTTTGGGGCGATGGTAGCCAGGGTGAGATCGCCCGAATTCAGGTTGCCAACCAAACACCCCGATTAATACCGCTGCATCGTTCACAGCGTTATCCTATCGATGGCCCACTAGGCACCAGCATAATAGAGGTACAAAATGGCCGCATTCGTTTCATCGAATCACCCTGCCGCAATAAACTGTGTATTCACAGCGGCTGGTTACAACGCGACGCCGAGTTTGCCGCCTGCCTGCCCAATCTGATCAGCATCACCATCGCGGGACGCAACCCGCGCTTTGACAGCATTAATTTTTAGCCTAATAAATATTCACCACGCGACGGACCAGGATTATCAATTCGGTCGCGTGGTCAATAAAAATTAACAAGCTATAATCTACCCATGAACACATCCAAGCCTCTGCACCTGCGCACCAGCCGCGACGATCACCGTATCGCAGCACTGGCCGCACTGGCCATCGCCATCCATCTTATAGAGGCGGCCCTACCCAGCCCGATCCCCGGCGTCAAACCCGGCCTGGCCAATGTCATCACCCTGGTGGTTCTCTTCATGTATGGCTGGCGCGATGCCGCCTGGGTAAGCCTGCTGCGAGTATTTGCCGGCAGCCTTCTAGTCGGCAGTTTTCTGACCCCGACCTTTGTTCTAAGTCTGGCCGGTGCCTGCTCCAGTCTGGCAATACTGGGCCTGGCCTGGCACATGAATCCATTATTACAACGCCTTGGATTAAAACAGGGACTCGGACCCGTTGGCCTCAGCGTGCTAGGGGCCTGCGCCCACATGACCGGACAAATCATTACCGCCCGGCTATTGATCATCCCTCACGATGGTCTGTTTCATTTATTACCCCTGTTAATAACGGCCGCCGTGCTGTTCGGCATCGTCTCCGGTATCATAACTCAATTAATACTGATTCAATTACGTCCAAATCAATGACCCAGTCACTCGCACATACAGAGATTCATTCCTCCGATCGTTTTGGCCTGACCCTGTTTCTTGCCATTATTCTTCATGCCATTATTATTCTCGGCGTCACCTTTAGCCCTGTTCTGAATAAGCCCCAACAAAGCACTCAACCACCACTGGAAATCACCCTGGTACATCAACGCAGCGATGAGGCACCGGAACAGGCCGACTACCTGGCCCAGGCCAACCTTAGCGGTAACGGCAACACCAGCGACAAAACCCGTCCTAGCAGCCCTGCCGCCATGATGGTCACTCGCAGCAGCCCCGGCACCTCATCTAACCCACTGACACCGGCCGCCCCGGATAGCCGCCAACAGGTACAGACAAAGGTGCTCACCAGCATCCAGGCACAGCGCCAGGTAAACAATGATGAAGTGGTGACCGAACAACAACACAAGGCCAAAACGGCGGCTGAATTAATTCAGCTCAGCATGGAAATCGCCAATCTCAGCGCCGAAATCGATCGCTCTATCCAGGCCTATTCCAAGCAGGTCAAACACCGCTTTGTGGCCGCCAATGCCCGTGAATTCCGTGATGCCGCCTACCTTGATGCCTGGCGAGCCAAGGTCGAGCGCATTGGTAACATCAATTATCCTGACGAGGCCAGACGCCGCAAACTCTCCGGCGGGCTGGTACTGGATGTCGCCGTCAAGGCCAACGGCACCTTACACAAGGTATTAATCCGACGCTCATCGGGTCATAAAATTCTCGATGACGCCGCCATCAATATCGTCAAGCTAGCCGCACCCTTTGCCCCCTTTCCGGACGAAATGCGTAAGGATACCGATGTACTGCATATCATCCGTGGCTGGCAATTTCAGGACAATAACCGCCTGGTCACCAATGTGCATTAAGGGATCAGTATCCTTGAAAATATCGCCTTAATATCAGATACTTAAATAATGATCGAGACAAGCAGCCTGGCGGATCACTTCCTCATAGCAATGCCCGCATTGCAAGACCCTAATTTTTTCCATGGCGTCACCTATATCTGTGAACATAATGAGCACGGAGCCATGGGCATCATCATTAATCGCTCAATGAACATCGGCCTGGATGAACTATTTTCAGAAATGGCCATCTACTCAGACAATGACAGCATCAACCACCGCCCCGTCTATCTCGGTGGCCCCGTCCAGAATGAACGCGGCTTCATCATTCACCAGCCCCCCGGAGACTGGGAGAACTTATTAACCGTCAGTGAAAATATCGGCGTCACCTCGTCACGCGATCTGCTTCAGGCCATCGCCGATGGCCGAGGGCCTTCACGGATCCTCGTTGCACTGGGCTATGCCGGCTGGGGACCGGGACAACTGGAACAGGAAATGACCAGCAATGCCTGGTTAAACGTCCCGGCCTTTGGTGCTGAACATATTATCTTTGACCTGCCCGACAATGAACGCTGGCAGGCCGCAGCGGCATTAACCGGCGTCGATTTAAGCCGACTCTCCAACGATGTCGGTCACGCATAGGCGTGCCTGTATATCCGAATAAAAACACCACCACGGGACAGCGTACCCTATTGGGCTTTGATTACGGCAAGCGGCGCATCGGCGTAGCTGTGGGGCAGGAGCTGACGGGCACGGCCAGTCCTTTAGAAACCGTGCGCGCCAAAGAGGGCAAACCGGACTGGCCCGCCATCACCCGTTTAATCCAGGACTGGCAGGCCGACGCCCTGGTAGTGGGATTACCCCTCAATATGGATGATACAGAACAGGAAATGACCCGGGCGGCACGCCGTTTCGCAAACCAGCTCAAAGGGCGGTATCATTTACCGGTATTTATGACCGATGAACGACTGACATCCGTTGCCGCCGAATATATGCTCGATGAAAACCCGATCGATGGCCAAAAAAAACGACCACGATCCCAGCGCCAGGCAAAAAAACGCGAGGCACTCATTGACCAGGTGGCCGCTCAATTGATATTAACGACATTTTTTAACCAGCAGGCAGACAACAACCTTGAACAATAGCCAACCCCGGAATTATGACGTCCCTCAGCTACTAACCACGATGCGCGATAGCCTGCAACAACTCATGCAGCAACAGGGCATTACTGACCCGATCATGATCGGCATTCATACCGGTGGTGCCTGGATAGCCCAGCAACTACACCCTCATCTGGACATCAATACGCCACTGGGCACACTCGACATCTCTTTCTACCGTGATGACTTTACCCGTATCGGCATCAACCCGGAGGTCAAGCCCTCCCAGCTGCCTGGCAGTATTGATGATCGACACATCCTGCTCATTGACGACGTATTACACACTGGTCGCACCATCCGTGCCGCCATGAATGAACTTTTTGATTACGGCCGTCCAGCCTCAATCCATCTGGCGGTACTGGTTGACCGTAGCGGCCGGGAACTACCCATCCAGGCCGACGTCAGCGCCATACATGTTGACCTGCAGCCAGGTCAACATATCAAGCTACAGGGTCCGGAACCGTTACAACTGAATTTAAGCCTGAATCAGGATTAGCACCATAATGGATAAATGCAATATACAGCTGGATGACAACAAACGCCTGCGCCACTTTTTATCTATAGAGGGCCTGAAACGACAGATGCTAACCGACATACTCGACACGGCCGAGTCCCTGTCCGGTGTCACCGAACAAACAGTCAAAAAGGTACCGTTGCTACGCGGCAAGACTGTCGTCAACCTATTCTTTGAGCCCAGCACCCGTACCCGTACCACCTTTGAACTTGCAGCCAAACGACTCTCTGCCGATGTGCTGAATATTAATCTTGCGGTTTCGGCCACCAGCAAGGGTGAAACACTACTCGACACATTGCGTAATATCGAGGCCATGCACTGCGACATGTTTATTGTGCGTCATCCAAATAGCGGTGCCGCCCACTTTATCGCCCGCCATGTCGCCCCCCATATCAGCGTCATCAATGCCGGCGATGGTCGCCACGCCCATCCCACTCAGGCCATGCTGGACATGTTCACCATTCGCCGCGTCAAGGGGGATTTCTACAAGCTACGCGTGGCCATCGTCGGTGACATTCTGCATTCCCGGGTCGCCCGCTCCCAGATACATGCCTTGAGCACACTGGGCGTCGAGGAAATACGTGTCATCGGTCCACGAACCTTGATCCCCAGCCATTGCGATGCACTCGGTGTCCACGTCTATCACGACATGAAGGAAGGTCTGTGCGATGTCGATGTCATCATCATGCTAAGACTGCAAAACGAACGCATGAGTCATGCCCTGCTACCGAATGAACATGAATATTTTCGCCTCTACGGTCTAACACAGGACAAACTGGCCGCCGCCAAAACGGATGCCATGGTAATGCACCCTGGCCCAATCAATCGCGGCGTCGAAATTGAGTCCAGCATCGCCGACGGCCTGCAATCGGTCATCCTGGAACAGGTCACCCACGGTATTCCTGTGCGCATGGCCATCATGTCCATGGCCATGCAAAGCCATGTTCAGATCAGCACGACAGAGGGGACATAATGCATATCCTGATTCAGAACGGCCATGTCATCGACCCCGCCAACAATATCGATAGCACACAATCAATCGCCATAGCCAATGGCAGCATTATTGCTGTTGGCCAAATTCCCGACAGCTTCAATCCCGAACGTAGCATCGATGCCAGCGGCCTGATCGTCTGCCCCGGACTAATCGATCTACGCGCCCATCTACGCGAACCCGGCCAAGAGCACAAGGCGACCATCGACAGCGAAACCCGTGCCGCTGCTCGCGGCGGAATCACCACCCTCTGCTGCCCCCCCGATACTCAACCGGTCATTGATACACCGGCCGTAGCCACCCTGATACGCGACCAGGCTCACGCCGCAGGACGAACACGGGTACTACCATTGGGCGCCCTGACGCAGGGGCTGGCCGGCGAGCAACTCAGCTCCATGCATGCACTCAAGGAAGCCGGCTGTATCGGTGTCAGCAATGCCATGATCCCATTGGGCAACCCCTTGATATTAAAACGGGCCATGGAATACGCCGCCACACACCAACTCACTGTATTTATACATGCCGAGGACGCCTCACTGGCCGATAATGGGTGCGTCCACAACGGTGCCGTAGCCACCCGCCTAGGGCTACCCGGCATTCCCACGGCAGCCGAAACGGTCGCCGTGGCCACGGTGCTGGCACTGGTTGAGGAAACCGGTGCCCGGGTACACTTTTCCATGCTATCCACTGCCCGCGCCGTACGTATGATCGCCCGCGCCAGCCATGACGGCCTGCCGATCAGCGCCGATGTCAGCGCCCACCATCTGCATCTGACCGAAATCGACGTCCTCGATTTCGACAGCCGCTGTCACGTCCGCCCCCCCTTACGCACTCAGAGAGACCGTGATGGCCTGCGCGAGGGCCTGCGTGACGGCACCATCACGGCCATTTGCTCCGACCATCAACCCCATGAAGCCGATGCCAAACTGGCCCCGTTCAGCGCCACAGAAACCGGCATATCCGCACTGGAAACCCTGCTGCCACTGGCCCTGCAAGCCGCCAGCGACAGCCACATCAGCCGTAGCGACGTTATTGCCAGCCTGACCAGGGGTCCAGCTAAAATACTGGGTATTGATGCCGGCACACTCTCCGTTGGCACTAGCGCAGACATCTGTATATTTGACCCCGACAGCTACTGGACACTCAGCCAGAACACCATGCTCAGCCGTGGCCACAACACCCCCTTTCTCGACTGGGATCTGAAGGGCCAGGTGCGTTATACACTATTAAATGGTCAGTGCGTCTTCGAGGAAAAGACTTAAAAAGATTTTAGCCACGTGACGGATTGAAAATCCTTATCCATTTCAATGCCCCTTGAATCCAGGCCCCTGAACCCCGATACTACCCCCATGAATAATCGCAACACACTACACGTCGAAGATGCCGAAATCCTTAGCCACCAGGCCTACGCTGGCAAACAGTTCGTCATCCGTCTGCAGGCCCCGAAAACAGCCGCACTAGCCAGGGCAGGCAGTTTTGTCCATGTCCGCTGTGACCCGCAGCGCCCCATGCGCCGGCCGCTATCAATCATGCGCACAGACGCGCAGAATGGCTGGATAGAACTGCTCTACAAGGTTCTCGGAGAAGGTACCCGCTTATTGTCACAACAGACCGTCGGCACCGCCATTAATTTGATCGGCCCCATTGGTCGTCCATTCAGCGCCAATCCGAACAAAAAACACCCCCTGTTAATGGGTGGTGGTGTCGGCATCCCACCGATGATCTTTCTGGCTGACCAGCTACGCCAGACGGATGCCGAACCTCTGGTTCTGATGGGCTCCGAGGTACCCTTCCCCTTCAAGGCCCACCCCTCCCAAATACTGATCCCCGGCATCCCTGAGGGAATTATTGCCGCCATGCCACTGCTGGAAGACTGGCGCATCGCCAGCCGCCTCTGCAGCAAACAGGGCTACCCCGGCTGCTTTGATGGCTACATCACCGACCTGGCCAGAAGCTGGCTCGACAATATGAATCCATCCATGCATAAAGACATCGAAATCTTTGCCTGCGGCCCTCATCCGATGCTGGAGGCAGTGGCACGATTGGCCCACGACTACCAACTTCCCTGCCAGGTTTCACTGGAAGAATTTATGGCCTGTGCCGTGGGTGGCTGTGCCGGCTGCACCGTTGAGGTAAAAACAGATACGGGACCCGCCATGAAGAGGGTCTGCGTCGATGGCCCGGTATTTGATGCCGCGGCCGTCTTTCAATTTTAAGGACGGACTTAGGACTTTGTGCTAAGGACTTAGAGATGATGATACGTGATTCTGTCATTTTATCTGGTCAACGGGGTGTGTTGTTGGTTTTTTCTAAGTCCTTGAACCTTAGTACTAAGTCCTGCCTTATTAACCCATGAAAACCGATCCGACAACATGGCTCAACAGCTATGGTGACACCCTTTTCCGCTACGCTTTACTCAAAACCAGCAACACCAGCGTTGCCGAAGACCTGGTTCAGGAGACCCTTCTTGCTGCACTAAAGGGTCATGATAATTTTAAACAACAATCCAGTGAAAAAACCTGGATGATCGGCATTCTCAAACATAAGATCATCGATCATTTTCGCAAATCCGCCCGCGAACAACCACTCACCCAGGATCATGAACCAGACGATTATGAACAGATGCTCTTTGATGAAACCGGCCACTGGCGTAATGAAACAGCCCCTTGGGATAACCCAGACCAGATCATTGAAAACCAGGCATTTATGAAGACATTAGAGGAGTGCATCGACCAGTTACCACCACGCCACAAAGACCTGTTTATGCTTAGCGAGTTTCACGACATGGACAATGACTCATTATGCAAGTTACTGGACATTTCATCGACTAACAATATGTGGGTACTGTTATCACGCGTTCGCGCCCGTTTACGCAACTGCCTGGATACCCACTGGTTTAAACCTTCACGAGATGCTTGCTGATGCGCACATGCAAGGAAACAACGGCCCTACTTACCAAGGCCTCATATAGTCGTCTCGGCCTGCGCGAATGGCTGGCCGTTCGCCTGCACCTAATGATCTGTCGTATATGCCGCTGCCACAACCATCAAACAGAAATTCTCCGCCAGGCAACAAAAAAACTCCTGATAAATAAGCAACTATTAACAAAATTATCAACCCCGGCACGTCAACGCATTACCCAGGCCATCAAAGAATCCAGAAACGAACCCTAGGTCTGTTCTACCATCCCGGCATCAGCTACGTACAAGCCGCCCATAGATTGATCGGCTCGACACATGGCACGCAAATAAATAGCACTTATATGCCCCGGCATTAAATTTGTGAAACTCACCTTAGACCAGTTTTCATCTCCATAGGCACATACACAGGCCAAAACCTCGGCATACACCCCGCGCCCACATAACAAGGCATCCTTTATATCATCCGTCAACGGTAACTGGGCCAATAAATCCTCTAAACGCTGGCCAAACATGACACCCAGCAACGAAAACAAGCCCACAATAAAGGCCGTGCCCGGATTTCCCTGACCACTTTCATCACACAGGAGTTCACACATATTAGCCCGCCACAAGGCCATCCACATCAATTCCT
>Ga0316190_10003714_pt1 | contig 11062 bp, 8 predicted proteins | sample Eddworburrow2_MG_FD_204929 | JGI IMG/M metagenome (GOLD analysis project Ga0316190, IMG submission 204929) | Coastal sediment microbial communities from Maine, United States - Eddy worm burrow 2 | ecosystem: Environmental > Aquatic > Marine > Coastal > Sediment | place: USA: Maine | collected... | reverse complement strand
TGGAGTCCGTCGGTTATGCCACTAATAATTGATATCAGGGCTTATCAGAACGCCTTTCAAATTACTGTTGAGTGAACATCTATAGCTTGTAAGAGATGTTAGCTATCAAATCGAAGAAGCTGAAAAGAGAAGATCTGCAGATGAGGAGCGAACAAATATGACTACAGAAAAGGCGCTAAATGAAACAGAAGTGCTGATTGTTGGTGTAGGCCCAGCGGGGGCATCATCTGCCGCCTTGCTATCTATGTATGGCATAGACAATATCGTCATCAATAAATTTTCATGGACTGCACGTACACCACGAGCCCATATTACCAACCAGAGAACGATGGAAGTATTGCGTGACCTAGGTCTGGAGACTCAAGCTAAACTCCTTGCCGCACCTCGTGAATTAATGGCGGAAAACACCTATTGCACCAGCTTGGCCGGTGACGAACTCGGTCGGATTCTGACCTGGGGTATGGAACCAAGCAGACGGGCAGATTACGATTTGGCCAGTCCGACGAAGATGTGTGATTTACCGCAACACATGTTGGAGCCCTTGTTGCTTAGCGCTGCAGGCCCCAAAAAAACCAAAGTACGTTACGATACCGAATACATCAGTCATGAGCAGGATGCCGATGGTGTGACGGTAACGCTGCTCGATCATGTCACAGGCAAGGAGTATCAGCTTCGTTGCAAGTATCTTATCGGTGCCGATGGCGCCCGTTCCAAGGTGGTCAGTGATCTCGATTTGCCACTGGAGGGTAAAATGGGACTGTCCGGTTCGATTAACGTGGTATTCGAAGCCGACTTGTCCAAATACGTTAAGCATAGACCCAGCGTGCTTTATTGGGTTATTCAGCCAGGTTCACAAATCGGTGGTTTGGGAATCGGCGTGGTTCGTATGGTTCGCCCCTGGGATAAATGGCTTTGTATCTGGGGTTATGATGTGGAGCAGGGCCCGCCCGAAATTGATGAAGAAAAGGGCATTGAAATTGTCCGCAATCTGGTTGGCGACCCTGAACTTGAAATTAAAGTTGAGTCGACCTCCTGCTGGACTGTTAACAATATGCGTGCGACCCACCTTTCCAAAGGACGAGTCTTCGCGATGGGTGATGCGATACACCGGCATCCCCCGACCAATGGCCTGGGCTCAAATACCTGTATCCAGGATGGTTTTAATCTATGCTGGAAATTAGCATTAGTCTTGAAAGGACAGGCGGCGCCTGGTCTACTCGAGACATACAATACCGAGCGTTGGCCTGAAGGGGATAAGATTGTTACGCGAGCCAACGATAGCCTTGAGTTGTTCGAACCTATTATGAAATCACTTGGTTTACTGGATACCCAGGATCCCGAACAGATGCGGAAAAATATGGCATCGCTTAAAGAATCTACACCCGAAGGGGCACAACGAAGGGCTGAGTTCATCGAAGCGATGGATAATACCAATATTATCTATAACGGACACGGCGTTGAGTTGAACCAGCGTTATGTTTCCGATGCCATTGTCCCGGATGGAACCCCGGATCCTGGTTTCAAACGTGATAAAGAAATGTATCACGAGGCCAGTAGTCGTCCTGGCGCTAACGTGCCGCATGCCGTGATAACCCATAATCAGCTAAAAGTATCGACCCTGGATTTGTGTGGTAAAGGTGGCTTTTCATTACTGACTGGACTCGGCGGTGAAGCCTGGATAGATGCAGCACATGCGGTAAAAGATGAATTGGGTATTGAGGTGCGTGTTCACATAATCGGACCGGGTCAGGACTACGAAGATCCTTATGGTCAATTTGCTCACCGGAGAGAAACAGCGGAGACAGGAGCACTGTTGGTAAGACCGGATTTTATCGTTGGTTGGCGTGCGCATGAGGTCAGCACCAGTGCGACAGGAGACCTGCTTGCTGCGATGAAGCTGATATTGGGTCGCACGGAAGGGGATGTACTTAAAACCGATCATGTCAGCCACGAATCCCTGAAAGACGATTGGATTTCCTTATAGAGGATTGGCTTCAAATTTGAACTAACATTTTTCTTGAAAAGGAGAATTACCATGAAGAACGAACGAGTAAAAGTAATAGTAGAAGATCTGGTAGATGTGATCCGTGGCGTCATGCTTAAGCATAGTGTTACTAATAAAGAATTCCGTTTTGCGATCGACTACTTGAACGAAACAGCTAGCAATCAATTCGAATTGGAACTGATGCTGCAAAACTTTTTTGAAATCACCACTGCTGAAGCTGAAAATGCACTGCATGAAGGTTCTGCCAGTAACATTGCTGGTCCGTTCTACCTGGAAGGCGCACCTGAAATCCCTAATGGCGGTTCAATTAAAGTGCTGGATGATGACGAACATGAACGAATTGTTATACGCGGTCATATTAAAGACGTAAAAGGTCAACCTATTGAAGGTGTAAAACTGGATATCTGGCATTCAACTTCCAAAGGTACTTATAGTGGAGTTCACCCTGGCGTACCCGAAGGTTACTACCGTGCGAAATTGACTACTGATGCCGACGGTTATTACGAAGTGAAAACCAGTAAACCTGTACCTTATCAAATTCCTGGTGATGGTAATACCGGCCGACTACTTGCGGCAATGGGTCGTCATTGCTGGAGACCGGCTCACATTCATTTCAAAGCTCGCGGTGAAGGCCTGTTAGAACACATCACCCAGGCCTACTTTGAAGGAGAGGATTATGTCGATAGTGACTGTTGCGATGCAGTGATTGATGAGTTGGTGCTTAAAACCGAACAAATCAACGGCGAGAGCGTCATTACCAAGGACTTTGTCCTGGACCCGGCTTGATTGTTTTCGTTTTGCTACCCGTTGCAGGATTGCCTGCGGTGGTGATTAAATCTCAGCCCTGTCACGGTGCTGCTTAAGCGATTCGAAGCGGTTTCTGGACAGGTGTTGGCGATACGTGCAACGATTTTAAATCGATTAAGATAAATATTAATTCAGGAGTATCCGAATGTGTCATAACAATGCTGTCAATGCCTTGCCGGAGCCGGCTTCCTGGCAGGACAGGGAATCGAATGGTGTAATACACCGACATTATGCCGCTAAAGTGGCCGGCTCAGATAAACGTCTGGCGATCATTACCGATATTTATGGCTGTAATCTGTTTTATCAGAGCTTTGCCACTTACTTCGCCGAACAGGGCTGGAATGTGGAATTGATTGATCTGTTTTCCGAACTGGGTGAGTTGAAAGAAGTGACGCGTGAGGCGGCTTTTGAACGGCGTCATAAATTACGCGACGGTGAGGCCTGTGATCGGCTGCAGCGTTTTATTGCAGAACAGGAGATCGCTGCGGTAATCGGTTTTTGTCTGGGTGGGAATTATGTCTTTGAACTGGCCAAACGCGGTGTCGATATTAAATTGGTTACCTATTATCCTTTTCCTGCCGGTCTGCAAAATCAGGATCCGTTGGAGACGCCGTTGGATTATCTGGCGCAACTGAATCAGCCGGTGACGGTTCTGGTGGGCGATGCCGATGACAGTGCAGGACGCGATAATATCGCCCAGCTGGCGCAAATTACGTCAGCTAATGCATCACTGGATGTGCATGTCTATGCGGGATCCGGTCATGGGTTTCTTACGCAACTGGACAGCGAAGACGAGGACTTACGAACAAATGCTGAGCAGTCACTCGCGGTTTGTGTCAAGGCAATCTCAATATGAGCAATCTATGTCTTCGTTTATCCAACGCATGAACAGATTTACCTACAATGCGCTGCCTGGCCGGATTATCTTTGGTGCGGGGATTTTGACTGCCCTGCCGGCTGAAGTTGAGCGTCTGGGTTGCCAGCGCGTCATGGTGTTGACCACACCTCAGCAAAAAGAGCAGGGTGAGATGATCGCCGCCCTGTTAGAGCAGCGTTGTGTCGCGTCATTTAATGATGCAAGCATGCATGTGCCGGTCGAAGTTGTCGATCAGGCGCTTGAAATGGCCAGGACCAATCAGGTGGATTGTGTGGTCGGCATAGGCGGTGGTTCAACCACGGGCCTGGGCAAAGCCATCGCCTTAAGATCGACCATGCCGATCATTGCCATACCGACCACCTACGCCGGTTCAGAAATGACACCGATCTGGGGACTGACCGAGGATGGGCTGAAGACGACAGGACGTGATCCACGTGTTTTACCCTCAGTGGTTATTTATGACCCGGATCTGACGCTGAGCCTTCCCGGATTTATTGCCGGACCCAGCGGGATTAATGCGATTGCCCATTGTGTCGAGGCCTTGTATGCGGCGGATGCTAATCCTATTACCAGCCTGATTGCCGAAGAAGGGATCCGTGTCCTCAGTACGAGCCTGCCTGCCGTTATTAATGCGCCGGAGGATAAGCAGGCGCGTTCTGACGCCTTGTATGGAGCCTATCTGGCGGGGACTAGCCTGGCGGCGGTCGGGATGTCTTTACATCATAAGCTGTGTCATACACTGGGAGGGAGTTTCAATCTACCGCATGCAGAAGTGCATACGATTATTCTGCCCTATGCGACCCGTTACAATGCCCAGGCGGCACCCGAGGCGATGGCGCGTATCTGCCGGGCAATGGGCAGTGACAATGCCGCGCAGGGTCTATACGATTTGAATAAGGCTATCGGCGCCAAACTGGCGCTTAAGGATATCGGTTTTAAAGAAACCGATATCGACAAGGCCGTCGGGATTGCATGCCAAAATCCCTACGCTAACCCTGAACCGATAAGCGGGGAAGGGATAGAAAGATTGTTGCGGGATGCCTATGCAGGCAATACCCCCTGAATTTAATGACATGGGAAACAGAGCAAGATTAATCAGCCCGGTGACAGCACGATGAGTTCGGAGATTATTGAAAAAATAGAAACCCGGATTGTGGATTTACCGCTAAAACGGATCCACCGCTTCTCGGCCACCTCGATAACGACCAAGGCCTATCTAGTGGTGCGAATCTATAGTGCCAACGGCTTGATCGGTGTAGGCGAAGCGACAACGCCGGGAGGTCCCTGGTGGGCCGGGGAAGCGATCGAAACTATCAAGGTGATGGTCGACAATTATTTCACACCCTGTCTGCTCGGTCAGGATGCGCTGAATATCAGTCAGTTAATGCTCGAACTGGACAAGGTGGCGGCACACAATAATTTTGCCAAGGCGGCGCTGGAGATGGCCCTGTTTGATCTGAAAGGCCGTGCCCTGGATGTGCCGGTGTATCAATTACTCGGTGGCCTTTGCCGGGAAGCTTCCCGGATAAATTGGCCTTTGGCCATGGGGGATCCAGAGGCGGATATCGAAGAAGCGGAACGGATTATGGCCGAGAATCTGGCACATGATTTTAAGGTGAAGATGGGATATCTGTCCATGGAGGATGATATTCGTTATCTGGGCAAACTCTGCAAAGGCTTATGTGACAAGGCAACCGTGAGGGGGGATCTGAATGCCGCCTGGGACGAGGTTCAGGCTCGTAGCGGCTTACCTGCTCTGGAAGCACAGGGCATGCACATGATAGAGCAGCCACTCCCCGCGTGGAACCGGGCGGGTATGGCCAGACTGCGGAAATTAGTAAAGATGCCTATGTTGGCGGATGAGTCGGTTTGCAGCCTGCATGATGCCCGGCAAACTGCTGACCTGGCGGCAGCCGATGCCTTTTCGTTCAAGCCTCTCAAATCCGGTGGCCTGTTGGCCTGCCAAAAAATTGCGGCGATTGCCTCGGCATCAGGTGTGGCCTGTTATGCGGGGACCTTCCTCGAAAGTTCCATCGGTACCGCCTCGATGATGCATCTGGTGGCGGCCACAGCCGAGATGAATTTTGGCAACGAACTGGTTGGCCCTATCTGGCTGGCGGATGATCTGGTGCAGGAGCCGGTCGAGTACCGTGACAATCAGGTGTGGGTAAAGCATGGGCCAGGCCTGGGGGTCGAACTGGATGAAGACAAGTTTAAACATTATCAACGCAGCTAAATCTGCATGCATATGGACAGAATCAATGCTGCACCTGGATGCTGTGTTTGCAATGGTCAAATAACGGTTCCTAATGGGACTCTTTGTTGATTTAAGTTTGAGCGGGGATCAGGAACAGTTATATAGATGAAAACAGTACCAATAATTACACTCGAAGAAGCGGCGGCCAAGGTCAAAACCGGTGATGTATTAATCTGTGGTGGCTTCGGTATGACCGGAAATCCGGTCCATTTATTACACGCCCTGGCGGAGACGCAAGTAAAAAACCTGACCTATATCGGCAACAACGTCGGCGAAGCCGGGTTGGGCGGGGGGCGCTTGCTCAGAAACGGTCAAATCAAAAAAGCCATAGGATCATATTTCACCAGCAACCGGGAAGCGGTTGCCGCAGCCCAAAGCGGGGAGATAGAGGCCGTATTGTTACCACAGGGTACGCTGGGAGAGGCGATACGCGCAGGCGGAGCCGGACTCGGTGGTTTTTTCACACCAACCTCAGCGGGAACACTTTTGGCAGAAGGACACGAGAGCCGGATGATCAATGGACAGGAAATGGTCTTCATCGAACCCCTGCGTGGTGATGTGGCGTTTATCCGGGCCTGGCGCGCTGATACGGCGGGTAATCTGCAATACCGCATGACGGAGAGTAATTTTAACCCGGCGGCGGCCACGGCGGCCGATCTGGTGATCGCCGAAGTGGAAGAAATCGTTCCAGTCGGGCAAATCGATCCCGATCACATCCATAGCGCCTGTTGTTTTGTTGATTTTCTGGTTCAGGCCTCGCTCAGCATCGAGGACCTTGGCTCTTCTGCCTCGGTGGCATCCAGCGATAAGAAAATTGATGAACAGCGCATGGCGATGGCCAGGGCGGCGCTCAAGGAGGTCAAGCGGGGTGATGTGGTCAATCTGGGTATTGGCATACCGACCCTGGTGGCTGATCTGATCGGCCCGGAAGACGGCATTATTATGCACACCGAGAACGGTATGCTGGGGGTCGGCCCCTCACCGGAGGAAGGGGGGGCACTGGACTATCCGGTCAATGCCGGCAAGATCCCGGTGACAGCCTTGCCCGGCAGCAGTTATTTTGAAACGACGACTTCGTTCGGGATGATCCGGGGCGGCCATGTCGATGTTGCGATTATGGGAGGATTGCAGGTTGATGAGCAGGGTAATCTGGCCAACTGGGCGGTACCCGGTAAACCCCTGTTGGGGGTGGGCGGCGCAATGGATTTGGCCTCCGGCGCAAAAAAACTGATTGTCACCATGACACATACGAATAAAGACGGATCCAGCAAGGTCATGGATCTGTGTGATCTGCCGCTCACTGCGACCCAGGTGGTCGATGTACTGATCACGGACAAGGCGGTTTTTCGCATATCCGACGGAGCTATGTTGCTGACCGCGTTGATGCCGGGGAGTACACTGGAGTCGGTGGCTAAACATACACGCGCGAATTACCGTGTCGCACTGGAGCACAGCTAATTAATGGTTCCTTAATGGGACTCTACTTGGCCGGTGCCTGGGTTGATGTAAATTTGAACGGGGATTAAAAACAGTTGCTTAGTAATTTTTGTTTCTTGTCAGATCTTCTTGATTAAGAAACACTCAGGAACAGGAGTCTGCTATTCATGAGCGAAGCTTATATTTGTGATGCGATACGTACACCCATAGGCCGTTACGGTGGTGCCTTGGCGTCATTGCGCGCAGATGATCTGGGCGCTCTGCCGCTGAAGGCCTTGATGGAAAGAAATCCATCGGTGGACTGGCAGGCGCTGGACGATTTGGTCTATGGCTGTGCCAATCAGGCCGGTGAAGATAATCGCAATGTTGGCAGGATGTCACTGCTGCTGGCCGGTTTACCGGAATCCGTACCTGCCAGTACCATTAACCGGCTATGTGGATCGGGTATGGACGCCGTTTCGATCGCGGCACGGGCGATAAAAACGGGTGAAATGGAGTTACTGATTGCCGGTGGTGTCGAGTCCATGTCGAGAGCCCCATTTGTCATAGCCAAGTCCGAATACGCCTACTCACGTCAACAGGAGTTGTATGACACCACGATGGGCTGGCGTTTTGTTAACCCGGCCTTGAAAGCCCTTTACGGTGTGGACAGTATGCCGGAAACGGCGGAAAACGTGGCCGAAAAATTTAATATTTCCAGAGAGGATCAGGATGCCTATGCCTTCCGCAGTCAGCAAAGAACCTTGCGGGCGCAGGAAACCGGTATCTTCGACGAAGAGATCATCCCTGTGCAGATAGCGCAACGCAAGGCTGCACCCCTGCGGGTAAACAAAGATGAACATCCGCGAGGAGATACCAGTCTTGAGAGACTGGCCAGTTTAAAGACACCTTTTCGGGATGGGGGAACAGTCACCGCAGGCAATGCTTCGGGAATAAATGACGGTGCCTGTGCCTTGTTATTGGCCTCCGCAGTGGCGGCCGAGACCTATCAATTAACGCCCAAGGCTCGCGTAATAGGCTCAGCGGTCGTTGGCGTGAACCCTGCGATCATGGGGTTTGGGCCTGCCCCGGCTTCCAGAAAGGTATTGGAAAAAACGGGTTTAAGCATCGATCAAATGGATGTGATTGAGTTTAACGAAGCCTTTGCCTCGCAGACGTTGGCGGTAATGAGGGATCTCGGTCTGGCCGATGATGCTGAACAGGTTAATCCGAACGGCGGTGCCATAGCGCTCGGCCACCCACTGGGGATGAGCGGGGCCAGATTACTGACAACGGCCACGTATCAGTTGCAGCGTAGTGGTGGACGTTATGCCCTGTGCGCGATGTGCATAGGTGTTGGTCAAGGAATCGCCATGATTATTGAACGTCTCTAAGCCGGGTTCAGTTCCTGCTTTAGACACTTAGCAAACTTGCCGGGTAGCAATGTGTAATGAAAAGACAGGCTATAAACATACGGAGGCGTATTGACATGTGCGAATATCACTAATACTATCAAGCTATCACGTAGTAACGTGTGCAACGTATGCACACAAAATATTAATAAAATCAACAGCTATTCAGTGTGTGGGGGGATCGTAGTGTGAAAAACATAACGAATTACTTGTACAGCTTATTGTTTGCCAGTCTCTTTTTGGTAGGCTTTTCTTCAAATACGTTTGCTTGGACATCTAAAGATGGTAAGTGGGTAGCCCATGGTTACCTGGAAAATTCTACGCATCAACGTGGTAATCAAGTCGGGTTGTCACGATCACGTAGTCGGGGTCAACTGGAGTTTTCGAGATCCATCGGCAAGGCCGGTATTTTCACGAATGTGTCCATTAATGGCACCCTGCGTGGTAGCTATGATGCCGCCTATAATTTGAATGACGATAATTTTGGGAATAAAGCGGGTGGGGCACTAACTTTTTCGGCGCCAGCAAATCCGGTCTTTCTTACTGCATTACCCGGTCATCCCGCTTTTGGTGCCCCACCGCTGCCTTACACAACAACGCCAACCTATGGTGCTGGTCAGTATATTGTCGCAACTCCTCCGGGAGTTACTGTTTCAGCAACGGGCGCGATTGGACTATTTCCGTTAGGTCTGGATGGCTTGCCCGGAGCAAACCTGAGTAACGATGGTTTAGTCTTTTTGGGCAGTGATTTGCGCAATATTAGTCAAGACTCCGGGGTGCAACTGGCTGTGCCTGTACGTCCCTGCGATAAAGATTCCCGTGGTTGTATCGATGGATATATGGATGCTAATAAACGAGAGTTGACCTCTCCGGAATTTAACGACCGTGCCGATGTGATTCGTGAGGCCTATCTTTCTGCCACCCTGCCACTCAATAATGGCGACGAGATCAATTTTCGCTTCGGTCGCCAACAGGTCGTCTGGGGTCGAACTGATCTATTTCGGGTACTGGATGTGGTCAATCCGGTCGATTTTTCTGCACAGAATATCTATGAAGAATTGGAGGATGCACGTATCCCAATGGGTATTCTTAATATGGAATATCGTGCTGGTGCGGGTAAGATTTTTGAAGACTTGAATTATCAGTTCCTGTGGAAATTTGAACAGGCACGTCCGCATACTCTGGGGCAGGGTGGGTCAACTTACGCCATTCTTGGGGCTGGTAATTTCTTTCGAGCAATGAATAATTGTTGGGATAATGGTTGTACCGTTGGTAATTTTCCTGGTGCTGGAGTTGCTGTAGCGTTTGGCCCCAATCAGATAGGTATACGCCGAGCTGATACGCCAGATTGGAGCATCAAGGAAAATGATATCGGTGCGCGTATTGAGGGGGTCTATAAAGGCGTTGGTTTTTCTGCTAACGCTCTATATTACAACTCACATTTACCTTCATTGCGTGGAGGGATCACCTCTATTGACCCGTTTAGTGGAGCGGCAGGAATTTACCCATATGCATTAGCATTTGATATCGCTTTTCCGAGGATATTCCTGCTTGGTGGTTCTGCCGATGTCTATGTTGATAAAATAAAATCCGCGTTTCGCATTGAAGCAGCATGGACAACGGGAGAAGAGTTTGCCAATACACTTAGACCACGATTGTTTTCAGAGTCTAATGTTATGCGTTATGTCATTGGTTGGGATAGACCGACTTTTATACCCTTTCTTAATAAAAAACGCGCGTTTCTTCTTTCTGGTCAGTTGTTCGGTCAGCATTTACTGGATCATGAATTATCAATGGGTCCGTTTGGTAATGTCGGAATGCCGGATTGGGAAGACAACTGGGTAGGTACATTTTTGATCCAGGGGTTTTACAAAAATGACACGGTTCAGCCACGCGTGATTACCGCTTATGACGTGCGTGCTCAATCAGGAACTGTGGCACCACAAGTCGACTGGTTGATCAGCAATAACTGGAAGTTAACCTTGGGTGCCAATCTGAAATTCGGTCATAAGGGTCGAAAATTTGACGATAACCGTACCGCTGTTCCTTATCCTGGTTTATCTGGTGCGTTGGGTGGAGCACCTATTGCGGGAAGTGCCGGTCTTGGCGGGTTCGAACCTCTTGGTCGTTTTCGGTCAGGTCCGATTGGTATGGCACAAAACGAAGATGAAATTCAGATTAGCTTGCGTTATCGCTTCTAATAAACTATCTCGAAGTTGAGGAGAATAAAATAATGAACACAGTATTAAGGTTACTCACTTTGTCTCTGGCAGTGCTTGCTTCAGGGA
>Ga0316190_10003713_pt1 | contig 11062 bp, 17 predicted proteins | sample Eddworburrow2_MG_FD_204929 | JGI IMG/M metagenome (GOLD analysis project Ga0316190, IMG submission 204929) | Coastal sediment microbial communities from Maine, United States - Eddy worm burrow 2 | ecosystem: Environmental > Aquatic > Marine > Coastal > Sediment | place: USA: Maine | collected... | reverse complement strand
CCATGATAATTGCAGGGAGATCCATAACCGCAATGTATGCGCGCTTGTACGTAAAGATAAAGATTGTCTTAGAAAGTTGCATAAGAATGTAAAGAAAACCAATGGCAAATCACGGTAATAAAAAAGGCAGATCCGACTTTAATCTGCCTGTATCCGCCCGGTAGAATCTTTTCCCAAAACCACCCCGGAGACGACCGAGCTTTTCAATTTTGAAGCTTCTCTAAATGCCGTTATTAAACTCGGTGCACATCATATTTTAGCATATTAATGCAGATGACCGGAGAATAAGATGCACGTACATCCGAGAAGCTTCATAACTGCCAGATCAAGCTCCTTTTTTTCAGTGTAACCTTTGGAGGCGATCAACCGTCACTCGTTTAAAATCATGGTGTTGAAACTGACTGACATTTAGTTTTGTCCAATTAATAACCATTTCATAAAATATGTCCATAAGATAAAAGGTTCATTTTTATAGGGAAAATTTCTGTCGCCTAGGGATTGTCCCCAGCGCTATCTCTCACTCAAAGCATTTCAGCGCACACTTGGATTGCAACAAATTGGAATTACTTTCAAATTTTGACCAAACACACGCTATTTTCAAGTTTTCCAAAGTTGTCACAAGTTACGGTTGTCATCGAGCGTCTCTTGACAATATTAGAGGACTCTACCTTTTTTCAGCGTTTTATAGCTTGAAAAGATGGTGAATGTTGTATTATAGCATTTAAAGCGATATGAACCACAGGTAATGCAGCCAACACACAGCCTGTGTGAAAAAAACAACGATCAGCGATGATACACGGTTTTGAAAAAATTGTGGAAGAGCGTATTCGAAAGGCTCAAAAAAGGGGTGATTTCGAAAATCTGCCCGGTTCTGGCAAACCCTTGACATTTCAGGATGGTTGTTTTGTCCCGGAAGAACTGCGCCTGGCCTACAAAATACTAAAAAATGCGGATTGTATTCCCCCGGAAATCGAGTTGAAAAATCAGATTAAACAGACCGAAGACCTTTTGGCCGGAATGGAAGAAACGTCAGAAAAATATCGTTTATTAAAAAAATTAAACTTCTTGATCATGAAATTGAATTCAATGCGAGAGACATCCGTTGCCCTTGAAATGCCCCAACATTATATGGGAAAGCTGACGGAACGACTAGAAAATTCAAAAAGTCGATAAAATGACGCGCTAAGTTCCAATTATGGTATTCAGGCAAAAAGAAAAAGAGAGCAGACATTTTAAAAGTGTTCTCATGGCCTATTTCGTCCTTCTCCTCCATGTTATTTTGGTAGCGGGTTTGATCATGATGGTCATTTTTTTCCGGGGCGTAATAAATTACATGATATGGATTTTTATCGGCGGTTCAATCGCCATCATTGCTTCGGGCTTACATTTTTACAAGCGCATGAAAATGGGAGGAAGGACCCTCAGGGAAATACTCAGCGCTCATCGGTATAGCGGAAGAACAGTCGAGGTCAGTTTTCTTGGCGGGCTGGCTTCATTAAAAATCGACGGGGCAAAGAACAACCTGCCTGCCTTGGACAGCAGTTCATCCGGCCATGTCAAGCAACTCGAAGACCCGGAAGCGATACGGTATAAAGAGTTTTCCGAACTTGTCCGTCTGCTTGAAAACGGCCTTATTACCCTTGAAGAATATAACAGATTTAAGGAACAACTTTTCAAGTCATAGAAGCATTTTGGCAGCACGCCCACTTCAACTTAGGTCAAACTGAAAGGCAACCCATGAAAAAACTAACCATTGCTCTTCTGTCCGGAGGGATATCATCCGAGCGTGAAGTTTCCATCGCCAGCGGAAACCAGGTCTATAAGGCACTGGATCACAACAAGTACCATATTATTCGTTATGATCCAAAAACCGATCTTCCGAAACTGGTCGCGGATGCCTCTATAATTGATGCTTCACTAATAATTCTCCATGGACCGTTTGGTGAGGACGGTACAATCCAGGGACTGCTCGATCTTCTGGATATTCCGTATCAAGGATCGGGTGTTCTCGGGAGTGCACTGGGTATGAACAAACTTGCCTCCAAACATCTTTATGAAAAATCCGGACTTCGGGTCCCGCCCTATATCGTAATAAAAAAAGATGATGTTTTAGATTCGGACGCATGTGCCCAACAGCTGGGTCTGCCATTAGTTGTGAAGCCGGTGGCCAGTGGTTCTAGTGTTGGAATCTCCCTGGTTAAATCTACGAAATCCCTAAAGGATGCGGTGAATGATGCCTTTAACGAAGATCCGATGGTTCTGATAGAAGCACATATCGACGGGATTGAACTTACCGGCGGTGTTATCGGCAATGAGAATCTGGAAGCCTTGCCCATCATTGAAATAATTCCTGATAAATCCTGTGACTTTTTCGATTACACGGCAAAGTATACAGCGGGAGTCACCCAGGAGATATGTCCGGCCCGAATCGACGATGTGCTCACCGAGAAGGCACAGGAAACAGCCAAAACAGCACATAAATCGCTTTTTTGTAACGGATACAGCCGAACAGACATGATTCTTAAGGATAATGAGCTTTATGTCCTTGAAACCAACACAATCCCCGGCATGACCGCCACGAGCCTATTACCACAAGCAGCCGCTGCCGCGGGTATTCCTTTCGGCCAGCTTCTGGACAGATTGATTGAATTAAGTATCGAAAGACACAAAAGCGGCGGGTGATTCAATGATCATCAGAAGCAGCAGGGAACTCAAGGAAGTTTATCAAGACCTTCGTTCGGAAGATATTTTTTTAGGGACACTGGCTTACAAACATATGAAACAATCTGTCCTTATCGATCTTCTCGAACGGGGCATTTCATGTTTTCCATCTCCCCTTTCACAAGTCCTGAACAACTCCAAGGCTGCTCAAGTCCTCATTCTAAAAAAATGGATGTTGCCCCATACATTTGTTATTGTGCGACGATCGGATCTTCTCGATACGATAAATATCTATAACAGATTCAAGATCGCCCCTGTAATTTCAAAGGAAGACCGTATGCACTGCGGTCATGGTGTGCGAAAGTGGGAGACCATTGAAGTCTTATACAGTTTCATGGCCTTGTCTGAATCTTCATATCCTTTTGTTGTTCAGCCTTTTTTAGATGACTTTATTGACGTGCGGGTTATCATTATAGGGGATTACATAGAGGCATATGTCAGAAATAATCCCAACAATTTCAGGATGAATATATCCATGGGTGGAGAAAGTTATCCCTACGATCCGGACGAAAAGCTTGAAAGATTCTGTCATACCGTAATGGAACGGGGTAAATTTCCCTATGCCCACTTGGATATTAAGATTACAAACGACGGACAGTATTACCTTTCGGAAATTGCTTTAAATGGCGGGACCAAAGGTGCAAAGATCGATCGAAAGGAACTCGTTCAAAAGAAACAAGATTTGCTTGAAAGCCTTGCCAACATATCCTGAAAAGGAGGTTTATTTGAAAACAGGAAAAAAGACTTTAAAACAACCCGGCCGGCCGCCTGAAGTCGGGATTGTCATGGGGAGTGATTCTGATCTCAAAATAATGGAAGAAGCCGCTTCGGTTTTAAAACAATTTGGAATATCCTATGAAATGACGGTTGCCTCCGCACACCGAAGTCCCAAAAGAGCGATTAAATTTGCCACTTCCGCCCATAAGCGGGGCATGAAAGTCATTATTGCCGGAGCCGGCCATGCAGCCCATCTGGCCGGGTTTATGGCGGCGCATACTTCGCTGCCGATCATAGGGGTTCCCATAGATTCCTCATGCCTTCAGGGGTTCGATGCACTCCTATCAACCGTTCAAATGCCGCCGGGGGTTCCTGTCGCCACAGTATCAATCGGAAAGCCGGGTGCAAGAAATGCGGGTATCCTTGCTGTACAGATACTGGCACTTACAAACCCAAACCTTACAAAAATGCTGGAAATGTATAAAAAGGAGCTTGCAAAACAAGTTGATCAAAAAGCAAAGAAGCTTAAAGATCATTCAAATTGACCCTCTCAATCCCTCTTATGATAAAATCTTAGAGGCCCATCGGATCATTAAAAACGGCGGGGTCATTATGTTCCCTACCCAGCACCTTTATGGACTGGGTGCAGAGGCCTTGAACATCAAAGCTGTCGACAAGGTCTTTGAAATGAAACAGCGGGCGTATAATAAACCGCTCCTCGTCCTCATACACGAACAAAAAGATTTGACAAAGCTGGTTCAAAAAATCCCTTCTACAGCCATTCGCATTATGGAATGCTTCTGGCCGGGTGGACTGACCATCGTATTTAAGGCCAAAAAGGTATTACCCGCAAACCTTACCGCCGGCACAGACAGGATCGGTGTTCGAATGCCGCAACATCCTGTTGCGCGAGCGCTTGCCAAGGCGCTTAAAAGCCCCGTAACCGCCACGAGCGCCAATATTACGGGCAATTCAGGGTGTTCACAAATTTCAGATTTAGACCCCCTGATTGCCGACAGGCTTGACCTTATTCTTGATGCCGGACCCCTCAAAGGCGGCATCGGTTCAACCGTCGTCGATGTTACACATGATTTTCCGAAAATTCTGAGAGAAGGTGCAATCCCTGCAAAGGATATTTTTGCTGTTCTCGGGGGCCGAGATACCGGGTAGCCCGTATTTTTCACCCAATAAGGCAGACACCCAATGTTCAAAATAGATGACATCGCCGGTCAAGTCCTGAAAAACTGCGATATAGCAGATTCTCAACATGCCGGTCTTTTTTCTATATGCGGTTTGGCATTAAGATTGCGGGATTTATACAAATGGGAAAAAGGATTGGATCCCTGGATTGAAAAGGACCCTTCTGAGGTCTTAGAATGGATTGGTGACAAAGAAGAGAAATGGGAAAAACTGCTGGAAAAAGAATTCGGAGACATCACCATTCTTGGACGTCGATTCGACCCATTTGATGTCACAAAGATTAATGCGGTTTTAGAGACCCATGGATTCATTTACGGAGGCGGGTATGCCCGCAGCCTTAAACCCACCTTTTTTCTCGCTTCCATCGAAGAAAGAAAAGAAATAAATGGATACACGGTATTTATCCTCGGTCACGAACTTGCCCGTGATCTACTGACAATCCCTGCAATGTCCCAAGACAATTTCATCTTTGTCAGACAAGAGCCGGCAAAACTATTTCTCTGGGATCAAATATTTTATATAAAAAAATCCGGGCGATATGCTCTCAGGTTTGCCTTTGAAAACTATGGGCTGAAAGAACAGACACCCAAAGAATTACAACGTCTTTTGGCAAGAATTGCGGTGGATGAAACAGAAAAATACATCTACCACGAACTGGGTGAGATTCAGGATACTGTTTTTGATCGTCACCTATGGCGCGAAATTGTTGCGGCGTTCCCTCACACACCCATCGAACTGCTTGCCCGAACCGTTAAGGACCTTCTTGCAGACACCAACGAATACGGAACACTTCAATATATAATCAGAGAGCGGAAAACAGCGTCTCTTGCATTTTATGTTGCTTTCCTTGAGAGTTTTACGAAAGAAATATTTCCTCAAATAATTGAGGCGTTTCAGGAATTTATACACACATATGACTGGCTTATTATAGAGCAAGCCGTGGGCGCAGGGTACCATTCCGCAAAATCTTACGCTGAAGCGATCACCCGTATTTACCGGAGCGGAAAGCAAAAAAATGATATGAAATGGGTGGAAAACGAAATAACAAGACGTTTTCTATCCAGCATTGTTCGTTAAATGTATTTTTCTCACGCCGAGCTTGTCCCAGGACGTACAGATGATTCCAAAAGAAGACGCAAAGAAAATAACCCGATGGGCCCAAAAATTTGATGTTGATATATTCATCGATCTGATTTTGACCGAGGATGAACGCACCACAATATTTCGTGATTTCTGTGACAAATTGACAGGCATCGCCCCTAATGTCAAAATCAAACAGAAAAAGGATGAAGAATCGGCCATTCCTGCAATCCAGGTCGGTAACATTCGATACCAGGCGATTCCCATGGGCAAGACGCTCGAACCTTTTCTGGATGTTTTGGCCAACTGCGACACCCTGACCCAAAATGTGCAGGTATCGGTCCATAAAAAGCTTTTTAATAACCAGATCCCTGCTTGGCTGAAAATCTATATTATGCCCCATTGTCCTTTTTGCCCAAAGACAGTCATGCAATTTCTCTCCCTTGCCAAGGCACATGAATCTATAAAATTGATCATCATTGATGGTGCGCTATTTCCTGAAATGGCGGCATCCGACACGATTCATTCCGCACCCACTGTTTTACTCGAAGATCAATTTCGCTGGACTGGATCGATCCAGATCGAAGAAGTGGTCGATATGATATTGAACCGCGATCCCTCTCAGCTCAGTGCGTCATCCTTGCAAGCCATGTTTGAAGAAGGCGGCGCTGTGGAGGTTGCCAACATGATGCTCGACTGTGGAAAAATCTTCCCGGCCTTCATGGACCTCCTGGTCCATAAAAAATGGCCGGTTCGCCTGGCTGCAATGGTTGCGTTTGAAACCATGGCCGAGGAAAACCGCGAACTGGCCGGCCATACCATCCCATTTTTATGGGATTGTTTTCCCCGGGCAGAAGATGCGGTCAAAGGAGATATCCTCTACCTTTTGGGCAACGCCGGGGAAAAAGGGGTCATCCCGAAGATAGAAACGCTCTTGAACGGTCCGTATCCCGCTGAGGTGATAGAAGCCGCCAAAGAAGCACTTGAGGCGCTTAAATAAAAATGATCAGAAAGCCGAATCCTTTGCTCATCGAGTTTCTGGACAAGGACCTTCCCTTGCCATCGGTCCATTGGGAGACCGTGCCTCCAGGGGTAAACCTGTCGGATGTTTGGGATGCATACGATGAGAACATACAAGGCTGGGTCTTCGCATGGTTCCCCACCGGCGATCCCAGAACCGGTGTCGCCTATGGTGAGTTCGAGCGGGCATGTCTGTTTAATGACAACCTGGAAAGAATTTTAAAGGTGATGCACCGCTGGCCCTTGTGGGGCTCTCCGGTTCAGAAAAAACATTCGGTTGCATTTGCGCTGCTGCAATTGTTTTGTGAAACGAGGGACCTATGCCCTAAGGTATAGATTTTTCGAAAAAAGTATAAATACCATCACGATAAACGGGAGATATTGAAATGCTGAATCACGAATTATTGCAGGATGAGAGGATACTTATCGTAACACCCGATGGCCCCTTAAAATCGTCGGATTTTGCGAGACTGGCGGAAGAGATTGACCCTTTCATCGAAGAAAAAAGAAACCTCAACGGATTGATGATTTACGCCGAGTCGTTCCCGGGATGGAACGACTTTGCGGCTCTGGTATCTCATCTGAAATTTGTCAAAAACCATCATCAACGCATCAAGAGAGTTGCAGCGGTCACCGACAGTGGTTTTTTGTCGATTTTGCCGCGAGTTGCTAGGCATTTTGTCAGCGCCGAAATAAGACACTTTGATTCCCGGGACAAAAAACACGCCCTTAATTGGCTGAAGGGCTTCAACGACTGATCATGAAAGGGGGGGGCGATCTGAAATGAAAATAACGCATCAGAAGTGCCGGGAAATACAAGCACCGATTGTTTCTTCCCTTATTTATGGTTTTGCCCGAGAGATCGGTTATGAAAAGGCCTTAGAAATCGCCAAGAACGTCATCAGCAAAGATGCAGCAGCGTCTGGGAAAAAGTCGGCACAGGAATATTTTGGCAACACGATAGCTGAACTTTCTAAAATCGTAAAAGACGTTTGGGCGAAAGATAATGCATTGATCATAGAAGTGCTCAAAGAAAATGAAACCACGTTATTTTTTGATGTTACGCACTGTGAATATGCGCAGATGTATGACAAAATGGGTATAAAAGATATCGGAGTTATTCTTTCGTGCAACAGAGATTTTTCATTTATGGAAGGATTTAATCCACAGATCGAGTTAAGAAGAACAAAAACTATAATGGAAGGTGCTGAATGTTGTGATTTCCGATTCTCACTTCTTAAATAGAAGATTCAGGTTTAATTTTTTATGATATGGGGACCATCAGATTATGAATATCAGGACAAAATCCATCTTGATTTTATGTATTCTCGGAATTGTCGATACGGTAATACCGATACCCATTATCGGTCTGGTTTTAATATACATTATCGTTCAAAAGCCGCCTTGGTTTGTGGATATCGTTCAAGAAATTTATCACTTAGAATGAAGCTCCCCGACGGCCATCCTCTGGCATTGACAAAATCGGCTCGAAAGCAAAGGATACAAACATTCTATTCCAATCAAAAAACTTAAATCGGAGTCCATATGGCAGGAATTAAAATAACCAGGGGCCATATCCCCGGTTCCATCGGCCGGGTGGTTGAACTTCATGGAATCTACTACAATACGCATTGGGGATTCGGCCCTTTCTTCGAATCAAAAGTGGCCGCCGAACTTGCAGAATTTATCGGAAGATATGACAAAAATCGAGATGGCTTTTGGACGGCTTCATTGGAAGGCCGAGTTGAAGGATCCATTACCATCGACGGGATTCACAGCACAGGCAAGGGTGCGCATCTCCGGTGGTTCATCGTGTCCGATGCCCTTCACGGGAAAGGAATCGGCAATCGACTGATCCATTCGGCCATGGACTTTTGCCGTAACAAAGGGTTCAAAAGGATCTACCTCTGGACTTTTGAGGGCCTGGGCCCTGCGAGACATCTCTACGAGAAGCATGGTTTTAAACTTGTTGAACAACACAGTGGCATTCAGTGGGGTACAGAGGTTATCGAACAGCAATTTGAACGACGGTTCGAATAATATTGGGGCTGGATTTTAAAATCCTAAAACCCTAATTGAGCGAAAGTCGAGGAGGCCCCTCCGGTAAAATAGGCTTCGCATTTCACAGGGCAGGCAGCTTCAAGCCGTCCAAAGATGATGCGACCTGCCCCGCTTTTCCAATTCTTCTAAATTACCTAGTTAGTGCACATCCACAATTGTAAAATAAAGACGGTGCGTTCCCAATTCATATTTCAACTTTCTCACCCGAACTTTTGCGCAACCTCATCCTATAAAGATATCTTCATCTGATTTGAGCCGTGAAGGATAATCGCTTTGGGTTTCCTGAAAGACGATATGCTTGTGAAAAGCACGATTTACCGCAGCAACCCAATATTAAGGATTGTCCCACTATTTCTCTGAGATTTCAGATAAGGCTTGCATTGAACAAAAAGGTGCGAAATTTGAGTCAATATGTAAATCTTTACATAATAGTTGGGGTGTTTGTTTCATAATATTATTGGATCATCCTCCTGTCCATTAACCTAACCCATTGAAACTTAAGAGGAAAACTAAACGATTGGGTTATGCATGATTATTGCATAATATAGATGCAATAAAAATTACAGACAAGGAGGCAAATCCATGGCATCCAATTTCCACATATTTTCTTTTGAAACCCGGGACACCCTCCACCTGAAATTGGCCGGTGACTTTGACGGAAATTCTGCACACGAATTGATCGACACGTTAATGGAGCATGGCAAGAGCTTCTATCAGATTTTTATTGACACCAACGATCTAAGGACCATTTATCCCTTTGGTAGAGATGTGTTTCATAAGAAACTTGGTCGCCTTAACAAGCAGTTTAATAACCTTATCTTTATCGGGATAAACGAACATGACATTGCAGAAAATTAAGCGCAATTGTACCCATTGCTGTAACAAAACCTTCGGCAATCCCTAATCATCGTAAATGTTCTTGGCAAGCGTCTCCAAAGGTTATACTTTAAAAGGGAACCTGAAGAGCAATATTGATCTCTTGTCCGCAAAGGAATTCAAAAAAACTTTAACACAATTTTTGAAAAAGACAACGATATGACCATGAAAGCCTTTCAAGATTATTATTCGGATAATTTCGCAAGCTGCTTTGGATGTGGAAGACTCAATGAATATGGCCTACACATAAAAAGCTATTGGGATGGAGAAGAAAGCGTATGCTACTTTCAACCCCAACACTATCATACGGGCGGTTTTCCCGGAAATGTATACGGCGGATTGATTGCATCCTTAATGGATTGTCACGGCGCCGGTACAGCTTACGCAGCAACACATCTTAATAACGGAAGTAAGACCGATACGGATCCGCCTCTGCGCTATGTCACGGCTGCTTTACATGTAGATTATTTGGCCCCGACGCCGATGAATGAAACCTTGGAGCTACGTGGAAAAGTAAAAGAAATTCGAGGTCGAAAAGTGATTGTTTCTATGACACTCTCGGTAAAGGAAAAGGTGTGTGCAAAGGGTGAAGTGGTGATGGTTCAGATATCTGAAGATTCTTTGTCTGACTAAAATATCAAGACCGACTTTGGTTACTCATCATCTGATTCTTTGGCCTCGAGAACCGACTTTGATCGTTTGTTTTTCACCATTATAAAACAGACGGTGACCGAAAAAAATATTGCCATTGGAAGAAAAAGTTCCGCCAACATCATCTGGCCTTCACCTTGACCGGGTTTTACCGACTCAATCCGTGTGATCTTTTCCGGGTTGCTCACCCTTGAGTGAACGGCTATCACCATTGCGCCGATATAAATTGCCACAAATACAATTGCAAAAATACACAATCTTTTTTCAAATTTACTCATCCCCATTTAACCTTCGGGAAAACTTTTTAACTTAATGAAAAATTTTGTTCTTATCTGATATTTTCAACCCTAAAGCTACCAGGATTTTTCGTTTTGTTTCCATTCTGCTTGGTTTTCCCTGCTCTATCCGGGTCAGGGTGATGGAGGATATATTTGCCTTTCTGGCAAGTTCGGTCTTGCTTATCATTAAGGATTCTCTAATTTCTTTTAAGGAGTTTGTGTTCATTTTATTATACCTCGCCCAGGTTCAGCGAAATCTCGCAATCTGCGGCTGAAATAATTTCTTAACCGGAACTTTAAACTAAAAAATAGTTCGAAATTATGATATGTCAAGCGGTTAAAAAGGAAAAGTCCAAATCCATACAGGGAGCCACCATGGAATTAAAAATTACCTACACGCACTTCGATATCAGAAAAGTGAGTAGTTATGATGAACTTGAAGGGGATTTAAAAGCTTG
>Ga0316190_10003712_pt1 | contig 11062 bp, 11 predicted proteins | sample Eddworburrow2_MG_FD_204929 | JGI IMG/M metagenome (GOLD analysis project Ga0316190, IMG submission 204929) | Coastal sediment microbial communities from Maine, United States - Eddy worm burrow 2 | ecosystem: Environmental > Aquatic > Marine > Coastal > Sediment | place: USA: Maine | collected... | reverse complement strand
CTCGAGGTTATCGACATAGACCTCAAGGACGACCCTGACATGATCGTCCATGACATAGATCTCGGCGATATTGGGCGAGGTCTCGGCCCCGGTCAGATTGATCCAGTCAGCAAGCGCCGCGAACGGCAGCAGACTGGCGCTGAACAGGGAGATGAACAGTAATGTCCGGAGTTTCATCTGCATACTATCCTTTGCATCATTTCTAGTTACAAGCCCATACCCAAGAATGTCATTGTTCACTCATGAACAACTGTTTTCTGTTTACCGTAACCTGATACCGGTCATTCAGAGATGCCAGTTTTAGATCGGCATCAGGTTGATGCAAGCCGTCTGCAATCCAGACCAATACTGATCAAATAGACACAGGAAACAGCGCGCACTTGCAGTCCAGACACGCTTGAGGATTCGTGCAGAACACCATAAAAGCTATATTAACAGCAGGCCTTTCATCACCTTCAGTACTTCCTTGAGTGGCAGTTGCGTGGCACCGGCAGCCACCAGTGGCAGCAATGCCGCAAGAGATAGTGGCAATAATGCCGTCCGACTCACAATCATGCCTGACAGCTTCCGGGCTGCCGTGTACGCCTTGACGGGATCGGGGATGTCCGTGGTTGTTTCCTCAGCACTGTCTTCGCTTGCAGCCATGTTCCTGCCCAGCAGTTCGCGCTCAGACGCGCGGTAATGACGGGTGGAACTTGTGCTGTATGCGAGCAATGTCTTCTCCTTCAACCTGCCCAACGGCTTGTTGAATGCCAGCAGCGGGATTGCAAACAGCACCATTATCACCACCAGCCAGCCTGTCATGAGCATCCCATAGGTTGTTGCCGTGAGTGTCGCATTCATGAGTTCATTTGCCACAACAGCACCCAGGACACAGCTAACCGCGAACACGAACATGGCATAGGCATTCGGATATTGACCGAGGAAGGCAAGACCGCCATGACCATCCGGATGCGTGGCCACCAGGCGCAGATCCAGCCCGGCCAGGTCGCGTAACAACAGCCCCCAGACACATAACCGCCACAGCCAGCGCATCAACAGAAATATGAAGATTGTATTGCTGACAAAGACGGCCCACCAGCCAGCAAGCGCAAGGCTGTTACCAGTTGTTGCAACTTGCACGGCCCAGTTGGTAGTTTCTGAATCGAGCACCCTGAAGTAAGTTGCCATTGATCCGAGCAGAGCAATCGCGAGACAGACAACTTCCGCAGTTCTGGAGTCGCGGCGCCTGAGGGCGCGCGTGACGGCAGCCGCCATTGCAACGAGTGAACCAGGTGCCAGCAACGGCGCCTGTACAAACTGGAGCAGGCAGGTGTGCAGCTGCTCCTCTACCATCTTCTCCATCAGCAGGAACAGGCCGACGGCGACAAAAAATCGTGACCAGACGACCAGATCGTACAGGTAGGGACCGTCGGAGACGGACCCAAAGGCACTGCCGGCTACAATGCTGAGCACCAGCGGAACACCCCAGGCTATCGCCACAAACAGCAGCGCCCTGGGTGCGGCGTTGAAGGCATCCTCGCGCAGCAGGCCCAGCAGACGTTGCAGTTCATAGAACGGACCGCCATGCGCCAGCAGGAATTCACCGGCCTTTTTTTCCTCCGTAGTCATCATGTCATTCGCCTTCCGCGTTCCGGACACCATTAATCGGAGAGCATAATTTCATCTCCCGAGCCGACACCCTTACAATTGTAACTGTAATAATGTAAAAATATTCGCACCTATTGTAGCAAGTCAGATACCGGCTCCTTGCAGGTCTTCCTCGATAAATCGCATCAATGACTCATAAAGCGCCTCCCGCGGGTAATCATTTTTGTCGACAAACAGGGAACCAATGGTGCTGTGACTACGCGCAACCGGAACAGCCAGTGCCCAGTGGTCGGCATTGAGGTAGCCAACCAGCGTACTGCCCGGGATAAACTGATCGTAGAAAATCACCTGGCTGTCGTTACGTGCATCCACCTTGCCGAACTTGTTGTAGCTGCCACTGAGGATGGATGAAATCCGGTCGGGATCCGGAAACGTGGACAGGCTGTAGTAGCGGATGCCGTCGGGCAGTGTGTTTTCCGCCAGCCACGCCGGGATACGGACTGGCCGCAATATCAAAGCCTGGAATGAGGAAGCTAGCCTGGTACATATATAGTTATGCCGGCAGCTTTTCGCCCAGACACCTGGATCGGACAGTATCCTTTCTATTTTTCTGGATACGGAAACTCGCGACCCTGCGCCTTGCTGACTTCCTCAAAGATCGGGCGCAGTATGTCGTCGACATCCCAGAAACCGGAGTTCGTGAATTCACTGAACTCGAGCGATACGCCGAGCTTTTCCTCGAAAGGCTTGCGGTCCTCCAGGGTCGGCGGTTCAGCGGGAGCAGCCAGCGGTGGCGCCCAGGTGTGGTGGTCGACCGCGGCCAGACGTACCTTGATGTCGTCCCTGGTGACATTCCAGACCATGTAGTCCGCGGCAAGACTGAGCGGGCCGTCATAGGTCTTGCGGATGCGCTCGTAGACCGACGGCGTCGTATCGAAGTCCTTGAAGAAGTGATAAGCCACCGCCATCTGTGGCTTGACCTCACTCATCACCTTGCCGAAGGCCTCGGGCGCAGTATGCACCTGCGTACCCACCAGCAGCGCCGATTCCGGCGAGAACTTCATCTTGTTGACCAGATCGGGTACCGCGATAAAGCATTCGTGGATGAGAAGATCCGCGTCCCTGGCGTGTTTGTCAAACCAGGTATTCGGATAGGTATCGGAGCTGAAGACAAATTTCAGCCCGTTCCATTCAGGCTGTAGCTCACCGAGCCGTCGATGGCATGATTGGCCGGGAAAGAACGGATCGTCACCCCGTTTTCCTCGTAGACGACCTGGTTCTCGCCCTTGTAGTCGAATTCGGTGACATCCATCCGGTAGCCGCGGAAATCAACGTTACCGGCGCGTCCGGCGAGGTCCCAGGTGAGCATCTCCTGCATGCGATCAAGCGCATTTCATCCTTGGCCAGATCCTCACTGTTCAGGTAATAGGTGTCCCGTTCCCAGGCGAGCGTGGGGGAGACCGCTGGTGTCTCCATAGCATGCGCGGTCGATATAAAGGCCACTTCCGCCACTGCCAGACAAAAGCCAACGACAGCTCCTATGGAAAAGCCGCTAATGCCTGTGCTCTTTAGTTTTTTGCGCATCGTTATACTCCTTGATTTAGTGTTATAAAAATGTGGCTTTTCTTCCACATGACTCCTCTCGCGACTAACGCAATAGGTAATATATGACTGCCTCAATCCACTCGCACTTGCACATCGCGGACTGCTCACAAGGCGGCGCAGCCGCTTCAATCCCGACATTTGTTCCCTCCTAACGAAGGTTCGATTAACAATCCAGGCACTCCAGCTTTTTATTTTGATCATGTAGGACTTCTTTCAGAATGCGTGGAATGCCTGTTTGCATTCGAGCATGTCACTTCCGCAAGTTCGATAGAAGTTAACAGGTCTTTTAGTACAAAAAGCTTTGGAAAAACAGGTGGCCCGGGGTGAAAAGGTGTGACACTTCTGAAATGTAACGTTACACTCAGGTCATAACTTTCCGTATATTCATAATGTTACCGAACACCTGCAAATAATGGACAGCACTGTGAACTCCCGGCCGGTACAAACTCCCCTGCCGGAATCCAACTTCTCAAAAGTGCGTAGGATCTCCTGGCTTGCTGACAAACTCCCTTGAATCGGCGGAGTAGCGTCATAATCAAGCCTGCAATTGCCGGTTGCCGGTTGCCGGATCTATACGCAGAGACAGCGGTACGCGAAAATGACAGCGTCCCGATATCTGATTTTCTGAGTACGGTACTACGCAATGCTGACAAATTTCCGAACAATCATTCAGCTTCTGTCACTACACTGGATAATATTCACGCTATTGTCCGGGTGCGTGTCTCCTGCTCACCACGAGCAAAACGGGTATGCGCAACAACAAAGGCAGTCACTCGCCAGCGTGTTCTATAAAGGCAATTCACTGCCGCCCCCGCCTACGACCGAAGAAATCAATGAAGTCCGGAAAAAGGTCCGGAGTGCAAATCCCTGGGAACGTTCACTCCTCGAGGAACTGTATCCCGATGATCCGGAACTGTGGGTCTACGCCACACGAGATATCGATGCAGACGGGCTCAATGACTTTTGGATCAGTGATTACTATGGCAGGTTCCTCGAGGGGGACACGGATCTCGATGGAGATGGTGTAGAAAACGTGCTGGATACCGCCCCCTTTGATCGCGCTGTGGGCAAACAGGCACCCGTGAGTATCCCGCCCAAGGCTGACTGGGCCCGGCAAGGGAAACCTGCGGAGATGGCGCGTATCCAGCGTGAACTCTTTGACAATCACAGCATCCTTCTGCTGGAACGATCGGCGGAATTTACCCCGGAATTGGCACGCTCGGTAAACGATGTCGTCACCCGCGTCTATCAACAGATCTTTGATGGGAATGGTACCCTGCCAACACTACGCATCATTGCAACCGAGGAATCCTCACTACTCTACCCGGAGGATGAAGCAGGTGCGTCAGACTTTGCTCAGGTGATGGCGGCCTCGCAGACACTTGAGATTTACCGTCGTGGCATTGATGCTGTGCCAGTCATACAGCTCGGATTTCTGGCACATGAAATTGCGCACAACATCCAGTTCGCCTACGACTACGATGCACAGCGGCAGGATGAAATCATGCGCCGCAACTATTTTGCCGCACCCCGTTTTCTTGAGCTGGCCGCTCGATACGGATGGACTTCGGTCAGCATGGAATTGGAACCCGAAACCGAGTTCACCCTGTTTAGGCCACATTATGTGATACTCGAACCGTATGAACACCTTTATCTGGAGGAGTCGGTTCAGGACTGGGAGGTATGGCTGACTGCAATCTATGATGAGGTCGGCCCGGAACATTATCTGGCCGATGAACGTATCACCGAACTCAACATCCTGGGTGATTATTCTCTTAGCGGACCGTGGGAGTGGTATAGCGATTATGTCATCGCCTACCTCTATATCGAAATGCTCGATTCACTCGCTGTACGTTGCCCGCTGGCGGATCGTGAGGCACTGGCAGATGTTTTCCAGAACGAAACGGTCTATGCCGAATGGCCTTACTTTCGGTTTGAAAATGCCCGTGGCGCGGAGATTCTTACACACATGCGGGAAGAATACCCCCTGGATCCTGCAACTCTCGCCTACCTCGCTGAAAACTATCTGCTAACCTTGCACCCGGATTTCTGCAACACTGATTAAGCAGTCAGCTACTCGGTCTTCGCCGGTGTCGCGAGCTTACTTAGAAGAACCGGGCAGGAGAAGACGCAGAGTTTCTGACACTCTGCCATTTCCCACCGCGATAGTGGCCTCAGCGAAGTGTAAGGCACTCATACTGGAGGTGGAGGGCAGATGGAAGTTCAAAAATTACGTCAATCAAGAAAGCATGACGAAGACGAGGATGCCCGTGAAAAGCTCGCTGGTTTTATCGCCTCAAAACCCGTTCTGTTGTCAGCAGCCACCTTTCCCGCTGCGAGCGGACTGTCGCTCGCCGAGCCGGAGAAGGGATCACTGCTGACGGCTGTTAAACCCTATGCACCAGCGGTTATGTCGCTAGCGGGGAGCTTTCTAGCCGGTCTGATCATCGGCAGGATTGCCAGGCACAAACTGAAGCATGTTCTGATCGCTGGCGGAATCGTGGTGGTCGCGGCCCTGGAGGTGCTGCGCACTCATATGCGCCTGCCACAACTAACGGGATTCCCGGTTCTCGTAAAACATAAAGTGGACTGGATTTTCGCTGTCCTGATGCAAATCGTATTGCAGGCAGCCCTCTTCAGCACGGGTGATATCGATCAGCTTTTCAAGCTCAGTCTTTACCAGATCAATTTTGTCATCTTTGGCGATGATATTAGCGGCGGATGATATTAGCGGCGAGAGTTGATTTAGTCATGTTCGTTTCCTCTATGAGTTAAATTCAGTTCGTTTAAAACCCTTGCAAGACAATCTTTCCGATTGATTTACCAGATTCCAATTCCTCGTGCGCTGCCTTCAGGTTATCGGCATTGATAGTGCCGAGGTTTTTACCAACGGTGGTTTGGATATAGCCCTGGTCAACTAAATCCGATACGCGGTTCAGCAAGCGACTCTGCTCATTCATATCAGCCGCCTTGAACATGGAGCGTGCAAACATAAACTCTATGTGTAACGACTGGCTCTTTGGCTTTAGCTTCATCACATCCAGGGATTTAGGGTCATCAATCATGGCAATCTTGCCAAAAGGCGCCAGCAGCTCCGTATAGCTCTCGAAGTAGGAATCGGTACTGTTCAGGCTTGCAACATGCGTCACCTGACCGATACCCAGGGCCTCGATCTGAGGTTGAAGTGGTTTGGTATGATCAACAACATGATGCGCCCCGAGCTTCTTTACCCAGGCTTGCGAGCTTTCGCGTGATGCAGTGGCGATAATAGTGGCGCCCGTGATGGCTTTGGCCAGCTGCAGAAAAATAGAGCCAACACCACCTGCTGCACCGACAACCAAAATCACTTCATCGGATTTCTCTGTTGAATCCGGGGATTGCTGTTGTATAGACAGATGCTCAAACAGCAGTTCCCAGGCTGTGATTGTTGTCAGTGGTAGCGCGGCGGCTTCAGCGTCAGACAGGCTTTTGGGTTTGGTGCCGACAAGACGTTCGTCAACCAGCTGAAATTCGGCATTGCTGCCCTGGCGGTTGAGATCGCCGGCATAAAAAACCACATCACCCAACTTGAATTGCGTAGCCGCCTCTCCTGTTGCGACAACCTCACCCACGGCATCCCAGCCAAGCACTCTGTAGTCGCCTTCGGTGGGTGAGACATTCTGGCGAATTTTGTAATCCACCGGATTAACAGCAATCGCCTTAACCTTAATGAGTAAGTCGTGCCCGGTTGCAACAGGCTGAGGCAGCTCGATGTCGGTTAAAGACTCAGGATCATTGATAGGCAGCGATTTGCTATAGCCAACAGCTTTCATGGTATTTCTCCAGTTGATTATCCCCAGGGATGGGGTGTATGCCGGAATTTGTCGGGAACAATTCCGGCGATTCACCGGGTGAAATACTAGACCTTGATTACCTTTCATTAAACAGCATAATAGTAGAAACATTATCAAATAATATTTGACAATGTGCTTTTAGAAGACCTTCAAGTCGTCCTCAAAGTGGCTGAGTACCGCAGTATTACCGCTGCAGCAGCTAATTTGGATATGCTTACCGCGACTGCCAGTGCGGCATGACTGCTCCGATTGCTTCCGGCTGGAGCAAAATCGCCGGGTGGGATTCGCACCCACTGAGAAACGCCGCCTTTGCACGGCGCACGCCAACTACGGACCTACAGCACAACGAGAAACGGCCCCCGAAGGAGCCGCTGCTAATACAGTATAAACGCTACCTCGCGTCACCTTCGAGTTGCCTGAGGCGTTCTTTCAATTGCTTGATTTCTGCTTCATTGGATTCGGTCCCTGGTGCACTGTATGCGGGAGCGCCACCATAACCAGGAGCACCGCCATAGCCACCATAGCCGGGGCCACCACCATAGCCTGGATCACCACCATAACCGGGGCCACCACCATAGCCTGGACCGCCACCATAGCCTGGATCACCACCATAACCGGGACCACCACCATAGCCGGGGCCACCACCATAACCGGGTCCACCACCATAGCCTGGATCACCACCATAGCCGGGTCCACCACCATAGCCGGGTCCACCACCATAGCCGGGTCCACCACCATAACCGGGACCACCACCATAGCCATAGCCAGGACCACCACGATAATCATCATAACGGTCATTATTATTACCGCCCATCCACCTGGATGGATTCATCATATTGTTATTACCGCCGTTATTACCGCCCGTCCATTTGGATGGATTCATCATGTTGCCCATATCCATCGCACAGGCCTGGTGCGCAAGCAGTAAGCTGGCCGCAACAATTATTACCCTGAATTTTATTTCCTTGTTTTGCACTGTGTATTCCTCTCTATAAATGTAATTGCCACTGGGCAAGCGATACCCTCGTTCTGTCTCCCGACTACCCTTATCGCCCTAGCCGGTCACGGCGTTAAGTAAATGTACATAAATAGGTTAGCCTACAAGGTGAATGAGAACTCTGGTCAGTTGTAATACCAGATAATCTGCATGTAGGTTCCTATTTGATGAGTGGCGGTAATGGGTTGCCTCCTGCCACTAAATATAAATGTAGTTCATTTCTAACCAATTACCACTGAATGTGGTATATGAGTCTTCTCCTGCCGAATAGCGAAATCTTATATAAGCAGGTCATGTAGTATCGAAACCGGCCAGAAGACGACATTTTGCACTAACAAAAACGGTGACCAACGAATGAACGAAGGCCGCCGATTAACTACTAATAAAGAGGGCCGCAGGCATTTATGCCCGACAGCCCAACCTGATAATTAAATACTGCTAGTTATCCATCTTTTCTTCTGCAGTGTCCGCTGCATCCTCGGCTGCATCTGCAACATCAGATGCTGCGTCATCGATTGCTTCCCCGGCTTTTTCTGCCGGACCTTTTTCGCAAGCGGACAGCCCAATGAGCAATAGCCCCGAAAATAGTGCCGCGAGGAATCTCTTGTAAGTTTTCATGCGCGCATCTCCTGATTAATGTTTAGGCGGTAACGTTAGCTGCCAGGAGACCCTTGGGTCCTTTTTCTACCTCATAGGTGACCGACTGACCTTCGCTCAGGGTTTTGAAACCCGAACCTTGTATCGCGTTGAAATGTACGAATACGTCATCGCCGCCGCCGTCCTGAGTAATAAAACCAAACCCTTTGGATTCGTTAAACCACTTTACTGTACCTGTAGCCATATCACTTTATACCTTTAACAATTAAATAACTTGGGGTGTTGCATACAGGAAATGAAACGAGGAATTCAGGGGGTCACACGGAGGGAACAACCAAAACTGCCAATAACAATGTCTGTAGCCAGTACTACTGTATTGGAATCTCTCCGTAATAGCCAGAAATATAATTTATATTTCAGAGAGATACGATGGGGACTTATTGGAACAGAAAAGAGGGCAGATTTATTTTCTCTGTGGTTATCGCTAAATGCCCTGTTTGGGCTGGATATTGCCATTCCCGCCCCCATGAATCCCGGTTATTGACGGGATCGGTAAATGGCGATGGCCAGAATGCGACATTCCCGGTTTTCTCGGGAAGGTCTCAGATGCCGCATGATCGGTCGTTCATCCTCAGCAGCCTGTACTCACACTTTCGGCCAACTCCTGCCCTACATGGGCAACCGACGAATGGCAGGTTCATAATATAATCGGGCATTTGAGCAAGCCATACCCTAAACAGCTCAGTTATGTCATTTTAGAGTGATGTCCGTGACGTTCTTCGACAAAGAAACCCGCTCCGGGGAGCGGGTTCTTAAGAATTACTTTGGTAGGATTCTATGGTGAAAATATTTCAATAACCAGATCACCATTCTTATCGAACGAATAACGCTCGGCCAGCTCATCGCCTACAAGCGACAGGAAGCCGCCATCTACATAGATCTGCGTGGCGTCGCCTAGTAGGAATTCGACAAACTCTTCCGCTAGTTTGCGGTGCTTATTACTTTGAGTTGCCAAGAAGGCCACGGAGTAGACAACCGGAACATTCACTTCATCCGGCATGGTAGAGCCGCTGACAGCATCACCAGCGTCTTGGGCGAATTTCAGCTCGGATACCCAAACTGGACCAACGTCAGATTCATCCGCTAGGATACGCTCAGGTGTTTCAACATGATGCACTCGTGTCTCGTGGGTGTTGGATTTATTCAGAATGGCAAACTCACACAGACGCAGAGTTCCATCAGGTATCGATACATGACCTGAATAGTAGCATTCGTCATTCTTGGACAGATCGAATTCCGTCGTAATGCCTTCCTCTGCTGTTCGTGTTTCGGCAGGTGATCCGGGTTGAGGGGTTTTCACGAGAGCGAGCGCAGCATCGAGGGCGGCAACATCTGTTAGTGAATTCAAGCGCACCCACTCGTCCATGCGCTTGTACATGGCGTTTATGCCGCGGTGTACACCCTCATTAATATGATCTACCTCCGACACCCTTATGTTTCGATCAAGTAAGTCCAGTGTGGCATCAGCAATGTCATCGCCGGTTGGTCCACCAATCCCTGCAGTGTTCGCCGCATCTGTCATCAATGTTAGCTGGTTACGAATATAGGGGATCGCTTCCTTCACATAGCCAGACTCAGCCAAGTTACGCATCAGGTTGTAGTTAGTGCTGGTGAAAACATCAAAGTTTGTCTGAATGCTGAATGGCAGAAAGTTTCTGTCTCCTTCATCGTTGCCCAGCAGCATGCAACCGCTCTTGATCTGGTTGCGTTCCTGGCCTGGCGGTATCAGCTCGATGAAGTAGTTGTTACCTGGTGCACGTAGTTCTTCCAGTGTGCGCGACTTGTTCACGAGACCGCCTGTCACCACACTGGAATCTCCATTGGTGACACGTCTTTCGTTGAAAGCCGTCATCACCTTGTTGAACACGACCCACTGGTTGCCGGCCATGGCCAGATTAAGTTCACTGGTGTATGGATTGCCATGAAATTCAGTGGCGCGATCTGCGGGCAACTCGGCACAATTACCAGCCGGGACAGGGTCATTGCCCTTGGCCTTTCCAGTAAACGGGTTATTAACGGCAAGAGCGATGCTTGAGGTTGCAAGGCAACACAATCCCGCAAGCATAACAGCAGATTTTACTTTTATAATTTGTGACATTTTGATATCGCCTCATGTTTTTGATTAATCAAGTTGCCTGACTATAAAAAAGGCCTTGCCCGGAGACATGGCCTTGATCACTGATCATGGTTGGACGTACCTGTAACCCTCTTCCTGCAGGTCTGATATCGCTGTCACGCCGGCGGTGACGTATTCGACACCATCAATGAGCTGCTCGGTAGCACCACCTTGTATTACATCAGTGCTAGGTAACGTCCCATTTCCGATAAAACCACGTGTTGTGTTTTGGCAAAAGAAGAACCTGACACCTTGCGCCATCAG
>Ga0316190_10003711_pt1 | contig 11063 bp, 7 predicted proteins | sample Eddworburrow2_MG_FD_204929 | JGI IMG/M metagenome (GOLD analysis project Ga0316190, IMG submission 204929) | Coastal sediment microbial communities from Maine, United States - Eddy worm burrow 2 | ecosystem: Environmental > Aquatic > Marine > Coastal > Sediment | place: USA: Maine | collected... | reverse complement strand
TCCAATGTCGCCGCGGTTTCGCGGATTGCACGCACAGCGCCGCTATGAGAATGGTGAGGAGCGTTGCATTGCTTGTAAGTTGTGTGAAGCAACCTGCCCAGCATTAGCAATCACTATTGAAGCAGCACCGCGTGAAGATGGTTCGCGTCGCACGACACGTTATGAAATTGACCTCTTCAAATGTATTTTTTGTGGATATTGTGAAGAGTCATGCCCCGTAGATGCGATTGTAGAGTCACGCACTTACGAGTACTGTTTTGAGAATAGGGGCGAGAACATCATGACCAAGGAGAAGTTGCTTGCTCATGGTGATAAGCATGAAGTCCAACTCGCAAAAGACCTTGAGGCTCAGGCTCCCTATCGTTGATAGGAACCCCTAATAGCTATGATAAGTCAGAAAACCGTCTGGAATAACTAATGACGTTCGAAAAGATACTTTTTTATGTATTCGCCACGATTCTGGTGCTATCTGCCACTATGGTGATCACCCGTCGCGACCCCGTGCATTCAGCCCTGTTTTTGGTGCTTGCGTTCTTTACCAGCGCGATTCTATGGATGTTGCTTGAAGCCGAGTTTCTCGCGATTGTGCTGGTGCTTGTATATGTTGGTGCGGTTATGGTGCTCTTCCTGTTTGTAGTGATGATGCTTGATACCGAACTAGCCGCAACGCGAGCAGGTTTTGTCAAAATGCTCCCGGTTGGATTGGTTGTTGCTGGCACAATGGCTTTTGAAATGATCCTGGTGGTGGGACCTAAGTATTTTGGTCTGGATAAGTTTGCTATGCCTGCGCCGCATCCAGCTGATTACAGTAATACTGAAGAACTAGGCGAAGTGCTCTATACGGTCTACATGTATCCTGTGGAGATTGCCTCTGTAATCCTGCTAGTGGGCATTATTGCTGCTATCAGGCTAACCTTGCGTAAACGCCCCGACAATAAATCAATCGATCCGTCACTACAGGTTCAGGTCACTAAAGGCCCAGATCGTATCCGAGTGGTAAAGATGGCATCTGAAATTAAACAGGGGGCGAAATGATTGCACTCTCCGACTACCTCATACTGGGCGCGATTCTTTTCTCGCTGAGCGTTGCTGGGATTTTCCTTAACCGCAAAAACATCATTATTATCCTGATGTGTGTTGAGTTGATGTTATTAGCCGTTAATATGAATTTTGTTGCTTTCTCAAGATTTCTTGATGATTCTGCCGGTCAGGTCTTTGTCTTTTTTATTCTGACTGTTGCAGCGGCAGAAGCGGCCATCGGCTTAGCAATATTGGTGGTTTTATTCCGTAATCGACGCACAATTAATGTAGCGGATCTTGATACCCTCAAAGGGTAACAGGCTGTTCCTGACTTAATTATAGAAGAAGCAAACTATGGAAAAGATTTATCTTGCCATTGCCTTTACACCTCTTATCGGCGCAATCATTGCTGGTTTTTGGGGCGCTAAGATAGGCCGCGCAGGTGCGCATTGGATAACAAGTGTAGGTGTTGGGATATCTGCATTTCTTTCTATTGTTGTATTAATGGGATTTGTATCTGGGCATCGTGAAGCATTTAATGGTTCTGTCTATACATGGATGATCAGTGACGGGATTACATTTGAAGTTGGCTTTTTAGTCGACACGCTCACCGCGATGATGATGGCAGTTGTCACCTTCGTATCGTTCTGCGTGCATATCTACACTATCGGCTATATGGCTCATGATGAGGAGAATTGGCCAGAAGGAAGTAAGGCAGGCACGAACAGCTATCAACGCTTCTTTAGTTATATCTCACTCTTTACCTTTTCGATGCTGTTATTGGTCATGTCCAATAATTTTTTGCAGCTCTTTTTTGGATGGGAAGCTGTAGGGCTTGTCTCCTACCTACTGATTGGGTTCTGGTCTACTCGAGAGACCGCTGTCTTCGCCAACATGAAGGCATTTCTTGTCAATCGCGTGGGTGACTTCGGGTTTTTACTGGGCATTGCTGCAGTTGCGATGTACTTTAATACCCTCGATTACGCAGAGGTTTTTGCTAAAACGCCAGACTTTGCAAATACCCAAATACAGATTTGGGGCGATTCCTCTTGGTCATTGATGACAGTAATCTGCATTCTGCTCTTCATTGGTGCTATGGGTAAATCAGCGCAAGTGCCTCTACATGTTTGGTTACCAGACTCAATGGAAGGCCCAACGCCCATATCTGCACTGATTCATGCAGCAACAATGGTGACAGCAGGTATATTCATGGTGGCTCGCATGTCACCACTGTATGAGTTATCAGAGACTGCCCTGAGTTTTATTTTGATCATTGGTGCAACTACAGCCTTCTTCACTGGCTTGATAGGCTTAGTGCAGAATGATATTAAACGCGTGGTTGCATATTCCACACTTTCACAGCTAGGGTATATGACTGTTGCATTGGGTGCCTCTGCCTATGCCGCAGGTATCTTCCACTTGATGACTCATGCATTCTTTAAGGCGTTGCTCTTCTTGGCAGCTGGCTCAGTTATCATTGCGATGCATCATGAGCAGGATATGCGCAAGATGGGCGGATTAAAGAAATATATGCCCATTACCTATTGGACATCGCTTATTGGATCTCTTGCTTTGATTGGATTTCCAGGGTTTTCTGGCTTCTTCTCAAAAGACTCTATCATTGAAGCTGTACACCATTCGACTATCCCTGGCGCCGGCTATGCTTACCTGATGGTTATCCTTGGTGTATTCATTACCGCCCTCTATAGCTTTCGCATGTTCTTCATGGTCTTCCATGGTGAAGAGAGAATGGATGAGCATACGAAACAACATCTTCATGAGTCACCAGGGGTTGTTACGACTCCGCTGATAATGCTGGCCATCCCATCTGTTTTAATAGGTGCAATAACAATCAGTGGCGTCGTTTTTGGCGATTGGTTTGAAGGGGTGATCTATGTTGCACCTGCGCATGATGTTCTAAAAGAGATTGAGTTCCATGGCACCATAGGTTTTTTCTTTCATGGTCTTTTGGGATTGCCAACATTCCTTGCAGCAGCGGGTGTGGGCGTGGCTTATCTGATCTACATGAAGAATCCAGGACTCGCCGATAAAATTAAATGTATTGGATCACCATTGCATGCATTACTTGATAAGAAATACTTCTTTGATGAGCTTTACCAGACGGTTTTTGCAGGTGGTAGCAGATTGTTAGGCAAGATTCTCTGGAAAGTGGGTGACCAGGTTTTGATTGACGGTTTGATTGTCAATGGATCAGCAAAATCTGTCGGTCTTTTGGCTGGTATTGTTCGCCATATTCAAACGGGTTACCTGTACCACTACGCATTTGCAATGATTCTTGGCCTGCTCTTACTGCTGGCTCTGTTTGTCAATTAAGAATATATATAAGGTAGGACGCTTCGCATGACTGCTGACTGGCCAATTCTGAGCTTGACCACATGGTTGCCGATAATCGGTGGTGCACTGCTGCTCGCAATCGGAGATAAAGCTCCTAACGCTTCACGTTGGATGGCGCTGGCAACCGCTATTCTGACCTTTGTTATAAGTATTGCTTTATATTGTGGATTTGATCCAACTACGGCACAAATGCAGTTTGTTGAGCGCGCCCCATGGATACCTGTTTTCAACGTTGAATACTACTTGGGTGTAGATGGTATTTCGATGCCACTTATTATACTGACCACCTTTATAACTGTTTTTGTAGTTATTGCAGGGTGGGAAGTGATTCAATATAAGCCTGGCATGTACATGGCAGCCTTCTTGATTATGGAAGGTGTAATGGTTGGTGTGTTTTCTGCCCTCGACGCAATGCTCTTCTATGTCTTTTGGGAAGCGATGTTGATTCCAATGTTTCTTATTATTGGAATCTGGGGTGGCCCAAATCGAGTTTATGCAACGATTAAGTTCTTCCTTTACACTTTCTTTGGCTCAGTTTTTATGCTGGTCGCTCTGATCTATATGTACTTTCAGTCGGGCAGTATGGAGATCCTGGCTTTCCACGATCTTAAACTTGGCCTTACTGAACAGATTTTCATCTTTATAGCCTTCCTGCTCGCATTCGCTGTAAAGGTACCAATGTGGCCTGTACATACCTGGCTTCCTGATGCTCACGTTGAAGCCCCCACAGGTGGATCAGTTATTCTTGCAGCAATCATGCTTAAAATTGGTGGCTATGGCTTCTTACGCTTCAGCATGCCTATTACACCTGATGCCAGCCAACATCTCGATTGGTTAGTTATTTCAATGTCACTGATTGCTGTTGTCTATATCGGTTTTGTCGCTCTTGTACAACAGGATATGAAAAAGCTGATTGCATATTCATCGATTGCACATATGGGTTTTGTAACACTTGGCTTTTTTATAGTATTTCGTATTGCAGCAAATTCAGATGCTTCAGGCGGAGCCATTCTTGGTATCGAGGGTGGAATGGTGCAGATGGTTTCACACGGGTTTATCTCTGCTGCCATGTTTCTCTGTGTAGGCGTTTTATACGATCGCATGCACAGTCGCCAGATTGCAGACTACGGTGGTGTCATACACACAATGCCGGTATTTGGCGCTTTTATGGTCTTCTTTGCCATGTCTAATGCTGGCTTGCCAGGAACCTCCGGCTTCGTTGGTGAGTTTATGGTAATTCTTGCCAGCTTTAGAGCAAATTTCTGGTTTGCCTTTCTTGGCGCAACAACCTTGATCGTAGGTGCTGCTTACACATTGTGGATGGTTAAGCGCGTTATGTTTGGCAATATAGCTAATGATAATGTGCGCAACCTGCAGGATATTAATCGTCGCGAGTTTATTGTTCTAGGTTCGTTGGCTATTGCTGTATTGGTGTTAGGGTTATGGCCAGCTCCATTGATTGAAGTGATGGATGCCTCGGTCGTTAATTTGTTTGAACATATCAAAGTTTCAAAACTTTGACCCAGTTAGACAACATACTGAATTCGGAATTTAGCAATGCAATTTGATGCGTCCAATTTGATACCGGTTGCTCCTGAGCTTTTTATACTCAGTCTAGCCTGTCTTGTTCTTGTGATTGACCTTTTTTTGGATGATGGGCAACGCATTTTCACGTATGCGCTCACACAGTTAGGCCTGTTCTTTGCTATTTTTCTAACACTAAGTGTTGGTCAGACTGAAGCGCAAGTCATATTCGATGGAAGTTACATTCGAGATGGTATGAGTGATGTGCTTAAGGTCTCCATTTATATCGTTACGATGGGTGCCTTTGTCTATGCAAAGGAATATCTTAGAGAGCATAACCTTTTTAAAGGTGAGTATTATGTATTAGGACTATTTGCTGTGTTGGGTATGATGGTTATGGTTTCAGCCCAGAGCTTTCTTACAGCATATCTTGGTCTTGAATTACTCTCACTATCGCTTTATGCGCTTGTTGCCTTCGATCGTGACTCGAAAACCGGGTCTGAAGCCGCCATGAAATATTTTGTACTGGGTGCTATAGCATCAGGCATGCTGCTTTACGGAATCTCTATGATTTATGGCGCAACAGGTGCGCTTGATTTCACTACGGTTACCTCAGCTCTGGCTACAACTGGTGTGGGTGACATTGTTCTTGTGTTTGGGTTGGTGTTTGTAGTCATTGGTTTGGCATTTAAGTTGGGAGCAGTCCCTTTTCACATGTGGATGCCAGATGTTTATCATGGCGCACCAACACCTGTTGCGCAGTTTCTAGGTAGTGCGCCTAAAATTGCAGCTTTTGCATTAGCTATGAGGCTATTGGTAGATGGCATGATGCCTCTTCATGAGCATTGGCAGCAAATGCTGATAATACTAGCCATACTTTCTATGGTTTTGGGCAATGTAATAGCAGTTGCCCAAACGAATATTAAACGAATGCTCGCCTACTCAACAATTTCCCATGTCGGTTTCATCATGATGGGTATTTTAGCTGGAACAGCAGAGGGATATTCGGCGTCAATGTTTTACGCCATTATCTATGCCTTCACCTCGTTGGGCGCCTTTGGGATCATCATTTTGCTAAGCAGAAAAGGTTTTGAAGCAGAAAACCTTGATGATTATAAAGGTCTGCATGAGCGTAGCCCATGGTTTGCTGCAATGATGATGTTGTTCATGTTCTCTATGGCGGGTGTGCCTCCAACAGTCGGCTTTTGGGCAAAGCTTTTTGTCTTGGATGCCGTGGTGAGCGTGGAGTTGACCTGGGTTGCATTGGTTGGTGTCTTTTTCTCCATCATTGGTGCTTTCTACTATATTCGCATCATCAAGCTCATGTATTTTGATAAAGCAGATAACGCATTGCCTGTAGTAGGAAACATGGATACTCGTTTAACTCTCTCTGTGAATGGTATTTTGATGCTCGCACTTGGTTTCTTTCCAGCAACTCTTCTGACGATTTGTGTAAGAGCCATTGGAAGTTGAATAATTATTTAATAATTATTCTCATTAGGACTTGCGAAAAACAGTAAACAGCTATACTATTCTTTCACCGGTGCGGGGTGGAGCAGTCTGGCAGCTCGTCGGGCTCATAACCCGAAGGTCGTAGGTTCAAATCCTGCCCCCGCTACCAAAATACAATAAAAAACCCCGTCATCGGGGTTTTTTTTCGAGCTTGGTTTGTTATGTTTCGGTTATAATAATAATCAAGTAGTTATTGGATGATTAGAAGTGGGCCTTTGGCCCATTTTTTGTTTGTGCCCTGTTAGGGTGGTTATCAATGCATAGTGCTCCAGACAATTTGACTCAAACAATACGCCAGGTCGTTGAGCCAATGGGTTATGAACTTGTGGGTATTGAGTTGTTGAATCGGCAAAAGTCAGGTGCGCTATTACGCATCTACATTGATTCAAGCGCTGGCATAACACTGGAAGATTGTACTGCTGTCAGCCATCAAGTGAGTGGGTTGCTTGACGTTGAAGATCCTATTGAGGACAACTATGACCTTGAGGTCTCTTCGCCTGGCTTAGATAGGCCGTTGTTTGATAAGGAACATTTTGATCGTTTTAAAGGAAAAAAGGCGCGGATTAAGATGCGCATAAAATTGGGAGGCCGCCGCAGATATGAGGGGGTCCTAATGGGCGCAGAAGGTAATAATGTTATCCTTGATGTCGAAGGCCAAAGGTTTGATTTACCGTTAGATCAGATTGAGTCTGCACGGCTCATACCAGAATTCTGATTGGGAATTGGAATAGATGAATAAAGAAATATTGATGGTTGTTGATGCGGTTTCCAATGAGAAATCTATAGACAAAGAAGTCATCTTTGAAGCGATTGAGGCTGCGTTGGCTACGGCTACGCGCAAGAAAAATTCTGGAGATATTGACGTAAGAGTCTCTATAGATCGCACAGATGGCAGTTACGAAACTTTCCGTCGTTGGTTGGTTATTGAAGAGTTTAATGATGGCGAAGACGACAACCCTGATGCTCAGATTACATTAGAGGATGCTTCTCAGAAAGATCCTGATATTCAGGTTGATGAATATATAGAAGAACCTATTGAGTCAATCACTTTTGGGCGAATAGCTGCTCAAACTGCGAAGCAGGTTATTGTCCAAAAAGTTCGTGAGGCTGAAAGAGCAAAGATTGTTGAAGCTTATCAAGAGCGTAAAGGTGAGCTTGTAACAGGGGTGGTTAAGCGAGTTGAACGGGGACAGGTTTTATTGGATCTAGGCGGGAATGCTGAGGCGTTGATTCCAAGAGATGAGATGATCTCTCGTGAATCAGTACGAACGGGAGACCGAATCAGGGGATACCTATACGATATTAGAACTGAGCAACGTGGCCCGCAACTATATGTTAGCCGCACCTGTCCTGAGTTATTGATAGAACTCTTCAATCTTGAGGTGCCAGAGGTCGGAGAAGGGCTTATTGAAATCATTGGTGCGGCCCGAGACACTGGGTTACGTGCAAAGATCGCTGTGCGTGCCACTGATCAACGTATAGACCCTGTTGGCGCCTGTGTTGGAATGCGAGGATCTCGTGTGCAGGCTGTTTCAAATGAACTGGGCGGTGAGCGTGTGGATATCATCTTGTGGAACGATAATCCTGCCCAGTTTGTTATCAATGCCATGTCGCCTGCGGAAGTTGCCTCAATTGTTGTTGACGAAGAGTCTCATAGCATGGATGTAGCTGTGAACGAAGATCAGCTCTCTCAAGCTATTGGTAGAGGCGGTCAAAATGTACGGTTAGCTAGTGAGTTAACTGGTTGGAACCTGAATGTCATGACTGTTGAGCAGGCTGCCGAAAAAAGCGAAGGAGAAGCTCGGTCGTTGGTCAACAATTTTATGGAGCAACTCGATGTTGATGAGGAGGTTGCGGTCATTCTTGTGCAAGAAGGTTTCTCATCTATAGATGAGGTGGCCTATGTTCCGCTGAGTGAAATGCTTGAGATTGAGGAGTTTGATCAATCCATCGTTGAAGAGTTGCGAGGACGAGCCAAAGAAGTGCTGTTGACCCAAGCGATTGCGAAGGAAGAGGTTCTTTCTGAGGTGGAGCCTGAAGCTGATCTGCTTGAAATGAAAGGCATGGATAAAGAGTTGGCCTATGTATTGGCAAGCCGAGGTATTAAAACCATGGACGATTTGGCAGAGCAATCCATTGACGAGTTAATGGAAATCGATGACATGGATGAAGAACGTGCGGGATCGTTGATAATGACTGCGCGTGAACCCTGGTTTGCTGATGAGCAACAGGGATAAAGGGTATTCTAGAGGTTCATCCAAATGAATGAAGTGACAATAAAACAATTTGCTGCTGATGTTGGCATTCCTGTTGATCGGCTAATAACTCAGCTGAGTGATGCCGGTGTCGATAAGAATGATCCAGATGCCAATATTTCAGAAGAAGAAAAATTACATCTGTTGAACTATTTACGAGATAGTCACGGTAAATCCGGTGAGCTTTCAAAAGGTGAGCCAAAGAAGATTACACTAAAGCGAAAAACGGTTAGCCAACTTCGTCAGCCTACGGCGCAAGCAGGAAGGCCAACAGGCAGAGCCGCAGTAACTGCGCGAGCACGTGGTAGTAAAACTGTGAATGTTGAAGTGCGGCGTAAACGCACCTATGTTAAACGAAGCACAGTGACAGAGAATGAGCAGGAACATCTGGAACCTGATGCTGTAGAACCTGTACTTTCTGAAGAGGCTCAAGCCATACGCAAGGTGGAGCTTGAGGATGAGGCGCGCCATGCAACAGAAGAGGCTCGCAATAAGCAGGAGCAGGCACTTCGGCAGGCGGCTGAAGAATCCTTACGCTTAGAGGCAGAAGTCCACTCTAATCGTTTGCTTGAGGAAGAGGAAGAGCGAAAAAGGCAGGAGCAACGAGAGCGCGAAATAACAGCTGCCAAAGAAAAGGCACAACAAGCAAAAGGTACTCAGCCTGCAAAAACACACCGTGAGAAAGCGGCGCCTGTAGCTAAAACGAGTGAAGGTGCTGGTAAATCAAAGGCTAAGGCGAATGCGCCTGGTAAAGAGTCAAGTCAAGAGAAAGGAAAAGGAAAAGGAAAAGGACGCAGGCGTGAAGAGTTGCATGTTTCTGCCGCAAAGCGTGGACGCAGAAAGCAAAAACCTGCCAAACGACAGGCAGCTGCATCTCATCAACAACAGGATGCAGAACATGGGTTTGTGAGGCCTACGGCTCCAGTGGTGCATACTATAGAAATCCCTGAGAATATTTCAGTAGGTGATCTTGCTCAAAGAATGTCTATTAAAGCGGCTGAAGTGATCAAGACGCTAATGAAGATGGGTTCGATGGTGACGATCAACCAGGTTCTAGATCGTGATACAGCTACTCTAGTGGTTGAAGAAATGGGGCATAAAGCCACTGCGGCCAAAGAGGAAAGTTTGGAAGATGTGCTGCTTATACAAGCCGAGGAATCAGGCGAAAAGGAACATCGCGCGCCGGTCGTAACCATCATGGGGCATGTAGACCATGGTAAAACATCGCTCCTCGATTATATCAAATCTACACATGTTGCTGATGCTGAAGCCGGTGGCATTACACAACATATAGGTGCATATCACGTAAATACCGATAAAGGCATGATCACCTTTCTCGATACCCCTGGGCATGCTGCATTTAGTGCAATGCGTGCGCGTGGAGCAAAGGTGACCGATCTTGTTGTATTGGTTGTTGCCGCAGATGATGGTGTGATGCCGCAAACCAAAGAAGCAATTCAGCATGCAAAGGCAGCAGAGGTTCCATTGTTGATTGCTGTTAACAAGATGGATAAGCCTGAAGCCAATCCAGACAAGGTAATGCAAGAGTTATCTCAAGAGAATGTTATCCCTGAGGACTGGGGTGGCGATATTATGTTTGTTAATGTCTCGGCTAAAACAGGAGAGGGCGTTGATGACTTATTAGATGCCATATCCTTGCAGGCAGAGGTGCTAGAGCTTGAAGCAATAGTTGATGGCCCAGCGCGAGGCGTTATTGTTGAGTCCCGACTAGACCGTGGACGCGGTCCAGTTGCGACTGTGTTGGTGCAATCAGGAACACTCAATTGTGGTGATATTTTGGTCAGTGGACAGGAGTCCGGCCGGGTGCGTGCCATGTTCGATGAGAGTGGTAAGCCGGTTAAATCCGCAGGCCCCTCCTTTCCGGTTGAAGTGCTCGGGCTTTCAGGTGTACCTAATGCGGGTGATGAGACCATGGTTGTTGCGGATGAGCGGCAGGCACGTGAAGTCACGGCACTACGCCAGGAAAAATTACGTGATAGTCGTTTAGCCACTCAGAAGGCGGCTAAACTTGATGAGCTCTTCTCCCAGATGGAGCATGGTGAGGTTAACTACGTTAATCTTATTGTTAAAGCAGATGTGCAGGGCAGTGTTGAAGCGCTTAAAGATTCACTGACAAAGATTGGTGCTGATGACGTTAAGGTCAAGGTTGTTGCCTCTGGTGTTGGTGGTATCAATGAATCTGATGCCAACCTGGCTGCCACTTCAAATGCTATTGTGATTGGTTTTAATGTGCGTGCTGATGCTTCCGCACGTAAGGTAATTGAAGAGAAAGAGTTGGATCTTCGTTACTACAGCATCATCTATGAAGTTATTGATGACGTTAAAAGCGCCATTGTGGGTATGCTCTCTCCTGAAATCCGTGAAGAGATTGTCGGC
>Ga0316190_10003710_pt1 | contig 11065 bp, 12 predicted proteins | sample Eddworburrow2_MG_FD_204929 | JGI IMG/M metagenome (GOLD analysis project Ga0316190, IMG submission 204929) | Coastal sediment microbial communities from Maine, United States - Eddy worm burrow 2 | ecosystem: Environmental > Aquatic > Marine > Coastal > Sediment | place: USA: Maine | collected... | reverse complement strand
AACAATTACAAGATTTAGAAAACCGTGCCCATCTCGCGCAGATTCGCAATACCCTGCTTAAAAACCCTGTGCAAACAACAAAAGTTTGGTTACGGATTTCCAAAATGACACGCTTGCAACCAATGATTGTCAAAGTCTATGTGAAGCATTTAATGGCGGCTGGCGATGCCGTGACGGCTGAACCATTATTGCGAGAAGCGTTGAAATATCATTGGGATGCTGATTTAGTCTATTTGTATGGGGCGTTAGAAACTACTAACACGAGCCAACAACTCAGCTATGCCGAAAGTTGGCTCAAAAGACATGAACAAGACCCGATATTATTACAGACGCTAGGGCATTTATCTATGCGAAACCGTTTATGGAGCAAAGCACAGCAATATCTTGAGGAAAGTGTCAGACTGACACCAAGCCCGCAAACCTATCAACTATTGGGGGATTTATCCAAACAGAAGGGAGAACCGGCGCAAGCCAATGATTATTATCGGCGTGGGTTACAATTTGCTATTGATAGAAAATAAACCTGAAAGTTAAGGGCAACCACAAGGGATTGCCCCAACAGAACATTTGAGATAATCTTTTTTGGATTTTGCGCCTAAACCAAAGAAACGATTAGCGTTTCATCACTATTTTTGATGGTTTCTGCGATGATATGTGGCAAGTTAGTCGATGCTTCTTGTAAACTTAATGCGTTCATTAAAAAACCTCTATTTTATTAATCTGAATCAGAATTTGCAGAATTTTAGAATTAACAGAATAAAAACATAACCTTACTAAAAATATCATTCTGAAACGAAGTACTGTTAGCTTGCGCAATGGCTTGTGCCGCTTTCGTTGATAAACGTGCAGATTCTGTAACCCACCAAATCCACGCATGAGTATCTAGTAAAATCATTGGTTTGCCTCCCAAGCTTCATCAATCGGTGCGACTATATCTTTTTCAAACACAATGCTATTTTTTAACGGATTATCGTTTTCGACTGGTTCAGGAGAATAGGCTGAAATACGCACAACGGGTTGTTTTTGTTGGGTAATCACGATAGACTCTCGCGATGTGATAACTTCTTGTAATAGCGTGGAATAGGTATTTTGAAATTCGGTCATGCTTATCATTCTCATGGTTTAACTCCTATTGTTGGTACAAGCATTTGAACAGGATGACACGGATTAAAGGATAGTCAGGATTAATCTTGTTAATTAAGTACTTTGGCTCAGGGGACTAAACGGATTGGTGTGAAATTTAATCAAGTTAATTATCTGAATCAAAAAGTTGACTGACGAACGATAACTCAAAACACCTCACGCACCAATCCGTTCATTCCCCTGATCCGTTGTACTAGGTTTTAAACTTCTTCAACACTTCCTCAATACTCATCTCCAATATTCTAATTTTCCTTAAGCACAACAACCAGCAAGGGTGTGCCATCAGGTTGTTTAATGGTTTGGATTTCAATGACTTCGGTGCTTTTTTGCAATCCGCGTTTTTCTAACAGTTTTTGTACCGAGGTTTGTTTAAGCACAACTTGTTTAACCATATCATAAAGGGCATTGGTTATTATGCCAACCGCAATACCACTGAGAAATACCGCCACACCAGCAAGTAAGGGATCATAATCGACTGCTGCTGAAGTTTCCAACTGCGCTTTTGCCATTTCACAACAATTGGGTGTGTCATTCCATGCGGTGACGAAATCTGCCGCGTTTATTTCTAAATCAGGAGAGAGCGTAATTTTATAGTCAGTCATTGGATTACCTATCATGTTATCAGTTTAAAAACAAGATGACACAGATTAAAGGATAGACAAGATTAATCCATTTTCAATTATTTATCCAAATCTGAAATGAGTATTTTCTTTACAGATAACCTCTTGTAACAAATTGACTAAAATTTGTGGGTTATCATTATGCTCTTGCTGCCGATTGGCTCTTGTTAATTCGTTCGTTAGTAATATAGTAATGTCTGTAGCCAATTGATAGCGTTTGTCTCGGAGATCAAAACGATCAATTTCTTCACCACCATCTTCTAAATCTTTAGGTATGGTTTCAGTAAGATTCTTCAATTGGGCTAAAGACTGAGTTGTCACAATGTCTTTTAGCAACGGGGAACGAACGACAATTGATTTGCCGTAATTCCAGCCTTTCATAAACAGAAATTCCATAATTTTCTCCTATTTATCATCGTAGGGTTTATCAATTTTGAGTTCGGTTGAACAGATATTTTCTCGGTATTGAATGCCGGCTTCATTGAGAAGTTTTAAGGATAGTCAGGATTAATCTTGTTAATCTTGACTATCTGTTAAATCCTGTTCAAACCACATTCTGAAATTCATCCAATAATTTGAAAAAGTTATCTAGCGCATCAAATTCATCACGCGAAAAAAACAAAATAATTTGCATCCAGGATTGGTTCGTTTTAATCTCATAACGTTGTGCTACCCATTGTTGGAAATGTGTCCAAATTTGATCCTCTTCAGGTTCAGAAGGGCATGTTACCGCTTTATGGTAATTGTAACCCCCTAAGAATACTTGCAATCTGACAATTGATTTGTTACCGAGAAAATGCTCAGGCCGTTTTCTAATATTTTCTAGTAATTCAAAGAGTTCCATTTTTTACCTCGTTAAAATGGTAGGGTTTCTATTTTGGCATGGGGTGGTTTTAAAAACAAACCGTTATCGCCACCCAAATCGTTTTCCCATTCTTGATATGAAATCCCTTTTGGATTCAAGTTGTCAAAAACCTTATGAGCGACTTTCACCGCATAATGCTTGCCATTGGTTGTGATCGGTTTACCTAATGAATCGGAATAAAGAAAGGGCGTTGAGGAAGTGACATTAAGATATTCGCCATGAATACCTTTTTCCTTGAGAAGTTCAATCAATGTGTTGGCAAATTGCTCACATTGGTAAAGTTCATGATATTTTTTAGGTACTTTATCAGCAAGGTTTATCGCTTCCTGTTCGTCGGCGGTGATCATTTTAATTTAAGGTTCAAGTTTTTTATAAGTCGTTGATTTAAAAAATAAATATATTTTTATATTCTAAAAACCTTAAAAATCAATGACTTGCAATTATGGACGCTCAAAAATAGATCGGCGCAAAGTTAAATCACTTCTGAACAGGATGATACAGATTAAAGGATAGTCAGGATAATTTGGTTAATCATTTTTAATCGTTTGAATCAGGATTTTTAGGATGATAATAAGTACAACGGATCAGGGGAGTGAACAGATTGATGTGAAATTTAATCAAGTTAATTATCTGAATCAAAAAGTTGACTGACGAACGATAACTCAAAACATCTCACGCACCAATCCGTTCATTCCCCTGATCCGTTGTACTAGGTTTTTTTAAACTTCGCAACCGCAGCGGGCAGGGTGTCGTCGTTGGTGGCTTGTAGTACAACGGATTAGCGGTATAAACGGATTGATAAACGGATTCTATAAAAATCCGTTGATACCGTCAATCCGATGTACTAAACTTCTTCAACACTTCCTCAACACTTATCCCCAACACCTTCAAAAAAGTTCTGATTGTGATGGTGTAAAATCCGGTTTAAACTTCTCCAAATAATCTTTGTCTATCGTAATCACTACACCTTCATCCGAGACAATGAAAGAATACTTATCGTTGAACCCAATTTTAATCTCCAAAGCCTTTTGATAATACTGTTCGGCGGCTGGCCATTGACGCTGTTCTTGGGCTACTATACCCAGATTTTGATAAACACTAGCTTGTGAATACTTATCGTTGAACTCAATAAAAATCTCCAAAGCCTTTTGATAATACTGTTCGGCGGCTGGCCATTGACGCTGTTCTTGGGCCATTATACCCAGATTGTTATAAATCTTAGCTGGTGAATACTTATCATTGAATTCAATGTAAATCTCTAAAGCCTTTTGATAATACTGTTCAGCGGTTGACCATTGATGCTGTTCTTGGGCTAATATACCTAATTGACCATAAGTATTGGCTGGTGAATACTTATCGTTGAGTTCAATTTTAATTCCAAGAGCCTTTTGATAATACTGTTCGGCGGCTTCCCATTGATGTTGTTCTTGGGCTAACATACCTAACTGACTATAAATATCAGCTAATGAATCCTTATTGTTAAGCTCAATTTCAATCTTCAAAGCTTTTTGATAATACTGTTCAGCAGTTTCCAATTGATGCTGTTCTAGGGCTATGTGGCCCAGTTCGATATAGACAAGAGTCTTAATATTACCACATTGTTTATCATCAATATTGACTAATTTTTCAACTAACTCTAAAACCTTTTGACAAGATTGTTCTGCTTGTGCATATTGTTGGTTTAAATGTTGTTGTCTAGCAATATTACCCACAACTCCAGCAAATTCTACACCTGCTTGTCCTTGCAACGTTTCATCTGGATATTTTTCCAAATGAGCTAAAACACTTTCACTTAAATTTAATCCCCGTTTATGGTCTTGAGTGGTTTCCAAATAATAAGATAATGCACTATAAGGATTTAAAATTGACACCTGTGCTTGCAACGCCAAATCCAATGCCTTATTCAAATTTTCATACTCAAAAGATGATGATATTTGTCCTCTTTTCCTTTCTTGACCTTGTTTGGAATTAAGAAAACCTTTCAATGCTTTCCCAATTAGTTCATAATGTTGCTGAAACGCTGTTTCAATTGCTTTTTGATAATCTGGTTGAGACTGTAAACGATTTCGCATAAAATAAGGAAAAATGGGCTGTACTTGTAAAAATAACTCTGGTTTTTCATGGTGTGGAGATAATAATCCCCAATTTGTAGCTTCCTGCAACATATAATCCCACTGTTCAAAAGGAAAATTGGTCAATACCGGTTGTTGTTGTAATTTTTCAGCATATTGTGGTAATAAACGATAATTAACCACCCCCGTAAACGGAGCCAAACACAACAACAACCTCTGAGCATCTGTTGACAAATTACCATAAGAATAATCAATACAACGCAAAATATTAGTCGTTTTATCCTGAAAATCATCCCCAGTTTCCTGCCCAGTATCCAGCGTGTCATCAGAACCAGACTCCAATGCCTCCAAAATTTTCTGCGGCGTTTGCTGCACCAAATTCCCCAACACCACCTGCAAAGCCAACGGATAACCCGCCAACAAATTCAACAACTTTTGCAAAGACGCCCGATGCGCTTCCTCCTCCCGATAATGACTCACACCATGAAAAGCCAAAATCTTATCCACCAACTGCGAAGCTGCTTCCGCATCCAAACCCTCAAGCCCATACAGATTATTCGCAAACGTTCCCTCAGCCAACCATCTCTCATCACCACGCGAACCCAATAAAATCAAACTCTTACCGTCTACTAACTCTCGCAACAAACCCTGTAATTTCTGCTGCTCGTCTGCCGGCAACGTATGCTGAATCGCCAAATTCGCCCCAGTGATAGACTCCAAATTATCCAATATCAATAAATGCCGTTCCGCTCGCAACCGCTTCACCAACATCTTTTGTTGTGCCAACTCACTCAAAGGCTGAAACCGCTTATAACCACTCTCCCCCAATAACTCAATCGCCATCTTTGCCAAAATTTGCTGACAATTCCACGCCTTCTCATCATAACCAAAATAAAACACCTTATCCACAAAATGGGTAGTCTGCCACCACGCCCCCAAATGATGCAATAAAGTCGTTTTGCCAGCACCGCCCATCCCCTGAATTAATAACACATTCCGTTGCGACAATAACCGATTTTCCACTTCCAACACATCCAAATCCCGCCCCACAAAACCAAATGGCGTTGTCGGCACCTCATAACGCCGCGCCTCATTCTCCCAATACGCCATTTCCTCAGCCTCGGTAAATTCCCGTAATGGCAAATCCACCGTTTGCCTTTGATATACCACCGGCAACAACCAATCTTCTAAATCAATTTGTTGATTAAAATAAACACGGCGCGTTTTATCATTAAACAAAGCAAACCGTGCAAACTGAATTGCCGTACTCAAAGCCGCCTGCTCAAACAACTTCGCATACAAAATCTGCATAAATAATTCGGCTGCCGAGACATGAACCGAATACGCCATCGCCACCACCGTTTGCGCCCCACTTTGCATCAAACGACTGCCCAAACTCGTCTCACTCGCCGTACCCACTTGTTTCGCCGACTGACAAGCATTCAACATCACAATCGGAATCCCATGATGCGTTAATAAACTCGCTAATTCAGACGCTTCCACTGGATCAGCCTGTTTCTCCTTCTGACCCTGCAAAAACAAAAACGCCTTCAAACCGCTAAACTTCTCCAAATCCGCCCGCCCAAACCGCGCCTGATACAAAAACCGCTCAGTGGCACGACCCTGTTGCAAAGTCTCATAATCCAACACCGCCCCATGCACATCAAAATGAATCAAATGATAATACCCCTTGCCCTGTTGACTGGTTACCTGTTCCAAATGCTCAGTCAAAGCCTGATAAGTGCCGGGCCGCAAAATATCAATCTTAACGGGCAAACTCGCATTTTGTAGCATTTCCACCAAAGGCCGAGAAATCGTGCGATAACCGACATCCTGTTTACCATTGGGGCGAGCGATTACCAATAAGACATTAAGCGTTGCCGATGCTTGCCCTGTCACCATTGGCGGCGGATGCCCAACGGGTTTGCGGATAATAGGACAATGCAAAGCCAACGCATGATCAGAATCCGGGTCTTTAAGCGCTTCCCAATGCAATTGATGAAAAGCCGGTGAACCAATAATTTCTATTGCTAAATCAGAGGCTTGCGAGATATTACTATATTCTGTATACGCTCTCCGATGACTGAAAACCTGCTCAAACAAATCTTCACCATAACGACGCACACTTGCCGCCGCTTGGGAAAATTCCACCTGTTTGATAAAAGGAAACTTTGAATATTCCTCAAAATACCATTCCAAGTCTTCTTCTTGTTTATCCGAAAATGGATTTTTAACGGTAATAGGATAAGGCATACCATTATCAAAGCTGAGTTCCGCTTCGTAGGTATTTTCATCGGTTTGCGTTTTTTCTCTGATAGTTATTAGGTTCATGAATTCTCCAAGATATTCTAATTAATAATTCTAATTAATAATTCTAAATTCAACTTGCCAATTGTGTTGTTTAATTTTAGCTAAGGGTTATTATTAATATCAATATTCTCTGTCTTGAGTACAACGAATTTTGTTCCTAAACGAATAAGACATAACGATCCTTGATTATTTATTAGACGCGGATGGTTCAAAAAATGGCGACTTTGATAAGTTCGCTATGGAAAATCAATGAAGAAAAACACGCCATATAGGCTATATCTTAATTCATTTAGAAAAAAAATTCGTTGTACTTAACCGCAAAACGTCAGTCAATCAGTTTTAAGATATCCACAAACAAAACACGTAAACAGAACAATAAAGCAATGGCACCAAACAGCAAATGCCCTATATCATTATCACCGTCTTCGTTTCGGTGAGTGAGCCCGTGGTAAGCAATACCTCCTGTCACAATCACAAAAATGTAGTCAAACATGGTTGCCCCTCTTTGGGAATGTTATAGTGAGTATTCCAAATAAATATTTTATCCAAAAAACGAGCAGGGTTTGCCAAATCTCTGAAGGAGTGTGACCTCCATTTGATGTACATTGGAGTTCAAAGCTTCAGCTTTAGACTTGTTTTCCTAAAGCTAAAGCTTTGGACTCCATTATAACTGATTGATTTTAAATGATTTTTAAATATTTTGACGGACATCAGATTGAGGCCACACTTCTCTGAAGTTTAGGTTCAAAAGAAAAAAAACTATGAATAACAATACTTTAATCTTAATCGACGGTTCTTATTATCTCCATCGTGCATTTCATGCGCTGCCATCCCTTAACAATTCCCAAGGTGTGCCAACGGGGGCAGTTTATGGAATGACTAAAATGTTGAAAAGCCTACTTTCAGATTATCAGCCTGTTTATGCCGCCGTTGTGTTTGACGCGAAAGGAAAAACTTTTCGTCATGAATTATATCCAGACTATAAAGCCAATCGCCCTGCCATGCCAGAAGAATTAGTCGCACAAATTTCGCTCGCGCATGAGATGGTACAAGCGTTGGGTTTTCATTTATTTATAGAAAGTGGTGTGGAAGCGGATGATGTGATAGGCACTTTAGCTAAACAGGCAGAAGCGATGGGAATGCAAACAGTGATTTTTACCGGCGATAAGGATTTCGCCCAATTAGTGAACCCCGCTATCACGCTCATTGATACAATGAAAAATATTCACTTGGATGTGCAAGGGGTGATCGATAAGTTTGGTATTCCGCCCGAATTAATGATAGATTATCTGAGTTTAATCGGAGATAGTGTCGATAATATACCCGGCGTTAAAAAAGTGGGTCCCAAAACAGCGGTTAAATGGCTGAAAACGTATGGCAACTTGGAAGCCGTGGAAAAAAACGCGACGCAGTTCAAAGGCAAAATCGGTGAAAATCTGCGTGACGCTTTATCCGATTTTCCTTTGACACGACAACTGTTAACCATCAAGTGTGATGTTCCCTTATCACAAGAGCCGTCGCAATTACAATTAAAATCTTTTAATTTCAATAAGTTATATTCACTCTATTCAAAATTAGAATTTGAACGATTATTGAGAGAGTTATCCAAAATATCCGCCGATGCTTCCATTCACAATTCACCAGAAACCAAGACGGAAATTCCAAAAAAACAATATCACACCCTCCTCACCCAAACAGATTTTGATAATTGGTTAACCCGTCTCAACGAAGCCACGTTATTCGCCTTTGATACGGAAACGACGGGTTTGGATTATCTGGATGCACAAATTGTCGGTGTGTCATTTGCGGTGCAGGTGGGAGAAGCCGCTTATGTACCCCTTGCCCATGATTATTTAGGTGCGCCCCAACAACTATCGCGCGAGAAAGTATTAGCCGCACTGAAACCTTTATTAGAAAATCCTGATAAACCCAAAGTCGGGCAAAATCTTAAATTCGACGCGCACATTTTAGCGAATCATGGCATTCATTTACAGGGCATTGCTTTTGATACCATGTTAGAATCTTATATACTAAACAGCACGGCGACACTCCATAATCTTGACGCACTGGCTAAAAAATACCTGAAATTACAAACCATCAAGTTTGAAGAAATTGCGGGTAAGGGAAAAAAACAATTGCCATTTAGTCAGGTTCATTTAGAACAAGCCGCCCCTTATGCCGCTGAAGATGCTGACATCACGCTACGACTGCATCAAAATTTATGGAAACAACTTCCAAAAACTCCCAAACTGGAAAAAATATTCACGGAAATGGAAATGCCACTGGTTCCCGTGTTAATGCGTATGGAACGCAATGGCGTGAAAATAGATGCCGCGCAATTACATAAACAAAGTGCAGAATTAGCGATGCGCTTACAAAAGCTTGAACAAGAAGTTTATCAGATAGCAGGCTGTGAATTTAACTTAAATTCTCCTAAACAACTCCAACAGATTTTATTTGAAAAGCTAGGATTGCCGGTTCTGAAAAAAACACCTAAAAAGGAACCTTCCACCGCGGTTGAAGTTTTAGAAGAATTAGCGATTGACTATCCCTTGCCTCAATTGATTTTAGAATATCGCAGCCTGAGCAAATTAAAATCCACCTACACTGACGCGCTGCCTCAACAAATCAATCCAAAAACGGGGCGGGTGCATACTTCCTATCAACAGGCAGTGACAGCGACAGGGCGATTATCTTCCAGCAATCCCAATCTCCAAAATATCCCCATTCGCACCGCAGAAGGGCGGCGTATTCGTCAAGCCTTTATTGCGCCCCAAAGCTATCGTTTATTAGCGGCAGATTATTCGCAAATTGAACTACGCATTATGGCGCACCTTTCTCAAGATGAGAAATTACTCGCCGCCTTTGCAACGGGCGCAGATATTCACAAAGCCACCGCCGCTGAAGTTTTTGAGGTACCGATTGATGAAGTGACAGACGAACAACGCCGCAATGCGAAAGCCGTCAATTTCGGATTGATTTATGGTATGCAAGCTTTTGGGTTAGCAAAGCAATTAGGTATTGGGCGACGCGAAGCGCAAGCCTATATTGATATTTACTTTACCCGTTATCCCGGTGTCAAAGCCTATATGGAAGAAACGCGAAAATTAGCAAAAAAACAGGGCTATGTAGAAACGCTATTTGGGCGGCGTTTATATATTCCCGAAATCACCTCGCGCGATCACCAAAGACAACAACATGCAGAACGCACCGCCATCAACATGCCGCTTCAAGGCACTTGCGCCGACATCTTAAAAAAAAGCTTATTATCTCTTGATGATTGGATTAAAAACAGTGGCTTAGATGTACAACTCATTTTACAGGTTCACGATGAACTCGTGCTTCAAACGAGTGAGACTCTATTGGATAAAGTCAGTTCGGTTGTGAGCGAAACTATGAGAGAAGCGGCTTTGCCTATTGATGTTCCGGTGAATATTGGGATTGGGGAAAATTGGGAAAGGGCACATTAAACTGACGATGCTGGCGCGTCAATGCCATTTAACTTAAAAAAGGGCGAACACATAGGTTCGCCCTTACAGCCTCTAGCTAAACTGGATTTTGTAGGAACCGAACACTGGCACCTGCCCTTAATACCCTACGCTTGCTTACAAGTTGTGTATAATAATGAGTGCTGGCACGCGGGAACCAGAAAAAAGGAGCGACAATGAAACTAAACTTTGAGTGGGACGACGAGAAGGCGAAAGCAAATCTCAAAAAACACGCTGTCAGTTTTGATGAAGCTATAACCGTTTTCATTGATCCCTTCTCAATGACGAAATATGACCCTGACCATTCAGTGGATGAGCAACGGTATATTGACATCGGAAGTTCTGATGAAGATCGTGTGTTGGTAGTCGCTTATACCGAACGCGGCGCAAATATACGTCTTATCAGTTGTCGCAAGGCAACCCCTTCGGAGCTAAAACTCTATAAAAATAATGATTAAGAGGAGGACTATATGCGTAGCGAATATGATTTTCAGGATGGAATGCGTGGCAAGCATTACAAAGCGATGCAGACTGGATATACAATCACTATTCATAATGCGAATGGTA
>Ga0316190_10003709_pt1 | contig 11065 bp, 9 predicted proteins | sample Eddworburrow2_MG_FD_204929 | JGI IMG/M metagenome (GOLD analysis project Ga0316190, IMG submission 204929) | Coastal sediment microbial communities from Maine, United States - Eddy worm burrow 2 | ecosystem: Environmental > Aquatic > Marine > Coastal > Sediment | place: USA: Maine | collected... | reverse complement strand
AGCGGACGACAACTCAAGGAGCCGCACATGTCGTATCGACCATGAAGAACTTTCCGAAAAGACTCGCTCGAAACCCACGCTCCCCTACAGACGTGGGATCCGCCGAGATCGGGGTACACGTCGAGCTGGCTGAGGGCGCTCCCGCGACCAACCAGGATGGTGGTCGACGACGACTCTCCGAGCGGCCAAGAATTCTCACCGCAAGCGACTCGGCGGGTGCCAAAGTGGGTGCCAAACTTCCCGGTATCCACCGGTCTGGGTCGGACTGAACCGGCCTGGGTTTAGTGGAGGCTGATCTGTTCGGTGTTCGGCTCAGCGGCCGGGGTTGGTTGTTGACGGTAGTGGGCCTGTTCGGCTTCGACCGGTGGGACGTTGCCGATCTCTGAATGCAGGCGTCGGTGGTTGAACCAATCGACATAGCCGAGGGTGGCGAACATCGATCGCCTCCCCAACCAAACGCTCGCCCGATCAATCGACGGACACCTGGCCAGGAACACACTCGTCAGCCGTTCCTTCAGTCCGGGCGCTGGTGCTCGCCAGCTTCCTTTAGTGCATCCCGAAGGCGTTCCTGCTTACGCAGCTGGGTGGCGTTCGCTTCCGCTCGCTTACTCCATATTCGCTGACGCTGACGCCACGCCAGCGCTCCACCAATCGTAGCGATGATGAAAGCAGCGGCTGCCACCCAATAGAGTCCTGACGGCGATGAGACAGCTCCTGTCCGGACAGCTAAGCCTGTGACTGCCTGCAACTCATCCAAGGTCAGACCGTCTCGCAGATCTTCAACGAAGAATCTCAAGTCGTCGTCCGTGAGGTGGCCGATCGTATCGATGTCTGCCAACCCGCTCTCGATTTGACTCCAAAGCTCTGGCGACGGCACTCCCATCACCAGCGTCAAAACATGCCCCTCAGAGGCGCAAGATCCAGCAATCGGATCTTGCACAACTACTTTTCGGTAGTCGGCAAGGTCATTGACCTCGAGGATGTCAATCTCGTAGCCAAACCCACTCGCGACTACACGTTCTGCCCCGTGATCGATCCAACTGCGAACCACGTCTGGCACTTGTTCGCAGTCCTCCGTGGATGTCGCCGGGGCATTCGGTTCTGGCTCGGCTTCGATGGAACTAGTCGATTGAATTTCGACTGGCAACGCGAACGTCACGAGAGCGGGCGTGCCGGTGACGGTCACCGGGCCGGACCATCGGTCGGGCGGGGAGAGCCAAAGCGAGTGGGTGTGCTCACCGTTCTCCCACGCAACCTGCACGTTTGTAAAAACGAGCGTACCTGACGCCTCAAGCGAGGACGTATAGCCTGGCAGTCCCCTGGTGCAGACCGAGTCGATCATGCCGGACATTTCGTTCAAGTCGCTTTCGGCGTAGGAAACGTTATAACCGCCCGTGGGCGGCTGTTCCCAGGGCACCCCCGGCCCGGTCAGCAATATCGGAGCGCGGAAATTCGTGGCTGGCCTCTGGTCTCGAAGGCCCTCCTCTTCGTTCATGGTGCAGGGGAGCGAGGTCCCGTGTCTTGCGGGATCGCAGACTGTCGTCCATGAAGCGTCGATCCGCAGCTCGCGGAGGACTCCCGTACCTGCCTGCGCGGTGGCGTTCGTGCCGAGTCCGGTGACCTCCAAGTCGTCGGGCACCGAGTACGTGGCTTCAGAAACACAAGTGCCTGTCACGCTCCCAGATCTAAGCGTGACCGTTGTCTCGACCGTCCAGGTCAGGTCTCCTTCCGCCGCGAACGCAGCGGGGACCCACCCTGCGATTGTCAGTCCGACGACGAGCAGCACGCTCAGCCCTTGGCACGTCCGCCGAGCTGGCAGCCGTCGTGCGGCCAACTTGAACCGCGAAGCGTCAGTGGTATGCATGTCCTGGCCCCCAAACCGTTGCACGACCAGCCGGCAGCGAGAACGTGGTCGGCCAGACTTGAAATCCACACTCATGGTGCATGATCCGGGCTGTCACCGCAACGATCGCCAAACTGACGCTGGGGTAAGGACGATAGTCGGCGTCGGCAGCTGCAGCGAGGAACTCGCAGGCCAGACGGGTCTGCATGGCGTCGTACGTCGCTTCTCTCTTCGCTGGTTTGCATGGGCAGAGAACCGCTTGAGGCTGCGCGCTTATCGTTCAAGTCGAAGTTCAACCCAATGAATGTGCTCTAGTCGGCTTTCGCCCAAAATACTCGGCCTTGGAATGGCAGGATCCGCTGGGTTGAGCTGCCGCCGCCGCAGCTGTTCTCGATCAGATCGCATCAACCGAGCGTGCAGACTGACCCCCGAACGAGACATCAGCAGACGAGCAGAAGGACCATGGCCGATCAAACAGGAGCAGATGCACGAGTCGCACTGCACGCAATGAGCCGCTACCTACAACGCCAGATGTCACGCGGCGTAAGCGACGTCGTCGAGATCGTCTACGACATGAGTCCGGCCGAGCGAGGGACACTCGTGACCCAGGACCCTGCCGCCTGGCCCGAGTGGCAAGCCATCTTCGAAGAAGTTCAGAACAAGGGCATCGACGACGACGCCTGGATCCCTAACGAGTGGACAGCAACGAAGGCCGCTGACCAGGGCAAACGCTCTGACGGCGGCCTTCGCCGTTCACGGCGGGTGCCAAATCGGGTGCCCAACCCGCCGCGTTAGACCGGGCGATAGACCCGAGCACACACGCCCCACGCCACTCTGAGGCCGACCGCTGCCCTCGAGCGTCCTCCGACGGCCAGCGAACCGGCGCTTGACTGCTCCTTCGATCATCACTGCCATGCACCATCTGTGGCCCGCCGCAACCGGCCATTGGGACACCGACTCGAAGAATAAGCGGCACCGCAGCACCGACCGCCCGCTCCGCTGCTCCGAGCTGCCGACCCCTCCCCCGCACCCGACCAACAGCCAGCCACACCATCGACCACGCTGGCCTCTTCCGGCTCCAAGGCGTTCCATGACCCCGATCACGAGGCAGGCATCTCCACCAGAACCCACCCTCGATCTCTCCTCCATCTCTCGACCGAGAATCCCGCCGAGAGAGCTCTCCCCGTCTCCGCCGGTCTGACCCAACGCACACAACCATGCGTCACGGCCAGTCTTGGCAGTCCCCCCGGTTCTCCCCGGTTCGTATGACTCATCCTTGTTGGGCATCCTTGTCGATGGGGACTGTCCGGGACGCTCCGCCCACCTCATCTAGATCGACCGGGACTGCTGCACGAGAGCGCGTTGCCGAACAACTGCGAAGTCGGAACTGTCAAGCCGTCGGTCCTGCGAGCATGCCGAGCCAGTGGTCATACTCGTGCGCTCGTTCTTGGCAGATGAGGAAGAGTTCTGCGTAGTCGGAGTGAGGTTGTGCGCCGGCTTCGCCTAGCTCTGACTGTGCGGGCCCGCGATTCGGTCGGGATGCGTGGGTTCGCCGGACGACACCGTGGATGTGGGTGTTGCGCTGGTGTTGCTGCCGGCGGCGATGATCGGCTTGCGCCTACGAATTGGAGAAGAGAATGGGCACGAGGGCACTGACAAGCTTGGCCGTCGTTGGGGTTCTGGCTCTGACGGGCTGTGGAGGATCAAGCGATACCTCGGCTGACTCCGGCGAAACTCCCGAGACGAGCCTGTCGACAGACGTTGAGACGACGGCGGATTCGCGGACCACGTCGACCACCGAGCCGACAACATCGAGGGCTCCCACAACGACGGTAGCGACGACGACCACCGAGGCCTTCGCCGACGACGAGCCGGTCTCGGTCGACGACATGGTCGCTGCGACGCTCACTCTCGCCGACCTTCCCGACGGATATGTGGCTGCATTCCCCGGCCCTAGTCAATTGCCTTCCGGATTCGTGGTTTCCCCGTGTGGTGACCGCCTGGATTCTGACGCAGACTTCATCTACGGAGTTGGGAACTCCTTCACATGGCCCACCGACGAGTTGGGCTTCCCAGCCGAAGGCGTATTCCTGGGCGTCGTCGCTCGAGTCGATGAGGGACAGGCAAGCATCGAGCTGGCTCAAAGCACAAGGGACGCGCTCGCTGCCGGACCGTGCGAGCTGACGGTCGAACCTCTTGGCCAGGGGACGATGTCGTTGGTGGAGGTCGATGGGCTCGGGGAAGTGGACGACGCACTCGGCTACCAGTTCCTTCCGTTCACGGGCAGCCAGAGCCTCCTCGTTTACCGATTCACACGGGAGAATCTGACGCTCACGCTCGTGATGGATGGAGCTGCGCCAGACCTGACGAGTTTGCCTCAACTGGCCGAGCCGATCGTGGCGGTCGCCCAGCAACGATTCCTCGACGCCCTCGCAAACTGAGGGTCGTGAGGAAGCTGATCGGGCTTGCGCAGCGCTGGTTTGAACGACGACACGCCTTCGGCGCCGGTCTCGAACTCGCACAAATCGGCCCACCAGTCCCGATTCCTCCGCTGCACCGGTTCGACAGACACCTGCCGTCGGACCTGGGCGAGCTGACGTCGTTCGTCCTGACCCGTCACGGGTCGCAGCAGATCCGCCGGGCCATCGCCCGCTTCATTGATGATTCTGAGATGATGTCGTGGTCGTCGATCGCTGCGATCGCCCGGATCCTGCGATGCCCGCACGCCGGCCAGTCCGCCCCATGCTTCGCGATGACCGGTTCGATTCGGTCCACTACCGGCGCCGGCCACGGCCCCTTCACCGGGTCATCAACACATTGCTTGACGAGCCGGTAGGTGTAGCGGCGAGCTGTTCCTATCAGCACGGCGAACCTGGAGAAGTCGTCAACCTGGACAACCTCGAAGACTGAACCGACCAAGGGGCGATGGATGCGATCTGTTCCGTGAGGATGCACGTCCTGTCGAAGTCTCCGGTGATCAGCCGGTTCCCCAGCCTGCCCCGAGGTCTCGTGCCCAAGGTTGCGCGGTAGCTCCGCCAGGTTGAGCGTGCCGCGGTGAAGACTCCGGCCCCGATGATCACCAGGTCGATCGGCGACCAGCCGTGTGGCCGACGACGGTTTCGAGCTCGACGATCCGCTGCCCGATCTCACCAATGACCGCTGGTGGGGTCTGCGATGCGGCGTTTGTCGGATCGGCTGGCCGCACGATCGAAGTACGGCGATGAGGTGACGATGGCCGCTAGTGTGGCTTGTGTGGTCTGAACTGGACTTGGGTGCCGTCGCACAGCATGTCGATCGGCGAGTCGCGGAGATCGCTGGCTCCAAATCTCACGACGAGCAGTTGCTTCTCCTGGTCGAGGTCGTGATGTGGATCAAGGCATTCGAAGAGAACTTCGACGGGCCCATTCCTTGCCCTGAGATGTTCATGGGCCTCACCCATGCCAGGCACAAGGGTCTTCACAAAGCAGTCGAGCTGAGCCAACTGCCTGACGTGTACAGCGATCGCTACACAGCGATGTATGGCGTCCCAGTCTGGATCGAGTTGCCGCCTGCGAGAACCAACGACCGGGGGATTCCCATTCAGAAGCATGTGGACGAGGAGCAGGCCTATCGCGAGCACTTCCTCGGTCGGACGGTCTTTGGTTCGCTGGAGCCAGTCGTCGAGAGAATGAAGCGGGCGACCGGTCGCGATCGCTGACGGAACGTGGGAGGCGTGGACGAAGGGGCTCTGAATCCAACGCGAAATCCAACGAACTCTCCGGACACCAGCGGATCCAACCAGAGCCACCGGACTCCGGGCTGGACAGAACCCCTCTAGCCGGACAGAACCGAGTTTGACGGACCCTTGTCAAGGCCCTCATGATCCGCTGGTTCTGGGTTCAAGTCCCAGGGGGCGTACCACTCCAAAGCCGCTTGAATACTGGGAAAGCGGGGTATCCGGGCGTCCGATCGCGGCCGGACTGGCTGGACGAATCCAACGGATTCTCCAACGGAACGGCGGGTGAACGGTTGGATTCAGCAGCCTATCGACCGCAGAGCGAGCCTTTGACTAGGTCTTTCGTGTGGTCGGCCTGCGGAGTTTGCCTCCGGAGGTCTTAGGGCTGATGACTCGCATCACTCACGTGCGGGCCGGACCGCCGAACGCAGACGATCGTCGGCCAGCCAACCCTGCGACCGCTCCAGAACGCCCGATGCCATTCGCAAGCGATGAGTAAAGCGACACCGAGACTGCCCCATTCCTCAGCGGTGAATCTCAGTTGTTCGGGTCTGCAAAGTCCTGCTGAACCTCGTCGAGAGTCAGGTGGTCGGTGATCTCGACGCCTTCGAAGAAGTCGTAGTCGCGATAGCGGACGTCCCTTCCGTCTGGCTCCTCACGGGACTCCTGGATCATGAATGCGACGTCGACCTTCGTGAACACGCCCTCGAGGTAGGAAGTGAGGATGAAGTCTTGATCGCTCTGCGAGATACTCCCGGGCAACGCTTCGGCCAGAATGCAGCGAAGTTGGTAGACTTCCTCGGACGGATCGTTGCAGGCAGTCTCAGAACTGACCTCGGATCGGAATCCATCGAGGTCACCCGCGTCGATGCCTGCCGAACTCAGGGCTGCATCGACATCGTTCTTGCTGTACGTGCCGTTGGTGATGCCGGCCTGCAGGTCATCCACGTCGATACCGACCGCTTCCGCGTTCGAGCGAACTGACTCAAGGGAACAAGAGATCACAAGCGCCTCAGAGGCCTCATCTTGGCAGCCGCCTGTTCGAATATCGCTTCCAGTGGGTTCCGTGCTGGCGGGTTCTTCAGTTTGCGTCGCGCCGCTCGTCTCGGAAGCATCTCCTGCAAGCGACGAAGCTGCAGGCACCGTCGTCTCATCGTTCCTCCCACATGTTCTCTCGCTCCATCAGCGTGAAGTAGCAACGCAACAAACGCGCAACACGCTCGGAGTAAAAAGATTCAAGAGGCTGCTATCGACACGAGCGAAACTGCTCCTGCCACATTCGCCGGTCGGGTCCTCAAAGGCTACGTACCGCCCCTGGCTCCGCTGCCCAGTCACCGTCGTTCATACAGACACTGGTCGACCAAAGCGACTCGGAGATCCTCCTCGTGGTTGCGCTCCGACGCCTCTTCGTACAGTCTGGTCGCCGTTGCCAGGAGACTGCAGGAGGGGCAGACCGTGAGAATTGAGGTGTTCGGGTCGACAGTGGTTGTCGACGACGGCGGCCGAACCCAGCGCCCGGGAGGGCCGGCGGCGACCCGGATCTTGACTCATCTCGTCGCTGCTCGGAGCCGTCCCGTTCCGGCCCACACCCTCGTCGACTTCGGGTGGCCCGACGGCACCTCGGCTGCATCACTTCGCATGACCATGTCGCGCCTCAGACGCTTGCTCAACCCGGCAGCTGACGCACCGACCATCGTTTCTGCGAGCGATGGATACCTACTCGTTCCAGAGGTCGACGTCGACGTGCGCAGGTTCGAAACAGCCCTGAGCGAAACCGGACGACAGCCGTTCAGCGTCGAAGTATTAGACACACTCTCGGACGTCCTCGATCTATGGAAGGGCGAGCCCTACGCAGATGCCGACGACGTTTCTCTCGAAGGGGAGCGACACCGGCTCAGTGAGCTCCGTTTGGAAGCAGCTCAACGTCTCTATCGATGTGGAGTCGCTCTCGGGCAACCGCGAGCTGCTCACCGTCACCTCATCAACGTCGCACACGAACACCCCAACGACGAGGGCCTCACCGAACTGGCGATGCGAGCCCTCTACAGCGTCGGCGACTCGGGCACCGCACTCGATCTCTACGAACGAACGCGACGCTGGCTCGGCGAACAACTGGGGCTTGCTCCGTCCCCTGAACTCCGTGCACTCGCAGATGCCGTTCTCCGACACACGATCCCAGCGGAAGGCGGCATCAGAGTTCCCGCAACCGTCGGCGCTCGCATCGATGGCTACGGAGTCGGCTGGATCGTACGACCTGCTCTCCACCGAATGTCGCGAGCTGACACAGCGGGCGGTCACGTCGACGCAACAGCACACGCGATCGCCGCACAAGCAGCGATCAGCGCCTCGGCCGGCGACTGGGACGACGCACTGCGCGGCTACACCGCCGCTGTTGGCGCAGCGCTCTCGAACAGCCAACACATCGACGCCGCCGAGTACTGCCTCCGCCTGGCGCGAATCACATGGGACCCCGATGTCGCAGAAGCCACAGCCGAGCTGATCAGGACCGTCCTCCAACACCTCGATGACGAAACGTCTCGGGCCCGTCTCGTGCTCTGCCTCGCTGGCGGACTCTTCCGGCCTCGCACCGTCGAAGAGGCCCTCTCTCAAATCGACGACCTCCGCGACAAGATCACGACAATCGAAACCGGCGGCTCAGCGAACGCCCTCGGCTGGGGACTCACGCACTTCAGAGACGGGCTCGCAGGCGCCATCACCATCGAAGAGGCATCCACTATCACCGAGCGGATCTACGGGCTCATCAGTGAGGATCCACTGCTCTTCGGCCAGAACGTCCGCGCCGACTTTGCTCTCGCCATGCGCCGAAACGACCGCCCAGCAGGACTGCGAGCGCTGCGATCAATGCGGCTCGGCATGCGGCCCGAACCATCGGTCGTCGACGCCTTCGGCCTGCTCTGCGCCGAGAACTGCTGGAACCTCGCGATCGGGAGACACGAAGCAGTCAGGACCGGCCTCGACGCCGCCCTCCAATACGAAGGCCGGCTGGGCTCGAACACCTATGACCAGGTCGTTCTAGGCCAATCCTTCTGGCTTGCCAGAGAGTCCGGCGATCCAGCCAGCATTCGTGCGCACATGGGCGGTGCCCGTGCATTGTCCGAGATCGATCGGACGACGCCGCTCTGGCTCGTCGCAGCAGCCCTCCTTGCGTCGGACCTCGGTGACCACCAGCTCGCGCTCACCGACCTCGACACCGCAATGTCGCTGTTCGACCTCACCGATCTCGCACCCGGCCCCCACAGGACAGGGATTCTGGCCTTCGTCGCAGAGATACTCGCTGTGGCAACCATCGCAGGCGAACCGACCAACAAGCGCTTGGCGCTCGCCGTCGCCGAATCGCTCGAGGCCGACCCCGCCGAGGGTGTGCTCCTCGGTTGGCCAACCGTCTTCATCGGCCCGAAAAGCCGCTATCTCGCCTACGCCGCATCCGCAATCGGGAACGAGCAGGCAGCAACCGCCTACGCCGGCCAAGCAATACACGACGACCGTTGGATGCCAGCCATGCGGAGAAGGTCCCTACTCGCCGCGGCAGCGATTCAAGGCGGTGTCGCTGGCGCCCGATTCCGCGCCGGAGCCGACCGGCTGCAACGGGCGATGCAGACACACCAGAAGCCCAGGTCTCTCGGAGCAGACCAAGACTGAATCACTCAGCCGGGCGTAGGCAGCGGGTCAGATACAACTGTCGATCGTCTGGAGAGTGTCAACCTGATTCGGAACCTCTTTGCCATCAACCCAGCCGAGCCGCCCCCGCAGCCGACGCCGCGGACCCCAACAACAGACAACCCAGGTGGGACCAACTCAGTGAGCGTTGCCGCTCCAGGTGGGGCCAAATCAATCGAGCACACCCAATCGTCACCAGAACCACCAGTGCCGACGTTCGAATCACCACAATCCGGTAGATCGAGACCGACCGAACACGATCGCCGCCTCAACGTTCGAACCAGACCTACGGCTCTGGCTTTGGCTTGGGATTCTGCTGGTTGACCTGAGCTCTGCCGATGTTGCTCAGCTGATCCTGCTCCTGCCTGAAGGCATCTTCGCCCTTCGGACCGGTGGTTTCCTTCTTGGGTTGGCCCTGCTTGACGGCGTCGTCCGAGTACACCCGCTTCTGCCGGTTGACTACGTTGTCGTAGCTATCGGGGTGACTAGCTTGATTCCTCGCCAGTGGAGCATCTGGCTTCTGTGGCAGCTTTCTGCGACCGAAGAAACCTTCCGGGTTCAACATGTGACCTTTCACCTTCGCCCGTGGATTGAGCCACTTGGGGATAGGCAACTTGGCAACTCTCCGCAGCCGGACCAGCCAACCCACACCGAGCAGCAGCGCCCCGCCTGAAGCTGCGCGGTCGAAGGGCGTGAGACCCGAACCAGTGAGGTAGTCACAACCGGTGACCACCTCAAGGACTCCTTTGGCTGTTCCAACGATTGGAACAATGTCCAGAGCCAAGGACACTAGGCCAGCAGCACTGCTGTAGTCGCGCCCGAGCCCGCCGTCACCGCAAGGATCACCATCGTTGCTCAGACCTTCGGTGTCTGATGTAGCCGGCATACCCGCCGCACTATCTGAGCCTTCATCGGTACCGTCCGACCCCTCGCTATCCGTTTCCTCGCCTTCGCCGGCATCGGATGCAGCCGTTTCCGGGTCACTCGACACTGAGCCTGAGTCGGGCACGTCGCAGTCCCGACAGTTGGGCAATCCGGAGAGAGGGAAAGTGAGGTTCCCGAGGGTCCAGTCCGCCATTTCACCGTTGGTCTCTTGCCCGAAGTTCGGCTCCTCATCGTCAACCGAGGGCGGTCGCTCTGCAGGCAGCCCGGTCAGAACCGAAGCTTCCTGCAGAGCCCCCAGCGCATTGAGCCGTGCCCCGGTCACGCTCGTGCCGTCAAGCTCTGCGATGACGTCCGCTCCGGTCATGATCGCTTGGCGGACTTGTGCTGGGCTGAGATCGGGGTACTCCGACAAGACCAAAGCCGCGGCGGCCGACACGAGCGGCGTGGCGAACGATGTTCCTTCGACGTATCCATAGTTGTCGACGATGTCGCCGTAGTCGTCGAGCTGGCACAGCAGTTCGACGTCGTCGACCAACACAACATCGTCGAGTTCGTCGCCAAAGCCGTTGAGCGTGATGCGCCACTGCTCATCCGGGTTGCCGAACCGTCCGGCTAGCCCAGTCCATTGGCGCCACCCGCCACCAGCCTCGGCTGCTGCGACGCTGATGCCACCGCCACCGAACCCCCACCGAGCGGTTGCAGTTGCTCGTTCCTCGATCAGAACCGAGTTCGCTCCGCCAGTCATGCCGTCAACGTTTGCCCACAAGCTGTAGGAACAGATCGCGCCTTCGGGCAGAACCGGCGCTTCAGTGAGTTGCATGTGGATGTCGTTTCCGGCCGCCCACCCGATCACTCCGGCAGCGTCGCCGCCGTCGCGGCCACCACCTTCGATAACAACCCACGCTCCGTCTCCCGGATTGGGAACGAATTGATTGAGGGCGTCA
>Ga0316190_10003708_pt1 | contig 11067 bp, 7 predicted proteins | sample Eddworburrow2_MG_FD_204929 | JGI IMG/M metagenome (GOLD analysis project Ga0316190, IMG submission 204929) | Coastal sediment microbial communities from Maine, United States - Eddy worm burrow 2 | ecosystem: Environmental > Aquatic > Marine > Coastal > Sediment | place: USA: Maine | collected... | reverse complement strand
ATCAATTCCTGGTCAATCTTAATTCTCAGAGTTGCCGGATCAATAGTTTGTGAAAAATTAATATTATTTTCATCTAATTCATGTCTCATCAAGAGGTCAATATGTTCAAATAAATTACTGACAGAGACTTCCGAAAACTTGGTTTTAGGAATATGCGTAAGGCTTCTGAAGTCTGTAACAAATCGTATCAAACCATCACTTCGTTTCTGAATGGTCTTTATACCAAGATGTAAGTCATCGAGGTCCTCTTTACTGAATTTTTCAATTTTTCCATCATTAATTCTGATCTTAACGTCTTCTTCCAACGTATTGGCAAGAGAGGAGATTGGAGTTACAGAATTCATGATTTCATGAGTAAGAACCCTCACCAATTTTTGCCATGCCTCCATCTCATTTTCTTCCAGTTCAGATTGAATGTTCTGTACTGAAATCAATTTAAATTCTTCATCTTTCAGTGTTAATTCAATGGCAAAGGCTGATAATTGAATGGTTTCCTCACTATTAATAATTTTTATAAGATCCCGACCTCCTGTTCTCAATTTTAGAAAGCTATTTACCAGGCTTTCACTAATTTTTCTGAGCTCAGAAATATTTTTTATATGCGTGATGCGAAAAAGTCTTTTAGCAGCAGTATTAATTATTTGAATTTCTCCTTCCTTGTTAAATGTGATGATGCCTATACCTACATGCTGAACAATCGTTTTTAGGTACTGATATTTAGCATTTTTATCTGCATCGGAAGATTTCAGCTTGTCAATGATCTGATTAAAATGTTCTGTAAGAGTATTGTAATAAGTCCCGGCTTCAGTATCAAAATGAGGATTTGATAAATCCTGGTTCTTCAGTGATTCAAAAAAACTATCGATCTCCTGATTGGTCTTATCAATAAACTTAATAAGTGAAACCACCTGGATTACGACAAGGGCTATCACTAGCCCGCTAGTAAGAATAAACGCATTGTTTGCTACCAGATTAGCTAGTAAAAGAGCGGTAAAAGTAATTACTATTACCCTGATAATAATATTGAATCTAAAATTGTTAAAGACCATGCTTTTCCAATCTTCTATATAATGATGCTCTAGTTAAGCCAAGTTCTTTGGCCGCTTTTGAAATATTTCCGTTATGCTTATTAATTGCTTTTCTAATCGTAGTTTTTTCTACCTCATCAAGATCTAAGGATTCCGCTAACATGTTATCAGATACTTCATTTGATTGAGCAAGGAAAAAGAAATCATCAGGCTGAAGCGTGTTTTTGTCACTCATAATAATGGCTCTTTCAATAGCATGTTGCAATTCCCTGATATTGCCCGGCCATTTATACTTTTCAAGCTTTTTAAAAGTTGAAGCAGCTATAGATTTGGAATTTTTACGATATTTTTTACAATATAAATCAACAAAATGTTCAGTTAAGACACTTATATCCTCATGTCTCTCCCGTAATGGGGGTAAATGAATTTCAACAGTATTTATTCTATATAACAAATCCTGACGGAAAGTAGAGTCAGCTACCATATCATAAATTGGCATATTTGTAGCACAAATTAGTCTTATATCAATTGGTATGGATTGATTTGATCCAATTCTTGTAATCTCTCTTCGTTGTATTGTAGTCAATAATTTCGATTGCAATGGAAGGCTAAGGTTTCCTATTTCATCAAGGAAAAGAGATCCTCCATTAGCTACTTCAAACCTGCCAGCCCGGTCTTCTTTTGCATCCGTGAAAGAGCCTTTTTTATGCCCAAAGAGTTCGCTTTCAAAAAGGGTTTCAGTAATAGCACCCATATCTACATTTATAAATACATTGTCATACCTGTTTGATTTTTGATGCAAAGCCCGGGCTACCAGTTCTTTCCCGGTACCATTTTCTCCAAGTACTAAAACATTGGCGTCTGTATCGGCAACTTTATCAATGATGTCATAGACATAAATCATTGAAGGACTTTCTCCTATTATCTCTTTGTATCTTTGATTACTTTCTTCTTGCAGTGCTTTTTTTGTCTGCTTAAGCTGATCAACTTCTTTATAAGAATTTTTAAGTTTGGAAGCTGTTGAAATGGTAGCTATTAGTTTTTCGTTTTGCCATGGTTTAAGTACAAAATCTGTAGCACCTTCCTTTAAAGCTTTTACTGCCATCTCAACATCGCCAAATGCTGTAATTAAAATAACAACTGCAGAGGGATCTTTTTCGAGGATTTGAGTCAACCAGTAAAATCCTTCTTTTCCACTTGTAATATCCTTACTGAAATTCATATCTAATAATATGACATCATATACATTATCATTTAAAAGAAATGGGATCTTTTTAGGATTCTTTTCTATAAGAACTTCTTTGGCATATTTCTTTAACAACATTTTTGCTGCAAGCAATACATCTTCATCATCATCAATTATCAGGACTTTACCAATTTCTGTATCAATCATATTTAACATTCTAATTCCTGTGATGTATAAAACATCTTAAAAAGTTCATGCTCTACTCAAAGGCAGATGCTATCTATTCACAAATAATCATAGCTAAGTCCTCTTGTATTGTACGAATATGAACATAAAGGGCTACATTTCCGAGTAAAAATTTAATAATTATTAAAAGAAAGTGCTAGTTTTTATCTTTAGAATAAAGGGGGAATTATTGATTTTTAGGGATAAATGATTATTTAGTTTATTAAAAATTATGATATAGCAAATAATTTTATACCTTTATATTGTTGTTGTGGATTGTTGTTAATCCTAATTATTTTGAGTTTTTGACCTTTAATCCCGCCTTAGGCGGGATTTTTTTTGACCTTAGAGTGCTCTGGGGACGCGCAGGTATAAATAGACAACTTCCTTCCATTATATTTAAAAATTATCTGAATAATTCCTTCAGAGATTTCATTGATATCTATTGAAAATATAAAATTTTTTCTCAAAATTAAAAATAATTCAAAATATTTTCTTTTTTGTGAAAATTGCCAAAAACAAGGGCGCTTTTGATAAAAATATTTTTAATAAAGTTTATATCATTGCGAATTTGATAATTAGCGCATATAAATTGATTTATATTTATGAAAATTGTAAAATATATATAATAAATAGGGCCTAAACGAAAAAAATAAAAAATAATTTAAAAATATTGCAATATATTTGATAGATGTTTATAAATTTGTCATAAGTTCTTTAATTATTTACATTGTAGAGTGATGAAATAGGCAGCCATGCCCTCCTGTCTCGGGGGTGGAGATCACAGGATAAACACATGTGTTGATCAGACATAGTGCCAACTGCTTCGTGAAGGTTCGAATCCTTCCTCTACAGCTCAATCCCGCTTCGGCGGGATTTTTTATTGTTTTATTTTTTGTTGTTCTCGCAAAATTCTTCTGATAATCTTGCCAACATTAGATTTAGGAAGTTCTTCCAGGAATTCTATTTGCCTCGGAATTTTATATTTAGTAAGGTTTTCTTTGCAATGTTGTATAATAGCTTCTTCAGAAAGATCTGTGTCATTCTTTACTATAAATAATTTTACAGCCTCAGAAGTTTTTTCATTTGGGATGCCAATAGCTGCAACTTCAAGTACACCATCAAGTTGTGCAACAACTTCTTCAATTTCATTAGGATAAACATTAAAACCAGAAACCAGAATCATATCCTTTTTCCTGTCTACGATCTTAAAAAAGCCATCCTCAAGCATCATTCCGATATCTCCAGTTCGAAACCAATCTCCATGAAATGCATTTTTAGTTTCTTCTTCTCTATTCCAATATCCTTTCATTATTTGGTGACCATTTGCACATATTTCACCAATTTCACCTCTTCCTACTTCTTTGCCATTATCATCCATTATCTTCATGTCAGTTCCTGGTACCGGTAGACCTACTGTACCGATTTGATGACTTCCATCTATTGGATTGCAAGATAAAACCGGAGAAGTTTCAGATAATCCATAACCTTCAACCAATGCACATCCAGTCATCTTTTCCCATTTATCAGCTACAATATTTTGAACTGCCATTCCACCACCTACTGAAAGTTTTAAGTTACTGAAATCAACTTCAGGAAACTTTGGATGGTTTAATAAACCATTAAAAAGTGTATTTACTCCACTTATGAAAGTGAACGGATATTTTTTCAGATCCTTAATAAAACTATCTAAATCTCGTGGATTGGTAATTAGAATATTTTCAGCACCCAATTGTAACATACATAAGCAATTTACTGTTAATGCAAAAATATGATATAAAGGAAGGGCTGTGATTATCACCTCTTCTCGCTCCTTTAATTTAGGTTTCATCCATTCTCTAATTTGCAGCATATTGGAAACAATATTTCGATGCGTAAGGGTTGCTCCCATTGCTACTCCCGTTGTACCACCAGTGTATTGCAGAAAGGCAATATCGGATTCTTTAATGGTTATCGGATTATAATTCAACTTCTCACCTGCTTTTAAAAATTGGAATAGAATAGGATGGAACCATTTTTTTTACTCTTTTCACGATCAGGTTTACCAGCTTTCCTTTAATACCTCCAACCTGATCACCCATCTCCGTGATAATAACATGCTGAATATTGGTTTCCGATAAGATTCTTTCCAGATTAGAAGCAAAGTTGGCCAATATAACAATGGCTTTAATACCAGCATCATTAAACTGGTGTTTCATTTCACGAGGTGTATATAATGGATTTGTATTGACAACAATCAATCCGGCCCGTAAAGCACCAAATAATACGATTGGATATTGGAGCAAGTTGGGCATTTGTATGGCTATCCTATCACCTGGATTCAATCCGCTGTTTTGTAAATAAGCAGCAAAATTTTTCGAATGATGATCCAATTCATTAAATGACATTGACTTGCCAAAATTCACATAAGCAGTCTTATCACCAAATTTATCAACGCTTTTTTCGAGTAATTCTACAACTGAATTATACCTTGAAGGATCAATGTCTTTATTAATACCCAGGGGATAATTATTAAACCATATCGGATCATTCATAAAACAAAAGGGTTATGAAATTGAAAATAAAAAATCTTTGTAAATCATCAAAGTTTAAGAAAAAATAGTGTCAAATATATTAAATACTCGAATATCTATTTCAATACTATAATTTTGTCTTTAACAGCGAGATAATACTCCTCTTGAAGCTGAATGATCTTCAAAGGATTATAACCTTCTGTAAAGGTACCTATCGTCATAATATCATTATTATAAATATCATATAAACTGATCGTGTTATTTCTAATGTAGACAATATTATTATTGTTAAAACAGAATTTGCCTTCAGGTTGTACAGGTAGAGATTTAATAAAATTACCCATATTATCCAGGACCAATATATTTTTATCCTGGTTATTTAAATATAGACGATTCTGATATTCATCAATCTGAATAATATCTAAATGATTCTCTGTGATGATTAATGACAAAGCAATTGAAGTCATCAGTTTTCCAGTGATTAAATTTAGCTTTTTCAAAGTGAAATCCGATCCATCAAAAATCCATAGGTTATTGTCCGATGAAAAGGCAGCGACTACCGCAAAACCGATAAAGTCAGGATTAAAAGTTGATTGATTTAAAACGTTCAGATACCTATCAAGAAGAATATAAGATTGGTTAGTTTGATAGAAACCAAATATTTTATTAGTATGTGAAACATCTATCGTATTGATCGGAAAAATCATTTCACTTGAATAGGATAATAATTGATTCCCTTCCAGATCGTATTTTGTAATAGTACCCAATTCATCAGCTAAATATATTCCATTATATTGATCAAATGTTATGTCCGTTATATCTTCTACCTTCCATTGTTTGACTGTTATCAGGTTTTGTGCTACAACTATATTTAGTGAAAAGGCAATAAGGTATGTTAGAAAGTATCTCAAATCAAATTTTAAAATATTTTAAACTCATTTCATGACCATCATATTCGCCATAAGTGAATTCTTTTATCCAATCCCCAATATTAATATACCTGCTGTTTTCATTGATTTTAATATCCAATGGTATATGCCTGTGACCAAATATATAGAAATCATTATGTTGCTCACTTTCGATCTGACGGCAATATTGCAGCAGCCATTCTTTTTCACCTTTGAATTCATCATCTTTATATAGATTTTTCTGACGACTTTTATAGGAATAATGATTGGCTAATTTATATCCTATATCGGGATGAAGCCAGCGGAAGGCCCATTGACATACTTTGTTTTCAAATAACTTCTTCAAAATTTTATACGTTCTGTCACCAGGGCCCAACCCATCTCCGTGTCCGATCAAAAATTTCTGATTGTTGATAATCAGAGAAGAAGGTTTTCTATATACCGAAATTCCGAATTCAGACTGAAAATAGTCAAACATCCACATATCGTGATTGCCGGGGAAGAATGTAATTGGAATTTGATTATCCCTCAAAATAATTAACTCTCCCATCAATCTGCTAAAACCTTTTGGGATTACATACTTATATTCGAACCAGAAATCAAAAATATCACCCAGTATAAAGATATGCTGGGCATTGCTTTTAATTGATCGCAGCCATTCAATGACTTTTTTTTCGCGATCTACGCTTTCTTCATTTGAGGGTGCTCCCAGGTGAAAATCAGATGCAAAATAGATCTTTTTCCCAGTATCTAATTTTATATTATCAATTGTGTTGATCATAAATTTGAAACAAATATAGGCAAAAAAAAATCAGGCCTAAAGGCCTGATTTTTAATTTATTCCAGAATTGATTATGATATTTTGTCTTCTTTACTAACTTCTTTAACCTTGTCTATTTTATCTTCAGAACCTACACTTTCATCTTTTGGATTCTCAGTTAGATTCTCATCTTTTGATATATCTTTTTTGGCATCTTTCGTTTCTTCCTCGATATTGCCATTTTTTGTATAGGCCTCATAAGTTGTTGGTTTTGCAAAAGGCCTCTTGCCAATTAATCCTTCCAGATCAGATTGAAAGATTATTTCTTTTTTTAGTAATTCTTTTGCTAATATTTCAACCTTTTCTTTTTTATCCAATAATAATTTCTTCGTCCTTACATAAGATTCAGCAACCAATTTTCTTACTTCAGCATCTATTGTTTCTGCAGTCGCTTCTGAATAGGGTTTTGTAAAATTATAATCGGTGTTCTTAGAATCAAAAAATGAGATATTCCCAATTTTAATATTCATCCCGTAGATAGTGACCATGCTATAAGCAACCTTAGTTACTCGTTCAAGATCAGAAAGTGCTCCGGTAGATATCTTGCCAAATATTATTTCCTCTGCAGCGCGACCTCCCAGGGCCATACACATTTCATCCAATAATTGTTCGGTTTGGTACAGAAACTGTTCTTTCGGGAGGTATTGAGCATATCCCAAGGCAGCTACTCCTCTAGGCACAATACTAACCTTCACCAAAGGATCCGCATGTTCCAAATACCATCCTGCCACCGCATGACCTGCTTCATGATAGGCTACTATTTTCTTTTCTTCCGGGGAGATAATTTTGCTTTTCTTTTCCAGGCCACCAATTACGCGGTCAATTGCATCGTGGAAATCAGTTAAATCAACAGCCTTTTTATCCTTTCTGGCCGCAATAAGGGCAGCTTCATTGCATACATTGGCTATTTCTGCTCCTGCAAATCCTGGCGTTTGTGCAGCAAGCTTTTTAGGATCAACTGTTTTATCCAACTTCAGCGGTTTGAGATGAACCTTAAATATAGCTTCCCTGCCTACGATATCGGGTTTATCAATACTTATCTGCCTGTCAAATCGCCCTGGACGGAGAAGCGCAGTATCCAATACATCAGGCCGGTTGGTAGCTGCAAGTATAATTACTCCTGAATCTGTCGTAAAGCCATCCATTTCAACAAGTAAAGAGTTTAAGGTATTTTCCCTTTCATCATTCGCTCCAGGCATAGATCCTTTACCCCTCGATCTTCCAATAGCATCAACCTCATCAATAAATACTATACAGGGGGCCTTTTCTTTAGCCTGTTTAAATAAATCCCTAACTCTGGCTGCCCCGACCCCGACAAACATTTCAACAAAATCACTTCCAGATATAGAAAAGAAAGGTACTTCCGCTTCACCAGCAACTGCTTTAGCCAGCAGGGTTTTACCTGTACCCGGAGGGCCAACGAGTAATGCCCCTTTTGGTATTTTTCCACCCAGTTTCGTGAATTTTGCAGGTGTTTTTAAGAATTCAACAATTTCTTTAACTTCTTCCTTGGCCTCTTCAAGGCCGGCAACATCAGAAAATGATACTTTTACCTTAGCTTCTGAATCAAATAAAGCTGCTTTTGATTTTCCAATATTAAATATCTGCCCTCCTGGTCCACCTGATCCTGTCATCCTTCTCATCAAAAACCAGAAGCCAAATAATATCAGAAATAAAAATCCCCAATTAAAGAATAAACTCGTTATATCAGACCTTTCTTCAACCCCGTAGCCTATTCTTTGGTCTTCAGGCAATTGGGATTCTAATTGTTCCATATAGCTTGCGAAATCCTGGGCATCTACTATCGTAATTTTATAGTGTGGTCCACCGGACATAGAAAAAGGATTCGTGTTTTCTAATTCGTTATTGTATTTACTGTTCTGAAGGGCTGTTTCTTTTAGTGTAACTTCAACGAATTTCTGGTTGGAAATTATTACTACTTTTTCGATATCACCCGCAAGCAACATTTTCTCAAATCGATACTTCGTAATTTCTATAGAAGATTGGGATTTGTTGAAATAAGTAACTGCAAAAACAAGAATGAATAATGCCAATATGATCCAAACCTGGTAATTAGGTTTTTGTGATCCCTTGGGAAGAAGATTTTTATTATCTGATTTTTTATTGTCTGTCATTATATTTTGATCAATATCCTCGTGACTTGTAAACGTTTAATAGACATTATTGTTCGATAGGGTAACTTGATTCAATAGAAGTAATAATTGCATCACCCCACATTTGCTCCAGATTATAAAATTCTCTCGTTTCTTTTTTAAAAACATTTACAACAACGTCAACATAGTCTAGCAAAATCCATTCCTTGTTTTTGAATCCTTCTTTATGCCAAACATTCTGATTGGCTTTTTCAGAAACAAAAAATTCAACAGATTCAGATATAGCTTCAATTTGAGTGTCTGAATTTCCAGTGCATAAAATGAAATAATCAGCAAGGGCACTTTTTATGCCCCTGAGGTCCATTACTAGTACATCAATAGCTTTTTTCTCCTGCATTCCAGCTACAACCACCTGGCTAAGTTTTTCTGAATCAATAAGTTTTTTTTTAATAGCCATATATACATTTTTGTAGGTGCAAAGCTAATAAAAAATAATTGTATAAAATTTCTACGGATTCACTATTTATCGGCAAACAGTTGATTTCTCTGCCAAAATGTCATTCAACTAATGACATTGCGTTGGATATGCTCAAAAAGAAAATCATTGATGAAGGGAGTCTTGTCATTACTGATCATCAATATTCTGGACGTGGGCAACGAGGGAATGTCTGGATTTCAGCCCCTAAAGCAAACCTGACTTTCTCAATAGTTCTTAAGCCTAAATTTTTAAAAATCAATGATCACTTTTATTTAAATATAATTACTTCGCTTGCAATTATTGATACCCTGAAAAATTATTTGGAATCCTCCTTTAAAATCAAATGGCCTAATGATATATTTTGTGATAATTTGAAAATTGCAGGAATACTGATTGAAAACAGCTTAAAGTCCCAAACTATTGAAAGTAGTATTATTGGGATTGGTATAAATGTAAACCAGGAGGCATTTGATAAAGCAATCAATGCGACCTCTCTCAAATTAAAATTCAATCAATCATTTAATTTAAATGAAATACTAAACCGGTTTATACTTAGTTATGAAAAACGGTATTTTGAACTTAAACAAAAACGGTTGGATAAATTACGGCGAGAATACCTGAATTTTTTTTACTGGATTGAAGAAGAACATAGTTTCGAAAGTGATGTATCCTTTAAAGGGATTATCAAAGGGATAGATAAAATGGGACGTTTGGAGATATATCAAGCAGGAACCATAAAGAAGTATAATTTCAAAGAAGTAAAATATATCGTGTGATTTTTTCTGAGCTTCACTGATTTGATGTATTTTCGTGGTTAAAAATTTAAATTATGACACAATCTAAACAATCTTATAAAGTAAAGGATATCGCATTAGCAGCCTGGGGTAGGAAGGAAATCGAACTTGCAGAAGCTGAAATGCCTGGCTTGATGGCCCTCAGAGAGGAATATGGTGCTATCCAACCGTTAAAAGGAGCCCGGATTGCAGGTTGTTTACATATGACAATTCAGACGGCAGTCTTAATTGAAACTCTGAAATCTCTTGGTGCCGAAGTTTCATGGTCTTCATGTAATATATTTTCAACCCAGGATCATGCAGCAGCTGCCATAGCTGATACAGGTACACCTGTTTTTGCCTGGAAGGGTGAAACTGAAGAAGAATATGAATGGTGTATTAAGCAAACACTTTTTGCTTTTAGTGATGGCAAATCCCTGAATATGATTCTTGATGACGGAGGTGATCTGACAAATCTAGTTTTAGATGAGTACCCTGAAATTGTTAAGGAAGTCAAAGGGTTGTCGGAGGAGACTACTACGGGTGTTCACCGCTTGTACGAAAGAATGAAAAACGGGACATTACCTGTACCAGCCATAAATGTTAACGATTCAGTTACAAAATCCAAGTTTGATAATAAATATGGCTGCCGGGAGTCCTTGGTAGATGCAATTCGTAGAGCTACAGACCTTATGCTCGCCGGGAAAGTAGCTGTAGTTGCCGGATATGGTGATGTAGGAAAGGGCTCAGCACAATCTCTGAGAGGAGCAGGAGTCAGGATAATCGTTACAGAGATAGATCCTATTTGTGCCTTACAGGCGGCGATGGATGGTTTTGAAGTAAAACAAATGATAGATGCAGTATCTGAGGCAGATATCATTGTAACAGCTACAGGAAACATGGGCATCATTTCTGAAGCACATTTTGTAAAAATGAAAGATAAGACAGTTGTTTGTAATATAGGCCATTTCGATAATGAGATTGATGTAGCTTGGTTGAAAGAAAATCATGGTGGTACTATG
>Ga0316190_10003706_pt1 | contig 11068 bp, 6 predicted proteins | sample Eddworburrow2_MG_FD_204929 | JGI IMG/M metagenome (GOLD analysis project Ga0316190, IMG submission 204929) | Coastal sediment microbial communities from Maine, United States - Eddy worm burrow 2 | ecosystem: Environmental > Aquatic > Marine > Coastal > Sediment | place: USA: Maine | collected... | reverse complement strand
TAGTTGCAGGTTTAATTCATCCATTCTCTCCACTTTGGCTCGGTTTTGTGCCGTATCGATATGAATGCAGGTGATCTTTTTCTCGTAAGGTTCCACGATCTTCATCAATTGCTCCAGGGAGCGATGATCCTTTTCGTTGAAGTCGGTTGCGTAGAGAATATCTACTTTCTCAAAGTCGTTTTTCGAGACAGGCCCGGGTATGGCATATAAGGGAATATCCAGACCGCTTATCAGTAATCTGGCCAGTCCCGCGAAAACACTTTTAGAATCTTCCTTCCTGCCAATGGTTCCCAGCACAATCACATCGGGCTTATACACCTTGCTGATGGCCTTTATTTTTCCGACAATGTTTCCCATGACCATGGAGGAGTGGATTCGGACATTATCGATCTCCTGATTCTCCATGTAGGTTTTCATTTTACGCATGAAATCAACCAGGGCGGTTTTTGCCTTATTTTCCGTTTCCCTGATGGCCGATTGCAAATAGCTGAGGTAGGTGGCCGATTCTTTGATGCTCATATCAGTCACCGGATCTTCGTAGACATGCAATAATTTGATATCGGCCTTGATCTTATGTGCCAGGTGAATGGCATAGTGGCAGGCGTGTTCCGAACCCTGGGAAAAATCGCATGGGACTATGATTTTTCTTTTAGGATTTGCAGCTTCGATATGCTCGATGTTGAGTCCATATTCTTCCTGGATGCGCAACATAACTTTGATGGCTCTTTCCACATCAAATTCGCTTACCTGAACACGGACTTCTTCCCATTCCTCTTCCGAACTGCTGAGGATGGCAAAATAGCAGTCGATTCCTTCGTCCTCAAGTTTGGCTTTGAGAATGTAGGCAGTTTTGGACTGTTCATAGGTGGCAATGGTAACCAGTGATGCCATGGCAATAAGTTTTTTGGTTAGGATCTTTACATATTAGAAAAGTGAACACGGAATTTGTTTACTCCAGCACACTTATATTTCTAAAGAATAAAGTAAATAATATCAACCTATTGTGCCTTGGAAAGGCTCTGTTGTATATTTGGTATTCCCCCTTAAAACACCAGGGTAAAGGTGCATCCTTCACCAGGTGAGGAGGCAACCCGAATGGAAGCGTTGTGCATGTGCATGATCTGACGGGCCAGGGATAGTCCTATGCCAGAGCCATTCTCGCGGGTGGTAAAAAATGGGATAAAGATCTTATCGACGATTTCGTTCGGGATTCCCTGACCATTGTCTCTAACACTGATGTTTGTTCTCTTCTCTTTGTCTCGATGAGCGATAAGCTCGATTTTTCCTACCTGGCTTTCTTTCAGAGCATGAGTGGCGTTGCTGATCAGGTTGATCAGGACCTGTGAGATGAGCTTCTCGTCTGCAAAAACTGCCAGATCATCGGGTTGCACATTCACTTCCAGTGCAATCTGATTTTTGGAGCTTTCTTCATGCAATAATACCCTAATCTCGGAAAGCAGCTTTATCACACTGAGCTCTTGAAATACCGGGCTGGGGACCTTGCTTAGGTTCCGGTAGGAGTCTACGAATTTAAGCAGGCCCTTGCTCCGGGTTTCGATGGCTTTTAGTCCGGAAACCATGTCCTCTGTCTGACTGTCGTTGCCCGATTTTCCTGCCAGGTTTACCAGGGTTCCAGTAAGGGATTTAATGGGCGAAACGGAGTTCATGATCTCATGGGTGAGGACGCTGATCAGTTTTTGCCAGACTTCCAGTTCTTCTTCTTCCAGTTCATGACGGATATTGTGCAGGGAAATGAGACTAATCTCCTGCTTTTGTTTCATGAAAAGTACCTTCCGAAGGGAGAGGCTCACCATCTCGTCCTCAATGATTACTTTGCTCAGGCTATCCAGTCCTGGCTTCAGGTTCATCAAAAGCTTGGAGAAGCCATCTATATTCCGGTCAAAATCACCAAGGTATTGTGGAGAATTCAGCCCCAGAATTGTTTGGGCCGAGCGGTTGATCATTTCAACTTTTCCCTGCATATCAAAGGCGATTAGTCCTGTGGCCGCATTATCAATGACACTTCTGAAATACTGGTATTCAATTTCTTTGGAGATTTTCACCTCCTGAATGGAGTCAATGATATCGTTGTAGGTAATGCTGAGGAGGTCAAAGGAGCCTTTGCTGTTTGAGGAAAGAGCTTTGGAACTGTCGAGCTGTTTCACTGTCTGGAGAAATTGGGTCAGGCTGCGGTTTGTCCGGTTCACATAGTAAATCATGTAAAGGATCAGGCCCAGCCAGACTGCCCCGGCACTGAATCTGGCAATCAGAAGGTAATCCTGGAAAAGGGTCCAGACAAACACCGTTCCGGCTAATCCCGTAAGGACAGACTGGACAGTCACCCCCAAAGCGAATCTGTTATAAGCCATATTTTTTCATTTTATTGTAAAGGGTTTTCCTGCTGATCCCTAACTCTTTGCAGGTATCTGATTGCTTATAGTCGTGAAGGTGAAGTGCTTCAGTTATTAGACGTTTTTCATTCTCCTCCAGGCCTAAGCTTCCTGTTCGGCTGGATTGAGCTATTCGAACCTGGATGAACAGATCATCCGGCGTGATCACTCCTGTATCCGTCATTATCACAGCTTTCTCCATCATGTGTTCCAATTCCCTCACATTGCCAGGGAATAGATGGTTTTGCAGGCGCTTGACTGCTGAGGTGGATAGGGTGATACCCATCTTGCCATATTTTGCGGCAAAATTGGAAATAAAAAGCTGTGCCAGGGGCAGGAGGTCCTCTGTCCGTTCTCTCAGGGGCGGAACAGTGATCTGTATGGTGTTTATCCTATAAAGAAGATCCTCTCTGAACTTTCCTTCTGACACCATGGCATAGGGATTAACATTGGTGGCTGTGATGAGCCTGACATCAATACTCGAGGGAAGGGTGGATCCAAGTGGGTGAATTTCCCGGTTTTGCAGAGCGGTTAATAGCTTTGGCTGCAGGTGCAATGGGATGTTGCCTATTTCATCAAGAAAAATGGTACCTCCTGTAGCGATCTCCATCCTTCCGGGCTTGTTTTCATGCGCGTCAGTAAAAGCACCCTTCCGGTGTCCGAACAGTTCGCTTTCGAAGAGCGATTCACTTAATGCCCCCATATCCACTCCCACAAATACTTCGGCGGAGCGTCCGGATTGCGCATGAATCTCTCTGGCTATAACTTCCTTTCCGGTACCGTTTTCCCCCAGGATCAGAACATTTGCCTCTGTGGAGGCCACCTTCGACAGAGTGGTATATACCTCCCTCATGGCTGGAGATTCACCCATGTAATGCTGGTACTCCGCATTGAGTTTCTGATTCAGGTGCTGCTGCTTGTTTTTAAGCTGGTCTATTTCTAGTTTTGATCTTCGGAGCTTATATCCGGTCAGAATAGTGGATAGCAGCTTTTCGTCTTCCCAGGGCTTTTGAATAAAATCGGTGGCACCCTCTTTAAGTGCATTTACTGCCAGTTCAATGTTTCCGTAAGCTGTAATAAGGATCACCACCGCCAGTGGATCTTGTTTCAGTATCTCTTTCATCCAGAAGATCCCTTCGTTCCCCGAATTGATTCCCACTGAAAAATTCATGTCGAGAATATGCACATCGTAACGCTTCTTCCTGATCATTTCGGGGATCAGGTTCGGATTCCTTGCCACATCTACCTGCCTGAAATGGGAGGAAAGAAAAAGGCGGATGGCCACCAGTATTTCTTCGTTATCATCCACCACCAGGATATCACCATCATAGACCATAGTGCTCGCATTTTGGGTAAATATAAGCATATACGAGTAAAAATTACCCATCAAATTGGGTAAAAATTACACAAATACCTATGTATGTAAATGGTAATGCGCAGAAATACAGGACTATAGAATTATGGCACCAGTATTGAATAAATAGGATGGCAAGATTCGTTTTGCTGCCCTTAACGCTTAATTTTACAGCACATATGTTCAGAAGCTATTTTAGACTCGTAATCAGGAATCTTTTCAGGCAGAAGGTCTATACCCTTATAAATCTTACCGGACTTTCCATAGGACTTTCCGGTGCCTTCATCCTTATTTTGTATGTGGTCACAGAACTCAGTTATGACCGTTTCCACGAAGGACTCCAACATATTTACAGGATAAACACTGAAAGTCTGCAGCACGAATTCACCTATGGTAAATCATCTTACGTGCTGGGGACCACCCTGTCGGAGGACCTCCCGGAAGAGATTCTTGTGGCCAGGACCTTTAACCTCTATCAGTCGCACATACGCATCGAGGATGATCTTAGGGAAGAGGCTGGCATTTTCAGTGCCGATCCTGAGCTCTTCAGCATTCTTACTTTTGACCTGAGCGGTGGCAATATCGACGCCTTTGACGGGGCTCCCGGTTCTGCGGTGATTTCAGAAAGCATGGCCTTACGCTACTTCGGGGAGGATTACCCTGTGGGGAAAACGCTGACGCTGGATAACAATGGAGATGAATATGAACTGGAGATAGTGGCCATGTTTAAGGATGTTCCAACAAGTTCCAGCTTTCGTCCCGACATGATTATCAGCAATGAAATAGCGCTGCAACAGATGGACAAACTGATTACCACCTCCAGTGCCACTCCCTTTGGGGCCGATTTTTTTGCCAGCTCGTGGAGCATGTACCTTTTCTTCAATACATATATTCTTATACCGGAAGGACATACCCCGGAATCTGTAAAGGCTATAATGGATTCGTACGAGGGCAGCCATTTCGATAAGGAACTGGCCATAGAGTTTCATTTGCAGGAGTATGGAGACATCTATTTCGGTTCAGGGCATATTCTGGCAAACCGGGGGGGAGGAAGCAAGAAGATGATATATATCTATTCGGTGGTTGCCCTCTTGCTTTTACTGACTGCTACGCTGAACTATATTCTTTTATCCATCTCGGTGCTGGGAAAAAGGAAAAGGGAGATGGGCCTGAAAATGATCCATGGAGCTGGTAAGGGCCTTGTAGTGCGGCAGATTCTCGTGGAGACTACCCTGTTTACTTTGCTGGGAATGATCCTGGCGCTTACCATCGCTGAACTGATCCTGCCTGCCATCAGTCATGTACTATTCGGCAAGCTCCTGACCATCGATTATATGCAGAACTGGCCTTTTACCATCTTCGTTCTTGTCCTTTCTGTTGTTATTGGGGTAGTGTCGGGCACTTTTCTGGCATCTAAAGTACTTTCAGGCAGACCTGCCGAACTGATGAGTTCCCTTGACAGACAGGGGAAGGGGAGGGTCAGATTCACGAAAATTGTGAGTACGGTTCAACTGGCCATATCGATGACCCTTATTATCTGTACCGGCACCATCTTCCTGCAACTAAAATATTTCACCTCGGCCGATATTGGCTTTGACCTGGAGGAGGTGGTAAGTATTGATATAAGCGATGAACAAATAAACCGTCACTACGAAACCCTGAAAGAAAGAATTGCCACCATTCCCGGGGTAGAAAGCGTCTCGGGTTCCATGTGGGCGCCTCCCACTTTGAGCAACATGAGGATGAAGATCAAGCTATCAGATAATCCGGAAAATGAGATCAATGTGGAGGGACTCATGGTGGATTATCGAATTGCTGGCACTCTCGGACTAAGGATGGTGGAAGGCAGGGATTTTGACCCGGAAATGGGGAGTGAATCGGGGTCTTTGATCATCAATGAGGAGGCTGTCAGGGCCCTGGGGATTGAAGGTCCTGTTACAGGAACACAAACCAACTTTGGAACCATTGTGGGAGTGGTGGAAAACTTTCACATCCACTCTTTTCATTCTGAGGTTCCACCCATGGTGATACAGTTTATGCCAGGTGGGGTGAAAGCTCTGCTGGTAAGGATCCAACCCGCTTACATGGAGACTGTTCTGACCAATATCGAGGCCCTATGGGAGGAAATCCTTCCGGAAAAAGCCTTCCACCAGACTTACCTGGTCGATGCCCTGGCAGAACTGTACACGCAGGAGAGCCGATTTGTCACCATCCTGACCATTTTTTCAGGCCTGAATCTGTTCATCTCCCTTCTGGGAATCTTTGGAATGTCCAGGTTGAATACTGAACGAAGAACCCGCGAGGTCGGGATCCGCAAGGTGATGGGGGCGGAGTCGACGAATGTGCTGAACCGCTTTGTTTTTGAGTATATCCTGCTTACCCTGCTGGCTGCCCTGTTTGCCTTCCCGGGGGGCTACCTCTTAATGACAAAGTGGTTGTCGAATTTTGAGTATCATGGAAAGATCAGTATCGCCGTGTTTGCTATTTCGGGCGCACTCTCCCTTATGGTGGTAGTTGCCACCGTTGCCTGGCACGTGTGGAAAGCAGCCAACTCGAATCCCATCGATGCCATAAGGTATGAGTAAATAGCAGTTCGAATACTAGTTTGAGATTCCTGAGAATAAAGGACTTTTTTTACCTTCGTACATGCATGCGAAGGGGACCAGTAAATTAGGGATCGTTCCGCTCAGGGAAGAATACCGCCTGCCTGTATTTTACTTTGTCCTGAACGGAGCCTTCGCCAGCTGGCAGTCTTTCTTGAACCTGCACCTGGACCGGATCGGTTTCAGCAGCATGCAGATTGGGATCCTGGGTGCACTGTTTATCTCCACCGCCGCCCTGGTAATTCCTTTCTGGGGGATGTTTGCCGATAAGTACGGGAACAACCGGGTGATGTTGCTGTTAACTTCCGCCTGCGCCCTCTTGGTCTTCCTTATTGGCCGGACCTTAAGCTTTCATTGGATGTTTGTGTTCGTATTGCTGGTTTCGGTGTTTCACCAGCCTTCAGGGGCTGTGGTGGACGGGATGGCTGCTGGCTTTGTGCGTGAGAACCGGCGATTCTCTTTCGGACAATTCCGCCTGTGGAGCTCGGTGGGTTATGCTTCTCTGTCGCTCCTGGTAGGCTACCTGATCAGGCAGGGGACAGAAGTGATTTTCAAGGTTTCGGCCGGACTGTTCCTATTGCTTTCTCTATTTAACCTCTTCACCATGCCCCGGAAACCTGTGACAGGCAGGATCCTGGTGAATTTTCGAAGTTTCGGTCTCTTTTTCCGCAATGCCCCCCTGCTGGTCTTTCTTCTTCTCATCCTTTTCTTTGGGATGGCCATTGCTCCATTGCAGCAATTCATCAACCTGTACTACCTGGATATTGGTGCCAGTGATTCCTTCATCGGATGGGTCTTCTTTGTCCAGGCAATTCCGGAGATTCCGGCCTACTTCATTGTCTCAAAAATCGTGAAGCGAAGCGGTCCTGAAAAGGTCATTCTCTTTGCCATGGCCATATCCATGTTGCGAATGCTTTGCTACGGTTTGATCTCCAATCCGGCCATTGCCATCTTTTTCAGCATCTTTCATTGTGTCACCATTGCCTTTTTCCTGGTCGGAGTGGTGGAATATGTTCAGGACCGTACCCCGGCCCACCTGCGCACCACGGGCCAGGCTCTGATCTGGGCCTTTCATTTCGGGGCGGGACTTACTCTGGGGAATATTTCACTGGGATTCCTGCGCGACTTGGTCGGTATGAATGGTGCAATGCTGGTCCATGCCGGCCTGGCTTTCTTGATTCTTCTTATCGCCCTTTTGCTTTTTGTCCGGCAGGGTTTGGGAGCTTCACCACTGAATTCACTCTCAGACTGATTTTACCTGCCAAAGATTCTGTTTGCATTGCAGCAGACGGAATATCTGAATTAGTGGCGCGGCGTGGAAAAATGATTTAATTTCTTAAGTGAAATTGTGCCCTGGATTGTCTTGTTTACAGATAAAACATACAATCATGAAAACTTATTCCATTATCGTCAAGTGTTTAATTATCTGCCTCATATGTAGTGGAGTTGCCTATGGTATGAACAGTGACCCATTGCCAGGTGAAGCAGGTCTTGAGTCAAAATATCTTGTATCCCCCGATTCTGTAAAATTTCATTATTACAGCCATGGGGAAAAGGCAGGATATTCCAGTTATATATTCTCTGAGAGAGGAAAATTGGTAAATTCTTTTGCGCTGTTCATGGAAAATATGGGATTTCAGGGAAAAACAGAGGTTGAATTTGATGAAAACGGGCTATGGCAAAATGTGCTTTATGAAAACAATGGGAATGCCGTTATATTCAGCAAAAAGAATGGCCAGATCTTGATCTCCACTCCTTCAGGTGAAAAGTCGGTTCCGGATCAGAGCGATGGAAATGTTTTGGAGGATATGACCCCTGCACTGATCCAAAGCCTGCTTTTGAAATACGCTAATGGGGGGAGCGGGAATCAAGGTTTCAGAGCATTTTTTGTGCCCGGATTGCAGATAAATGGTGAACTGGAGTATAAGGGCTCTGTTGATTTGATGCTGCATGGAAAAGAACTTAGCTGCTATCACTATCGAATTGACCTTTCACCAGTCTACCAGGTAGATGTACTTTGCCTGGCCTCAAAACAAATTCTCATGTTGTACTACGAGGCGCAGAACGGGGCTTTTATTAGAGTGGGATACGAAGAACTGCTGTTTTTTGATTTTAAGGATTCTTTTTCCCACAAGATATATTAAGGCAAATTATCCTTTTTGTAGGTTCTGTACCATACGCATGCGTACATCCTTGTTCAATATTTAAACACCTCCAGAGCCATTAGCCAGACAAATGTCTTTCTAAACAGCTATTAGACAGATACATGAATCCGTTTGCATGCATATTGCAATATGTTTAGAAAACAAGTAAATGATGGAAAAGGCGAATGACTTTTTTGAATTTGCAGCCCAGGTTGGGCTTACCAAACACATTGGTGGACTGGAGGCTTCGGAAGAACTCTTTGAACTGTGTCACATAGGGAAAGGAAATTACGTTTTGGATGTAGGTTGCGGAGCCGGGGTAACTCCTGTCCTTCTGGTCAAAGGGAGGAACTGCAGGGTGATGGGTGTGGATATCTCGAAGGGCATGGTCCAAAGATCCAGGGAGAGGGCAGACAGAGAAGGTCTTGGAGACAGGATCGAAGTCCGGGTGGCAGATGCTCAGGAGCTGCCTTTTGAGGACGATACTTTCGATGCAGTCATCACCGAATCTGTTACCGCCTTCCCGGCAGATAAGCAAAAGGCGGTTCAGGAATATGTGCGAGTTACAAAGCCGGGTGGTTATGTTGGACTTAATGAGTCAACCTGGTTACAGCTTCCACCTCCGCCAGAACTTATTGCCTGGGCATCCAACGATCTGGGTGCAAATGCTACACCACTTTCATCCGGCGAATGGAAGGGCCTATTGGAAAACGCCGGGTTAAAGGATATAAGCACCAGAATCTCGGAGATCGACCTGAAAAGAGAAGCGAGAGGAGTTATGAGGCGATATGGTTTTGGAGGGATGATTAGGGTGATGTACAGAATGCTTTCCCTATATAGAAAAAGTGCCAAGTACAGGGATTTTCTTAGAAAAGTAAAAAAAGAGGGCCTGGCACCTCATAATCTGAACGAGTACTTTGGATATGGAATGTATGTGGGGCGAAAGTAACATTTACACCTATAGTTAGCCGGGAATAGTGATTTTTATCGGAACCTTCATGTTCTTCATGAGGCAGGCAGCATAGGCTCATGTGTTGCTCATTCAAACATAGTTGTTGTATTATCCAACAATGAATCCCAAGGCATGAATTTTCTAAATTAGTGATATTGTGACGCTTATGTCTTTGGCACCAGGATTGTCCTCCAGAGCTGACAAAGAGCAGAATCTTATGCTTATTCACATAATACGCAGTCAAATGAAAATCACAGTACTTATTTCCCTTATGATACAATGTCTGTCATGTAGCATTGGTCAGACACCTGAAGAAGGATTTGTGGCCAAATCCCTGCCTGAAGAAGTAGGAGTTTTGCCTGAGCTCATTGAAAAGCTGGTCTCCGATATTGAATCTGATAAATTTCAAAATATTCATGGCTTGCTGCTGATTAAAGACGACAAGCTTATCCTTGAAAAGTACTTTGGGGAGTTTGACCGGAATGATCTTCATTATTCAGCGTCCGTGTCAAAAAGTTTTGCTTCAGTATTGCTTGGAATTGCCATTGACAATGGGTTCTTTCAAGGAGATATCTACTCGGTGCTTAACAGAAAAGTATCTGTTTTATTTCCGGAATATGAGGGAATCATCGCCAAAGATAGTTTGAAAAAGGAACTTAAACTCAAACATATTCTATCCATGACGGCGGGTTTTGACTGGGACGAACATTCACATCCCTATACAGATGGGAGGAATGATTGTAACAGGATCAATCACAGCTCCGATCCTATGAAGTTCTTGTTTGAAAGAAAGCTGATAAGTGAACCGGGGACTGAATTCTATTACAATGGGGGTCTTTCATTATCCATATCCTGGTTGATTGAAAAGTATACCGGAATGAGTGTGGACAAGTTTGCCGAAAAGTACTTATTCAGCCCCCTGGATATTACCGAATATAGCTGGGAGAAGGTGAGTGGCGGATTGATCGACACCGATGGAGGCTTGCATGTCAGGCCCATTGACCAGGCGAAACTCGGGTATCTGTTTCTGAACGGCGGAGTCTGGAACAACAGGCAGATAGTGTCGAAGGAATGGGTTCATGTGTCAACGCAAATTCAATTCCATAACATGGATATGCCCGATTACGGATACCAGTGGTGGGGAGGTGATTTTCATGTGGATAATGATTCTTACGAGACCTTCCTGGCATCAGGGCATGGAGGGCAAAAAATCCTGGTCCTGCCCGACTACGACCTGGTGCTGGTCCTGACTCAACAGGTTTTTTCTAATCCCTATGGGGATTTGAATTTCCTGGCCATTGTAAGCGATTACCTGATCCCGGCTCTTACAGGCAATTTAGCTGAGAGAGAGATTATTGAATTATCGGCAGAAGAACTCGCCATATTTGAAGGTCATTATGAAAGCGAAAGCAGCGATGAATTTATTAATGTTCAGGCAGAAGGAGGGAAACTTGTACTTAGAAGCAGCGGGGGACAGAATGATGATTTTTACCCGCTAACTGAAGCCACCTTTGTGGCCCGTATACTGGACATTTTTAATGTGCATATTGCATTTGAAACTAATACATATACCGGACAGGCAGCTCTGGTTTCAAACTTCGGATATAGCAGTAAGCGATTTACCC
>Ga0316190_10003705_pt1 | contig 11071 bp, 10 predicted proteins | sample Eddworburrow2_MG_FD_204929 | JGI IMG/M metagenome (GOLD analysis project Ga0316190, IMG submission 204929) | Coastal sediment microbial communities from Maine, United States - Eddy worm burrow 2 | ecosystem: Environmental > Aquatic > Marine > Coastal > Sediment | place: USA: Maine | collected... | reverse complement strand
TAACCAGTGGGCATGGTTACAGAATGTAGCGATCGCCAGTGGCACGGATCGTGAGATCACCGATCGACACGCCCCGAGGCTGGTCCAGGGCGTAGATCACGGCGTCGGCGACGTGTTCGGGCCCCAGCTTGGCGTAGTGCGGGTCGTCTTCGTCGAGGGTTGCCGGATCGGCGGTGCCGTCGCGCTGCGCCTGGATGGTGGCCAAGTACTCCGCCGCGTTCTGGCCGAGGATGCCAACGATGGCTTCGGGGTTGACGATCCCGGCCCCCAGTCCGGTTCCGGGAACACCGGTTGGTCGCACGATGGTGACCTTGATCTTTCCCTGGGTCTCGACCCGAAACGATTCCGACATGGCGGTCACTGCCGCCTTGGTTGCTCCGTAGACGGCGGCCCCGGCGACGGGGTAGTTGCCGTAGATCGATGAGATGTTGACGACGTGCCCAAACCCCTGGGCGATCATCGGATCGTGCACCGCGATCATGCCGTTGAGCACCCCCTTGATATTCACGTCGATGCAGCGATGCCAGGCCTCGGCCGCTTCCTGGTGGTCGCGGAAAAAGGCCAGTGGCATGATGCCCGCGTTGTTGACAATGGCATCGACACGCCCAAACCGGTCGACGGTTTGGGCAATCACATCGTGCATGTCGTCGAGGTTGGTGACGTCGGCCTCGATCCCGAGCGCCTCCACCCCGTCGGTGGTCAGCTCGTCAACCAGGGCCCGGAGTGGGTCGGGCGTGATGTCGGTGCCAACCACCCGGGCGCCGACGGCACCGGCCCGGGCGGCGATGAGTTGGCCGAATCCACCGGCGGCCCCGGTGATGACAACGGTCCGCCCGGCCAGGTTCGAAGTTGGGTTTGTGTCCACCCGGCGACCGTACAACGCCCGGCGAACGACCGCCCGGACAGCAGCGTCTCGCAACGAGGAACTCCCTCGAATGCTGGGTCCCCGCCTGTCCGATCAGGCAATGGCTCCGACCAGGCGCCCGCAGTAGGTTTGGGCCCATGAGTGAACAGCGTCTGGCCATTGTCACCGGGGGAGTGCGGGGCCTCGGCCTCGCTATGGTTCGAGCCCTGCTCGACCAGGACATCGTCGACCGAGTCGCCGTGTTCGACATCATCGACGGCACGGTCGACGATGATCGGGTCAGCGTGCACCACTGCGACGTCACCGATGCCGCCGCTGTTCGAGCGGCCTATGCCGAGGTGGGCGCCGTGCCCCAGGTCCTGGTGAACAATGCCGGTGGCGACCCGGGCTCGGGCATCACCGCCGCCCAGCACGGTCCGTTCGAGGACCCCGAACAGTTCCGCCGCATGGTCGATCTCAACTTCACCACCGCCCACGTGGTCACCTCGGTGATCGGCCCCGACCTGACCGAAGGGGCCGTCATCTGCAACACCGCATCGATCGCGGGGCAGATGGCGTCGCCGCTGTACGCCTACGGCGCAGCCAAGTCGGCCGTGATCCACTGGACCAGATCGATGGCCCGGGTGCTCGGGCCACGCGGCATCCGTATCAACGCCGTGGCTCCCGGCATCATCCGCACCGTGCTGTGGGAACAGTTGGAGCCCGACGTCGATCGCTACAAGGACATGGCTGCCGCCCGAATCCCACTCCGCACCGACCAGACTGCGGAGGACATCGCCGACGCCGTGGCCTTTCTTTGCTCGAAACGGGCCCGCAGCATCACCGGCCAGACCTTGGCCGTCGACGGAGGCATGACGGCGGGAGACCCGATATTCGACAGTTGATAACGCGCTACGGGCCGAAGCGAGCACCCTGCCCAGTCTGCCGATCCGAAACTTGGGCACCCAGGGCACAAGAATTCACCCCTTAGTGCCCGAGTTTCGACAGGGGCCGGGAGTCGGACCGCTGGCTTGCTCGGACGGAATGGGCAACTTCAGACTTCTGTAGGCCCAGTCTGAGCTCGCTACGGCGTGCGTTGTGCCGACCTCGACCTGGTGCTCGATCGCATGGACCACGAGCATGGCCCTGAACTCGGGCCCCGGACCATGCGTTGTTCGGGCGTGCTAAGTCACGCCCTGCGGGGCGCCTGCTCCGGTGGGGCGCCCAGCGAACTGATCCTGGTCGATTACATGGAGACACTCGACACCCTGGCCGCCGCCTCGAATTGGGGTGAGGTGCGCGGGGTCATGCACCGGGCGCTCGACGGTCTGCTCGGTCAGGTGCGAACCAACTACGGGAGTGATGTTGCAGAGCTGGTGGGGGTCATCCGGGTGACAATGCGACAAGACCCGGGCGCCGTACGGTGTCGCTGGCCGATTATGCCGACCAGCGGCGGAGGCGGCGAGGTTCTGGCTAGGGTCAGCGGGAACACCCTGACTATTATCGGCCGTTCCGAGGGGGACGTAGAGGTCACCGTTCCGGCCTCGAGCGAGTCGGAAACAGCTGACGTGACGGTGCAGGTCACGGTCACCGATCCGGTGCTGCTGCCGCCGGGTGATCGCACGCTCCTGCTCGCGGCATCGGCCGACGAGGCCTCGATCAACCTGCTCGATGGCACCAGTGGGGTTAGGGCAGAGCAAGGTAGCGGCGGATACCACGAAAGTGTGCACCTGATAGCATGATCGTGTGGCATCACGCGAGCGGCTCTCAGCTACTGTCGAGGCAGAGGTATTGGCTGCTGGTCGCGTTGAGGTGGCCGAAGGCCGAGCGACCAGCCTGAGCGCTTGGGTCAACGAAGCGCTGCGTCGCCAAGCCGCTCATGATCGGCGATTGGCGGCTCTTGACGACTTCCTCACTGCCTATGAAGCGGAGCACGGGGAGATCACCGACGACGAGATTGTGGCTGCGAGCCGAGCGGCAAGGGCTCGGGCCGTGGTGGTACGCCCCGCTGATGGCCGCTCATCCAGTGCAGACGAAACTGACGTGGCATGACGATGGTGTTGGATGCCGGCGCGCTGCTGGCGGTGGAGCGTGGTGACCGGGAACTTCTGGCGCTGGTCAAGCGCGAGCACCTTGCCGGAGAGGTTCCGGTCACCCATGGGGGTGTGGTGGGCCAGGTCTGGCGCGGGGGGAGTGGTCGACAGGCGAATCTGGCTCGTCTCCTCGCCAGCGTCGAGATTCAACCGATCGATGATGATCTCGGGCGAAGGGCGGGCGTGCTGTTGGGAGCGAACGGAACTGGTGACGTGATCGATGCGGCCGTGGTTCTTGTCGCCCGTGACGGCGACGAGATCTACACCTCCGATCCTGGTGATCTGCGAGGCTTGGCTGAGACCGCTGGACTACACGTCGATCTCATCCGGACCTGAACCTCCGGCCGTGGGCATCGTTTGATGCAGGCATCGGGGGTTTGACCGTAGGTGGGGCTCCCGGAGCTGAGCCCCCGCAATCACCCCAGGGTGGCCTCGATGCGGGCGATGACGGTGGCGGGGTCGCTCCACCATTCTGAGACGAGCACCCGGGCAATTGGCCAGTTGAAGGCGGCGAGAACCCCGGCTTCGGCCACGTAGCGGACCGTTGCCGGTGAGTTAGTCTCGGGGTCGATGAGGATCCCGAGCCGGTAGCCGTCGTCGCCCCGTACGGCGAGGTCGAGTTGGAAGTCGGAGCGGCCGACGGCGAGGTCGACCTTGTGACCCCTTTGGCTCAGTTCCTGGGCCAGTTCACGGGCCGTGGTATCGGCGCCGACCGAGGGGGGCGATACCGTCGAGCCTCGCTGCTCGTTGAGTATCGAGATCGAGGCCGCCGTGTCGGCTCGGCTCTCGGCGGCGGCGTAGTCGAGGAAGCGGGCCAGATGGGCCGCACCCTCGTTGTGGGTGTTGGTGATATCGGCGCCGGTGATGCTGGAGACGATGGCCATGTGCCGCTTGGCCCGACTGAAGATGACGTTGAGCCGCCGTTCGCCGCCACTCTGGTTGATCGGTCCGAAGTTCATGCGCATCCGGCCGTCCTCACCTGGTCCGTAACAGACGCTCATAATGATGATGTCGCGTTCGTCGCCTTGCACGTTCTCCAGGTTCTTGACGAACAGTCCCACCAGTTCATCTTCGTCGGTGCGGTCCTCCTCGGCGTCGAGGGCGGTGGCGAAGTCCCGATCGATGGCGGCCAGCTCGGCCAGGGAGTCCTCAATGGCGCCCTGCTGGGCTTCGGAGAAGGCGACGATACCGATCGTGAGCCCCGAGTCGCCGGCCAGGATGGCCCGAACGAGTTCAGCGATGTAGTCGGCCTCGGGCTGGTTGCGGCGGTCCCGGTACAGGCCGTCGCCAATGCTGTGGAACGAGATGGGACGGTCCAGGGTGGCGGCGGCGTTGGTGGCTCCGGCCTCGGGCCCATCGGCCTCCAACTCGGATCGGGCCGGGGGGTCGAACCGCTGATCGGGGACGGTGGCTAGATCGCCGCCATAAAAGGCGTTGTTGCTGTAGGCGATGAGTGACTCCGAACGCGATCGGTAGTGCCACGACAACATGGCTGACGGCAGCCCCTGATCGGCCTGGGTGAGGAAGCTGTCGGCGTCGAGGGCGATCGACAATCGGAAGCCGTCTTCGTCGACCAGTACCTCCGAGGCTTCGTCGTCATCCCCCGCGGAGGAGAAGAAACGGGTCGGCGGGAGCTGCATCCGGTCGCCGACAACGATCACCTGGGGGGCTCGAAAGATCGAGGGGATGGCATCCTCGACCGGGATCTGGCTGGCCTCATCAAAGATGACGACATCAAAGAGCCCGGTGTCGAGGGGGAGGGTGTCCGAAACCGAGAGCGGGCTCATCAGCCAGATTGGGCGCAGGTCGCGCACCACGGCGCCACTCTCGCCCGTTGCCAGTTCCCGAATGGAGCGGAAGCGCATCTTCTTCGACGCCTCCCTTTCCACGATGCGACGACCGGCGTTGTAGACCCGCTTTTGTTGCTTGTCGTCGTTGCTGCGCCCGGCCATGGAGGCCTCGGAGTGGGCCACATTGTCGAGGAATCGTTGACGGGTGGTCTCGACGATGGTGGCGGCGTTGGCCCCCAACAGCTCGCCGTGGGCAGCGAGTGTCCGGGTCACGTGGTCATCGAGTTCGGCTCCGGTTTGAACCGGCAGACCATCCACCGCCCGCTCACTGAGGGCACGATCGATGAGCGCCGCTTCGGTGTCGTCGAGTGATGGGCTCCCGGCCGCGGCCGTCAGGACTGCCTCGTCGGTCTCGGCCATTCGCATCCAGGCCAGGGCGGCCCGCTCATGGGCGATAGGGCAGCGGGCCAACTCACGGCCCACCGCGGCCAGATCATCCAGCGTCAGGGTGGGCGCCACCAGAAGCACCGCGGCGGTAGCAGCCAGGTTTCGCAGGGCCTCGGCGATCTGCGTGGTGGCCTCGACGTCAGTTTGATCGGCCATGACGTTGAACACCGGGTTGGCGTGGTGGGTGTCGACCACCGCCCGTAGCTCGGTCGGGTCGTCGACCCCGTAGGTGGTCCCGCTGGCGGTTCGGGCCGCGTCGACGGCGTCGCGGGCGTCGTAGTGATCGACGAGTTTGGCCAGGACCTCGCTGACCGACGGCCGGACCTGGTGCTGGTCGAATCGGTAACCGGCCTCCACCAGTGCCTTCAGTTTGCGCCACCGTCGGTTGAGGAACCTGAACACCGAGCTCTCGGAGCGACGGGCGATGTCGAGCCCGGTCCTGGCATCGGACGCCGCCAGCAGCTCAACCCAACCTTCGGCCCCGGGAGCGGTACGGTCCGCCTCGGTCTGCAGCTGTTCGAAGGCCTGGGCCTGTTGGCGCAGATCGAGGTGGCGGGGTTGCGACGAGGCCAGGGCCCCTGCCGCCCCGGCCCGTACCACCGCCAGCACCACCGGGGCGACGTTGGCGGCTGAGGTCATCTGGTCGAGGGTGAAGCCGGTGGGTGGAGAGTCGGCGCCGACGGCGTTGGTCAAGGCTTCGGCCGAGGCGCTCAGGGCTCGCCCCACCTCCCGGGCCCGGTTGATGGCGTCGCCCGGGCCGAGGGCTGAGGGCCGAAGAGTGAACAGCGCATGACTCCGCAGATCGGGGTCGAGGTCGGCGTCGGCCAAAGCGGCAACCACGGCGTCGACGCCCGGTCGAGCCGAGAGCCAGGCCGAGACCCCAACCTCGGGCGCCGTCGAGGTTGAGGGATCGGCTCCCTTGGTCCGCAGCCCGACGGCCCGGTTGAGTAGGACCCGGGTCGACGGCTCACCCTCGGGACCCCGTTCCAGTTCCGACGACAACAGCTCAAGCGGGCGCACGGCGCGCCGGGCCGTGTCCAGAGCCTCGGCCTGTGCCGCCTCGGCCTCGCCGATCGAAGACTGATCAAGCCAGGAGGAATAGGTGGCGCCCAGATCGAGGGCGAAGGACCGACGATCGAGCTGGGAATCGTGGATCGTGGCCACCAGATCACCCAACCCGACCTGGTTCAGTCGTTTGTGGACCACATCAAGGGCGGCCCGCTTCTCACAGACAAACAACACCCTTTTGCCTTCGGCCGTCATGGCGGCGATCACGTTGGCGATCGTCTGACTCTTACCCGTTCCCGGCGGACCCTGGATGATGAACGACTGGCCGAGCCGGGCCCGGCGCACCGCCTGGGCCTGGGCGTTGTCAGCGGGCAGAACCAGCCGCTGGTCGAGCGAGATCGGTTCGTCGTCGAGGCTCGCCGGTTGCCTGGCCTCGGGGGTGAACAATGACTCGAACGGTTTGTGGTCACCGGCTTGGCCCAACGATTGCCGGTCATCGAGTCGGGTGAGGAGATCGTCGTAGTCGCGGGCCAGACTGCTCCGCCGGGAGCCGAGCATGGCGAGGGTCACCGCGCACAGGTCGACCTCCCAACGCTGGCGATTGGTGTCGCTCCCGGCCATATGGAAGCCCTCATTCGAGCGCTCCGACGAGGCCGCCGAGATCGGGGCCGCCAGGTTCGGGGGCCCCGTTGGCTGCCGACCGCCCGACCGTCGGTCGGCACCGGCGATATGGCGTAACTGGAGTTCGGCCGGTCGGACGAACTGGTCGAACAGGGCCAGGCCCAACGGTCGCCAGTCGTTGGGGTCGTAGCTGTGGGATTGTCGTCGCCACCGGCCCGAGACGGCCTGGGCCCTGGCCCGCCGACGACGGTAGGTGTCGAGCCGGAGCTGGGCCCGTTGTCGGATCAGGTTGACCCGTGGTTTGTCGATCAGTTCGATGCTCACCGACGGGTCGGTGGTCTGTACGTCGTGTCCGAGGGTGGCGACCAGCGAGGCGATGGAGGCGACATCGTCATCGACGGTTTCAGGCAGGGTGATCCCGAATCGTTGGCGAAACACGTAGCGGAGCACGGGATTTACTTCGGGTTCGGAACTGGTGGTGATCGTGTACCGGGTCTTCACGCCCTTGCGGCGTTTGAGGTCGACCGACATCGTCAACAAGGGGGTGGAGACGGTGTCGTTGGTTTCAGGGTCGGTCCAGTGGAGGAAGGCAATCACCAGCCGCAGCCGACCGGCACCGTTCTCGGCCCGAAACTTGCGTTCGGCGCTGATGAGCTTGTCGAGGGCGGCGACCACGTGGGGTGCTTCCTCGAACCGGGTCCACTTCTCGAGGTCGACGGTCTTGCCTGATCCGATCAGCTCGGCCGTCCTGCCCGTCCAGGTCAACAGGTCCTTGGCCCGGATGCGGTCCACGTTCAGCAGCAGTGGAACCGACGCCTCGGTCAGCGACACCGTCGACGCCGACGGTCGGAAGTACAGGGCGCGATTGCGGCGACTGGTGTCGAACACCCGGTCCCGAAGAGCGGACAGCACACTCTGGCGCCAATCGCTTCCGGGACGGTAGGCCTCGCTCAGGTCGAGATCGGTTGGCAGGTCCCGGTGGTGTTCCAGCCTGGTGATCACCGACCACAAACCGGTGGGGCGTCGGTGACGATCGGGGCGGATCATCTCGCTCAGCACACCGGCCACGACCGGGTGCAGTAGCGGGTTCAGCGCCAGGAGGTGACGGTGGGTGGTGGCCAGTTCGTCCAGCGACTCGGCGTCGCTCAGATCGAGACCGGCGGCGTAGCTCACCAGAATCAGCCCGGCAACGTGGATATCGCTCAACGGATCGTGGTGTTGGTGGAGCTGCTCCCAGGCCTGGTAGCCGGGAACAAAAATCGGCCGGTCGGGTGGGGTGTTGGGATCGGTGGCGACATCAAGGCTGGTGTGGACCGTTGCTGTCCGGCCGTCGTTGTAGTCGATGTTGGTGTAGGCGCTGACCATGACTCCAGAGGCCCTGGTTTGCGGGTTGACCCGATCAATGGCCCGCTGTTGGAAAGTGGGAGCTCGCCCGACGGGGTCGGTCAGGCTGATCGTGGTGCCGTCGTAGCTGATCGACTGCCCACCCCGAAGTCGGGCCACCAGGCCCTCGGTATGCAGGGCATTGAGCTGGCGGAGCAAGGGGAGCCCCACGGCCAGGACGTCACCGGTGGCGGGAAGCGACTCGGCGGCCCGGGCCTCGCTCAGGAGTCGGGCCAGGGTCACGATGCGTCCTGTCGAAGCCGTCGGGTCTCGGCCGGGGTGCGCTCGGTGGCCCGGGAAAGGATCCGGTCGAACTCCTCGCCAACACCAACCCGTTCCGCCTCCCGGGACAACGCCCGCAGCTCGTCGAGACCATCGAGTTCGTCGTCGACGAGGGCCAGGTCAACCAGCACGGCGGCGCCGAGGTAACGAACCGATGGCTGACTGGCGCTCAGTTGCCGGTCGCCCGGCGGCTTGGCCGGGGTTGCGGTGGACATTGGATACCTCTTCACGTAGCCCGCCGCCCCGGCGGACAAACCGAGTGACGGCGACGACCTGATACCGCCGGCCATCACCGCCGCCACCATGTCGTGCATCCGGAGTTGTCCCAGCACGTCGAGCCGGTCCAGATCATCAGGGCCGCCGATGAGGGTCTCGATCAGCTTGTCGCGGCCGGGCCGGGTGCGGGCCGCGATGCACGAGACGCGAATGTGCATCTCCGGATGGCTCAAACTCCGACTGGAGCCCGGGTCGGATTCGATGATCTGACGGGCCTGGCTCAGGTAGGCCTCAGGGTCGACATTGCGCAGTCCCGTGTTCAGCTTGACCACGGTGGAGACCATGGCCCCATCGTCGTCGACCACGGCCGCCGCCACCGTGTCGGCCCACACCTCGGTGTGGAGGCGTAGCCGCCGGGCCGTCTCGTTGAGAGCGTCGCTCTCACCGGACTCCTCGACCATGCGGTGGACCAGATGGTCGAGGACCAGAAACTCGCCGTCGTGACGTTCCCACAACGCGACATGGGCCAACTCATGCGCCAGCACCGCCTGCTGTTCGGTTGGGTTCAACAGATCAAGAAGGTCGCCGCCGAACACCACACGGGTTCGCTGGTTGAGGTCGAATACGCGGGCGTTTCTCTCGCCCCCTCCCAACTCCTGGTACAGCTCGACCGGCCTGACCAGTCCCAACCGACCGGCCAGCAGGGCGGCATGGCCGGTGAGCACGTCGTGCACACCGCCGTCGAGACGGTAGGTCGATTTGAGCAGCTCCACTTCGGCGTCGTCATCGTTGCTCTGGTCGCCAGTGGCGGTGGCGCCGGCCTCGGAAAACCAGGACCACAGCTCCGGTTCGGTGGCCCGGAAGTGGGAGCACAGGGCCTGGTGATAGGCGGGCGTGACCGGAAGGGGAGGGGGCAGCGAGCCCTCCGGGGGCGGAGGCTGCGGTGTCCCAGGTCCCGCTACCATCTCCATTGAGGTCACAGTAGCCAACTGGCCGGGGTATCGAGGGCGCTACTCGCTGGTGGTATGGCGGGCGTGGTCATCAACCATGAGCCACTCGGCCGGTGGAGGCTCCAGCCCGAGCTTGGCCAGGAGTTGGTGGCTGTAGGCGATGCGTCCGGTGAGCCCGCTCGAGACCAGGGCCAGAGCGGCTTGGGCCATGAATGACTCCGGATCTGCGTCGCCCGCAAACGCGGCGACATCATCAAGCTGCCTGCAGCCGCCATCCTCACCAACCGCACCCCCCACCAACAAAACTAGCCCCGACCCTTGACAACATGACGGGGACACCCCCAAAACGAATCACACCGATGTGATTCCGATTCCATGTAGTAACGCGGGTTACAGACCGCGTTACTGCATGGAATCGTCGTATGTCGCAAGTGGTTGAACAACTGGCGAGGCGTCAGTTGAGAGTCGGAGGGAAGAGGTTGCACTCATCGGGCCCTCGGCAGCTCGCGTCCACCGCTGCTACCCCCGTGCTCTGGGAACTGCATTCGTCGCCGTCCCGCGACAGCGCAGGCCACGCCAGACGATCCTTGGCGAGATCAGGTTCGTCGAACGGGATATCGACAAGCTCGACACCGTCCGCATCGAGACTGACCTCGGGCCGGGGTGGGCAACCAGCGTTGAGCAGACGGCTCTTGATCTTTGCCGCGATCGTCCAGCATGGAACATCACCGCCGAGACCCGCACTGAGATGATCCGGCGTCTGGCTGACCGGATCGACTGGGACCTCATCGACGAGATCGCCGAGACGACACGCGGCGTCAAGACCCTACGCAGACTCCGCTCCCTGCTCGGTCGCCCACAACCATGATCGATCGATCCGAGATCGAGGCAGCCGCGGGCCAGTTTGGGGTGCAGAATCAACGACGGCATCGACATGGACAAGATGGCGCCCTCCGAGGTGGCAGCGGCCATCGTCGAAGCCCTCGGTTCGGCGACCGAGGACGTCTACCCGGGAGAGATGGCGGCCGGGCCGGCCAAGGGGCTGGCGGCCGACGCCAAGGCTGTTGAAGCCGAACTGGGCCAGATGTTGCCGTAGGGGTAGGTCAAACCAACGGTGCCTATTCGTCGAATGACGTATTGTGCCGTGACCGGGTTCCGTTGATGATGCCCCGATGGCGAGAACCTTGATGTTTGTATGGATGATGGCGGTCGCGTTGATCGTGGCCGCATGTGGCGGCGACGGTGATGCCATCGCCAACGCCGATCTCGACGCGGGCTCCGATGGGGAGCCGGTGGCCGAGACCGGCGGTGATGGCGATGGTTCCGCCGCCGGCTCGGGTGACGACTCGGCGGCGGCCGATGATGGCACGTCGGAATCCGCCGTTGACTTCGGGCCGGTGCTGGAGCCGGTTGTGTCCATCCCATCGCCTGATGCGG
>Ga0316190_10003704_pt1 | contig 11073 bp, 11 predicted proteins | sample Eddworburrow2_MG_FD_204929 | JGI IMG/M metagenome (GOLD analysis project Ga0316190, IMG submission 204929) | Coastal sediment microbial communities from Maine, United States - Eddy worm burrow 2 | ecosystem: Environmental > Aquatic > Marine > Coastal > Sediment | place: USA: Maine | collected... | reverse complement strand
ACTGGGGGAGGTTCACTCCGACCTCATTAGCTTAAAAAAAAGCCGGTCACAACAAGTGACCAACTTTTGTTGGTTCTACCTCTTTTAAAATGCGCCAGACTGGCTGGCATGTTAAGCAAATATTGCCATCCATAACGCAATAGCCGCGATGGATGATATTAATGATAACTTGAGCTCCATAACGATGTTCTCCTATCGTTTGGGTTTGAGTATCTTAACTTTTACTATCTGCTCTAAACCTTCAGTTTGAGGAAATTATTTAAGCACCATTTTTGATCGTATGCCCTTTGATAGGTATTGTCCATCGCAGCAAATTTAGAAAATCCCCCATGAAACTCCGCAGGAAATTTTTGGGAATCGCAGGGGAGCCGTAGGCCGACACATGAGAGCGGTGGCTTTGGGTACTTTGACCCGCAGGGCCTAAACGCCGAGAACAAACGAAAGTCCCTCGCCCGTGGGTGCGAGAACCCACCAACAGGCCTGGTCCATTCTGTTGATTTACCAGCATACCAACCATAACCTGACATACAGACATGAATTCCTGCCTTCGCAAGAATGACAACTATGCATGCATTCCCACGCAGTGCGTGGGAACGAGAAAAAAGATGGGATCCCATAGGCACCCAGTAATGTTTATTCCGAAATGGTTAGATAATCGCGGCAAAGCCGCTCCTACGCTCCATCAGCCCTCAAAAAATGCTAGAATCCAACCCCATGGATGTAAGTGAAATTCTCGACCCCCTGAATGATGCCCAACGTGATGCCGTCGCTGCCCCGGCCGGTCATGCCCTGATCCTGGCTGGTGCCGGCAGTGGCAAGACACGGGTACTGGTACACCGTATCGCCTGGTTGATCCGCGCCGAGGGGGCCTCTCCCTACAATATTCTGTCGGTGACCTTTACCAATAAGGCCGCCGCCGAGATGCGCGGCCGTATTGAAGACCTGTTGGCCATTCCGGCCCGCGGCATGTGGGTGGGCACCTTTCATGGCCTGGCCCACCGGCTATTACGGGCACACTGGAAAGACGCCAAACTGCCACAGAATTTCCAGATCCTCGACAGTGATGACCAGTACCGCGTGGTCCGCCGCGTACTCCGGGCTTTAGATCTCGATGAGGACCAGTGGCCACCCAAGCAGGCCCAGTGGTTCATTAATGGCAAAAAAGATGAAGGCCTGCGGCCTCAGCACATCGAGGCCGGTGATGACCCTCATCAGCGCCAGATGGTGCGCATCTATACCGCTTACGAGGAGGCCTGTGAACGAGCCGGTGTCATTGATTTTGCCGAGCTGCTGTTACGGGCGCTGGATCTGTGGCGCAACTGCCCCGCTATCCTGGCCCATTATCAACAGCGTTTTCGCCACATCCTGGTCGATGAGTTCCAGGATACCAATGCCATCCAGTATGCCTGGCTGCGACTACTGACCGGTAAGGACAGTCACATCTTCATCGTCGGTGATGATGACCAGTCTATCTACGGCTGGCGTGGTGCCAAGATCGAGAACATCCAGCGTTTCAGCAAGGACTTTCCCGGCTCACGCATGCTGCGCCTGGAACAGAATTACCGTTCCACCGCTAATATACTGGCCGCCGCCAACGCCCTGATCGATAATAATTCCGGCCGACTGGGCAAGAAGCTGTGGACCGATGGCGAAGATGGCGAACCCGTCCATATCTATAGCGCCTTCAACGATCTCGACGAGGCCCGCTTCATCGCCGACCGTATCCAGACCTGGGTCAATCTGGGCAGCCCACGTAAAGAGGCCGCAATCTTATATCGCTCCAATGCCCAGTCCCGCGTACTGGAAGAGGCCTTAATTCAGGCCGGCATTCCCTATCGGGTCTATGGCGGCCTGCGTTTCTTCGAACGCGCCGAGATCAAGACGGCACTGGCCTATCTGCGCCTGATGCGCAATCGTCCGGATGATGCCTCCTTCGAACGCATCGTCAACACCCCAACCCGCGGTATCGGCGGCCGCACGCTGGAGATTATCCGCGACCATGCCCGCCAGAACGGCCTACCCCTATGGCAGGCAGCGCGGGATATATTGGCCGCCAAACAACTGACTGCCCGCGCCGGCAACGCCCTGCATGCCTTTGTTGAGCTGATCGAACGTTTTACTAAAGAGACCAACGATCTCGACCTGAATGACCAGGTGGAGCATATCGTCCAGAACAGCGGCCTGATCGAGCACTATAAAAAAGAAAAGGGTGAAAAGGGTCGCGCCCGCATCGAGAATCTGGAAGAACTGGTCACGGCGTCACGACAGTTTCACTATGATGCCGACAGCGATGCCAACGATCTTGATGGCAACGAAGAGACCATGGATCCACTCTCGGCCTTTTTGAGCCATGCCGCACTGGAGGCGGGCGAGGGTCAGGCCGACCCTAACCTCGACTCGGTGCAAATGATGACCTTGCACAGCGCCAAGGGCCTGGAATTTCCATTGGTCTTTCTCTGCGGCCTGGAAGAAGGTCTGTTTCCGCACCGCATGTCGATGGATGAACCGGGCCGACTCGAAGAGGAACGCCGCCTGTGTTATGTCGGCATCACCCGCGCCCGCCAGCACCTATACATCAGTCACGCCGAGAGTCGCCGCCTGTATGGCTCGGATGAATACGCCGCACCCTCACGCTTTATCACCGAGATCCCGGACGAGTTGAAACAGGAGGTACGGCCGAAGATGCGCACCAGCACCCCGGCCCGCCCGGTGTCGGCCAGGGCCTTTCGCAAACCCGTCGATGCACCCCCCAGCGGCCTGTCACTGGGGCAACGGGTCAGTCACAAAAAATTTGGCGAGGGCGTGGTACTGAACTATGAAGGCCAGGGCAGCCAGACCCGGGTGCAAATCAACTTCGCACAGGCCGGTAGTAAATGGCTGGTTGTTGCCTATGCGAATCTGGAACTGGCTTAAAAGCAGGACTGAGTGCTGAGTGCTGAGGACTGAGGACTGAGTAAAAACACAAAATGACATAGGGTGCTGAGATGAAACGTCGTTCATTCCTTAAAAAAATAGGCCTGGGTACAGTGGCCACTGGTACTGCGCTGGGCGGGCTGTCTACGGCCGAGGCCGCTAATCGTCATAACTGGAAACTGGTCACTACCTGGCCACCGAATTTCCCGGTATTTATGGATGGCGTTAAACGCTTTGCCAAGGACGTTAAACGCATGAGTCGCGGCGAGCTGAACATTCAGGTCTTTGCCGGCGGTGAGTTGATCCCTGCCCTGCAGACCTTTGATGCCGTTTCCCAGGGTAGCGTACAGATGGGGCATGGAGCCGCCTATTACTGGGCCGGTAAGATTCCGGCCGCACAATTCTTTACCGCCGTTCCCTTTGGTATGAATGCCCAGGGCATGAACGCCTGGTTGTATTCTGGCGGTGGATTGAAACTATGGCGTGACCTTTACGCCCCGCATAACCTGGTTCCATTTCCAATGGGTAACACCGGCGTGCAGATGGGCGGCTGGTTTCGTAAGCCAATCAAATCACTCGCCGACCTAAAGGGACTGAAGATGCGCATCCCCGGTCTTGGCGGCAAGGTGATTGCCAAGGCCGGTGTTAACCCGGTCTTGTTGCCCGGCGGCGAAATCTACACGGCGCTCGAACGTGGCACCATTGATGCCACCGAATGGGTAGGCCCCTACCATGATCTGCGCCTGGGACTATACCGGGCCGCCAAACATTACTACTACCCCGGCTGGCATGAACCCGGCCCGACCCTGGAATTGACCATCAACAAGACCGCGTGGGAAGGCCTGCCCAAGCATCTGCAATTGATCGTTGAGAATGCGGCGACGGCCAGTAATCTGTGGATGCTATCCGAGTTTGAGGCCAAAAACCTTGAGGCCCTGGATACACTAAAAAACAAGTACAAGGTGAAGGTCGAGGAATTCCCTCAGGACGTTATTAGCACATTACGAACGCTGACAACGCAGACACTGGAAGAAGAGTCAGATAAAGACGCCACCTTCAAAAAGATATACCAGGCCTACCAGGATTTCAGCAAGGGCAATAGCGCCTGGAATGAGATTTCCGAGGCCGCCTATGCCCGCGCATTAAAGAATTAATTGCTCGCAGCCACCGATCTGCGGCCCGTTATCCGGGCCACCAGTTCGGTCGAATATCACCGCATCAGATACAGCAGATCTGGCGGTTCGATCAGGTCCAGACTCCAAGGTCCTCGAGTCCTGGCATGTTCGATCGCCGCATTGACATCATCCTCGTCAGGACTCAAGTTAATGATAAACACCTGACCGGGATAGATTAGATCGGCATCGGTGATCTGCGCCTTGTTATCCTTGAAAATCAGCGGCCATTGATAGGCGTTCATATAGATAGCCTGCTTGCCGGCAATATCCCATAAATTATCACCCTGCATAACAACATATGAACGTTCGTTGACAGGTTCTGGCACCACCTCGATAACTAGCTCAGGTTCTAATTCTGGCTCTGGCTCAGGTTCCGGTTCAGGCACTGGAGCAGGTGTCGCAATCATCTCCGGTTCGGGTTCAGACTCTATCGGTGGCGTAGAGGCACAACCAGCCAATATCAGGATTAGCAATAACAAACCCACCACATTTCTACCAAAGAAAGATGTCATCATGGGATAAAATACCTTTTTTTCCTGAATAGAGGTTATTATTCTTCTGTGAGAAATAACATGCGACCCACAAACAGTCAAGACAACGCTCTGTTTAAAGTTGACTGTATTCATCAATAATAACGCATCCTACAGGCGATCCCAGCACAAGACACTAGCTGATAAACTTCCATTTGCCATGATACACTGCATAAAAACCACCTGTTCAACTCCACTGATATAGCTGAGGTATCAGCATGAACAAACGGAGCAACAGCAATCACTGTTACTGAGGTAGCCATGACTATCAAATCATTTCCAGCACAACGTACCCCCCTCCTGTCTGTCATTGCCCTACTTCTGACGTTATCTGCCTGCGCCAGTGTCCAGCTCGGCCATGATTTTGATATCCAGACCTTTGAAACAAACGTTGTCAGTGGTGAAAGCACGAAACAGGATATCCGCATATGGCTTGGTGCCCCCACCAGCACCGGCATCACTGTACATGCCAATGGGAAACGAACGGAGAAATGGACCTATTACCACGCCCACGGCAAGCTACCCGGATTAAAGAATGCCCGCCTCAAGATTCTGGAAATCCAGTTCGATAATAAAGGTCTTGTCTACAGCTATAACTGGACTGAATAATGCTGCCATAACAGCATCAATAACCCATCATTCGATCCATCATTTCTGGCAACCACAAGGCAACCTGAGGAAACACCACCAGCATTGCCAACGCCACAACCTGAATAATAACAAACGGAATAATGCCACGATAGATTTGTTGAATACGTACCGAGACCGGTGCCACCGCCTTTAAATAGAACAGGGAAAACCCAAACGGCGGCGTCAAAAACGAGGTCTGTAGATTCATGGCAATCAACACGGCAAACCACAACAGATTAATACCCATCATATCCGCGATCGGCGCCAGTATCGGCACGACAATAAAACAGATCTCAAGAAAATCCAGAAAGAAACCCAATACAAAAATCAGCAACATACTGATGGCAAGAAAGCCCCACTCCCCTCCCGGTACCTGCATCATCAGATCCTCGACCAGCATGTCACCACCCATGCCGCGAAACACCAGACCAAAGGCCGTCGCACCTATTAAAATCATAAAGACCATACTGGTCAATCGGGTGGATTGGCGCAGGGCATCACGAAGATTATTAAAATCCATACGCCGATATAAGGCCGCCAGTAACAACGCCCCCAACGCGCCCACCGCCGCCGATTCCGTCGGAGATGCCACACCAAAAAATATTGAACCCAATACCGCAACAATCAATACCAGCGGCGGCAGCAGCCCCTTCAGAACGCGTGGCAACAACTTGACATCGACACCGCCTGTCAGACGCGCAGCGTCAACGGCCGGCGCCATCTGCGGCCGCCACCAGGCGATAATCAATATATAAATAATAAATAACAGGATCAGCAACAATCCCGGTGTGACCGCCCCCATAAACAACTGACCGACGGGAACACCAATCACATCGGCCAATAAGATCAGAATGATGCTGGGTGGAATGATCTGCCCCAGGGTGCCCGATGCGGCAATCGTGCCCGTGGCCAACCCCGTGTTATATCCGTGCTTGAGCAATGCCGGTAAGGCAATAACCCCCATCGTCACCACCGTTGCACCAACGACCCCGGTCGTCGCCGCTAACAGCGCACCCACCACCACAATAGAAACGGCCAGACCACCCCGAACACGACCAAACAATAAGGCCATCGTCTCTAACAGATCCTCGGCAATACCTGACTTCTCCAGAACAATACCCATAAAGACAAACATGGGAACAGCCAGCAGGGTAAAATTGCTCATGATGCCCCAGATACGCAGAGGCAATAGATCAAAAAATTCAACGCCCTGAAAGATCACCCCGAACACCATCGCTACAGCACCGAGCGTAAAAGCTACCGGGTAACCGATCAGCAACAGGAGAATTGCCACACCAAACATGACCAGTGCCCAGACTTCCATCGCCATTAGTCTTCCCCAGCCACAGTATCGCTATCCGCTGATTCCTTTTCGTCGGAATACAGTAAAACACTGAGGCAGGACATCATAATGGCCAACCCCTGCAATAGCAGCATCGTGAAACCCAATGGAATCGCAGCCTTGAGCATGAAGCGATAAGGTAAACCACCCGGATCAGGCGACCCCTCCAACATACCGAAGCTGTTACTGACAAAGGGGATACTGCCATTGATAAGCAGCAGACAAAATGGAAGCAGAAAGAACAAACCGCCAAGCAGATCTACCCAGGCCCGGTGTCGATCGGACATAAAACGACTTCTGTAAAACACATCAACCCGTACATGGGCATCATGTTTGAGCGTATAGGCCGCGGCGAGCAAAAAAATTAACGCAAACAAATGCCATTCGAGCTCCTGCAATGCCACCGAACCATCTTGGAACAGATAACGCATCATGACGTCATAACTAATGACAAGCACTAGTATCAGCACTAACCAGCTAACCAGACGCCCCGTCCATTCGCTAAAACAACGAATAGCAGCCGCAGTAGTTTGTAATTTGTCGCGCATAAATCAATCTAAAGAAAAATCAGGGATAATCATTGTACCGTGAAAGGGGGAAAATATCCGGCTACAGATAATGATAAAAAACGGTCATCTATTAAAAAAACCAGTTCAACGTCGCCATGATGACAAATTCATCTGCCCACGTCGAACCAGCGACACCTTACCTTCCTGACTAGGCGTCCCCAACAGTGATAACGCCTGTTTTATATCCGTGCGAGTTTTATCCCTTGAACGCAGGGTCATCGTCATACGATAGCTACTATCCGGCAACAACATCAGCACGCCTTCCGCCTGCAGTGGTCCGCCATCATCTTTCAGGGTACCCTGCACAGAACCATCTTCAGCGGCCAATAATATATTAAAATCACCCAGTTCAATATTCAGTGGCTCAGAAAGACCCGCCTGCTGCCAGGAGATACTGCCGGATACATTATCCAGACGACCATCCACCAGCCGAATATCATCCAGATCAAGGTCGGCCATCCCCGTCAAACCAAATGGCTGCTCATTAAATAATGACTCTAGTACTGGAATCGATAAACCATCAATACTGCGCACATAATAACTACCATCAAAATTTCGTCCGACAACAAGCCCGACATCACTATCAACATTCGCCAGACTAAGCCCCATTTCCAGACGACCAAGCAACAAGGCCCATGGGTGTAGACACCAGTCAACATTATCAACATTCAGACCGGCAACCCTGGCCGAGCCTATATTTCCCTGCCAAATACTGCCACTGACCTGATATAACGACACCGGCAACTCGGCCCGTTGCTGAAAAAATGAATAAACCCTGTCCGCAGGGAACAGCAGCAGCATAAATAATAAATAGGCCGCCAAACCAAACAGGCTATAACGCCATACCGGTTTCATCCCTCACCCCCTAGCAAGGTCAGACGCACATTAACCACACCCGCACTATCCCGTCGATCAATACTAATACTCTGAACGACGACCGAATCCCGGCTCTGCAAAACCTCTAACCATTTAATGACCGCATCAAAACTGGCCTGCTCCAGACGCACCTTAACCTTATCGGCACCATCGGGTTCCACCCGTTTCAATGCCTCAGACAGGCCCGACTGCCGCACTGTTCGATCGACCAATGACAATAATGACTGCCTGGAAACCGTTCCTCCCGGCCTTGACTGCTGCCGCAATTGCTGCACCTTCTGCGCTGAAACCTGCATCCATTGTTGCAATGATTGTTGCTCCATTACTCGCTGCTGCAGATGCTCAACACGCTGATCCAACGGTCGCCATAACAAAGCATATACCAGAACCAGCAATAGCAACGGCCCCGCCACCAATAGCAATAGACGTTCCCGCTCGGCTAGCTGATTAAAATACTGATCGAAAAAGGCCTTCATGAATCCTGCCTCCACAGTTGCAGACGGGCATCAATATAATTATCACGACTGGCGGCCGATTGAATCTCGACACCAATCACCTTATCCGCCAACAGCCTCTGCTTTAACTGTTCCAGCAATTGCAGACTCTTTATACGCAACGACAAACTCAAGCGACCATCCTGATAACTCGCATGACGCAGATCAACGCTATCAACCCCCTGCAATGATGGACCAATCAACGCCAGCAATTGTAAAAAACCCTGGCTGCCATCGGCGCCACCGGCATTCAAATCGGCCAGCTTACGCTCCATTTGCACCCGGGCATCGACGACCTTACGTGCCGCTGGAAAGGTATCCAGATAAATCTGATTTATTTCAGTCGTCAGGCGATCACTGCTTTTATTCAGTGACGCAAGGTCCACCCCCAGGCGAACCATGGCCAACAGCCCCAAAACAACTAACATCAGCATAGCTGTGCGCCAGGGACGCAATAAACGGCCAACCTGCTCCCGCGGGCTATACTCCCCCTGAATAAGGTTAATACAATGGGCACTGGAAAAATTCTGCGCCAGAAACTGTATAGGCGCATCCTTCTGGGCAAGCATATCAAAACTAACACGGTCATCCGCATTGGCCACATCCAACACCAGGCGGGCATCACTCTCATACTGACAATCCAGAAACTGAATTCGTTGTGGTTGATCATCGTCCTGTTCAGCAAGAAACTCAGCCAATGCCAGATCAAACCATTCATTGGCCGCTGGCGTATCAACGACGGCACCGGCATAGATCCCTTGCCGAACCAGAACCATATCGCCATCATGCAATACGGTCCAGGCGTCATCCTGCAACGGGAGGGCCAGCACGTCCGGCACCATAGTATCCGGCTCCAGCCCGGCTTCACGCAGAGTAGCCAACCAATACGCCATGGTTTTCTTTGCTACCACGGCTACCGCCACATTGCCCTCATCATTACGCGGCCCCAGGGAAAAATGCATCTCATCAATATCGCTAGCAAGCTGATCTTCAAGCGCATAGGGCACAGCACTTATAATATGCTGCCGCTGACGGCTGGGAACGGCGGCATGGGTTAACAGGATATCAACACCCGGCACCAGAACAACCAGGTGACAACCACTGGCTTCATGGCCGGCATCCGTCAATGTCCCCCGTGATAATGACAGGCTTCGTTCGGCATCATCACTTACACGCACCCAACTGACCTGCTGCGGAAAGTTCTGATCAATACGAATAAACAGACGATCACGCACCTTAGTACTCCCCCTGCCCATGCATAATAATTTGCGCACCCTTTTCATCACGGGCAATAACACTGGCCAGACGAACCTCAGCCCGACCAAACTGTGCCGCCGCACTCAAAAGAAAATAATCACTACTTACTGCCATACTTTTATCTGCTTCACCGTCTTGACCTGCACCTGCATTAATATGCTTCTTCACCAAACCATGTGCACGAAACCCCTGCACCGATTCAAACGGTGTCTCCTCTCGTTCGCCCAGCAATTGCTCCGCATCACCCGACTCCAGCCCTGATATCAGCGCCTGCAATAACTCCACCCCAGCCGTATTGACATTAAGTGCCGTTCTCTCTGGCAAGGCACAGACAAAGGGCCGCAGGGTCTGATAATCTTCGTACGTAATTCCGTCAATCAATAATAATTCACTCGGGCTAACCATCAAACCATTCGCGCTACGGTAGGGCGTCTCCCGCCCCAAGTATACATTGTCTTCAGCCCCATCCGGAAAGGCGACCTCCCCATCCTTATCTATCCAGTCAACGATAGCCAGTACCACCCCACTATCTATATCGAGCACATCAAACAAACGCTTGAGCATCTCAACATCGCGCGCACTGACCTCATCATCCTTAATCAGATTATTCAGGTTAAAACGTCCCTGCAGGTCTTCGACCTTACCGGCTACCACGCCACCCTCTACCGTAATTGGTGGTAATACCGTGGCCCAGTCCTCACCCAGGTGGTCGCTACTACTATCGTCACGATCCCGCTGCATCACCTGTACAGCCCAGGACTCAATCCCCTGGGCAAATAACCAGGCCTGGTCGGCCGCATAAATATTGCTGCTGCGGCGCAGATCCAGATGCTGCCGCGACATCATCGACACCGCAGCAATAGTGGCAATGGCCGTCACCAGTAACGCCGTAATCAGCGCCACTCCCCGCTGACCATTCATGGCTCAACCTCAGCCTTTAGTCGGTCATGCATGATCCGATATAATCGCGTGACCGTACCCCAATCCTCCAGCTCTACATTAACCTCCACGGCCCGAGGCAAGGCCGGCTGCTTGTCATTATTGCTTAAGACCGGCCATTGCGAACGCCACTGCCTTTGCTGATCAAGAAAACGAAACTCAAGCCCCACCACCTGAGCGGTCATAGAATGGCGGCCTGCCACACTATCCTGAGCCCGATCCAGCGCCACCCATGACAGGCGAATCAATTCCCCATTATCCAGCACCCAGCCAACCCGCTGCAATTGACTCCGGGACATGCCCGCGGGATTACGACGTCCACCCCGGGTCAATTCCAAACCCGCAGTA
>Ga0316190_10003702_pt1 | contig 11077 bp, 9 predicted proteins | sample Eddworburrow2_MG_FD_204929 | JGI IMG/M metagenome (GOLD analysis project Ga0316190, IMG submission 204929) | Coastal sediment microbial communities from Maine, United States - Eddy worm burrow 2 | ecosystem: Environmental > Aquatic > Marine > Coastal > Sediment | place: USA: Maine | collected... | reverse complement strand
GCCGGCCGTGAGCAGCGCGGCGAGGGCCCTGGGAGAGAGCTCGCCGACCGTGTTGGTGAAGCGGAGGTAGAAGTTCCCGTTGCTGGTTCGGAAGATGCCAACCGTGTCCGACCCCGGTATGCCCTTCTGCACCCAACGGCCCGCGATGATCTTGTCACCATGGCCGCCGTAGATGAACGAGTGCTCGGCGAGGCCTTGCGTGTGGGTGCTGCGGTACCATGAAAGACGCGAACTGCGGCGCGATCACGTTGCGAATCAGGGGTGTATCGACGATTCCGGGGTTGACGGCGTACACGTGATCCTCCCCAGGTTTCATCACCGGTCTGGCACCGGTGCGCTGAGTGTACGCGGCGGGGGAGTCGCAGGCCCGGGGGGTTGGTGCGTCTCGCCGGTGCCTCGGCTGGTCGGTTGGGTGCCCGGTTTGTGTCGGCCTAGACCGAGATCAACGGGGCGAACAGGAACACCAAACCGATGCTCACGGCACCCACGGCCACCGCCGCCGCGATCCCGACCACAAATGGCTTGAATCCGAGGCCTTTCAACTGGGTGATGGATGTTCCGAGTCCAACGGCGGCCATCGCCATGGCGAGGCAGTACTCGGCCGTGGTGCGGATCGCATGGACGAGGTCGCCCCATGCCTCCTCTCCCCAGATCCCGTATGCGGTGCCGCTCGATTCGATGCCCGCGTCGCCGATCGAGCGGAAGGCGGCCATCGCAAGGAACCCGAGGATGAAGACCGGCATCATGTCGATGATGCGAGTGCCCTGGCCGGTCTTCATACCTTCGGAACGTTGCCGGCGGACGTACACGTAGGTGATCAGGGGGATGACAACGACCATCAGCACGTTGCGAACCAGTTTGCTGACGATGGCGACGTCGGCCGCGCTCGGCGAGGTGGTGATGTTGAACGACTGGTCGTAGATCAGGCCGGCACCTGCAACCTGGGCGGTCTCGTGGATCGACGTCCCGAGAAAGAGGCCAACCTCGATCACGTCGCCGCCGAATATGAGGTTGCCCAAGAACGGGTAGACCAGCATCGCGGCGATCCCGAACACGGTGATGTTCGCGATCGCGTATGCGACCTCTTCCTCCTTGGCACGAATGCCCGGTGCAGTCGCCACGATTGCTGTTGCGCCGCAGATGGCCGTTCCAACGGCTATCAACGTCCCGAGCCGCTCGGGAAGCCCAAGCCGGCGGGTCGCAACGGTGGCGACCACGAGGCCGGTGATCACCGCGCCGATCACAATCGGCACTCCGAACGCACCGACTTCGAGCACATCGGCGATGCTCAGCCGGATCCCGAGCAGGATGATGCCCAGGCGGAGGAGCTTCTTGAGAGAGAAGGCCACGCCCGGGGCGAACACCGCGTTGAGTCCAACGGTGTTGCGAACGATGATGCCCAGGACGATGGCGACCAGGATGAAACTGACAAGACCATTGATGCCCAGAGCGGAGTTGATCAGGTCCGCCACGAGCACGGCAGCCGCCACCACCGCGGCAGACAGCGCCACTCCCGGGATGAGCGACGGGACACGGTTGATGGTGGTGCCGAAGAGGAGATTCTCGAGTGTGCTCGGAGTACGAGGTGCGGCTTGCTTGGTCATCTCGCTTGCCGCCTCCCTCTCTCACACCACGAGCCGACCCCAACCTCCGGCGGGCCGTGGTGCATGAATGTCAACCGTAGCCGGGGGGGCCGGTCTGGCCGGGTTGAATTGGGCCGGCTTCGTCACACCAGTCAAGTCACTGACGCTGGGGACCAGGGGTCGATGCCGAGGACCGGCGGATCGACGACCGGATTGTTGGGCCGGATCGGCTTGACGGGGAGGTATGCCGAACCGAGCGCCGGTCGAGGGTCAGCTTCTCCCTTGTTCGGCCACATTGCCATCGCCCGCTCCGACATCGCGGTGATCGACAGCGATGGGTTCACTCCCAGATTGGCCCCTACCGCTGCTCCGTCGACGACGTGCAGCTCCGGATGACCGAACACACGGTGGTACGCGTCGATGACACCGGACGACGGATCCGCCCCGATCGCCGCGCCGCCGAGGATGTGTGCGGTTGTCGGGCGGTTGAGGAGGACCTCGTTGATGGAGCTCATCGCGTCCCCACCCATGGCCTCTGCCGCTATGCGAGCTGCCTCGTTGGCGACCGGGATGTAGGTCGGATTCGGCTCTCCGTGGCCCTGACGCGAGACAATCCTGCTTCCGAAGATGCCGCGCTTGCGGATCAACCGCAGCGAGTTGTCGTAGCTCTGCATGACGAGAAGGATTACCGACCGTTCGGCCCACCGTCGCAACGACATCGAGCGGAACCAACGAATCGGATGCGTCAGGATGTTGATGAGATACCGCAGCGGACGGGGAAGGCCTGGGCCCCCGTCGGTGAGAACAGTGCCCAGCAATCCCATTGCCGAACTGCCTTTCGGGTAGCGCACCGGCTCGATGTGCGTGTGTGGTTCGGGATGAACCGATGATGTGATTGCCACACCTTGCGAGTAGTCGACGTCGGTGGAGCGAGCTGTCGCGCCGAGGAGGACCTCGGAGTTCGTTCGGACGAGTTGCCCCGCTTGCTCCGAGATTCCGGTCAGGCGTCCCGTGTCCATGAGCTTGAGGAGCAGCCTCGTGGTCCCCAGGGCTCCGGCGGAGAAGATGACCTGGTCGGCGAAAAACGTCCGCCGTTTGCGGCCCGATCGCGGTCCCGGTCTTTGCGTGGTGAGGCGCCATCCGCCGTCTCGCATAGGTTCGACGTCGACGACTTCGGCGTCGGCATGGACGACCGCACCCGCTTGTTCGGCGAGGTAGAGGTAGTTCTTGTCGAGGGTGTTCTTGGCGTTGTTGTTGCATCCAACCATGCAGGCACCAACCAGCGTGCACCCGGAACGGCGCGGACCGGCACCTCCGAAGTAGGGGTCGTCGGTTTCGACTCCCGGCTCCCCGAGATATACCGCAACCGGTGTCGGCCGAAACGTGTTCTCCACGCCGAGCCGTCGAGCGATCGTCCGCATCACGTCGTCGGCTGGCGTATCCGCGGTCGCCTCGACGACTCCGAGCATCTGTTTTGCCGTGGCGTAGAAGGGCGCAAGTTCCTGCTTCCAGTCGGTGATCTGGCCCCATTGCGGGTCGGTGTAGAAGGCATCGTGTGGTTCGTAGTGAGTGTTCGCGTACACAAGCGATCCGCCTCCGACGCCGGCTCCGGAGAGGACGAGCACGTTCGCGAGGAGGTCGATTCGCTGAATGCCGTACAGGCCGACGCGTGGACCCCAGAGGAACCGCTTCAGATCCCAGTTGGTCGTAGCGAAGTCACCGGTTCGATATCGGCGACCGGCCTCGAGCACCCCAACGCGGTAGCCCTTCTCTGTCAATCGAAGCGCAGAGACACTTCCCCCGAAGCCAGACCCGATGACGACGACGTCGTAGGAAGCGTGCACGGGCGGACAGTAGTGGGTCGCCGGGCTTCCGACTTCCAGCTGCGAGCGGGGACCTTTGAGAGGCGCTGCGAAGCTCCTCGTCGTGATTCGGTCCCAGGCTGCCCCTCCTGCCCTCGCTGACGCTCGGGCACCCTCCCCCACTTCGTGAGGGAGGGGAGAAACTGGAGGTCTTCGCCTCTCCCACGCAGTGGGGGAGACGCGTTCGAGCGAACGCTCGGACGGGGAGGGGGCTGTCTGCGACGGTGCAGGGAATGACCTTCGCTACACGGCTAGTTCGTGGCCGACGGCGAGCGAGTCCGCGCATCTGCCCTGTGACTCCGGCTAGAACTCCGCTGCGCCCCAGACGGGGATTTGGGCTCCGTCGATGACCGTGGAGCGGTGGCCGGTGAGGAAGTCGATGACGCTGGCGATCTCGTCGGGCTTCGGCCAGTTGACGTAGTCGGCGTAGGGGAGCGCGGCTCTCGTGCGTTCGGTGTCGATGACCGATGGCATGAGTACGTTGCACGTGACGTTCGTGTCTGAGAGTTCCCGGGCTACCGACTTCGCCAGTGCAACCACACCGGCCTTCGCAACGTTGTAGGCGGCCTGCCCCGCGGGGGCATCGATGGCTTGGCGGCTGCCGAGCATGATGATCCGGCCCCACTCCTGTTCCCGCATGTGCGGAATCGCAGCGCGGACCGTATTGAACGTCGAGCGGAGATTGAGATCGATCATGCGGTCGAACCGCACGTTGTCGGTCTCGTGGACGTCACGGCCGCCGGCCCAGCCGCCGACGAGGCACACAAGAACATTGAGTCCGCCAAAGGTGTCGACCGTCTCTTGGACGAAACGGTCCATCGCTGTTGGATCCACGGCATCGACACGTCGCAAGAGGAGTTGGTCCTCGTCGAGGTCAAATGTGCCCTCGAACCCGGCGGCCTGCTCGGGGATGATGTAGGTGATCCCAAGTTTGAAGTTCCGCTGGATGAGCAGGGGGACTAGTGCTCGACCGACCGAGCCGGTGCCCCCCGTGACAATGGCGATATTCGATCCGGTCATGGGCCCACCATAGCCTTACGACCCGGTGCCAGGGTGCCTCCTGGCCCCGCGACCACTCGTGGTGCTACGATGGCCGGAGCGCTACCCGGAGCTACCCAAGGAGTCAGCTGTGGCAGAGATCAAACTTGAGGATATTGGGAAGATCTACCCGGATGGAACTCGTGCGGTTGGTGAGGTCACACTGACCATCAGAGACAGCGAATTCTTGGTTCTTGTGGGTCCGTCGGGGTGCGGCAAGTCGACGGTGTTGCGCATGATTGCGGGTCTTGAGGAAATCTCTGAGGGGAAGATGTACATCGGAGACAAGCTGGTGAACGACGTCGCCCCGAAGGACCGCGACATTGCGATGGTGTTCCAGAACTATGCGTTGTATCCGCATATGACGGTGTTTGACAATATGGCGTTCGGGTTGAAGCTACGCAAGACGCCCAAGGATGAGATCAAACGCCGCGTGGATGACGCGGCTGAAGTGCTCGAGATCACAGATTTCTTGGATCGGAAGCCGAAGGCTCTGTCGGGCGGTCAGCGGCAGCGCGTCGCGATGGGTCGTGCGATTGTGCGCGAGCCGAAGGCGTTCTTGATGGATGAGCCGCTGTCGAACCTGGATGCGAAGCTGCGGGTGGCGATGCGCACCGAGTTGGGCCGTCTGCATCTGCGGCTGGGGACGACGACGGTGTATGTGACCCATGATCAGGTTGAGGCGATGACGTTGGGTCATCGGGTTGCGGTGCTCCAGGCGGTAACGGCGAAGCGTCCGTACAACTTGGCGCAGGTCGCTCCTCCGACGGAGTTGTTCAACAATCCGGCGAACCTGTTCGTGGCGGGGTTCATTGGGTCCCCGGCGATGAACATGGTGTACGGCGAGTTGGAGCAGGAGTCTGAGGGCCGGGTGTATCTGAAGTTCGCGGACAAGCGGGTGTATGTCGAGGCCGCAGCGCTGCACTCCCATCCCGGGATCGAGGAGTACTACGGGAAGAAGATCGTGGTGGGGATCCGCCCCGGTTTGTTTGAGGATGCGCGTGCTGCTGAGACGCAAGCGCGTGAGCGGACGATCAACGTCAAGACGGACGTAAACGAGCTTCTGGGTTCTGAGTCGTATGTGCATTTCGGGTTGGATGAAGCGCCGGTGATCACGCCCGACATCGAGGAGTTGTTGGCCGATACGGGGACCGACCCTGAGACGTTGGGTCACGAGACCCGGTTCACCGCTCGGGTGAGCCCTGATGTTCCGGTGCCGGACGGCTCCGAGATCGAGCTCCTCATCGACACGTCGAAGCTGCATTTCTTCGACGCCGACACGTCAGACAAGATCGGCTACCGGGCCTACGCCTAGAACCGTTCGGCCACCACGATCCCAACGGAACGCAGGTCCTCGATCAGCAGCGCGCCGTCCGCGACGTTTGGCATCGAGTGAACACCGCGCAGGCTGATGTCGCCGCGGACAACCAGATCGATGAGCGCCGTTGCGGGAAACGCCGTGGTTCGTGCGAGGGCTGAGAATCGACCGTCGTGGACATCCTCAATCTCGAGTACCCGGGTGGTTTCGTCCGCCTCGATCCACACGCGTACGAGTACGAGATCGGGTTCACCACGCGGAAGCGTTTGGTCGAGAGCGTCGATCAGGACGGTCCGCGGGGATGGATCGCCGGCTTCGCTGAACAGACCCATCTCGCGGAGCGCGGCGAAGATCCGACCGTGACCGGGGAAGCGAAGGGTTTTGTATTCGAGCTCCCCAACCGTGCCCTCACGATCGCGGCACATCGTCGATGTGCCGCCCGCCGTTGAGAACGCCTCAAGCGGCCCCCAGCCTTCCCACTCGACGGTTTCGAACCGGGTGAGAGGTTCGACCGTGCGATATCGACCGTCTTCGAGGATCTCGCACGGCTCGGCGTACTCGTTGATCAGGCCGGCCGGGCTGAACGCCAGCTGGTATTCGAGTGCGCCCACTGGTTCCTGTGGGAGCGCACCGACGCGCATCTGGACCGATCGAGCGGAACCCGAGGTTGTGTCGATCAGGAGACCAGCCATGACGTTCGCCAACCCCGGGGCGAGACCGCAATCTGGGATGACGAGGACATCGGCTGCGATCGCACCAACGTTCAAGCCCCGCTGGGCTGCGACAACCGTCGGGTTGCCCCCGAAGTCGGCGTAGTGCGAGCCGGCCCGAATCGCCGATTCGGCAACGGTCACTCCGTAGCGGTACGGGACGGCCGACACCACTGCATCGAACCCATCCAGGAGAGCGTCGAGTGCGTCACGATCGGCGATATCGAGACGGGAGGGAGTGGCACCGTGGGCGGTCGCCACGGCTGCTGCTGCGTCCCCGTCTGTGTCCGCCACGGTCACGGTGTGACCGCGCCGGACGAGATCCCAGACCGCTGCCGAACCCACAATTCCTGCCCCCAGTACCACCGTTTTGATCGGCACGATTCTCCTTACTGCGTCATGGTGTGATTCGTTTGAACACCTCGGCGCGATCGAAGCCGAACGGCTCCCCATCTTCACGGAGGTGCTCGTCGATATCTCTGACGAATCGCTCGCTTGCAGCACTCGACGCTGCCGCGCCTCCCATCGTCGTCTCGGATTGTGATGTGTGACACAACAACGCTTGGACCTTGGCGCCGAACGCCCGCTCATCCACCGGCTCGGCGTGATCGGGATCGTCGGTAGCCCAAAGCAGGACGGCCGTGGGCCGATGCGCTTCGAACCCCAAGTCGGGGTAGAACCGCGGTTCTCGCGCGGCCACAACAGCGTCGAGGGCCAGCAGACCGGTTGTCCGGTGGTCGGGGTGGAGCTGGTAGCGCTGCCACGGATCGTGGGTGAGCACGATGTCGGGTTGGTGCTGGCGGATGAGTGAAGCGAGCGCCGTGCGGAGAGCCGGCGTGTGCCGCAGTTCACCGTCCGGCTGGCCGAGCCACGCGACACTCGCCGCTCCGAGGACCACCGCGGCGGACATTTGCTCGCTCCGTCGCTGCGCGACGAGGTCCGCATCTTCGATTCGTGAATCCCACGACCCCTTCGACCCGTCGGTGACGATCACAATCGTCGCCTCCGCTCCGTCTGCGGTCCACCTGAACAATGTTGCTCCGGCTCCGAACTCAGCGTCGTCGGGGTGTGCCCCGATCGTCATGACGGAGGGCGGTATGGGCAGCGGGTCCGGCGTGTTTGGGGCCTGGTCGTGGAGTCCGGGTGACATTGGGAGCAGATCTTACCTGCGCGACCTTGGCTCGATCAGAGATCCCGAGGCTCGGTTTCGGCTGTTTCCCCGAACAGGTAGCCGAGGCGGCGGAGCGCAGCTAGATCCCAGGGGCGATCGAGGTCGAGGGCGAGGCCTCGACGAACGAGGATGGTCGCCTGTCCGCGAGTAGCGGAGAGGTGGCGGCGGAAGCTCCCCGGACCGTAGCGAAACGGCTGCGGGTTTCCGTTGCTGCCGATCAGCGACGTTCCGCCGTCTCGCGACGGGGCGATCACCGTCGTGCGAGCCGCGAGCTGGGCTGCCGCAACCATGTCTTCGACCGTCAGCGCAGGCAGATCTGCGTGAACGACCATCCACGGTCCGGTGACGGCCGAGACCCCTGCGAGGGCTGCTGCGTCCAGTCCGCCCACCGGTGGCTCCGGCACAACCTGCACCGCACGAGCGGCACCCCACGCCCTCACGGCGGAATCGCTCGAGACGACGACCGCATGCAGGCCCGCGCTGAGGATCGCGCCGACGGTGTGCTCGGCGAGTCGGAGCATCAAGCCGGTTCTTGCCTCGTCGTCGAGGACGTGTGCGAGACGCGTCAGACCATCGAACGATCGAATGGGGACGACGGCTGATACGGTCACCGAGTGACCGGCAACCGGCGGATCGGATGGTCTGCGGCGGCGTCTGCTTTGACCATGGTGTAGCGGGAGCCTACAGGCCCTGGGCCGTGCCTCCGAGCAAGGCGCTCGTGGATCCGGAACACGACCGGACTCGCACATTCCTGCAGATGGTTCTCGAAGCCGAGTGATCCGGCTGGCTGTCCGATGGTCGGTACAGTGACGGCATGAGACGCAAGACCAAGATCGTTGCAACACTCGGCCCCGCAGTTGATTCCCTCGCCGACGTTCGCGCCATGATCGAAGCCGGCCTGAACGTTGCCAGGTTCAACTTCTCGCACGGGACCAACGAAGAACATCTCCAACGCCACGAGTGGGTTCGAGAAGCGTCGGCGGCTGTGGGCATTCCTGTCGCGACGATGCAGGACATTCAAGGGCCCAAGATCCGAGTTGGCGTGTTCCCCGGCGGTGCGGTTGTGCTCGAACCCGGATCCGAGGTCATGATTGCGCCGGGAGAGGGCGAGGGTGATGGCTCTCGGGTGTGTGTCGCCTATCTGGAGTACGTCGATCTCCAGCCCGGGTCGCTGGTTCTCCTGTCCGATGGAATGATCAGACTTGAAGTACTTTCGTCAACGGGCACGGAGGCTCGCGCCCGCGTGATCAGCGGCGGCATCCTTCGCGATCACAAGGGGGCCGCCTTCCCCGGAAGCGACACGCGCGTGCCGGTGATCACCGAGAAGGATGTTGCGGACCTCGCATTTGGCCGTGATGTGGGGTTCGACCTCGTGGCTGCGTCGTTCATCTCGTGCGGCGCCGATATTCGCGGAATCCGCAAACACATCGGATACACGCCGATCATCGCGAAGATCGAATCGACGGTCGGCTATCGGAACCTCGACGACATCCTCACGGAGGCCGACGGGGCGATGGTCGCTCGCGGTGACCTCGGTGTTGAGCTGAATCTCGAGAGTGTCCCGCGCGCCCAGACCGAGATCCTCGCCAAAACCAACGGTGCCGGGAAAATCACGATCACGGCCACCGAGATGCTCGAGTCGATGATCACGAATCCTCGCCCCACAAGGGCCGAGGTGACCGATGTCTACCGTTCTGTGCTCGATGGCACCGACGCGGTGATGCTGTCGGCAGAATCTGCTATTGGGGCCTATCCGGTGGAAGCCATTCGTGCCATGGACGTGATCAGCCGAGAGGCTGAGATGAGCCCAGAATTCGTGACGGCGCCGTACACATCCATCCTTCAGGACCATTCCCCGTACGCCTCGGTGGTCGCTCAAGCGGCCGTCGACACCGCCAACCGGCTCGGCATCGACACCATCGTGGCATTCACCGAGAGCGGGACAACAGCGCGTCTGCTCTCCAAACACCGCCCGCGCGCCGATGTCTACGCCTTCACGCCACACGAATCCACGTACCGGCTCATGACGCTGTTCGGATGCATCACGCCGCTCAAGTCTCCGCCCCATGAGTCGACCGACGAGATGCTGACGTTCGCCGAGGAGTACATGCTTGAACATGGCATCGTTGAGACCGGGGATACGACCGTCATGGTCGCCGGGATTCCTCCGAACCTCCGGGCATCAACCAACCTGATGAAAGTGCACCGGGTGGGGGGCATGACCGGGGGAACGCCGCTCCACTAGGCGTCCCAGCGCGGACACTGGCATCGGCCGCTCTACACTCGGGCTCCCGATCCGAGGAGGACACGTTGGGTCAGCCCATCGAAGAACTCGACCGAACGAGCGTCGGCGATGTTGCCATCTTCACCCTCGACCGCAACCTGACCAGCATGGCCACACGTTCCTTCGATGAGGCACCGGCGGATCCCGGCACCGACGACTTCGCGGCGGTCCTGGCCGGCCGGATCTTCGCCGCAGACGCGGCAATCACCCGGGTGTACGCGGCGGCGAATGCCGTTCAGGTGACTCGACCCGGGGTTTGGGATGATGCCGCCGGGGCTGCTGTCGGCGCCGTGATTGCCGACCTGTACCGCTTCTACGACTGACGTCGACTCAGCCGCCTGTAGCGGGTGGCGCTGTGGTCGTGGTGGTCGTGGTATCAGGTGGTGCGGTGGTTGTGGTGGTTGTGGTGGTCGGCGCTGCGACGTAGACCCCGACCTTCAGCGTGACCGTTGAGCCGCGGGATACCCATTCCCCGGCGCCGGGATTCATTCCGATGACGACACCGTTCTGTCCCTCGTTGTCCACGGTTTCTTCAACTTTGATGATCATGTATCCGGCATTCGCCAGTTGTTCGAATGCCGAGTCGTAGGACGTTCCGACGTACGAGGGGAGCTTCGCCGGACAGTTGATCGGTTCGCCGGTCTCCATGCAGGCATGGACCGCGATCTTCTCGTCCTGCGTGCGGTACCGCCACCGCCACGTCTGCTCACGCTCAACCGAACCGTCGGAGTGTTTGATGATCCTCGTCACACTCGTCGTGAATCCGTCCTTGCCGGACTGGATCCGCTTCTCCTCGCCGGGATTGACGGTCAGCTCAGGATCTTCGTTCTCGACGTAGACCGTCTCGTACTCTTCCTCGTTGGTGTGCTCCCCCCACTCAGCGGAGCATTCCTTTCCACCGTTGTTGCCGTAGAACAACACTGTGATCACCGAGTTCGTATACGCGGTGCGGATGATGACCGGTGCATCGGAGTTGTTTCTGAACTTCACGTCCGGGCTCGGGTACCCCATGGTTGCTTCGATGACCTCGGGGTACTTCGAGAAGTAGAGCGAATGCGGCTGGTGCTCGACATCTTCGTAGCAGCCGTAGAACACCGCGTTGTTAAGCGTG
>Ga0316190_10003701_pt1 | contig 11077 bp, 9 predicted proteins | sample Eddworburrow2_MG_FD_204929 | JGI IMG/M metagenome (GOLD analysis project Ga0316190, IMG submission 204929) | Coastal sediment microbial communities from Maine, United States - Eddy worm burrow 2 | ecosystem: Environmental > Aquatic > Marine > Coastal > Sediment | place: USA: Maine | collected... | reverse complement strand
TGCCTTTATTGGGAAGCAGGCGTGAAACTACATCAATGCTGATGTGACTGTTTTGCTTAGTTGCTGCAATTGCACCAAGCAGACCAAGCCACATAACCATTACTCTGAGCAGTGGCTCGCTCCATTCAATGCCGCTATCAAACAGGTTGCGTAAGACGATCTGGCTCAATGCCAACAGGATCATCGCCGTCAGTGTAAATATAAGCAGACCATCCTCAAGCAGATGGATAAGCCGGTTAATTCTTTTGTGCATGGATAGCTGTTGGCTTGGAGAGGCCACCATTACGGAAGTCTTCAAGGTGTTTATACAGCAGCTGGGTGATATCGCCATTGATGACACCGCTGTGAACAAGGCTTTGAGTGGCATCTTTAACGGAGCTAATCCATTGCGCTTCGGCGTGTTCGCCGGTAGTCACGAATGCAATTCCTTGTTGTTGCAGGGCCGCATAGGCTTTCTCGTTATCAGTCCTGTTGATAGCATTGAGATTGCTGAAGACCTTGCCCATAACCTCTTTCACAATCGCCTGGTCATCAGCATTTATTTTTTCAAATGCCTTGCGCTGAATGATCATGGTGCCATAAAGGTAAACAAGCGGTGTTTGATTGAGATATTTGACCTTGGAATGCCACTGCAAGGCAATTGCGCCCATCGGTGAAGCGGCTACGGTGTCAATCAATCCGGTTTGTAGACCAGTTAACACATCAGTAAGTGGCAGGGGGATAGGGCTAACGCCAATAGCCTCAAATGCAGCACGACCGATTGGATCATCATCAGGTGCCCAGACCTTCTGTTTTTTTATGTTATTTACATTGTCAAGTGGCAAGCCAGACATCAGGTAGGCAAAACCACCTTCGCCCAGACCAAAGCTGACATAACCATTGTCATACAAGCCCTTGATGATGAGCGGATCCATTTGCTGTCGGACGTAGTCAACCTCTTCATGGGAGCGAAACGCAAGTGGCAGGCTATAGACCTGAGAATCTGGATCTATGCTTTGCAGCCCCCCACCAGTGATGGCGCCACCGTGAAGCTGACCAATACGTATTTTTCTCATTACGCTTTTATCATTACCCATTACACCGCCAGGGTAAAAACGGAATTTAACCCGGCCCTGAGTGCGCAGTTTAATTTCATCGGCGCCATCTGTTAGCTCAGACATCCAGTGGGTGCCATTGGGCGCAATGGTGGCAATCTTGAATGTGGTGGCAAAGACTGGCGTGCTGATGAGTGCAAATAGACAGGCAAGGCTGGTGAGGTGTTTCAACATATATCTTTATTCCTCAAAATATTCTTTTGACGTACTCAATAACAATTTAGCTTGTTGCTTTGCAACGGCGTTGCTTAGATTGAGAGTGGCAACGGTAGTTTCAGCCTCAATGACTTCTGTAAGTAACTGGTCATGTAATTCTTGATTAAACATAAGTCTGGCGTACTGGCGGGCAAATTCTACCTTGGCAATAAGGTCCTGACCTTTTGATATTTCTATGGCCTTTTCAAAGTGCATTCGTCCAGTTTCTGGTTTACCCCCCAGTGCTGGTGGCAGCTGACTATTGATAACGGCCAGATAGAGATGGCCGCGGCCCCATTCATAGTCTTCATCAAGCTCAACAACCCTTTTCATAACGGCTTCGACTTTAGGCACTTGAGCTAAAGCGTTCCAGTCATCAGTATGATTTTGAATCCAGCCTGCCCAGGCCGTGCCAAGGGCGTAAAGCAGGTCAATATTGTCATCGTCAACGTTGTTTAGGATTGTCTGGAATTGATCCAGACTGAGTTTGTCCTGAGAGCAGATCGCTGTTATTTCAGTGCATATAGCGGTGCGGGCTTGTTGCAGGGCTTTTTCTGTTAGCTGTTTTGCCTGCGCATCACTTGATGCAAATAATGATGCGTAGGCACCATTCAGATTGGCGCTGGCACTGAGAATAACCGGGTTCTCAGGGGCATCAAGCACCAGACTGTCCATCATCACCATGAAGGTGGGGAGGCTGGCCGAGGCAACTTCTGGATCGGTCTGGCTCAAAATGGCATTGCCAAGATTGTTGGCAAACCGCTCAGTCACCATCGAGGTACAGCCGCTTAGAGTGAGCAGTAGAAAAAGGGGAAGAATTTTAAAGAGCATGCTTTGGGGTATTTGCATCGGTTAATAGGTGATTATGAGGTCTGATTGTATAAAAATAACCACCTTGATAGCAATTCGAGTATTGCCTTGTTTGGCTTGGGCTTATAGATTCTATGTGGCAATATGCATGGCGAAATTTAAACAGGATATTTTAAAGATGAAAAAACAATTAGTTTTAGCCGCGACACTTGCTGGGCTTTGGGCTGGTCAAGCAATGGCGTTGGAGCTGGATACTGACAAAAAACGATTTAGTTATTTTGTCGGTTTGCAGATTGGCCAGCAAATAAAGAGCGATGGTATAGATCTTGATGAAGCTGCATTTGTCGCCGCCATTCAGGATGTTGCCGCTGGTGCACCACCGCGCTTGTCACAAGCTGAACTGCAGGCAACCCTGCAACGGGTTCAGCAACAGCGTACCGCTGAGGCGGAAAAGGCCGGTGAGAGCAATCGTCTTGAGGGTGAAAGTTTTTTGGCAAATAACAAAAAAGTGGCTGGCGTTAAGGTCACTGCTAGTGGTCTGCAGTACAAGGTAATAAAGGCTGGCTCTGGTGCTAAACCTACGGCCAGCTCAATGGTAGAAGTTCATTATCGTGGCACATTGATTAACGGTACTGAATTCGATAGCTCATATAGCCGTGGCCAACCAGCGACATTCCCGGTTAATGGCGTTATCAAGGGTTGGACCGAGGCGTTACAGCTGATGCAGGAAGGGGCAAAGTGGAAACTTTTTATCCCATCTGAACTGGCCTATGGCAGCCGTGGCACCGGAGCCGATATCGGCCCTAACTCAACACTCATCTTTGATGTTGAACTGCTTAAGATCAAAAACTAGTCAGTTGTAATCCAGTCATTCTGGGCGCTTTTCAATTTGGTGTCGTTCTGTGCACAGCGATAAAAGACTTTTATCGCATAACTGTGAGGATCTTCTGACCAAAGATAAGCGTCCAGAATGGTTTTGAGAAGCGCGCCGGAATAGACTTTTTCTGATGATGATACCCGTCTATTGGTGAGTACGGCCAGGTCAAGGGCGTGCTCGGCAGGAACCCCCAGACGTGAATTGATTACTGAGTCAAAACCGATCATGGCTTGGGAATAACAGATATACTCTTCATCATTTGTCGGCAGAGCTTCGAATGCAGTTGAAGGTAAGGGTATGGCGAGTAAGGCTAGCAAAATCAGTGGCTTAATTAAGGTGTTCATGGTGCACCTCCGATAGTTGCTCAGTGGCACCGCTAGGCGGAAAATCTATAAGCAACACGAGTTAGATACTAATAATATCGGCAGGTTCATATCATTAGTGAAATGCTCAACTATGTCTTGAATATGGCTGGCCAGAAAATCGCGCGAAGATTAAAATGTCCCGCCTTAACCATTCGAGGAAATCCACATGAGTCTGTTGAAAGTTTTTTCTGCTGCTGACGCACAACCACTACGTACAATTGACTCGCATGATCTGATCACTGCCGAATTGGATCAGCTTGGTATCAAATTCGAAGCATGGCAGGCCAGTCAGTCGCTGTCTGATACTGCCGGGCAGGATGAAGTGATTGCTGCGTACCGTGAATCGATTGATCGTTTGATGACAGCGTATAATTTTCAGTCTGTCGATGTGATCGCGCTAGGTCCTGATCATCCCGATAAGGCTGCGTTACGACAAAAGTTTCTTAGTGAACATGTTCACAGCGAATTTGAAGTGCGATTTTTTGTCGATGGCAAGGGCCTGTTTTACATTCATCAGGACGACAAGGTCTATGGCGTGATGTGTGAACAGGGCGATCTGATCAGTGTGCCGGCCAATGCAAAACACTGGTTCGACATGGGCGAGTCACCCTCATTCAAATGTATTCGTCTGTTCACCAATCCTGAAGGCTGGGTGGCTCAATATACGGGTGATGACTTGGCCAATACCTTTCCCAGCTTCGAGCAGTTCTGATGATTAAAGCCATTGTTACCGATATTGAAGGCACCACCACATCCCTGTCATTCGTCAAAGATGTGCTGTTTCCCTATGCCCGTCAGCACATCGCTGAGTTTGTGCGTCAGCATGCCACTGAGCCTGAAGTTAAAATTCAGTTGGACGAGGTCAGCAATATTGTTGGCCAGCCGCTGGATTTAGAACAAGTAATCGCGCAGCTGGTTCAGTGGATTGACGAAGACCAAAAAATCACACCACTAAAAACCCTGCAGGGCATGATCTGGCAGGCTGGTTACAAGTCAAGTGACTTCACCGGTCACGTCTATGAAGATGCAGCGCGTAAGCTGCGTGACTGGCATGAACAGGGCGTCAAACTTTATGTCTTTTCCTCAGGATCAGTTAAAGCTCAACAGTTGATCTTTGGTTATAGCGACTTTGGTGATCTGACGCCGCTGTTTAGTGGCTATTTCGATACCCGCATTGGCTCCAAGCGTGAGATCGACGCCTACCGGCACATCGTCATGCAGTTAGGCCTTCCGGCTGAAGAGATCCTGTTTCTGTCAGATATTGAACAAGAGCTGGATGCTGCCTCTGAGGCGGGTATGCAGGCGCTTCAATTGGTTCGTGATGCCGACACATACCGCTCAAATCATCATTCCTCATTTTCTGATTTTATTGATATTCATATTTCTAGCCTCTAGCCTCAAGCCTAAGTAGTTTTTGAGCTACACATCCCGTTTGCGCACAATTTAAGCTTTTTAATTGTGGTAAAAAACACTGTAACCATGTGAATTCAATGGGAAATAATCAAATTTCTTGTTAAGTATTACCTCTCCAAGTCGATAATTGATAAAAGCGCTCGGGTTTTTTGTCTACTCAGGTGGGCTATTTGATTATTGATGGGGGGTTGGGAATGAAACTAACAGTCAAGAATAAAATTCTTTTAGGCTTTGGCGCGGTACTGGCAATAATGACGCTGGTGTCCATCAATACTTATTATCATATTGAAGCCACAGTTGAGATAGAGGATAGGCTGTTGAACCTACGCCAACCCACTGTTCGCGCTGGTTTGCAGCTTGCTGATGGTGTTCACATGTCGCTGGCGGGTTTGCGTGGCTATATGATCCTCGGTTCTGATCCGGCTAAAGCTACTATTTTCAAGGATGAACGCGCCAAGGGCTGGCATCAGATTGATAACTCTATGGCTGAGTTTGTTGAATTTTCAAAGGGCTGGACTGTGCCGGCCAATGTTGAACGCCTACAAGAGATGCAAGGCCTGATTGAGGAATTTCGCACTGCGCAGAAAGAGATTGAGGATATCGCCAATACCGATGCCAACATCCCAGCATTTAATATGCTGCTGACCGAGGCCGCTCCAAGGGCAGGCAAGATAGTTGCAGCCATTACCAAGATGATTGACCTCGAAGCAAATCTTGAAGCCACTGATGAGCGTAAAAAACTATTGAAATTGTTGGCAGACAGCCGAGGTTCATTTGCCCTGGGTCTAGCTAATATTCGTGCCTACCTGCTTACTGGTGATATCAAGTTTCTCGAAAATTTTCGTGCCAAGTGGCAGATAAATGAGGCACGCTTTAATGAGATTGAGACCATGACTGCATTGTTTGGCCCTCAGCAAAGTTCAGCCTGGGATGAATATAAAACCATTCGAGCAGAGTTTGTCCCATATCCTGAAAAGATGTTCAGCCTACGTGGAAGTAATGATTGGAATCTGGCCAATCACTGGTTAGGTAGTAAGGCCGCGCCCAAGGCCAAACGCATTATGGAGATTGTTGATGAAATGCGTATCTCACAGGATGAGCTGGCCGCCATAGATACCAAGTTGTTACAAGAGGAGAGTGCTAGTTCGGAATTTTGGATGATTGTTGGTTTAATCATCGCATTGATTATAGGAACTGTGATTTCCTTTTTACTCAGCAATGCTATTACCTCCCCTCTGAACAAGATTGTTAGTCGCGCCAAAGAGATTGCTGAAGGCAACCTGACCACTCAAGACTACAAGTCCAGCGGTAACGACGAGTTAACCGAATTGAGTATTTCCATCAATAGTATGAATAGCAGTCTGCGTGATGTGATTTCATCGGTGGGCAGCTCTACCGACGAGCTGGCTTCTGCGGCAAATCAGTTGCTTCTAGCATCAGATAAAACCAGCACCGGCATGGAAAACCAGCGCCACGAGACAGACCAGGTGGCCACGGCCATGAATGAGATGTCTGCCACTGTGCAGGAAGTCGCCAACAATGCCAGCGAGGCAGCCGTATCTGCCGGTCAGGCCGACCAGGAGGCCGCCGATGGTAAGGTTGTGGTGGGCCAGACTGTGGACAGTATTCAGCAACTGGCAACCCGAATTGGCCAGGCCGCCGCCAACATCAATAAACTGGGTGAGGATGTTAACGGCGTCGACAATATTGTCGAGGTGATCAACGATATCGCTGAGCAAACCAATCTACTGGCCTTGAATGCCGCCATTGAGGCCGCTCGTGCCGGTGAGCAGGGCCGTGGTTTTGCCGTGGTCGCTGATGAAGTACGTACCCTGGCCGCGCGCACCCAGGAATCTACCGTCCAGATTCGTACTATGCTGGATAATCTGAAAAAAACCTCAGGTGAAGCGGTAGTTACCATGGGTGAAGGCGAAAAACAGGCCCAACATAGTGTTGAACAGGCCAACTCTGCCAGCGCCTCGCTTGAGGCCATCACTGCCGCTGTTGCCGCAATCAATCATATGAATACCCAGATTGCGACGGCCTCAGAGGAGCAGAGTGCGGTAACGGAAGAGATGAACCGCAGTGTAATCCGCATCAGCGAAGAGGCTGAAACCACCCTGGAAAATACCCGTGAAACGGCCACCGCAGCGAATCAGGTGCAAGGTTTATCTTCACAGTTACAATCATTAGTGGCTAAATTCAAAGTTTGACGTAGTCGTTCAGGCTGGTTAATTACCTAAAACTTCACAAATAAAAAAGCCGCGCCCGGTATAGCTGGGCGCGGCTTTTTTGTGTCTGGAATCGAGTGATTGCTTAGCCGAAATAATCCGGCGCGTTGCCTTCCTTCCACTTGATATTACAACCCAGGCTCGGGGTTTGTTCGGCAGGAATGACTTCGCCGTTCAATAAGGCGTCGATAGCTGAGCGCAGATCGGCACCGTTGACAGGTTTGTCATTGCCAGGTCGGCTATCGTCAAACTGACCGCGATAAACCAGCTTGTTTTCAGCATCGAAAAGAAAAAAGTCGGGTGTGCAGGCGGCCTTGTAGGCCTTTGCCACAGCCTGTGATTCGTCATATAGATAGGGAAAGGTGTAGCCCTGGGTGGCTACTTCTTCGGCCATCTTTTCCGGACTATCAGCCGGGTAGTTGCTGGCGTCATTGCTATTGATGCCAACCACGGCCAGCCCCCTGGCCTGATATTCAGTGGCCAACTCAGCCAGGGCATCACGCAGATGGATGACAAAGGGGCAGTGGTTGCACATAAAGACCATCAGCAGGCCTTTGGCATCATTAAAATCTGCCAGATGGGTCTGTTTGCCATTGGTGTCAGGCAGGCTGAAGTCTGGTGCCTGGGTGCCAAGCTCTAACATTGTTGATTCGGTACGGGCCATTTTATTTTCCTTGCAGCAACTAAACGTGAGCAAATTCTAGTCTTCGTGGCAAAAAATATAAAGCAGTTAAATCTCTTTATATCTCTTATGGTCAACTTAGTTTGGTTATTTATTTGCTAGAATCAGACTTCACTTTCAGGGAGAGGGTTGGCGCAGATGATGCGAATAGTTAGTTGGATATGTGGGGCACTGATGTTTGTCAGTGGTGCTGCCATTGCAGAACAACAGAACTTTGAGTCGTGGCTGGCTGAGTTTCGCCAAGAGGCAATCAGTAAGGGGATCTCTGAGCCGATCTTTGATGCAGCCTTCAAAGACGTTAAACCCATCCCACGCATTATTGAACTGGATAGAAAACAGCCCGAGTTTACGCTGACGCTGGAAGAGTACGTTAGCCGGGTGGTGCCGAAGCGGCGCATCAAGCTGGGCAAAAAACGTCTCGAAGCCAACCGCGAGTTGCTGGAGCAGGTTTCTGCAAAATATGGTGTGCAACCGCGTTTTCTGGTGGCCTTCTGGGGCATAGAGACAGACTTTGGTCGCCTGACCGGCGGTTATTCAGTCATCGCCGCCATTACTACCCTGGCTTACGACGGTCGCCGTGCCGATTTTTTCAGGCGCCAATTGATGGATGCCCTGCAAATCCTCGAAGAAGGTCATACCACGCCAGACAAGATGACAGGATCATGGGCTGGTGCCATGGGGCAAGCCCAATTCATGCCTTCCACCTTCCGTGCTTATGCGGTGGATTTTGATGGTGATAATAAGATTGATCTGTGGGGAAACAAGGGTGATGTGTTTGCTTCAGCGGCCCATTATTTGTCGTCAGTGGGTTGGGACAAAGAGCAGACCTGGGGCCGCGAGGTCAAGTTGCCGGATGGCTTTGATAAATCTCTGTTGGGTTTGGAAACAAAGAAGAATCTGGCTGAGTGGGACAAATTGGGGGTACGGCGTCTGTCGGGTAAGAATCTGCCTGAACGTGATCTGCAAGCCTCACTTATTCAACCGGATGAAGGCAAGTTCGTGCGTAGCTATCTGGTTTACGACAACTACCGCGCCATCATGCACTGGAATAAATCAAATAAATTTGCCATTGCCGTCGGTACTCTGGCAGACAGCATCGCCCGTTAGTATTTCGTCATTCCGGCCTGCGCTTGTGCCCTTTGGGTGATGGTTGATAACTATTTTAATTACATATTAAACTTTCAAAGTTGAGCCATTATGAGTAACAAACAACCTGCAACAATTTATCTAAAAGATTATAAACCTGCGCCGTTTCAGATTGATTCTGTTGATCTGCATTTTAATCTCGATGAAGAGCAGACAGTCGTTACCTCGACGCTGAAGATGCAGCGTAATAATAGCGGTAAGTTACGCCTGGATGGTCAGGATCTGGAACTGATCAGCATTAAACTGGATGGAGCCGAGCTTGCAGTTGATCGTTATGAGATTGATGTTGAGTCGCTCACTATTGCAGAGCTGCCAGACGTATTCGAGTTGCAAATTCAGACCGTTATCAAACCACAACTGAATACCTCGCTTGAAGGCCTGTATAAATCCAGTGGCAATTTCTGTACTCAGTGTGAGGCGGAGGGTTTTCGCAAGATTACCTATTATTACGATCGCTCTGATGTAATGGCGCTGTTCACCACAACGATTGAAGCAGAAAAGGCCAAATATCCGGTATTACTGAGCAATGGTAATCCTGTTGCTAGCGGTGAGCTGGATAATGGCCGTCACTGGCTGACGTGGCAGGACCCGTTCAAGAAACCTTGTTATCTGTTTGCCCTGGTAGCCGGTCAGCTGGAGTGTATTGCTGACACCTTCACCACTATGTCTGGTCGTGAGGTTAAGCTGGAAATCTATGTGGAGTCGCATAACATTGATAAATGTGGTCATGCCATGGCTTCTCTGCAGCGCTCGATGCAGTGGGATGAAGAGGTATTCGGCCGCGAATATGATCTGGATATCTATATGATCGTGGCGGTGGATGACTTCAATATGGGTGCCATGGAAAATAAGGGCCTGAATGTCTTTAACTCAAAGTATGTATTGGCGCGCCCTGACACTGCTACTGACATGGACTTTATCAATATTGAGGCAGTGATCGGCCATGAATATTTTCATAACTGGTCTGGCAATCGCGTTACCTGTCGTGACTGGTTTCAGTTAAGCCTGAAAGAGGGCTTCACCGTTTTTCGTGATCAACAGTTCACTGCCGACATGTTCTCGGCCACGGTGAAACGTATCGATGATGTTAATAGTTTGCGCAGTTACCAGTTTGTCGAAGACGCTGGACCGATGGCGCATCCTGTGCGGCCAGAGTCTTATGTTGAGATTGGTAATTTTTACACCCTGACGGTTTATGAGAAGGGTGCCGAGGTAGTGCGCATGATCTACAACCTGTTGGGCAAGAATGTATTTCGCAAGGGCTCAGACCTTTATTTCGAGCGCCATGATGGTCAGGCGGTAACCACTGATGATTTTGTCAAAGCGATGGAAGATGCCAGCGGTGTTGATCTGAGTCAGTTCAAACGCTGGTATAGCCAGGCCGGCACACCGGTTCTTGACTGTGAATCCAGTTATGACGCCAGTGCCGAAACCTTTACCCTGACAGTTAAACAAAGTTGTCCGCCGTCGCCAGGACAGGAGACCAAACTGCCTTACCACATTCCATTTGGTATCGGTCTGCTGGCTGCAGATGGCGCTGACCTGCCGATAGAGAGTGAGACGTTGGAACTGAAACTGGCGGAAGAGCGTTTTGTTTTTACCGGCATCAAACAGAAACCAGTACCGTCCTTACTGCGTCATTTTTCTGCGCCGGTAAAACTTAACTACGATTACAGCACTGAAGAGTTGGCCTTCTTGATGGCCAATGATTCAGATGAGTTTAATCGTTGGGATGCCGGTCAGCGGTTGGGGCTAAAGTTGATTTTGCAACTGGTTGAGCAACAACAGGCTGGTGAAGCCTTTGATATAAACAAGCTGACAGACAGTTATAAACCGTTCTCTGACGCATTTAAGGCCTTGCTGCAGGAACGTGGCGGGGATCTTAATTTTCGCGCCGCTGCATTGATGTTGCCAAGTGAAAACTATATTGGTGAAAGCATGGCGGTGATTGATCCTGTCGCGATCCACGAGGCACGGACTACATTGCGTCATGCCCTGGCACAAGAACATGAGGCCGTATTATGGCAGGTGTTTGAGGCCAATGTAGACACCGGTGCCTACAGTGTCGATGCCTTGACTGTGGGTAAACGCAGTTTGAAAAATATTTGCCTGGCCTATCTGGCTACGCTGGCAACGGACAAAGCCATTAGTGCCTCAGAGTTGCAACTGCAAGCCGATAACATGACTGACGTGATGGCTGGCATGCGCAACCTGATTGATATCGATTGTGATGCCCGTCAGCAGGCGATCAACAGCTTTTATGA
>Ga0316190_10003700_pt1 | contig 11079 bp, 9 predicted proteins | sample Eddworburrow2_MG_FD_204929 | JGI IMG/M metagenome (GOLD analysis project Ga0316190, IMG submission 204929) | Coastal sediment microbial communities from Maine, United States - Eddy worm burrow 2 | ecosystem: Environmental > Aquatic > Marine > Coastal > Sediment | place: USA: Maine | collected... | reverse complement strand
ACCGCTACGAATCCCGACCAGCAACGTACGGGGCTCGAGCTGGTCGCCTTCCTCCCGGCACTGATCGGCGGCCGGACACGCAGAGCACATCGCGATCGCGGCTCGCTTGTCGGCGTAGCTGTCGGAGAAGAACAACGCGACCTTGCCGATGCACGGGGCCGTCGCGTGCCAGACAGGGCGGCGATAGTCGAGTCGGGGTCGGTCGGCGTCGAGTTCCATGACCACTCATCGGCACGTGACACGGCGCGCTGGACCATGAATTCCGAATCACCCTCTGGATCGCACCTGGCGAACGGCGTGCTCGGTGTGGCGGCGTCGCCTGCCTGACGTCCGCTCAGCCCCAATCGACGCGAGTCATCGGCATGTCGCTGCGCCCACCATCGTGGAGCCGCACTCCCAAGGTCTGGTTCAGTTGGAGCCCTGCATCTTCGAAGCCGTTGACCGACCCGGACATGTAGAGCAACCAGACACGCGCCCGCGCCTCCCCGACAAGGTCGACTGCCGTGTCCCAGCGATCCTCCAGATTCGCAACCCATCTCCGCAGGGTCTCGGCGTAGTGCTCGCGGAGGTTCTCGACGTCGCGGACTTCGAAGCCGGCCGACTCCATGTACCTGACGGTGTCGCCCACGTCGAGGAGTTCGCCGTCGGGGAAGACGTAGCGGTAGACGAAACTCCGGCGGCCCAGGCGCGAGCCTCCGACGGAAGAGATCGCATGGTTCAGGAGGCGGCCCCCCGGCGTGAGGAGGTCGTACAACCGATCGAAGTAGAGCGGCATGCGCTTCTTCCCGACGTGTTCCGCCATGCCGATCGACGAGATCGCGTCGAACGGACCGTCGCTGATCTCTCGGTAGTCCTGCACCCGGATGTCGACTCGGTCCTCGACCCCGAGCTCGGCGACGCGACGGCGGGCATAGGCGGCCTGTTCGGCACTGATCGTGACGCCGACGACGTCGACGTCGTGCTCCGTCGCCGCATGGATCGCCATGGTTCCCCATCCGCAGCCCACGTCGAGCAGTCGACGCCGCGGGCCCTCAGCTCGGACTGCATCCAGCCCGAGCTTCCGGCAGATCAGTTCGTGCTTGGCCGCCTGAGCCTCTGCCAGGGTCATGCCGGTGCTCGCGAATCGAGCGCAGGAATATGTCATCGCGGAACCGAGTACGAGCTCGTAGAAGTCGTTGCCGACGTCGTAGTGGTGACTGACAACCTGTCGATCGCGTTGCACTGAATGGCGGATCCCGCGCGGCAGGATCTCTTCGGCTGGTACTGGAGGTGGGGCTCCGAAGGCTCCCCCAACGCGGAACGCCCGTGCGGCCTCGGCGGCCACCTTCAGCCGCGATGTACCGCCCACGCCAATTGCCTGCTGGAGCGCCCGGAGTAGCTCGGCGACGTTGCCGGTGGCGTCGATCTCTCCGGCAACGTAGGCGCGGCTGATACCGAGTTCGTCGGGACTCCACAGGATGCGTCGGAGTACGTCGGGGCTTCGGAATCGGATCTGTCCTCGTCTCCGCTCACCGAACGTGGATCCGTCCCAGAACTCGAACTCGACGGGTGGTGGCTCTTCGAACAGCGTGGTGAGTAACGGCTCGAGTTGATCGGCGACCGAGCCGTCGGCTGCCGCGTCGGTGCCGGGAAGCTGTGCGAGTGTCGACATCGAGTCTCCCTTCCTGTCAACGATTGGACGACTGAATCGTGTCACATCCGGTGAAATGCCGAAAGGGCCCTTCACGGCGTCATCGGCCGGAGCTGAGCCACTGGGTGGAACAATGGACTCCGTGAGCGAACTGCCCAATGATCCGGCCGCCTTCGGGCCCAACCGTTTGGTGATCGGCGATTGCGTTGTCGGGGTTGATGCGGTGATCGAATCGCCGAAGCTGGCTGTCCTGTCCGGCCTGTTGTCGGTCGCCGAGTGTGATGCACTGATCGCCGAGGCGCGCGCGTTGACGAGCCCATCGCTGGTCATCGACGAACGCAACGTCGACAACACCGTGCACGACACACGGACGAGTTCCGGCATGCACTTCGTAGCTGGTTCGTCGCCGGTGGCCGATGCGATCCAGAGCAGGATCATGTCGGTGATCGGCCTGCCGGTCGACCGGGCCGAGCCGCTTCAGGTCCTGAGGTACGGGCCCGGCGAGGAATACGTTGCGCACTTCGATTTCTTCGACGCGGATGACGCCGCCCCCGACGCTCAACCAACGACGGTCTCGCTGTACGGACAGCGGGTGGCGACGATGATCTGCTACCTGTCAGTAGTCGAATCCGGTGGCGCGACGGTCTTCCCGGAGGTTGGGCTCGAGGTGCGCCCGCTTCCAGGTCGTGCGGTGTACTTCACGTACCTGGGGGCCGACGGCACCGTCGATCCGATGTCGCTGCACGGTGGTGCCCCGGTGCACGAGGGCGAGAAGTGGATCGTGACCCAGTGGTGTCGCGAACGCCCCTACCGTGCAGCCGGGACGACCGTGTGGGCGCCACCGGTCTCACCCTCGGTGGAGGTCGAGGTCCCGCACGACCGCGCGGGGTAACGCTCTGGCCCCGAGGTGCGGTCGCTCCGACGGTGGTTGCCATCCCGCGATCGCGGCGGGATGGTCGCCTTCGTCAGCTCACGCAGGCGGGGCAAAGAATTCGAGGGCGATGCCATCAGGGTCACGGAAGCTGAGCCCCGATCCGTAGTCGGCGTCGACGATTCCGCCGTGCATGATGCCGAGGTCATCGAGCCGGGTCTCCCATGTCTCGAGATCGGTGCGGCTGGCGCAGCCGAAGCCGACGTGATCGAGCCCCAGCCCGAACTCGGTGAACATGGCGTCGCGATCGATGTCGGGGTGTTGGTGGAGGCCGATGAGGGTTCCGCCGATCATGAAGACCGTGTGATGGAAGCCGCCGTCGGTTGGTTCGTCGAGCACCGGTTCGGCGCCGACGAGACGTTGGTACCAGGGTCGGCTCACGGCGAGGTCGCTGACGGTCAGGGCCACGTGGCCGATGGATGGGAAATCACTCATGGTTGTCTCCGTTCGTGTTGATGGTGAGCGAGAGGATGTCGGGTCGGGCGTAATGGCCCGTTGGGTCGAAGGCTCGGCGCCCGGAGGCGATTCGGTCGAGGTCGAGGGTCGCGGTCAAGACGCCGGCTTGTCCGGTGAGAGGTCCCTCGAGCACCTCACCGCCCGGCGCGACGATCGTGGTGTTGCCGACCGACATCAGGTCGTCGGCGCCGCCGTAGATCTTGTCGGCACCTGGGAGGTCCTTCGGCACGTCGCAGCCGCGGAGGTAGGCGGTGACTCCGACGACGAACACCTGTCCCTCTTTGGCGGTGTGCCGCAACGTTGGCACCCATTCGTCGCTGTTGTCCCACGTCGGGGCCAGGAGCACGTCGATGCCCTTTTCGTAGAGCGCGGCGCGGGCGAGGGGCATGTACATCTCCCAACAGATCAGCGAGCCGACCTTCACGCCACCGATGTCCACGACGGTGAGCAGGGGGCCCTGGCCGTTTGCCCAGACGAGCCGCTCGGCGCCGGTCGGAATGAGCTTGCGATGCAGATCTGCGATTCGACCGTCGCTGTCGATGTACACGACGGCGTTGTACAGGGTGCCCGACGAGGACCGCTCGGTGACCCCGAGCGCGACCCAGAGACCGGCAGCGGCCGCCGCCTCGCGCACCGGATCGAGCGCCGGGCCGGAGATCTCGATCGCCTGGTCCTGGAAGCGGGCGTACCAGTCGGCATCGCTCCATGGGTTCTGCCGCCATACCCAGTCGGGATACCCGGGAACGAACGACTCGGGGAACACGACGAGGTCGGCGTCGTCGGCTCCGGCCTTGCCGATGTGATCGACGACGACACCGAGTGTGGCGTCGCGGTCGAGCCAGGCGGGGGTGGCCTGCACGGCCGCCACTCGGAACTGACCTCGGGTGCTCATCGGGTCGCCCCAGCGATCACGAGTTCGCACGGGCCGACGAATCCCGTGTCGGTCTCGAACTGGCCGAGCGCCGCTTCGATCTCGTCCCAGACCGCCTGCTGTGCGTCGGGGGTGAGCGAGCCGAGCATCTGGTGCAGCGCTCCGAATGACTCCCGCTCGAAGCGGACACACTCCGCAGCTGTCGGCAGTACGACCGGGGCGTCGACGACTTCGACGACGATGTCGTGAAATCCGGCCTCGGTGAGCTCATGCCGGAGTGTGTCCGGGTCGGCGAGGCTGAACGGCCCGGGCTGGCCGGGCGCCGGTGCGGGGAGTTCGGCCCGTTCGCGGATGATCGAAACCGGCAGTGAGAAGAACGGGTTGGTCGCTGCCGTCGAGTAGGTGATCGTGGCGAACCGCCCGCCGTCGCGCACTGCGTGACGGATCCCGGCAAAGGCGGTGTGTCGGTTCGGGAAGTAGATCAATCCGACTCGGGAGATGGCGGCGTCGAAGCTCTCCGCGGGAAGCTCGTCGAGGCGTTCGCCATCGATTTCGAGGGTCTCGACGTTGCCGAGGCCTTCCGCCGCGGCCGCCTTGGCGGCGTAGCGCAGGATCTCGGGCGACAGGTCGGTGGCGAGGACTGAGCCGGTGGGGCCGACCCTGCGCCCGGCGGCGATCGTCTGGCCGCCTGCCCCGGCGGCCAGGTCGACGACGCGGCTTCCCGATGTGACCGCAGCGAGCTCGAGCATGCGCTCGGTGGCCTCGCCCAGCCACGTCTCCAGCAGCGGCGCCCAATCGTTCCAGCCGCTCGCGTACTCCTCCCATTGCCGGCGAGTGGTGGTCTTGTACTGATTGGCATCAAATGGCATGGTTCCGTTCCTTGCTCGTGGGGTATGTCGCTGGCAGGCCGCCGGTGACGTGGTGTCATCCTTCAGGCGCCAGGTTCGGGCCGATGTCCGCCAGATCGCGTCTGGCGATGTCGTGGCAGGTCTGCGAAAGTGGGAGATGATCGAAGCGGACGGGCCAGCGATCGTCGGCCGCGCCGTTCCGCTGAGCCGCCTGGGTTCAGCGGTCGAGTCCTCGGCGCAAGGCGTCCGTTCGGTGGTGTTCGTCAGCGGAACGGCGGGAATCGGCAAAACGTCGCTCATCCGGTCCGCAGTCGATGCCTCACTCGACGATGGGGCCGTCGTCTGCTGGGGGACCTGTTGGCACGGTGACGGCGCACCCGGGTTCTGGCCGTGGATGCAAGCCTTCGACGACCTGAGCCGTCGCGTGGGGACCGACGCCGCGATCGAGGCCGCCGGCCGCGATCGTGCAGCCTTGTCGGTCCTGATTCGCGACCTCGACGCCGGCGCCGGCTCGATCGATGATCCGGACCGCAATCGGCTCCTCCTGTTCGACGCCGCTCGCCGGTGGCTCGAGGCGCTGACGGTCGCTCGGCCGATCGTTGTGGTGCTCGACGATCTCCAGTGGTCCGACCCGTCGACACTCGACTTGCTCGACTACGTGATCGCCACCCCCGTGCGGGCGCGGTTGTTGGTGGTTGGCGCCTACCGAAACGACGAACTCGACCACGATGCGCAGGCGCGGCTCGGCTCGCTCGCGTCGCACAGTGACCACATCCGTCTCGGAGGCTTGACCCCCGGCGAAGTCGAAGAAATGGTCGGTGGGATCTGCGGCGCCGATCTCGCCCAGACCCTCGCACCCGACCTGCACCGTCGCACCGGTGGGCACCCGTTGTTCGTCCGCGAACTGGCGAGGCTGTCCGAAGCTGGCGATCGGGGCCCGCTCCCGACAGCGGTGACCGGCGCTGTCTCGCTCCGCCTCGCCACGCTGCCAGCCGAGACGCGGCGCATCCTGGACGCAGCGAGTGTGCTCGGCAACCGTCTGCTCCCCGACGTGCTCGGTGCCGTCGCGGGAGAGGCTCCGGCGGAGATCGTGGAGTGGCTCGCGCCTGCGGTCGACGCGGGGATCGTGCGGATCTCCGATGCCGACGAGATGTGGTTCTCGCATGATCTGTTCCGCGAGACCGTTGATTCACTGCTCAGCGTCTCGGCCCGTCGCGAACTCCACGCCGGCGTCGGGCATGCCCTCGTTGCTCGCCGAGCCCGCGGCGTCCCTGTCGCTCCTGGTGATCTGGCCGAGCATTTCGCTCAGGCGATCGCGATCGTCGATCCGCAACACGCAATCGGCTGGGCCCAGGAGGCTGCAGTCGACGAGCGGGGGCGATCGGCATTCGGCGAGGCCGCGACGCATCTTCGCCGCGTCCGTCAGGCCGCCGGCGATGCGGGGATCGCGATCGAACCTGGCCTGCTCGTCGAACTCCTGATCGACGAGGCCGATCATGAGGCACGTTCAGGTGATCCCGACGCGGCCCGGGGCCTGTTGGCCGACGCGGCCCGGGTCGCCCCGACTCCGGAGTCCCGAGCTGACGTGGCGCTCTCCGTCCAGCGTCTCGGAGCCAAGTTCGCTGCTCCTCGCGACCAGATCATCGAGCAACTCGAACGTGCCCTCGACGCAGTCACCGGTCTCGATCGGATCCGCGAAGCCCGGGTCACCGCAGCGCTGGCCCGCGAGCTCCAACACTCGGTGGCCGAGGATCGCCATCGGGTGGCCTCACTCAGCGAACGGGCACTGACGCTCGGTCGACGATCCGACGACGACGAGACCCTGATCGCCTGTCTGCTCGCTCGTCACGATGCTCTCTGGGAACCCGGGACCGGTGCCGAACGGGCCGCGCTCGGCCACGAGATCGCGCTGGTCGGCGGCCGGCTCGGGAGCACCGACCGAGTGGCCGAGGGTCTGCTCCTCGAGGCCAACGGCCTGCTCGAATCCGGTTCGGCGGCCTTTCGCCCTGTGCTCGACCGATGGTTTGGGCTGCTCGAGGCCAGAGACGAACCACGTGATCGCTACATGGTCATGGCGCGGCGGGCGGCCCTGGCCCTGCTCGACGGGGACGCTGACCGCGCCGAGTTGCTGATGACCGAGGCGGCGCAGATCGGCGAGCTGATCCACGAACCCGACACGGGCAACGTCCTGATGTCGCAGCGAGTCGCACTTGCTCGGACCCGCGAAGATCCCGACGAGCTCCGCCGGCTGGCTCGCGACGCCGTCGACCACTGGACCGGGGCCCCCGCTCTTGCTCATGCCGTGGCCGCCGGCGCGTCTGCGACGGCCGGCGATCTCGATGCAGCCGCCCGCGAGGTCGCAATGGTCACGGAATCCGGCGGGCTGGCCGATGAGGGCTCCTATCTTCGCTCGGTGCTGGTGGCCCACCTCGCCGATGCCGCAGTGGCGCTCGACGACGCCGGACTCTGCCGGTCACTGCTCGACGACATGGATGGTCTGACCGACAGTTGCGGGGTGAACGGGGCGGTCGTGGCGTTTGCGGGCCCGTTCGCTCATCCTGCCGGAGTCCTGGCCGCGGCCCTGGGCGACGTCGAGCGCGGCAGGGAGTTGCTCACACGCTCCATCGACACATCGCGCCGGCTCGGCGCCAGCGTCTGGATCCGACGAGGCGAGACAGCCCGCCAGGAGCTCGATCGAGAGGCGGTCGGGACGGAGGAGCAGGAGGGGACTGGCTTCGCATCGATCACGCGGGAGGGTCCGGTCTGGATGGTCAGCTGGCGCGACGAGCGCGGGAGGCTGCCCCACTCCAAAGGTCTGACCGACATTTCCGTGCTCGTGCGTCACCGCGGCGAGGAGATCTCGGCGCTTCGTCTGGTGAGCGAGTCGACCGTTGCGGGAACGGGCCGAGACCAACTCATCGACCGCGAGGCGCTCGACGCCTACCGGACCCGACTCGCGGATCTGGACGCCGAGATCGACAGCGCGGGAGGGGATGCCGACATCGGACGAAGCGAACGGCTCGAACACGAGCGCGAACAACTCCTCGTCGAGATCCGCAGGGCGACGGGCCTCGGCGGGCGCCTTCGGCGCGACGCGAACGACCCGGCCGAGCGGGCCCGCAAGGCCGTCAGCGCTCGCATCCGCGACGCCATCGGTCGACTGGACGCGGTCACTCCCCAGCTCGCTGCACACCTCGACCGATCGATACGGACCGGCTTGCGCTGCTCCTATGCGCCCAGTGTCGACGAGTACGTGGAGTGGAAGGTGGAGGTCGGATGAACAGCCGGTCCGAAACGTGCCCGAGCCAGAACCCGAATCAGTTCTGCGCAGTTCACGAGTTCGTGACACTCGCTGCGGATCCCGAGCTGCGCCATGGTCCGAGGACGAGGGCTCCGGGGTCGTCACCCACGAGCGTGGCCTCGGTGGTCACGAAGTCTGCCCACCCAACCACGAGGAACCACGGGAGATCCGATGTCCGGTCCGCCTCGCCTCGGTGCCAGGCCTGAGTATCCCCGCTCAGGGAACGATGACGACCTTGCCGGGCCGCGACGGCCGCTCGACCGCCTCGTGGGCGGCGGCGATGTCGTCGAGCTGGAACGTCCCGGCGATCGGCAGCCCCGACCAGCCGGCTTCGAGCGCGGCGTTGAGCGCGAGCGCAGCCTGCAGTTTCGCCGCCGGCGAGAAGTCGTCGCTGCCCATGAAGTGGATCGTCGCGTTCTTGAACACGAGCGGCCACACGGCGACATGCGGTTCTGCCACGTCGGTCGCGTAGACCGAGACCGAGCCGTTCGGCGCGAGCACCTCGGTGTCGATCCGGATGTTGGCGCCGAAGGCGACCTCGACGATGTGGTCCATGCCGCCCGGGGCGATTGTTCGAATGCGTTCCGCGAGCCCGTCACCACCGATCAGGACCTCGGCATCGCTCGATCGCCGCAGCTCGTCGGCCTGCGCCTGGGAGCGGACAACCGCGAGGACTCGTGCCCCGCTCGTCGTCGCGAGATGCGCAGCGCACCGGCCGACAGCGCCGGCGCCGCCCTGCACGAGCACGGTCTTGCCGGTGACGTCACCGGCCGCGAAGACACAGCGGTGTGCGGTGATTCCAGGGATTCCCAGGCACGCTCCCTGCTCGAAGCTTGCGCCGTCGGGCAGCGAGATACCCTGCTCGCTCGGTACCACACAGAACTCTGCTGCGGTTCCGAAAGGGCGGTACGACTGGGCGCCATGGCACCACACGCGCTCGCCGAGCCGCTCGGGTGACACCCCTGGCCCGACCGCATCGATGAGGCCGGCGCCGTCGCTGTGCGGGATCACGCGTGGGTACGGCATGCCCTGCCCGAACGTGTCGCCTCGCTTCTTGACCTCGCCGGGATTCACGCCGGACGCTCGCACGGCGAGCCGGATCTCGCCCGGACCGGGCTCGGGCGCGCCCATCTCGCCGACCTGGAGGACCTCGTGTGCCGGGCCCTGTCGCTCGTACCACGCGGCACGCATCACGGCGACGAAGGTACCGCGCAACCGGGCCACGCTTCAGGTCAGGTACGCGGTCACCACATCACGCAGGGACAGGACTCCGACGAGCTGTCCGGCGTCGTCTGCGATGAGCATGTGTCGGAGATAGTTCTCCATCATCTCCTCGGCGACGACGTCGACAGATGAACCCTCGGTCGCCCACTTCAGGTCCTCGCTCTCGACCGTTGCGACAGTTGTCGCATCCAGATCGAGCCCGAGAGCGACGCAGCGCACGATGTCACGCTCGGAGATCACGCCCACCACGGCATCATCGGCTCTCACGACGACCAGCCCGACCTCGGCGGCCTGGAGTCGCTCGGCGGCGTCGCGCAGCGACATCGCCGGGTCGATCATCGCAATCGTGTCACGCATGAAGAGTTCGACGGTCTGTTCGCCTCCATGTGCCGGCTGGTCACCGGGCACCGAGTCGCCCTGCGTCTCGTTCTGCTCCTTCATCATTCCTCCTGAACTGGTACGACATCGAACTCGATCATGCGGACGTCACTCCTCAGCGAACGATCACCGTCGGGCAGCTGCTGTGGGTGGCAGCCGCGCTGGCAGTCGATCCGAACAACATCGAGCGGAATCCTCCTCGGCCCATGGAGCCGAGCACGAGCACATCGGCGGTCTTCGACAGCTTCAACAGTGTGTCGGCTTCGTTGCCCTCGATGAGTTCGCCCCTGATCTTGCCAGTGCTCACCGAGCGGGCGGCTTGGACTGCTCGGTCGAGGATCAGCTCCTCGTCGACCGGCGTGAAGTCGTCGGCCCGATCGATGCCGCCGATCGTCAGATGGTAGTGGTACTTCCACACGTGCACGATGAGGAGTTCGCTTCGGCGGCGTTCGGCTTCCTCGGCGGCCCATCGCACGGCATGTTCGGCGTGCTCGGAGCCGTCGGTCCCGACGACGACGCGGGACGTCGGAGTGATGGTTGCCGCTGGTACGACGACCACAGGGCACGGACTCGACGCGAGGAGCGCGCCGGTCACCGACCCGAGCAGGAAGCGGGTGATGGATCCGGCACCGGAACTCCCGACGATGACGAGGTCCGCATCCTCTGCTTCCCTGAGCAGAGCGATCGCTGGGCTCGCGCGGCTGACTTCGATGTCGTGTTCGACGTCACGGTGATCCGCGAACACCTTCGCGGCGGTGACCCGGAGGCGATCCTGACAGGCGGCGGTGACCTCGGACATGTCGACCCCCGACCCGCTCGCTCCTGCGCCGAAGTCGACCACCGGCTCCATGGCGTACGACGAGACGATCAGGACCGATGCCGCTCGCGACTCGGCTTCCGACGCCGCCCACTCGATGGCGCTCACGGACGACTCGGAGCCATCGAATCCGACGACCAGTCGTCGGTGCGGTACCGGAACAGGTGTGCCGGTCGACGTCATGGCTCAATGCTCGCGCCGTCGATGTGGTGAGACCCAGGGGACAATGACCCGCTGCACGAGGCGCAGGGACGAAGTCCCCTGATCAACGACATGACGATCCGTCAGAGTTGAGTTGTGACCGAGTCATCGAGAGCAGATCGGATCGTGATCGTCGGGGTCGACGGCTCTGACGGATCGGTGGTCGCGCTGCGCTGGGCGCTCGAACATGCCGACCAGCTCGGGAACGTCGAGCCCGTGATGGCGTTCATGAGCGGACTGTTCGGAGAGGGACTCGGAGTGACCGAAGGGTCCGACGAGGGGCCGTATCGCAGCGAGGCCGTCCGGCGTCTTCAGGCTTTCCTGCAGGAGCACGCGCCCCGCCTCGTCGACGCCGGCGTCGTGATCGAGCACCGAGCTGGTCCGGGTCTGGTCAAGGCGGCCAGGTCGGCCGAACTGCTCGT
>Ga0316190_10003699_pt1 | contig 11079 bp, 13 predicted proteins | sample Eddworburrow2_MG_FD_204929 | JGI IMG/M metagenome (GOLD analysis project Ga0316190, IMG submission 204929) | Coastal sediment microbial communities from Maine, United States - Eddy worm burrow 2 | ecosystem: Environmental > Aquatic > Marine > Coastal > Sediment | place: USA: Maine | collected... | reverse complement strand
ACGATTAAAATCCTGCCGGATCAGGGTTCTCACCTTTTGTGCCCGTCGATAAAAGGCATCGTAGTAGCCGGAGCTGAGCACATACGTGCCAAGCATGATGCGCCTTTTCACCTCATCCCCGAATCCTTCACTCCGGGAACGGGTGTACATATCTTCGAGATCTGTGACATCCGAGGCGCGGTAGCTGTACCGAACACCGTCATACCGGGATAGATTCGATGATGCTTCAGCAGTACAGATAATGTAATAGGTTGCAATGGCGTAATCTGTCAGAGATAAATCAACTTCGACAATCTCTGCACCCGCCCTGCGTATCTTGCTTTTAGTTGCTTCGAGAGCGGTCAAAATATCCTGCTGCGTATCACTTGATATATACTGCTTTGGAATTCCGATCTTCATCCCTCCAATTTCATCACCCATTTCACTGCTAAATTCCGGGACATCGACACGTGCTGAGGTACCGTCGGCCTCATCCTGTCCGCTCGCCACTTCAAGCATAAGGGCAAGATCCGTGACATTATTGGTCATGATGCCTGCCTGATCCAGCGAGGATGCGAAAGCAGCAAGACCGTATCGAGAAATACGCCCATATGTCGGCTTCATCCCGAGGACACCACAAAAGGCTGCAGGCTGCCGAACGGAGCCTCCTGTATCGGTTCCCAATGCAGCCGTACACATTTCTGCGGCAACTGCAGCTGCTGATCCCCCGGATGAACCACCAGGGACATATGCATGATTATGCGGGTTCTTCACCTTGCCAAAGTATGAGTTTTCGTTTGAGCTACCCATGGCAAATTCATCCATGTTTGTTCTGGCAATAATGATTGCATCTTCTGCTTCGAGCCGTTGTATTACGGTTGCACTGAACGGTGAGATATAGTCCGCCAGCATTTTCGATCCAGCTGAAAGCCGTATATTCTGCATGGCGATATTGTCTTTGACTGCCAGAATAGTACCTGCCAGTTTCCCCTGCCTGCCTGCATCGCACTTTTTCTGGATATTCCGAGCCCGATCCCGTGCTTCCGTAGCAAAGACATCGATGCATGCATTCAATTCTGAGCCCAGTTCAATTTTCTCCAGGCAGGATTCAACAATATCGGACAGTGAGATCTCACCTGCGGCAATCATCTTTTGATTTTGCAGTATAGTCTTATGCTTTACTTTCAAAATATTTCCGACTTTTAAAATGGGTATTCGGACGAAATAAAATTATTGGGTGTTTTAGCAATGCGAATCGCGATTGTATTCGCCAGAGGGAGGATCGCCTTTCAGCCCTGCCTGAAATGCTCGAGTCGCCTGAAGCGGGCGTGGCGGGAGCATGCATGCAGATTTAACTGTCCCTGAAAGGGACGTTTTGTACTTACTGTTGGCGAAAGTTCATTCATGTGGGAGATATTCAATCAAACTAATAGTATTGTTTTTCTATAAGCACAAAGGAGCGAACTGCCTGTTCACTTCTTTGCAGCCCATTGTAAACATAATAACCCAGCTCTTTCATACCGGAGCTGGGCTTAAGTCTCATTTAAAGCGATGTTTTATCTTTGGAAGGGTCTTCAATTTTTGTTGCTTCATCAACTTCATTGGTGGCTTTTTTAAATTCTCTGATGCCCTTTCCCAAACCCTTTGCCAATTCAGGCAATTTTTTGCCGCCAAATAGCAGCACAACAACAAAAAAAATGATCAACAGTTCTGGACCGCCTGGCATTTTGGCCTCCTTAAATTTATATAGGATTCTACCTTCATTAGGCAGGGAAAACAATGTCCCTGTTTCACTGAGTGAATTTAAAAATCAGGCTTACTGGGCTTATCAAAATCATCGAGTTTAAATTCCTGTTTCACTTCATTTGTTGCCCTTTTGAGTTCATTTAGCCCTTTTCCAATTCCGCGAGCAAGCTCAGGAATTTGTTTAGGGCCGAAGAGAATCAAGACAAGAAGAAGCAAAATCATAATTTCAGGTACGCCGATTGCTCCAAACATATTAAAACTCCATCTGTTTAATACCACCTCAGAATGTAAATTGCTATCCCGATACCAAGAAAGCCCACCATGTTTATTTTAATGGTAACCCCGATGGTTAATGTAAATAATATAACATTTAAAGTAGTCGGGGCAATACCAGGTTCAATAGATTTAACAAAAAATTCCTTTACCACGCCATCTGGCAGAGCAAAACTGACAACTTCTCCAAATAACGTACCTATTACGGCCCCAAGCACGATAACCAGTACAAGCTTTCCAAGTGACCTCTTTGAGCGCGCCAAAACAGCCTCCAGTTCATTATAATCGTGTCGTTAGTTTAATCACATTCACACATAAACGCGTACAGAAATGTGATGCATCTAGCAGGCAAGCAACGATTCAAAGATAACTCGCCCATCCATACTTTCAAGCAACGGTGATGCTGCACGCTCCGGATGAGGCATCATCCCTAACACGTTTCGATTCTTATTGCAAATACCAGCAACATTCAGACGCGAACCATTTGGATTTGCATCAGGACTCACCTGTCCTTCTACTGTTGCATACTGGAATACAATCTGGTCATGCTCTTCAAGCTCATGAAGTTGTTCAGTATTGGCAAAATAATTTCCTTCTCCGTGTGCAATCGGAACATTCAAAACCTGCCCGTCTTTGCATGCTCGTGTAAAAATACTGTCTGGACTCGTCACGCGAACATTGACATGCTGACAGACAAATTCAAGCGTATCATTTTTCAACAATGCACCAGGAAGAAGCCCGGCTTCACATAAAACCTGAAAGCCGTTGCAAATACCCATGACAGGTTTTCCTGAATTGGCGAAACGAATCACTTCATTCATAACAGGTGAGAAGCGTGCAATCGCGCCGCCGCGTAAATAATCGCCATAAGAGAATCCGCCCGGCAGAAAGACCGCAGCATAATCAGCAAGATTACTCTCTTTATGCCATACAAATTCAACATCCTTCTTTAGCTCATGCTTGATCACGTAGTACAGATCGTGGTCACAATTTGAGCCGGGAAAAACGACAACACCTATTTTTTTCATTAGTCGGCCTCAATCCGGGAAATATCAAATGAATATTCTTCTATGACCGTATTTGCAAGCAACTGTTCACACGCTCGTTCAATTCGGGCCGAAGCTTCCGATTCATTTTTACTTTTAATGCTGAACTCTATTATTTTGCCCGTTTTCACATCATCAATTTCAGAAAAATCCAATGAATCGAGGGCATGTGCAATAGCTTTTCCTCCGGGATCCAGAATACCATTTTTCAAACGAACAAGAACTCTTGCCTGATAATTTTCCATTTTATTGATCATTTCCTGTTTGATTTTCATCTATGGCTTGTCTTTTTTTGCGGCGTAAAATGTGCTTGCCGTGACGGACACGCCCGGTTGTTTTCTCCCTGCCCAGGCGGAGCAGGCCACGAACTGAACTGTAAATTATATAGAATAGAGACAATGGAAACATCGCCTCATGTGGGAAAAATACTACCGTAATAATCCCGGTCAATAGAACAAGAAACAATATGCTGTTTCTTTTGCCTGAACGGAAGTTAAATTTTGGAATAGCATCAAATTCAAGTGTACTGACCATCAGCAGGGAAATAATAATGACCAGCGGCAGCATCATTGATTTCAGCATCATTTCATCCCAGATATTCAAATTAAAGAGGATAAACGATACCAGTGTTCCAGCAGCCACAGGGATTGGTAGACCACTAAAATTCACTTTTTCACTCCCTGAAATCTGAATATTAAAACGGGCCAAACGTATTGCACCAAACATCAGCGGAAAAAAAGCGATCAAAAGGCCTGCAGGCTCCATCGTGTGAAAATGCGCCTGATAAATCAGGAAAGAAGGCGCTAATCCAAATGATATGACGTCTGCGAGCGAATCAAATTCATTACCAAATTTGCTCGTGCTATTGGTAGCTCGAGCAACTTTGCCATCAAATGCGTCAAATACTGCAGCAATAATAATGAGCCATGCCGCAGACGAAAGGCTTCCTTTGGCGGCTAGAACGATGGAGTAATAACCCAGAAACAGGTTCATCACGGTGAGGAAGCCCGGGGCGAGTAGCCGTTTAGGAAACATCTGCCAATTTACCGATTATAGTACTGCCCGCGACTGTACAGTCCCCTTTATTAACTGTAATCATCGTTTCAGCAGGCATGAAAACATCAACACGGGAGCCGAATTTTATCAATCCCATGCGTTCACCACGCTTTACATTGTGACCTTCTCGCAACTCACAATAGATGCGACGGGCAATCAGGCCGGCAATTTGCTTAAAAACCAGTTTCTGGCCATTCTGTTCAACACCCAGCACGGTCTGCTCGTTTTGCAAAGAAGCATCTTTTAAATTTGCCGGCATAAACTTTCCTTTCTGATAACGAAAAAAAAGCACCTTTCCGCTTATCGGAGATCTATTGACATGAACGTTAAACACATTCATAAAAATACTGATTTTCTTTGCAGGTCCATTTATGAATTCTGTTTCCTGCACATCTCCGACTTCGATTATCTTTCCATCCGCGGGTGCCACAATTGCACCCGGCTCCTTAGGGATTTCACGATCCGGATCCCGAAAAAAGTACAAAGAGAAAAGCATAAAACTCCATGAGAGGCCTGCCAGCACTTTCAAAAACAAATTTTCGGAATCAATGAAAATAAGAAACGATATGACAAGCGCTACAGCGAATATTGAGACAATTATTCCATAACCTTCGCGGTGAATCATAGATGCCTTCTAGTAAGTATTTTCGAGGAATACACGCTTCCGAATTTCTTCGTAAGCATCTTCAACTTTATCGATATCTTTGCTGAAACGATCTTTATCCAGCTTATCATTTGATTCAGCATCCCAGAACCGACATGTATCGGGTGAAATCTCATCCCCGAGCACAACTTTATTGTCTTTATCTCTGCCAAATTCAAGTGTAAAATCCACCAATCGAATTGCTCTGCGCTCAAAAAAAGATCGAAGTACAGCATTTACTTTAAGCGCCAGCCTACCAATAAGTTCAAGTTCATCTGCGGTGCAATGATTATTATTTAACAGATCTTCTTCGGCTAATTGCGTGTCATTATTGGAATCACTCTTTAAGTAGAATTCCACGAGAGGGGATTCCAGCGCTTCGCCTTCTTTAATTTTCATTTTTTTGAGAAGGCTCCCGGCAGCAATATTTCGTACAACAACTTTAACCGGAATCATATCGAGGTTCTGGACAACCATCGCATTGGCGCCAAAGGTACTGATATAGTGGCTGGGAATATTATAGCTTGAGATATAGCGAAAAAGCTGACCCGAGACCATATTATTAACTGTACCTTTATTAGGGATCTGGCCGGTTTTTTTCCCATTTACCGCTGGTGCATCATCCTTAAATTCCTGGATCAGCTGATTAGCGTTATCTGTCTCATAGATTATCTTGGCTTTCCCTTCGTATAATTTCTTCCTTTTTTTCACTTTTGCATCGCTCATATTTTTTTCTCTTCTTTATGATATTCATCCTGCCAGGCATCAAAAAAGCCATTCCAATTAAAGAAGTCAGGCAGGAAACCTATGATGATAAATTTACTCTTTTAAAAATTTCATCCACTTTGCTCAGATTCTTTTCAAGGTCAAAACATGCCGCGATACCGTCACTTCCGATGGCGTCTGTTATGGCTTCATCAGCTTCGACAAACGATCTGAATTCTTTTCCGGCTTTCCAGGCTGCCATTGCATTACGTTGTACAATCGCATAGCTTTCTTCACGTGTAAGTCCTGTTTTAGCCAAAGCCAGCAGCAAAGATTGTGAGAACACGAGGCCGCGCGTCAATTCAAGATTTTTCATCATATTTTCAGGATAGACGAGCAAATGCTTCATTACACTTTTAAATTTTGTCAGCATATAATGAAGAGCAATTGAACTGTCCGGAATGATTACACGTTCAACACTGCTATGGGTAATATCTCTTTCATGCCATAATGCAACATTTTCCATTGCCGCAACAGCATTCCCCCGGAGTAACCTGGCCATGCCTGCAATCCGCTCACTGGTTATTGGATTGCGTTTATGTGGCATCGCAGAAGATCCTTTCTGGCCCTTTCCAAAGTACTCTTCAACTTCAAGCAAGTCAGTTCTTTGCAGATTTCGAAGCTCAGTTGTAAATTTGTCAAGAGATGTGGCAATAAGTGCTAATGTGGTCATAAATTCAGCATGGCGGTCGCGTTGAATTATCTGAGTGGAGACGGGTGCTGGCTTTAGGCCAAGGTGTTTGCAAACATAGGCTTCAACGGCTGTATCTATGTGGGCGAATGTCCCAACTGCACCGGAAATTTGTCCGACAGAGACAGTTTCAATAGCTCGCTCCAGTCTATCTTCACAGCGCCCAAGCTCATCATACCACATGGCAAGCTTGAGTCCAAATGTCATTGGTTCTGCATGAATTCCATGCGTTCTGCCTATGCACGGTGTGTTTTTGTGCTCAACTGCACGCTCACCTACAATAGTGCGGCACTGTTTGAGCAGGTCACGAATCAAAAGTCCTGCCTGTCTTGCCTGGCACGCAAGCGTTGTATCAAGAAGATCGGATGATGTCAACCCCATGTGAATAAACCGACTTGCTGGCCCGACATGCTCCGCGACAGCCGTTAAAAAGGCAATGACATCATGTTGCGTTACATCTTCTATCTCCTGGACGCGTTTGATATCAAACGTTGCCTTTTCCTTAATTTCAGCCAGGGCATCCTGGGGGATTTCACCTGTTTCAGCCAGGGCTTCACAAGCAAGTATTTCAACTTTCAGCCAGATATCCAGTTTATTTTGTTCACTCCAGATGGAGCCCATTTCCGGGAGCGTATAGCGTTCAATCACTTGTTTTCTTCCTGTTTATAGTTTGAGATGTGTCTTGAAAACTTCTTTGTCTCGATAGATGACGAGTTCTATCGAATCGCCTTTTCTGGCATCGATATCCTCGAGGCGTTTAAATATATCGCTTGTATCATTTATTTTCTTGCCGGCGACTTCCAGTATGACATCATATACTTTTAAACCTGCACGCCCACCGACACTATCTTTAGAAATATTTGAAATTATGGCACCAGCAGTTGAAGGCAGGCCCAGATATTTTGCCACCCTCCTTGTCAAGTTCTCTATTTCAATGCCCGTTCGCCAATTTCTGTTAACGCGGCCATCTTGCTTCAACTCCTTAACAATACTCAAAAGCCTGTTAGATGGGATGGCGAATCCAAGTCCAATAGAGCCATTTCCGGTCCCGCTGCCACTAAAAATAAATGTATTCATCCCGATGACCTGCCCCAATGCATTTGCCAATGGCCCGCCGCTGTTTCCCTGGTTGATGGCTGCATCGGTTTGAATCATATCTTTGTAGACATGCTCGTTAAGCTTTCCGAAATCCTGATCAAGTGCAGAGATCACACCCACTGTCACGGTGGGCTTTGCATTCAAATCAAAAAGCCCAAAAGGATTCCCCAAAGCGATTGCCCATTCGCCAATGATCACATTCGATGAGGAACCAAAGGTAACCGGTTTCAGGTTTTTTGGATCACGAATTTTAAGAAGTGCAATATCGGAAATTTCGTCTTCACCGACAACATCTGCAATATGCTCTGTGCCATCTGTGAGTGTTATCGTAATCTCGGCAGCATTGTTGACAACGTGTTGATTTGAAAGCACGTGCCCGGCTTTGTCAATAATAAAACCAGAGCCAAGGCTTTTAACCTTTTCCCTGTATGGTGCGGATGGAAAGAACTGACGGAAAAACGGGTCATCAAATATTGTCCGGCGATAGTTGCGGATCTGAATAACATTTATCCCAACAACGGAATCACTTAATTTGCGAACAGCTCTGGTGATACCATTTTGTCGACTATTTGAAATAGAGCTTTGAACATGCTCAATAACCCGTATCGGCTCCGGCGTGGCAGAGCCCACCATCAGGGCGTTTTCATCACTTTTTTTATCATTTCCTGTGCAGCCCGACAACACAAGCAAAAGGGCCACGGCTATCATGCATTTCATCGTAAGAATCATTGGCTTGTATTTATATTATTGCCCCTGTATCAGGATGCGTTTTCTTTAACCTTCTCCCAGTCCTTCAAAAAAGTCGCCAGCCCTGAGTCAGTCAGGGGGTGGTTGAAAAGAGCATGAAAAACTTTCGGTGGCAGGGTTGAAATATCTGCCCCGATGCGTGCTGCGTCTACAAAATGAACCGGATGTCGCAGGCTTGCTGCCAAAATTTCGGCATCATACGTATAGTTGTCAAATATCTGTCTTATTTCTGCAATAAGGTCCATTCCGGTAGCTGAAATATCATCGAGCCGCCCGATGAATGGACTTACATAGGCCGCTCCTGCTTTTGCAGCCAGCAGCGCCTGGCTGGCGCTGAAAATAAGTGTTACATTAACTGGAATATTTTCATCGGTCAAAGCTCGGGTTGCAACCAGGCCATCCGGTGTCATTGGCACTTTGATCACAACATGCTCGCTTAGAGCTGCCAGGGACTTCCCTTCTTCAATCATCCCTTCTGCTTCTGTAGAAATTACTTCCGCGCTCACTGGCCCTTTGACGAGATCGCATATATTTTTGATCATATTCCGAAAGTTTCCAGTTTCTTTGGAAACAAGTGATGGATTTGTTGTCACACCATCCAACAGACCCATTGAAGCAACCCGCTTTATCTCATCGAAGTTCGCGGTATCCAGAAAAATTTTCATTTTTACTCCCTATTAATTAACAGGCTTTTGTTTTAATAAAACACCTTTTCCAAAGTAAGACCGCATGCCGGGGCTTTAAAACGGGCATCCGTTGAGCAGCTACCCTCAAGCAAGCCTTGCAATTCGGCAATATTTTTCTTGCCCCTCCCAACATCGACCAGGCTGCCAACAATCAATCGAATCATGCTGTGCAGGAAGCGATTTGCCTTAATTTGAAGATTCATAGTACCTTTTTCTAAACAATAATCCCACTCTAATTTTTCAACCCTGCACAAATAGTGCTTCTCCTTCGGGCTTTTCCGGGCAAAGGCTTCAAACCTGTGAACACCCTCAAATATACTTGATGCTTCAATCATCAATTCAGGATTTACAGGGTAGCGGCAATAATAGTAACAGTGGCGCTGAATTGCCATCGGTTGCAAGGTTATTCCATAGCGGTATTGTCGTGCTTTTGCATCAAAACGAGCATGAAATCGCTCTGGAACAAGTTCTATTTTGTGGACGACAACGTCTCTTCTTGTGAGCCCGTTCAGGGCATCTTTCAGAATCTGGCAATCAAAAACCACTGGTGTTCTAAAATTTGCGACCTGCGCAGTAGCGTGTACGCCTGCATCAGTTCGCCCAGCCGCCATCAATCGAATTTCTGTTTGAAACAGCTTTCTCAACGCTGCTTCGAGTTCATCCTGCACAGTATCGACGCCAATTTGCGATTGCCATCCGCAAAATCTGGTACCATCGTATTCAACGATCAGCTTATAATTCAGCATCGCCATTTATAAAAATATCAGGACACAGATTAGTACGCAAACAAGTACAACGGCAACGGTGTCAGTCGATTTCCAGCACAATTTCCCGTAGCTTGTTCTATGTTTTTGAATACCATAGCAGCGCGCTTCCATTGCCATGGCCAGCTCTTCTGCCCGGTAGAAGGTATTGATAAATAATGGCAGAACAAGTGGTGAGAGAGAGCGAATCCGCTGCAGAATAGATCCCTTGAAACTGGCGCCTCGCGCTTTTTGGGCTCGTTGCAGGCGTTCAGCTTCCATCAAAATTGTCGGGACAAAGCGAACAGCCAGAGATATCATTATAGCCAATTCATGTACGGGAAAACCATATCGTTTCAACGGCCTGAACATCGATTCAATTGCATCTGTTATTTCAAGCGGAGACGTTGTAAGTGTCAGCAATGAAGAGAAGGCAATAAAGAGAACGATTCGCCAGCACAACTTCAAAGCAAATGCAACGTTGTGCAGCCCCAATGAAAAACCCCGAATCTCTATCCGGGGGTGACTTGTTTCGGGGCCGAAGAAACTATGCACTGCAATCGTAAAAACAAACAACCAGATGAATGGAACGACATTTCGAAAAATTGTTGCAGTCGGAATAGTCGACAATTGAATAGCACTTAAGAGCACAAGTGTCCACGTCAAAATTGAAACAAACGTAAACTGGGCAAAGATCGAAATCATTATCAAAACACTCATGACCAGTTTTCCTCTGGCATCCAGGCTGTGGATCAGGGAGTGTGCAGGATAAAACTGTCCAACTGTCAAATGAGTGAAAAGTCGCATATATTTTTTTTAAAGTAACTTAAACTATACGCAAGAATGCGTAGAATTCCAATAAAAAATTCGATCCAATTTTGCTTGACAACATGTTCATTTTGATCTACTTTTGCGTTTCGCTTTCAGTACTTATCTTCGAATTCTCCCATCTGCATTGATATAAATTTCAATATTAACATAAATTGGCCGACATCTTAGTGACTTCACTTCCTGGCACTGTCCCTAATTTGACCGGTACAAACGCACCATTCTCGATTACGGTCACCTTCACAATAAATAAAAGGAGCAATATGATTGCTTTTTCCTCATGGGAAAGATAAAGGCAAATCAGGCCATAAAGGCTGCCATGACGCAGCTTCTCAAAACCGGGCGCAAGGACAATGTTCTGATTCTCTACCCCCCTGAAGCTAAAAAACTTGCGACATCCTTTTATGAGAACGGGCAAAAGCATATTGAAAAAATGTGCACCATTCAGGTTGATTTTGCGTGGGGACAGAACCCTTTTGAGCAGCCTGTACTTTCAGCCATTCAAAGTGCTGACAGCACAATAATACTGGGGTCGGATTTCACGCCGACACATCTCAGTAGCGCTATCCCCCAAAAAGTGCTCTGCATTAGTGCCTCAAATCTCGAAGAGCTGAATCGTTTTTCAACGCAGAAAGTAAATCGCGTTCTCGACAAAACCTTAAAATTTGCAGAAATCCTTTCAATTGGCAAAACGCTGCACATATCTGGTGCTCACAACACAGATCTTCAATTTTCAATTCAAAACATAACAGGACAGGCAGATGCTGGCGGCGTACCC
>Ga0316190_10003698_pt1 | contig 11085 bp, 8 predicted proteins | sample Eddworburrow2_MG_FD_204929 | JGI IMG/M metagenome (GOLD analysis project Ga0316190, IMG submission 204929) | Coastal sediment microbial communities from Maine, United States - Eddy worm burrow 2 | ecosystem: Environmental > Aquatic > Marine > Coastal > Sediment | place: USA: Maine | collected... | reverse complement strand
TCTACGCCAAAGACCGGACCGTCGTCGATCTCCGCGACACATCGTTGGCCGCGGAACGATCGAGAACACAGTCCAGGAGCTCTTCGTAGGCCTGCATCACCTGAGGCCACCCGTAGTGAGTCTCCACATACCGCCGCCCGGCCCGACCGAGGGCGTCGGCCAGGTCGGGCTGTTCGACCAACATGTCGACCGCCGCCTCGAACTCGCCGTAGCCGCGATAGGGAATACCGCCACCGCTTCGACGCACCTGTCCGTCCAGAACCTCACAGGCGGCCTGCACCAGTGCCGGCCGCTCGACCGCCCAGCTTTCGGTGAGCGCCATCGAGAAGCTCTCGAAATAGGACGGTTGGAGCAACGCCAGCGAACCGCTCAGTGCGCTGGCCTTCGTCGCTTCGTCGACGAAGCCGGTACAGATCACGTCCGGATGACTGGTGAGCTCCACCACCGGCTCGCCGACGATAACCAGCTTCAACGGACTGGGGTTTCGCTCCTTGTAGGCGGCGAAGAATCTCAGTGCTTCATCGCTTCCCTTGGCCGGGTCAACCCGGCCGAGAAAGAGCAGGTACGGGACATCACCGAGACCGTGTTCGCGACGTAGCCGAGCGCCGCCGTCCCGGGGCAGGTCGAGGTCGCTACCCACGCCGATCACCGATGCCGGTGCCGGGCTGGGGAAACGGCGCTCGAACAAATGTTGCTCCTCGGGCGTCAGGAACGCGAACCCCGATGTCGCCTTGAGCATGCGATCGAAGAACCGCAGTGAGAAGGCAGGCTCGTCATGGGCGGTGGGATGCAGCACGGTGGGTACATGGCGAGCGGCGACCGGTAGACCCGCATTGGAGCTGGTGTAGGCATAGGTCACGAAGTTGGCGACATCGAATCGACCGGCGTTGTCGTCGAGCCAAACATCCAGGCCGGCGATCTCCGGACCCTGGCGGTGCGCCCACTGTTCCTGGAGGAACGGGGCGGCCTCGGCGGGGGCCGCGGACAACAAACGATTGAGCATCCCGAACGCGTGGAGGTTGCGTTCCCTGGACACGGGCCGCCGGTGCACGATGACGCCGTTCTCTTCGGTGGTCCCCGCGGGGAAGGCATCACCCCAGGTCAGATAGTCGCGGGCGCAACTGGCGAGCGCCTCCACCCGATGGCCTCGCGCCGCCGCGTGTTCGGCCATTTCCCGGCAATAGGCCTCCGCGCCCCCCGGCACCTGCGGACCGTACCGTTGCACCACGAACAGGAGCTTCACCCGAGCCCCTCGAGCGCGGGGAGCAAGGGACTGGCCGCGTGGGCCAGCAGCGCTTCACCGAAACCGATGTGGCCGCTCATCGCCACCTCCACCCGGAGATCCGGGTCGATCCAAAGCTGGCCGATGGCCTCGGCCACGAGGGTTGGTCCCGTATCGGCCGGCAAGAGCAGTCCCCCGCCGGCCAGCTGATCTCGCGTGTGACCGAAATCCCGGGCGATGATGGGAATGCCGACGGTCATGGCATCCATCAGATCCAGATCGAGGCCCCCCGAAGCGCTGAAGCTGACCACCATGGCGGCCCACCGCAGCCAAGCGGTGCGTTCGGACATGCTCTGGTCACCGGCGAGCACGAGACGGCCTACGAGACCGAGCTGCTTCGCCCATCTGGCCAGCGAAGCCTCGTAGACCGGATCCCCGGCACCAAACACGACGATGTCCACGTCGAGGGGATAGTCGAGCTGAGCAATCGCCACCGCGGCCACAACGTCTTCGAGCCGACTTCCGGGCACCGGATCACCGACCGCGACCACCACCTGTCGCCCCTTCGAAAGCCGCTCGGACAGCACCGGATCCGCCTGGTCCGGCGCGACATGGCCCCATGTGAGCGGGGGCATGGCCACCAAAGCGCGGTCGGCGCCCAGGGCGACCGCGTCGGCCGCCTCGAACGGGGTGGGAGCGATGACCCGATCCACCACCGGCAACAGGGAACGTTCCGCCTCGCGGACCGCGGGACAGGTGTGCGCGTGATGCACCAACACGATGTGTTTGGCGAGCCCGCCGATCAGGTCTACAACCGTGTCCAGCCCCGGACCGGCGTGGACCATCAGGACATCGGATCGCTTTCGGCGCACCCGCGGAAAGAGTCTGATCGGGGCCAGTTGTTCATCTTCGGCACAGCGCTCAAACCTGTCGTCGGTGGTCGCGACGAAGATGTCGGAGAGCGCCTCCAATCCGATCGCGGTCCGCAACGCCAGTGCCTGGCGCAGCGGTGATGGGGCCTCCAGAGAAACCAAGAGCTGGTCATAGGAAGTCACCCCGAGCTCTCAGCGGGCTTGATCCCGGTGACCGTGTAGTCCTGAGGCGCGAAGAGGACCTCGTTCAACCGATCGATATTGGCATCCGGACCGTCGCCCGGCGTCACCAGTCGTTCGCCATCGTCCAACTGGGACTGGAATTCGACGGTCACGGGGTCGAACCCAGCCGAAGCGAGGAGGAACTCCAGATAGGTGTGGTGCACTGGCTGGACATGGGTCGGGTCGATGACAAAGGCCCTCGCCAGGGCAAACAGCGACTCGACGTTGACCGTCTGAAGGATGAGCTTCCCGCCCGCGGCGAGTTTGGAAAAAGTGAGCTCAACCAATCGAGCAGCGCGACCCGGATCGAGGTGTTCGATGACCTGAAGCGCGACGATGCCCCCGAACGAGCCGCTCCCCGATCGTTCGAGCATGCGTAGACCATCGACCAGCTCCGCGTCGACCCCCCGCTCGCGGCAGATCGCGGTGACGCTCGGATCGGTGTCCACCCCGGTGGCGCGGATCCCGATCCGCTGAAGCTCGACGAGGAGATCTCCCCGACCGCAACCGATGTCCAATACCGGCCCGGGCACGTCGAGGAATTGAGCGGCCAGGTGCCGATACCAGTGGCGTTGGCGTTCACCGGAGTCCTGAAAGTGCTCCTGAAACGCTGCCGCGCTGAACGGTGGAGCAAACGACGCCGGCAGCTCGGTTTCAAGACGATCGACCCGATGGCGCAGGGCGCTGAGCGTGTCCGGATCACCGCCCTGATCCCGCCTCAGCTCCTCGATGAGATACTCGGCGTAATCCATCCTTCGCTCGAGGTTGGTGTTTCGGGTTTCCGACGCGGCCAGCAGGTTGGCCATCTCACCGACCATGTCGACCAGCACCGCCAACATGTCGTGGTCCGGAGCCGAACCCTCGACGGCGAGACGAACCCGATCGAGCAGGGCTACCAGCCGCTCCCGGTCCCCAAAGGCCGGGGTCGAGTCCACGACTCGGGCAAACTGGGCGGCCAGGTCCGCGTCGAGGTATGGGGGCTGGTCGCCGGCTCGTTCCCGAACCGCAATACGCTCGCGCAGTTCGGCGACCAGGGCCTCCACGTCCGGTGGGTCGATGTCCTTCACAACGGCGACCCTACCCAGCTCTGTCCGGCCTCCGGAAACCTCACCTCGATGCCAGTTCGTCGAGCACGGGCATCACCGCGTCGGTGAACGCCCTTCGGGACTCCTTCAAAGAGAACTCCCCGAGCCGGAGTCGCCCCGTGGTGACCAATCGGGAACGGAGGTCCGCATCTTCCAGCACGGTCGCGACCGCAGCGGCCACCACCGCAGGGCTCTTGTTCGCCAACAACACGCCGGCCGAACCGACCGTCTCGGTCACGGCCGTCGCCGCATACGCGACTATCGGCAAACCGTGGTGCCAGGCTTCGAGCACCGGAACACAGAACCCCTCATGGTCCGACAATACCACCAGTGCGTCGGCGGCGCGATATTCCGCCGCGAGCGTGCCGGGGGGTACCGAACCCGCGAGCGTCACCGCGTCTTGCAGATCGAGATCGGAGATGAGGCGAACCAGGGCTTGCTCGTACGCCACCGACGACGAAACCCCCACCAACCTCAGCGTGGCGACGGGGTCGACGGTTCGCCGGTAGAAGGCGAACGCCGTGATGATGTCGTGCTGGGCCTTGTTCGGCGAGAGACGGCCGACGAACAGCCACGAGCTGCCGCCGCGGCGCGCCGCGGTGAGCTGGTCCAGAACCGCCTCGTCGGGCTCGTGAAGTATGTCCTCGAGGTCGAGAAGAATGGGGGTGACCGCCGTGCGGCGGGCGCCGAGCTGTTCCAGCTCACCGGCGTTGAACCGTGAGTCTCCGAGTCCCAGGATCGCGTCCGGAGTGAGCGCGGCCAACTGGCTGCGGCCCAGATCGAGGAAGCCGGCCAGATTCGGATCCCAAACCCGGAACATGTCCGCGGGGGTGATGTTGTGATGATGGATGATGCGTGGTTCGGGTCGAGCGCACACATAGTCGGCCACCGGCCCGCCGATCGCCGTGTGATAAAGCAAGGCGGTCGGGGTCTTGCCGGGACGGAAGTCTTCGTGGTTGAAGCCGCGCCCAGTCAGCTCGGGGTGCACGGTGCGCGTGTAGATCTTCGATTCCACTCCGAGGTCCCGAAGCAGTCGCTCGCACTGGAGCACATGGCTTCCGACCGCGTCCCGACTTGCGAGAGCTTCGACGAACTGATGCAGCGCAATCTCTGACCCGCCAGCACGCGCCACGGTTCACCTTCCTTTCGTAGCGGTCACGACATGGCCTTTCGTAGCGGTCACGACATGGCCTTTCGTAGCGGTCACGACATAGCTGTCGGGCGCCAGCTGGGCCCGCACCGGGTCGAAGCCTTCGCGGTCCAGAAGTGTCACCCAGCTCTCGGCGTGGAGGGGCCGGCGACCGGCGAGATCCGCTTCCAGCGGGTCGGTCCTCGACCAGGCCGCCGGGGTGGGCGAGGAGATGACCAGCAGTCCTCCGGTCCGGAGCGTTCGTTGCGTCTGCTCGACCAGGGCTTCGACCCGGCCGGCGTCCATCGATTCGGCGAGCGTCGTCACACCTATGGCGCCAACGCCGCCGCGAGGCAAAGCCGCCAGGTCGGCCAGAGACTCCACTCGGACCACTGGACCATCATGGTCCCGCTCGGCCAACAACGCGTCGATGTCCGCCGATACGGGCCCGGACTCGATGGGTGAGGGGCGCGGCGCGGGTTGGTGTTCAAGCCGACGCAGGCGAATCTCGATCAGATCGAGCGCCTCGGCGGTAGCCCGGCCCACACCCGAAACCTGGTCAGCCACAAACCTCAGGTACCACGAGGTTGCCATCCGCACGGCCGATTTCGGCACCCGCAAAGGCGGAAACCGGCTCGACTCCACGGGAACTTCCACACTGATCGTCGACATCGCTCGGATCGAGTTGATGGTGTCGGGAAGCCGGTACGCAGGGTCGGGAGGTACGAGCGAGTCAAACCGCTCCGCCAGCTCCGCCTCGAACGTATCGGGCAGATCGGCAGTTTCTCGCAGCTCGGCCGCCCTGGCCTCGATTCGCATGGCGAGCTCACCAGGATCGGCCACGACCTGATCATGCGCTTCCATGCGTGGTCTCCTGGTGTTGTTCGGCCTCGACCGTCACCTCCACATCGAAAGCGACCATGCCGACGCCTGGGTTTCTCGCCAGCACCTCGAAGCGGTGTCGTTGCTCTCGCCAGTCGTAGATCGTGCCCTCATCCTGGGAGGTGATCCCGATGGTGACCGGATAGCTACCAGCCAGCAAAGGCACCGAACCCAGATGGAAGGTGACCGTTCCCCGGCCCTCGATGACGGGCATCTCCACCTCGAGCAGTCCGGTGTTGACCCCGTATACCTCTTTGCCGTCGCGACCGTCGGCGATGGCAATGCCGAACATGGCATCGCCGATCGCTTCGGCCGCGTCGTAGGTGACCACCACGTCCAGCTCGTCACCGGACTCGACATACGTCGTGTTGTGGTGACTCGGACCGCACCAGACGTCCACAATCTGCACGCCTCCGGTCCTGGCCTGCTCATGACGCTCCCCCATCGTGAGATCCGATGGTGCTTCCGCGGGGGGCCCGTCTTCGCCGTCGGCCGTCATGGCGTCGGCGCTCGACTCGGCTGGGTCGCTCGGCTCGGCTCCCGCGGGATCGCTGACCGGTGCCGGATCTCCAGCATCGACCATCCTCATCTGGGGTTCGTACAAGACCCGTCGGTACGTCGTCACCGCCTCGGCCGCATCGCCGTCGGCGACGAGCCGTCCGTGATCGAGTACCACCGCTCGGTCGCAGATCGACTGGACGAGGTCGACGGCGTGGCTGACGAGCACGATGGTTCGACCTTGGCGCTGAAAACTCTGGACCTTGTCGAGGCACTTGCGCTGAAACGCCTCATCGCCCACCGAGAGCACCTCGTCCACCAGGAGCACATCGGGCTCCACGTTGACCGCCACCGCGAAACCGAGGCGCACGTACATCCCCGAGGAATAGAACTTCACCGGACTGTCGATGAAGTCCTCCAGCTCGGCGAACGAGACGATGTCATCGAACCGCCGTTCCACCTCACGCCGGGAAAGACCGAGAATCGAGCCGTTGAGAAAGACGTTCTCCCGACCGGTCAGATCCGGATGAAAACCCGCGCCCAGCTCGAGGAGCGACGCCAGTCTGCCGTTCACGCGGACCGAGCCCGTCGTCGGCGTCAGGATGCCCCCGACACATTTCAACAGGGTCGACTTTCCTGAGCCGTTGTGTCCGATCAGACCGACCGTCTCGCCCTGAGCCACCTCGAACGACACCTCGCGCAGGGCCCAAAAATCCTCAGGAGGCGCCACCTTCTGACCTCGCAGCACCAGGCGGTCCTTCAAGGTCCGGGGCGCGCCGCGTTGAAGACGGAATCGTTTCGACACGGCCTCGACGGATATGGCGCTCATCAGAGCGCCTCGGCGAAGTCACCTTCGACGCTCCGGAAATACCGGAAGGCGAGGAAGAGCAGGACCACCGCCAGCAGGCCGACCGCACCGACATTTCGCAGGAACCAGAGTTGTCCCTCGACCGGCAGGATCGAATCGCCATTCGGCGCGGTCGTCCGCGCGTAGATGGCCCGCTGAAAGACCAATACGACCGAGCTGACCGGATTGAGCAAGGCCAGGCTTGACCGATCGCCCAGATTTTCCTGAACCAGACCGAAGGGATAGACGATCGGGGTCATCCAGAACCAGGCCAACAACACCAGCTCCAGGAAGTGTTTGACGTCGCGGTTGCGCACATTGACCGCGGCGAGCAGCACTCCGATTGCGGCGGCGAGAACGACGATCACGACCAGGCCCAGCGCGGCGAGCCACAGGTAGGACCAGGCCACGCGATAGCCGGTCACGACCAGAATCGTGACCAACACCCCGAGCTGCAACACGAAGTGCACGAACGCAGAGCCGACGGCCGCCAGGGGGAAGATGGCTCTGGGCAGATAGATCTTCTTGACCAGCGCCTGATTGTCGACGATCGACCCGGCCGCGCCGCTGATCGAGCTGGAAAAGAGGTTCCACACCAGCAAGCCGGACAACAGGTAGATGGCGAACAGTGGGATACCGTTTTCGAGGATCAGCTGAAAAACCACATAGAAGACACCCAGATAGAGGGCCGGGTTCAGCATCGACCAGAAGAATCCGAGCGACGATCCGCGATAGCGGACCTTGAGGTCCTTACGGATCAGCGTCACGAGCAGCTCACGATGATTCCACAGCTCGGCGACGATACCCACCGGCTGTCCCGGCCCGCGCTGGTTCAGCGCCGCGACTCTCACGACGGTTCTCCCACGACCCAGACCACGAGCTGGCGGGTCCACTCCACTTCCTCGGTCGGTTGACGTTCGATAGTCAGCTCGATGCCCCGCATTCGCATGGACAGCTCCTCGGCTCCGGTACCGATACGCTCGGCATGGTCGTCCGCCGACCCGACCAGCACCAGTCGTCGGTCCTGGTTCTGGTTCTGGTCCTGGGCTGCCACCGTAGCGGCGAGAGCGCCGTAGTCGAACTCGTCCGCTGCGGGCCCTGAGAACGCTGGCACCCCACAGTACCGCCGAAGGGCGAGGGGATAGTGCTGTTCGACCAGCAGACCGGGCAGGAGCACGACGATGGCATCAGGCCCGATCGAGGTGCAGAGGGCCGCGAGATCCTCGTCCACGGGGCTCTGGCTCTTGGAGGTCAACAGCGGCAATCCATCACGAACCGGAGCGGCGACCACCGCCAACACGACCAGGATCTGGACCCAACGCCAGGAACCCCAACGATCGGTGAGGAACCGGTCCAGCCGATCGAGAGATACTACGGCCAGCAAGGCGAAAAGCACCAGCGCCAGCAACTGTCGTCTCATCGCCCATGGCTGATCTGGAGAGATCGACGGGCGCCATAGGTACACCAGCACCGGAACACCCAAAGTGACCAGAGGAAGTAACCACCTATCCCTGGCGTTGCGGTCTCGAAGGGCATCCCCGGCGTTCCGGCCTCGCAGGACCTGAGCCACCACGAACCCGGCACCGAGCGCCGCCAGGACGAGCACGAGTGGACCCAGATACCACCCCAGCCGGGCCACCGACTCCTCCGCATAGTTGAGGGTGGGCACAACGGGCACACCCTCGACACCCTGTAGGGCGCCCACCAACCCGTTCTCGTTGCGGTGCACATCACCGATCCTCGGTCGGATGAGCCACAATCCGAGCACGGCGGTCGTGGCGCCGACGGCCGCTATCGGGGCGGCGCGGACCAGGAGCTGGTTCAACCGGTCGGACCGCTGCACCATCCACAAACCGAGCGCCGCGATGGTCAGGAGCCCTCCCGCCAACCACGCCTGCCCACGCAATTCCCGCAGCGCCTCGGCATACTCGGGGCTGAACACCTCGAGATCGACGAGGCCCACGGCCGTGCTGATCGCCGCGCCCCCGACCACCAGCAGGGCCCGGCGAAGCGGCTTGGCGACAGCGATCAGCGCAACGGCGGGGGCGAACAACATGGCGTCGACCCGGGCCGCGAACAGGGCACCGATCAACAGACCGACCGTGAAGTCGGCCAAGGGACCGGCCGGCCCCGACCGGGGCTCGCGCACCGTGAGCAGGAGCGCGGCCAGGACGAGGACGAGGACGAGGATCTCCGAATGAGCGTCGCGTCCGAAATGGATGAACGGGAGACTGATCCCGATCATGACCACGGCCACCGCAGCCCACCGATCCGCGACCAATCGTCTGGCCAGCGCGTACATCCCGAGCAGCACCATCCCGCTCAACAAGGGGGTGACCCGAAAGGCCACCTCCTCACCTCCGAACAGATTCCCGATCGCGATCAATGAAGGAAGGAGATGAACGAACTGCGGAAAGCTCTCCCCCGACTCGGCTGGGGTGGAAAACCCCATGGGCGACCATCCGAGATCGCTCAGCCCGTCGATGGCCACCGCGGGCGCTTCGAGCGGGAGCCGCCCGGTCTCGGCCAGGTTGGCGGCGGTCAGCAGATACACCCCAGGGTCGCGGTCGGACAGATAGTGCTCGGTGCTGGAGACCAGCCCCAAGCCGGTCATCACCGCGACGAAGGCCAACACGCCGAGGGTGGTTCGCGCCGAGCCGGGTGTGACAGAGGTGCACTCGGTCTTCAATAACAACCGGACCCAGATGGCCACGGCGACAGCCACGACGATCACCGTCGATGTCGTGAACACCCCGGCCATGGCGAGGAGCAGCGCACCGAGGGCGAGGAGCCCGGATCCGACCAGCAGGGCGGTGGTCAGGCGATCGACTGTCCGGTGCACGCCGGGACACTAGCCGAGGTGAGCCCCTCGGCCTGGTAACCGCCGGTCCTGTCACGCTGTAGGTTGCCTGCCGATGGAACGCCCCCGCACGATGGTCAGCTGGTCCGCCGTGACCGCTGCGGCCGCGGCGATCGTCATCACCGCCTTCGCGGTGCAGGCGCGGCGCGGGCCACTCGGCCCCGAGAGCATCTGGTTCGACGATGCGTGGGTCGCCGCCATCGGTCGTCTGGGCTGGCGTGACGTCCCCGAAGTCGGCCTGACCTCTCCCGGTTTCGTGGGGTTGGAATGGATCATCTTCCGAATCCTCGGCTTCGGCGAGACACGGGCCCAACTCCTCCCTTTCCTGGCCGGGGCGCTGAGCCCCGCCCTGCTCATGATCGGTGGCGTCTGGCGCCAAATACCGCTACCCCTGTCGGTCGGTGCCGGCCTCTGGCTGGCTTGGGCGCCCGCCCATGTCGACTACTCGACGAGGGTGAAGCAATACACGCTCGACGGCCTGTTCGCCCTCCTCGTGCTCGGAGCCGCGTGGGGGGTGATGGACCACCCTCGATCCCGGGCGCGGTGGGCGCTGCTCGGAGGAGTGGCCATTGCGGCGTCGGCCGTATCGATGAGCACGGTACCGGTGGTGGCAGCCGGCCTTGGGGCCGCCGGACTGGCCAGCCTGAGGCACGGCCGGACAGCCATCGGGGCAGCCGCGGTGACCGGACTCATCTACACCGTGGCCCTCGCCATCTGGTGGAAGCTCGTGATCGAGCCCGCCACCCAGGAAGGACTCTGGGCGTATTGGAGCGGCTTCTACACCGCACCCAGCGAGGGCATTGGTGGCTGGGCATCGGTGGTGTGGGCCCGGCTACGGGATCTCGTCGGTTGGATGTCCCCATTCGGCATGACGCCGACCATGGCGGCGATCGGGCTGGCGATCGCGGTACTCGCCTGGCGTCGACCCCTCGTCGCGGTACTGGCCGGCGGGCCGCTGGTGATCGCGGTCGTGCTCTCTTCGCTGGCGATCGTGCCACTGGGCACCGGACGAACCGATATCTATCTGTATCCGAGCATCATCATTGCGGTGGCCGCAGGCTTTGGGGTGATCTGGGAGATGGCGGCGCCGATCCTCGAGCGTCGATTCGATGAACCCGCCGCTCGAGAGCTACCGGCGATTCTGCTGGCCACCGTGGCGGTCGTGCTCGTCGCCATCATGGTTCGGGATGATCGTCGCGCCACCCCGTACCCGGTCGAGGGCATCAAGTCGATGGTCGCCCAGATGGAGGCGAGCCGTTCGCCCGACGAGCCGGTCCTGGTCTATCCATCGGCCCGGTACGGCTATGCCATCTACACGTCATCTCCGGTGGCCCTCTCCCATCCGAGCCGCCATCTCGTGTTCTCGCCCTACTCGGTCGACATCGGTGACCCGCTCCTGACGATCCTGGAACCCCATCGGAACGATCCTCAGAACTATCGGCCCCAGATGGAAGCAGTGGCCGGCGAC
>Ga0316190_10003697_pt1 | contig 11086 bp, 11 predicted proteins | sample Eddworburrow2_MG_FD_204929 | JGI IMG/M metagenome (GOLD analysis project Ga0316190, IMG submission 204929) | Coastal sediment microbial communities from Maine, United States - Eddy worm burrow 2 | ecosystem: Environmental > Aquatic > Marine > Coastal > Sediment | place: USA: Maine | collected... | reverse complement strand
GCAGCTATTCGCAGTTCAGGTGGGGAAATATTGTGTGGCGGGGAACGTATTGACGGTCCCGGCCACTTTATTTCACCCGCTATCGCTGTAGCCGAAAACGATTGGGAAATCGTCCAGGAAGAGACATTTGGTCCAATTCTGTACCTGATGCAATACGATACGCTGGATGAGGCGATAGCGATGCAAAATGGTGTCGTGCAAGGTCTGTCGTCCTCGATCTTTACGGACAATCTACAGAATGCCGAGTACTTCCTGTCGAACGCCGGTTCAGATTGCGGCATCGCGAATGTCAACATCGGCACGTCGGGCGCCGAGATCGGTGGTGCATTTGGCGGCGAAAAAGAAACGGGTGGTGGCCGTGAGGCAGGATCCGATTCCTGGAAAACCTACATGCGCAGGCAAACGAATACGATCAACTGGGGCAGTGACCTGCCGTTGGCTCAGGGCATCAATTTCGATTTGTAGTAGGAGCGGCCCATGGCCGCGAATTGGAGCGCCCATGGGGCGCTCCTACAGCGCCTCGAACCTGTTTTCAGCTCGATTCTTGCGAACGTTCCCGGCGCTGAACACCTGCCCACTCATCGCAATATAGACCCCAGGTGGTGCTACCTGGGCGGCGGCCACCGCCATGCCGATATTAAATGTCGCATCACTTGTCTTGAAGCGAGCCGGGGTCAGCGCACCTGTCAGGACGATGGTCTTGCCTTGCAGGTCTTCGAGCGCCTCGGCTGTTTTGGGCATTGTGTCGGTACCGTGGGTGATGACATAGCGCTCCGCGTCGTCGGAGGCAATAAAATCATGCAGCGAAGTCCGATCCTCGTCGGTCATATCGAGGCTGTCTTTTTGCAACAGCGGCACGATTTCGTAGTCGAAATCAGCGAGACTTTCGTCAAGAATGTGCTTGATCGTGGAGTCGCCGATCTCGAATTGGCTTAAGGCATCGAAATAGACCTTGTCGATGGTGCCACCAGTAGTAATAAACCGTATAAACATGCCTTGCGCGCCCTGCTATTATCGTGCAATGAGATATTGTGCCATTGTCGCAGGCTTTTTGATTGCCCTGCTTTCACATGCGGCTCATGCCGAAGGTACGGTCGTAGAACTCGAACTCGATGGTGGCATCGGTGTGGCCACTGCAGACTACATCATCAGCGGCATCGAGCACGCCGAAGCAAGCGGCGCCGAACTCATCATCATCAATATGGACACGCCTGGCGGCCTCATGGAGCCGATGCGTGACATTGTCCAGAAAATCCTGGGCTCGAGCGTTCCTGTAGCCGTCTACGTCACGCCCGCTGGTGCTCGTGCAGACAGCGCCGGCACTTACATCCTGCTCGCAAGCCACATCGCAGTCATGGCGCCAACCACTCATCTCGGTGCTGCTACCCCGGTTTCCTTAACGGGCGATGACGCAACGCCCGAAAAGCCTGACGCCGACGATGATGCCTCTGAGGCGGACGAAAAGCCGGCCGATGATATGCAGCCTGGCACAGCAATGGAGCGCAAGGTTCTCAATGACGCGATCGCCTATATTCGTGGCCTCGCAGATCGCTATGGGCGCAATGCCGATTGGGCAGAGGATGCCGTAGTCAATGCTGCAACACTGACCGCTGCTGATGCCCTCGAACAAAATGTTATTGAGTTTATTGCCGAGAATCGGTCTGACCTGCTTAAGCAGGTCAATGGTTATGAGGTCGAAATAGACTCCGCAACAGTCACGCTCGATACCAATGAGGTTATCGTCGAGGTTTATGAGCCCAATTGGCGAATCAAGATATTGTCAGCAATCGCCAACCCGGAAATTGTTTTATTACTCGGGCTTATCGGGCTCTACGGACTCATGTACGAAGGCTGGAATCCCGGCGCGATCGTCCCCGGCGTTGTTGGCGTCATTTGTTTGTTGCTCGCCGCCTACGCATTGCAGGTTTTGCCGGTTAATTACGCCGGGCTGGCGCTCATTATTGTCGGGCTCGCGTTGATGACGGCGGAGGCCTTTGCCCCGAGTTTCGGGGCGCTTGGCCTGGGTGGAATTGTTGCATTCGTATTCGGTGCGATCATGATGTTCGATAGCGGTATCCCAGGGTTCGGAATCTCACTTACCTTTGTCATCGGCCTCGCTCTCGTCGCGGCGCTGTTCATCATCTGGCTTGCCAGTTTCATCCTTCGACTGCGTCGACGCGGCGCGGTATCAGGCAGTGGTTCTATCATTGGCGGCATCGGCAAGGCGATGCATGCTTTTGATGGCGACGGCAAGGTCTGGCTCGAGGGCGAAGCGTGGGCCGCACGCAGCACGGTTCCTGTCGCCAAGGATCAGGACGTTATCGTTACCAATATGGAGGGGCTCACTCTCGACGTTGAACCAGCCCCGCTAAAATCCCCGGGCGACGCCCAGGTTCAAACATAATGTGAGGTAGATCTAATGCTATTTCCAACCGTTGGAATAATTGCCGCCTTATTGATCGTTATTATTTACAACACGATCAAGATTCTCAAGGAATACGAACGCGGAGTCATTTTCTTCCTTGGTCGGTTCCAAACTGTCAAAGGACCGGGATTGATCATCCTGATCCCCGGCATCCAAAAGATGACAAAAGTCGACTTGCGAGTCATCGTATTGGACGTGCCGACGCAGGACGTCATATCACGAGACAACGTTTCGGTGAAAGTAAATGCTGTTATCTATTTCCGCATAGTGGACCCGGAAAAGGCCGTCATTCGAGTTGCGAATGTTTTCGAAGCGACCAGCCAATTGTCGCAAACAACATTGCGTTCTGTGCTTGGCCAACACGAACTCGATGACATGCTCGCCGAACGCGACAAACTCAATACCGATATCCAGAATCTGCTCGATGCCCGCACCGACAACTGGGGCATCAAAGTCGCAAACGTCGAAATTAAGCATGTCGATCTCGATGAAAGCATGATTCGCGCAATTGCCCAACAGGCCGAGGCCGAACGCGCAAGGCGCGCCAAGGTCATCAACGCCGAAGCTGAAAAGCAGGCCGCCCAAATGCTCGCCGACGCTGCCAAAATGCTGGCCAGCGAAGAACAAGCGTTACAGCTGCGTTATCTGCAAACCCTGAAGGAAATTGCGAACGAGAGGACGAATACCATCGTATTCCCACTACCGATCGAACTCGTGGCGCCAATAATAAAGATGGCGAATTCGTCTAAGTCGTAGCCGGGGAAATCGTTACCGTGATCTCGGCGCCGCCGAGATCTGAGGTCTGAATGGATAGCTGCCCACCATACGAGTGGGCAATATCCTTGACGACCGCGAGACCGATGCCGTGTCCCGGCGTCGACTCATCCAGACGCGTTCCGCGCTGCAAGAGCGCCTCGGCTGCATCGGCTGGAATCCCCGGACCATCGTCGGCAACTGACAGGACAAGGCCACTCTTGTCGCCGGTCTCGCTAAGCGCCTGACGGATCGTGATGCGAACTCGTGACGCGCACCACTTGCAGGCGTTGTCCAGCAGGTTCCCGGCGAGCTCGAGAAAATCACCTTTGTCGCCTCGAAACTGGATTCCATCGTCTATTGCAGTTTCGATGACAGGGTCTTTGTCGTGATATACCTTGCGAAGCCCGTCGACGAGCCTGTCGACCTCTTTCGCAACCGACACTTGTGTCAGGACAAGGTTCTTTGTCGCGAGCGTGGCCGGCTTGCGAAGTTGATAACGCACGATTTCATCCATGCGTTCGATTTGCTCATCGAAGCGGCCGGAGAATTTCTTCGGCAAGCCCTGATTGAGCAATGCACGCATCGCAGCCAGCGGCGTCTTCAGGCTATGCGCCAGGTTATCGAGCGTTGCTTTGTAGCGATCAGAACGCGCACGCTCTGAGTCAATTAACAGATTCATATTGCGTGCGACACCCTGCAACTCGGTGGGATATTGACCGGACAGCGACTGGCGTTTGCCTTCTTCTATCGCCCCAATCTCTGTTTCAATTTGTCGCAAGGGACGCAGCATGCGGCGCAACAGTGTGGAAATTGCCAGTAACATCACTAGCGCGACCGCTGCGAACCAGCCGAAAAGCTGTTGCCTGAACTTCGCCACCTGCGCGTTGAACGAATCCAGACTCTCGGCGACTCGGAATACAAAAGGTTTTAGCTCGCCGTCCGGAAATTCCCATTGAACCGAGAGGCTCAGGGTCAGTAGCGGTGTTGCATCGCTCAGCGACTCCTTTTGGAACAGCCGCGAACCCTCTTGCGCAGTAGCTCCAAACGGCAATTCGTGACCAAGCGCAGATTTTGAACTCCATCGAACGACACCAGCACTGTTCCGAATTTCGGCATATAAACCCGACCCGATGCTACTCAATCGGGGATCGTGTAAGTCGGCAGGCATCGCCAATTCGCCTTGATCTGTCGGCTCAGCCGCCGCCAGCAATGCCATTAGGTGGCCATCAAGCACGTCTTCGCGGGACTGCTCTCCAGCGCTGCGAAAAGCCGTATCAAGCACCACGATGGTGACGCCAAAAAAGAACAGCAACAGCACGCTGACTGAAATCAGAAGGCGTGCGTTAAGGGACGACATGGAGTTGTCTAGGCGTCCGGGCCACGGTCCAACGCAAAGCGATAACCACGCCCGCGAAGTGTTTCGATAGGCTTGATCGAATTGTCAGGATCCATCTTCTTGCGCAAGCGGCCAATGAAGACCTCGATAACATTGCTGTCGCGCTCAAAGTCCTGATCGTAGAGCCGTTCAGTAAGCTCCGTTTTCGATATGACTTGCCCAGCCCGGATCATCAGGTATTCGATAATCTTGTACTCGAAACTCGTCAGCTCGATTGACTCATCCCTGACCTTCAGATCCTGGCGAGACATATCGAGTGTAACGGGACCGGCTGTCATCAGCGACGAAGACCAGCCACCACTGCGACGCAACAATGCGTTGACCCGCGCAATAACTTCCTCCGGCTGAAACGGTTTGACAACGTAGTCGTCGGCGCCCGCATCGAGGCCATCGACCTTGTCCTCCCAACGGTCACGGGCCGTCAGAATCAGAATCGGGAAATCCTTACCCTGCTGGCGAGCCTCACGAATAATATCGAGCCCGGACATTCCGGGCAGGCCGAGGTCGACAATCGCGAGATCAATCGGGTATTCAAGTGCGAAGTACAGGCCTTCTTTTCCATCTGCCGCTTGTTCGACAGCGAACCCGGCTTCGGCAAGCCTCTCCGCGAGCGACTCGCGAAGCGTCGCATCGTCTTCAATTACGAGCAATCGCATGGCTATGTCCCGGGCCTAACCACGTTTACGGCCTTGCACTTTCACTGTCTTTACCTTGCCGTCTTCGGTTAGAACCTTAATGTGGTGAACTTCACGGTTACCCTTAACCTTGGTTTCCGCGCTGAGAATTCGGCCATTAGTCTGCCTGCGAACCTGCTCAACGGCTTCAGACAAGCTCTTGCCACCGCCATTTTGTGCAACCCTAAGCCCTGTGTCTGAGCGGCTGTCCCACTCGGCGCCCGACCCGTGCAGTGACTGCACGAGATCATTCGCCAGGGCAGCTGCCGGCGTTAGTGCCAGCGCGCAACTTAACAGCAGTATCGGAAGTATTCGCACGGGTAATTTCCTATATTCGATCATCGCAACCAACTCTCGGAGCTTCGACCAAGTGTCGTACGTCATCGAGCTGATTGCAACGAACGAAGTCACAGCTAAATGCGGCCAATGGCCTTACCTGGCAGGCCGTATGTCGACACGGATCTTCATCTTTCGACCCGGGTCATAGGGCATGCGAGTCGCATAATTCTGCCCACGGTAGCGGTAAACGACATCGTAGCCATCGATACGTTCTTCGCGATGGTCGCGATAGCGAGTCTCGCAACGCTGTACCGGCCGGGAATACTGCGTATACCCGTAATTCGGGCCAGCCTTGCGACGAGCCACGTCATTGCCGATAGTAGCTCCTATGATCGTTCCTGCGGCTGTCGCGGCGTGTTTACCACTCCCACCACCAAACTGGTGCCCAATGACTCCGCCAAGGATCGCACCGAAAAGTGTGCTGCCACCCTCCCCGGGAGCTCTTCGGTATTCAGTGTAGTTGCGGGATTCCTGCCAGCACTCCTGGACAGGTCGCCTGACGTTAACGTAGTGGATGACCGGTTGTGAGCTGAGAACCTTGGCGTAGTCATAAATCGCGCCGGAATGCCGCCCACGATCGTCCGCATAGACACCGCTGGAAACGCCCAGCAGCACAGCAGCTGCCGCCAATCCTGCTATTGCACGTTTTGTTTTCATCGTCCTCATCCTTATCAGTTCCTGAACTGGCCTTTCGCCAGCTTGGGATCAAGAATAGATGGGGCGCAATGAACAACGCCTGAATGGCTCAGCCGACGCGATTCTTGGCCGCACGCCACGCTTTATCGAGTGATTCGAGTGACTGGCCTTGCAGTACGTCTCCGGACGCCATAACCGCCCGCTCCATATCCCGAAAGCGGCGCTCGAACTTATGATTCGCAACGGTTAGCGCGTTCTCGGGGTCAACATCCAGATGTCGAGCCAGGTTGACGACGGCAAATAGCAGATCGCCGAATTCCTCTTCAATATCCGCCTGATTCCTCGTGCCAACCGCCTGCTCGAGTTCGTCAAGTTCTTCGCGAATTTTTGCGCGTACACCGACTCTATCCGGCCAGTCGAAATCAACGCTGCTGGCTCGTTTACCCAGCTTTTGTGCCCGTTTCAGGGCTGGCAAAGCTGTCGCAACGCCCGCCAGGGCGCTGTCGTCGCCCTGATCAGAGCGTTCCTGGGCCTTAATCGCCTCCCAGCTACCCTCTTGCGGCCCCGCTGCGCGCTGCTCAGCAGTACCGAATATGTGTGGATGGCGACGGACCATCTTGTCCGTGATCCCAGCTACCACGTCGTCAAAATCGAAAGAATTACTTTCCGTGGCCATTTGGGAGTGAAAAACCACTTGAAACAGCAAATCGCCGAGTTCGCCCTTCAGTTCGTCCAGGTCCGCGCGGGCAACTGCGTCGGCGACCTCATACGCTTCTTCAATGGTATAAGGCGCTATCGTTGCAAAAGTCTGCTTTTGATCCCACGGACACCCATGTTGCGGATCGCGGAGCCGAGCCATTACTTCAAGTAATTTATCGATTGTCGACATAAATTATTCTTTTTTAAGTATTTTTATGAATTCTCGGATGATAAATGCGGTCGCCCCCCAAATACGCTGACCATCGTAGTGGTACTCCGCCATCGTCGTCATCCTTCCACCCAGGTCACGTTCCACCATTCTTTGGTTGCCGGCATCCATCAGGAACGGCAACGGTACCTCGAAAGAGTATTCGACCTCTGTGTGGTCAAGACATAGCTCTATATCCCCGGAGACCACACCGACAACGGGTGTCACAACAAAGCCTGTAATCGTCGGCATCGGGCTCAAATAGCCAATGACACTAACCTCATCCTGTGCGATTCCGATTTCCTCGCGTGTTTCCCGCAGCGCTGTGGCGACGATATCCGTATCCCCCGGCTCCCAGCGCCCGCCTGGAAAGCTCACCTGCCCGGCGTGATGCCTGAGTTCGGCGGCGCGTTGCGTAAGTAAGAGCGACAATCCCGCCGAATTGCGCTCAATAACGGGTATAAGCACGCCAGCAGGCTTCAAAGTACCGCCAAGTTGCTGCCTGAGCTGATACGGCCAATCATCGCTGCCCATCGGCATGACAACGTCTGTCGGGTCGACCGGCATCCGGGTCTCATGCAGACACCGCCGAAGATGCGTCGTGGTGATGTCGTCAGGATTGGACATTGAAAAGAGGCCAGCTAACGGCTCAGTTCTTGATCCCACCTTCGGTCAACGCCGCCGGATCCAGCAGTCGATCCAGTTCCTCGTCCGTCAGGTCAGTCATCTCTTTGGCAACATCTTTCACAGGCCGACCTTCTGCATACGACTTCTTCGCGATTGCAGCGCCTAATTCGTAGCCAATGACCAGATTGAGCGCGGTAACCAGAATCGGGTTACGGTGCAGCCCATCGTTGATCTTGTCCTGATTTACCGTGAATCCGGCAATCGCCTTGTCCGCCAGGCAGGTACTGGCGTTTGCCAGCAATTCGATGCTCTGCAGCAGGTTAAGAGTCACAACCGGCAACATGACGTTGAGCTGGAAGTTACCTGATTGGCCGGCAATCGTGATAGTCGTGTCATTGCCGATGACCTGTGCACAAACCATGGCAACCGCTTCTGGAATAACCGGGTTGACCTTGCCCGGCATGATGCTCGACCCGGGTTGCAATGCCGGCAGCGCAATTTCGCCAATACCGGCGAGCGGCCCGGAATTCATCCAGCGCAGATCGTTAGATATCTTGGTGAGGCTGACGGCGAGCACACGCAGCTGCCCTGAGGCCTCTACGGCGGCATCCTGGCTGGACAGGGCTTCAAACATGGACTCCGCAGACCTGAATTCAATGCCGGTCTTCTCGCTTAGCAGAACCGCGACCTTTGCACCAAACTTGGGGTGCGCATTGATGCCGGTTCCGACAGCGGTGCCGCCTTGGGCAAGCGCGGTGAGGCGCTTCATTGTGTCGTTGAGCCGTTCAATTCCATGGTCAATCTGCGATCGCCAGCCATCAAGCTCCTGGCCCAGCGTCACGGGCATTGCATCCATCAGGTGCGTGCGCCCGGTTTTTACGATGTCGCGGACTTCATCAGCCTTGTTCTCGAGAACACCGGACAGGTGACGCAGTGCCGGCAGCAATTGACTGTGAATAGCGATCGCGGCACTGACATGCACGCATGTGGGAATGACATCATTGCTGCTCTGACTCATGTTGACATGATCGTTCGGGTGCACGTTCTCGCCCATACTTTCGGTCGCAAGGTGAGAAATCACCTCGTTGGCATTCATATTCGAGCTGGTACCCGACCCGGTCTGGAAAACATCGATAGGAAAGTGCTCGTCATGCTGACCCTCAGCGACCTCCAGTGACGCATTCTGAATGGCAATCGCCAGATCACTTTTTAATATCCCAAGCTCGGCATTTGCACCAGCGCCAGCCCATTTTACAAGGCCGAGGGCCGCTACAAATTGGCGCGGCATTGGTATTCCGCTAATCGGAAAGTTCTCAACAGCTCGCTGCGTCTGGGCACCCCAGAATGCGTCCTGCGGGACCTTGAGTTCCCCCATGCTGTCATGTTCAGTTCGATATGCCTTGTTTGTCATTGCCTGCTCCACTCCGTGGTATATGCTGTGTGCTCCCGCGCGTGTATCATTCGCGCTTCGCGCGCAAGTCTACACTGGTTTCTGTGACATGAAAGTCCCAACACTCAGGGCCCTCTCGCCTGCCGACGGCCGTTATGCCGACAAGGTCAACCCACTCCGCGATATCTTCAGTGAGTACGGCCTGATCCGCTATCGCGTACTCGTCGAAATTCGCTGGCTGCAGTGCCTTGCCGACGAATCTTCGGTGCCAGAATTGGCACCTCTGTCCACCGTGATGAAGGACGTCCTTAACCACATTATCGACGATTTTTCGCTCGATGACGCCGAGCGCATTAAGGAAATTGAGGCAACGACCAATCATGACGTGAAGGCTGTCGAGTATTTCATTCGTGAACGATTGGGAGATGGGCCCGAAACGCCCGCTCTCAAGGACTTTTTGCACTTTGGCTGCACGTCCGAAGATATAAATAACCTCTCCTATGCGCTGATGCTACGAGTCGCGCGCAACGACGTAGTGGTTCCGCAGATGAGGGAAGTACAGTCCAGGCTCAGAAAAATGGCCCGGGAATACAGCGCCCTTCCAATGCTGGCGCGCACGCATGGCCAAACCGCCAGCCCGACAACGCTCGGCAAGGAACTCGCAAATGTCGTGGCGCGTCTTGAACGCGCGCAGGAACAATTCAAAGCGGTGCAGATTCGCGGCAAATTCAATGGCGCGGTCGGCAACTTCAACGCACATGCTGTGACCTATCCGGATTCCGATTGGCCAGCGATCAGCAAGCGATTTATCGCGTCGCTTGACCTGGATCTCAATCCATACACAACGCAGATCGAGCCACACGACTGGACGGCAGAGTACTCGCACGCGCTGGTTCGCTATAACACGATTCTCATCGACCTGTGCCGGGACATTTGGGGCTATGTGTCGCTGGGATATTTCAAACAGAATATCTCGAAGAACGAAGTCGGGTCATCGACGATGCCCCACAAGGTCAACCCTATCGACTTCGAAAACGCAGAGGGCAACCTCGGCATGGCAAACGCCATGTTGAATCATTTTGCCGAGAAGCTGCCGATTTCCCGCTGGCAGCGGGATCTCACGGATTCAACAGTACAGCGTAACTTCGGCGTTGCCATTGGCTACCTCGTAATCGCCATGCAATCGACGCTGAAAGGCCTTGGAAAATTGCAGGTGAATAATGACGTCATCCAGGCAGATGTGGGTGATGCCTGGGAAGTTCTCGCGGAAGCCGTGCAAACCGTTATGCGTCGCTATGGCATCCCGGAGCCGTATGAGAAATTGAAGGCACTCACTCGCGGCCAGGCAGTCACCAAGGACCTGCTGCACGAATTCATCGCTACGCTCGATATTCCCGATCAGGAAAAAAAGCGCCTGTTGGCACTCACTCCTGAAACGTATATTGGCCTGGCCGCCAGCCTTGCCGACAGTATCTGACTGTCACTGCATAGTCCGGTGCGTACCTGCGCTGAACGAACCATATATGTAGAAACTCAGCCAGGCATGGCCACCTGCTCTTTGGGCTGCACGCCGCGCGCCGTAACGGATGCGAATCACTCGCATCGCAGCTGCTTGATCCCAAAACGTGACGCAGTTGGCAAGGTGAACCTTGTCCGCCCGGTAAGATGACACTCCTAGCCGGCAATTCGTGCAGGGTAGACAACACAAGAAACTCTTATGGAACAGGCAGCAGAAAAAGGCAAACGCTGGGTTATTTCAACACGCGAGGAAATGCGTCAAGCCGTTATTGACGTTGCCCGCGAGGCCGAGCGCAGAGTCTCCATCTTCACGCATGACCTCGAGCCCGGAATCTACGACGATCCCGACTTTCTCGAAGTCATCAAGCGACTTGTATTGTCCAAGACCTATGCTCGTATTCGCGTGCTGATCGCTGAC
>Ga0316190_10003696_pt1 | contig 11087 bp, 8 predicted proteins | sample Eddworburrow2_MG_FD_204929 | JGI IMG/M metagenome (GOLD analysis project Ga0316190, IMG submission 204929) | Coastal sediment microbial communities from Maine, United States - Eddy worm burrow 2 | ecosystem: Environmental > Aquatic > Marine > Coastal > Sediment | place: USA: Maine | collected... | reverse complement strand
ACCGACTAGAGCCATGTATGAAATCGAAGAAATATCAATATCAAAATTGTATAGGATTTTTTTTACTAGCCTTGGATGAAAAACAAATTCACCGCCCTTGATATTAGAGTATCTTTCTTGTTCTGCATGAAAAACTAATTTGCCAGCTTTATCTAGTAAGCAACATGACAAATCATGCCCCAGAAAATGAAGACCTAAGATATACACGCCCTACTCCAGATGATATCGAAAATATTTATCAAATAGTGCGGGTTCAAGCACCGTGTCAATTTGGAGTGCAGGTTCCGTAACGGCCTGATCGAACACACGACGATTCAAATATTCGGGCATCTTTTCCCAGACTTTTTCATCACAACTTGCATCCCAATCATTCTTTTTCCAGCCCGTTGATCCAGAGTTAGCAACAACAAATACATATTTAGATAACTTGCCATATTGAGTTCGAATTCGTTTTATTGGCGGATCATTTGAGGGTCTTGCAGATTTTGGATTTTTCACCAACTTTGCTTGTATGTATATACAGCCTTTTTTTGTTTTACATACAATATCTACAGTCGCTTGATTTCTATTGCACTCTTTAACTTCACCATCAAATTTTATCTCTGCCCAATCTCTGACGTATTCTTCAAAAATCTCCCACGGGTCTATTTTATCCGCGTGATGATTTAACTTCTTGGCCTTATTTGTCTGTTCTTCAGCATGTGCCACACACATGCGCCCAAAATGCAAAGAATGGGGATCGATAATGCCGGCAGTCAGCGTAAAAATACGTCGACCACGACTTTGCCCCATAATGTCTATGACCTCTCTATAAACTTCTTCTTGCAAGGGTGGCCTAAGTAATACCCCGCACCGTTGATACCCGCCTACTGCGCGCCGGATGTGCTTTTCTGCATCTGCCTTCTTATTTTGTGCATATAATATTCTGCTCAAATAATGAGATGCTTCCGCTACAATAAATAGCTTCCTTTCCATAGTTGCCCTATGGTTTGATCTTATCAGCAACTTCTTCGCAAATAGTCTATCCTCAGCAATTAGATATTGCCCCGCAGTTAGGCTGAACCAAGGTGCACCGTGGGGATCTTTAACTTCTATGGCATTAAGCACGCTCTGAATTTTAACACGAGCTTCTTTTTTTTCCTGTGACGTTCCTTCTTTGATTAACACTATGCCTTCAAACAATCTGCCCCAGAGTTGCTGGTTCTCATCACCAGTAAGGACTCGCCTAATAATCTCTTTTATTGGCTGCAACTTGCCAAGCTGAAGGTAGCTTTTCATATATGTAATATCTAAAAAACTGGCGGGGGATGCCCATGCAAGCTTTACTGCCGCTGTATTAATTTCTCCTAAATCATCCAGTACTTTTATAGCCCGCTCTGGTAGTTTCAGCCGTTCCAGCAATATTGCAAGATGCAACATTGCAGTCTGACGGATGCAATCATATTCATCACATGTACTTTTCATGCGAAAGGAGCTCTCATCCATGATCAACTGAAAATATTCGCTCGCATTCAGAAATAACCCAGCATGCTGAAGTGCCATTGCATAATGAAGTTTTAGTTTCAAAATTAATGGATCGTTTTCATCTATGGTGGGATCGGCTTCTCTCATAAGAAACTGATGAATTGCTTCTTGGTATTTTCCCTCTACGTTAAGCTTCTCGAACTGTTTTAATTGGTCTTCTAAATCTTTCCTTACCATTTTCAACTCCTCAATAACTTACTGCTAATTCACCTACTATCCTGTTATATTCCTGCAGCAATTCACTAGGTTCTGAGGTATGCCTTACTACATCATTTAAATGCTCAGCAAGCATTTCGTAACGCCAGATAGAACATCTAACTTCGTTTGGCCATCGTAGCAGCCGGTACAATGCCAAGGCCGTAATAATAGAATGCTGATCCTTAGGAAGATCTATTATATTGAGAATAGGGTGATTGTTGTCTCTGAGAAATGCTGCTACTTCTTCATATCCTGTAATATTCCCTGCGTTGCTTCCCCGCATTAGTTTAATCAAAAAACAACTCAATACTTTTGAGTCAATATTTGAATAATTTATCAATCCGTGCTCAAGATGCCTCAGCATATCCACAAATATATCATTATTGCATGAGGAATGATCGGTTGATCCAAAATCTCCAAAAATCTTTCGTTCTAAAGCCAAAATCATCCACCTGATCACCTCATTGTCTTTTGTATGCCCTTCGTTACTGTATATTTTGTTTTGGTAATGCGAAAGAAGACTCGCACGTAGCATACGATATCCTTCAAATTTCCCACCATCCTTAATCCAGGTGATGACCGCTCCCAAGACTATAAACTTCGTAAAGTTATAACCTTGCAAATGGCTTGCGCCATTAATGAATTTGTCTAGGTAACAATACCAAAGCAGGCGAAAACAGTTGTAAGAGTAATCAGAGGGCTCAGCAACAAATTTCCTTATGACATTATCAATTTGTGCATTGTTTATTGGTAAGGCAAAATTACGGTAGTAACTCCAGAAGGGGATGGTACTATTTAGCCTTGATGCTGGCGTTACTAAGTACACACTTAAATTAAGGTGCTCTGTGATACCTAAGATGGTTTTTAACTCATTTGAGACCGCACCCAAAATGCGCCGTAGCGTATTTGCTCTAACACCAGACTCCGAATAGGCAACAAGGTCAATATCCGAAGTTAGTCCCTCATTTAAATTCCAACTTTCCTCATTCGCCGCAAACGACCCAGCTATATACCAATCTACGGTGTCTTGTGATCTGTTAGATATGATTTTCGGTAGCGTTTCCAGTATTTGATGGCGGAGGCGATTTTTTATCTTTTGCATTTTCTTATGAACAGCATTTTTTTTAATAATTTCGTGCAAAACATACCTAAGATTATCATGTGCTACATATTCGGATAATTGATCAATCCTGACCCACCGGAAGTCATTGTGTTCAGTTGATAACTTACAGGCGATTGTTTTTGGCAAGTTAATAGAGGAATATAAATATACCGTTTTTAAAGTATGCCCATCGATACAGTAGGAGATCACATATTCTTCTCCCACCAGGATATTTTCGATGGACAAAGAGATGCCAGTTTCTTCGCGCACTTCCCGTATTGCACATGATATTCGGTCTTCCCCAGGCTCCATTAAACCTTTCGGAGGCCCCCATAGACCTGTTGACGGGTCATGCAGCAGGAGAGTTAATTGATCAATACCATCATCTTTGACGATAACAACACCGGCAGCTACTTGGTGATGGTCAATAGCAATTCTTGATAACATTCAATCCTCGAATTGGGCATGTTGTGTTGCCTATAAGACTTCCCCAGTATGTTTTGTCCAATCCCTTGCAACCTATTTTGAGAGAAGTTGCATTGTCTTCGTAAATTGACAAATCAAGGTCTGATTCGCATTTTCCAAGCTTTGCGGATATTTCGTATGCATTAAAGCAGCAGTTATATATCGAAGCATCTGGAGTAATCGAATACATTTTTCTTTTGGTCAGCAAACAGGAGGAAGTTGGATCACTAGCGAATTCCAAACCTAAGTCGAACGGGTTGTTAATTGATAAGTGCTGAAATTGAGATGAATTATATTTTTGCAACGTCTTGTAGATTTCGTAACATTCTTCTCGAAATTTTAAAATGTCATTTTTCGGAATAAGTGTTGCTGCTCTGCCTTCTGGTTCGAAAGGTAAAAAGCGTAGCCTCTTAACTCCAACGCTAAGGCAGCGATCAATAAAAGACACTACAGAGCAACTATCTCCTGGAGTGAGCAGGCAACTGATACCTACAAAATTATTATTTCGTATACTCTTTGCTGCAAAGGCAAGTATATTGTCAGTTGATAAAGCATGTTGTCCTGCTATCTGATGGTGTTTACTTTCCTTAGGTGAATAAACACTTAGCCATAGTCTGTCAATTTTTTTTATGGCATCAGAATACTTGTTATTTCTTATTAAGTTCACGCCGTTTGAAATGAGTCCAATTTGATATCCTTTTCCATAAATATTTTCAATTATGTTTATAAAATTCGGGTGAATCGTTGGCTCACCCCCAGTTAATCGTATATCTTTAATTCCCAATTTTTGTGCAAATAACAAAGCATTTTCAATCGTCCTCATATCCATCATCATTCCTTTCCCAGGATATGCAGATACGTAGCAGTGCTGACACCGCAGATTGCATGATTCAGTTAGGAATAAAAATAAACAATCCTTAGTTGGGATATTAGATCTTTCATTTTTATTATCGCTCATATTTCTGTATTTTATTTAGGTTATCATGGAGTTGGATTTTAACTATTCAAATAACAAAGATTCCTAACGGAACCTCCATTACCTTTTCATGATAAAAACCATGCCCATATTTACCATCTTCTCCAAAACAATCACCATGATCTCCGCAAACGATAACTAGGCTTCGCCTGTAATTTTGATTCAGGTGCGCAAAAAGTTTAGGCATAATGCCGTCGACATATTCAAGCGCAAGAATTTGTTTTTTGTGTTCTTCAAATTGATAGCCGATATTCTCGAATGCCCTCATCCTGGCTCTAGATACCAGACTTACTTTGATATCTTTGCCATATTCGTAAGGCTCATGTGTTTCCCCAATATTAATAAATAAAAAGAAGGGGAAATCGCTGGCTGATAATTCTTGTTTCACATATTTAATCTGTTTTTCAAAATTGATCCCTGTAAGATGAAATACCTGAAATGGGCCATTTAGATTTGGATGTTTGAACCACTCCATTGCGGCAAAGCCGATTGTTTTATAGCCACGTCTCTCAAACCCTTTTATGATATTCTCAGTGCCTTCCGGGAACTCAATTAGAGAAGCTGAAGAAGCCCTTCTTCCAGCCATCCTAAATAGATTTTTGCAGAATCTGTTGTAATACGGCTCGATTGTGTCGCTATTTGGTAATATTCCGGAGAAAATCGACATGTGAGCGGGATAGGTGTAAGTGCCTTGAGAAAATGCTTTTCGAAATTTACATCTTGATTTTAGATGTTGTGCATTAGCCTGAGTGAAGCTATCCCATCTGCAGCTGTCTAACGTAATTAGGACAACATTTTCGGTAAAGTCAAATGTATTCATTTGAACCCATTTATATGGAATGCGTTGTCTTTATGTGTTTCGACCCATTTGAATCTTCAAAAGATAGAAATTTGCTTTCAGCAAATGAAGCTCTTTGTGCCGTCAGCGACCTCAAAATCCCTATTGCTGCCAATTTGATATAATTTTGCTTTTATGTGGCTCATTCTCCCTCTCCTTATCTAATTTTCATATTTTCATACATAAACTTCCTCGTTTTCTTGTGCCTTGTCAAGGAACACAACTTGTTAAGAGATAAGATATGGCTTCTTTAACGATCAACCGCCAACCAACATAGCCAGTGGTCAGGCTGTACGACAATATGCGATTCGCTCCGAAATCACATAAATCGCCTCCAGCTCAGTACAGCTCTTCTCCTGCATAATAGCTGTTCGCTCGGCCTTCTCGTGCTTCTCAGTCATGGCTAGCGCCAAACATAGTGGCGGTGGTACATTGCGAAAAAGGGCTTCTAGGTTGTCAGATAGCACGACACCTTCAACATATTTTCCAGGCTCCTTCCTTGCTGATAACAGCAAGCTGCGTTGCTCTTCGCTAAGATCCTTGAAACGTGCTATCTGCTCCACCTCTTCCTTTGGCATAACCAAGCACATCCACCACTCCATCATGTTGAGCATTTTACGGCTGGCGTCTGGAAAGTCCTCAAGGTTCTGAGTGGCAATCCAGAACCAGGCACCGAGTTTTCGCCACATCTTGGTGATCTTGACCACATAACGGGCCAGGAGGGGGTTCGTGGTGATGATATGACCCTCGTCGGTCACCACCAGGGTGGGCCTGTGGTCGTGCTGGTGGCGCTCTACGAGGTCATTGATGTGGCTCATCATAGAGATGTAGGCCACCGCAAGTTGGTCTTCATAGCCTTCTCTTGCGAGGATGCCCATTTCGAGGATAGTGACATCTGCTTCGGGCCAGGGAGCGCCTGGGCGGTTGAAGAATTTCCCGGCCAGGCCAGAACAGAATAGCGCCATGCCGTCACCCATCTCCAGGGCGCGGTTCCTTCGGTGTTCAGGTAGTTCTTTGTCTCTGCTGATTTGGTGCAGAGCATCCACTACATCTTGAGTGAGGACATGGTCTCGGCTCTCTTCTCTAACTGTTTTTGCAGCCTGGAAGATGGCATTGCGGATGAGCAGGCGATCGGCTCGGGTCATTCTGGCATCTTCCCGTTCATCTCCGCCAGTAATCATGATTCGGGCGGCGATCTCCATCTCTCCCAGGATATCTCTTTCGCTCTCTTCTTCAGAGTCTTCGTCATCATCGGCCATGACTTCAGGCTCATCCGGTAAGGATAGGCGACACTCTTTGTCCAGCAGGTGTAGGGCGTCAGCAAAGGGTGGCAGGCTGACGTTTGAGCCGGGGTTGAGAGTGACTTGATTGACTTTGAGGTCGTGAGCCTGGAAGTGTTGACCGAGCAGCTCGAAAGATCCACCGGCCTCGATGATAAAGATTCGAGGCCGGTAGATGGCTGCCATCTGTTGCAGCAGGTAGACCAGCAGGGCTGATTTGCCTGCACCGGTTGGGCCGAGGATGAGCATGTGCGCATTCTTTTTTCGATCCGCTCGATGCAGAGGGTCGAAGGTGAGCGGTTCAGCACCCCGGTTGAAGAAGGTGAGGCCGGGATGGCCGGTGCCTCTTGATCGACCGTAGAGCGGCATCAGGTTGGCAGTGTGATTGGAAAAGACAAGCCTTGAGCGGCGACTGCTCTTTTCAAGTGATTCGTCATAGGCCATAGGGAGGTTGCGGATGTAGCTATCCTGGGCTAGAAGATCTGCCTCTTGCAGGATAGGTTGCAGGCCGTTGGGGAGCAGAATGGCATTGAGTTGGTTAGTGTGGGTTCGGAGCATTTTAAGATCTTCACCACGCAGGTAGAAGGCGATATTCAGGGGGTAGAGTTTGTTGCCTTTGGCCATCTCCCGCTCTACTGATTCAGCATCTTCTCTTGTGAGTGCCGCTTCGGCTGAGTCTCCCACAGCGGCACGTTTGACTTGAGCGATATGGTTGCGGGTATGATCTTGAGGTTTGATTGTCAGGGTCAGCACCATCACTGTATGTTCAGGCAGTCGGTCGAATAGGGAAAAGACATGATCACCCGCTTGACGCTCGGCGGTTATGTGTCCTACTTCCGGTGCCCTGCGTAGTCCCTGGACGGTTACAATGGTGTGCGGCATTTCATCAAACCACCAGGTGGCGGTTTTGTTATCTGATCGTGGCATTGAGAGTGTGAGACTTTCGGCCAGATCATAGCCGAACGGCAGGTTCTCATCCCCCGGATAGGGGGCCAGTTCAAGCAGTTTATCAGGGTCACCCTCTGTAATCTGGGGGGCTGGATTGAACCATTTGAGTAGCCATTCGTAGAGACTCTCGCCTGTGCTACGTTTTGCCTGGATACCTGCCGAAGCGAGGGAGGCCGTCCATTTGGTGGCGACATCATTCAGGGTCTCTTCCACTTCCACTGCTGGGGGCATTCTCCCTTTGGGTTTGAGACGGCGGTAAAGCGTGGCACGCACCCGTCGCAGCTGTCCCCGCCATGGAGTGCCGGTTACGGCTGTATCTTCAAACAGCCCACCTGGTTGGCTGATCCGTTCCAGGTGGTTGGCGAAGGTCTCCATGTAGTGCTGGGTGAAGGCCGTATCTTTTGCACTGGGTTGTGCATAAGCTTCAATCTCTTTCTGAAAACTCTGCAGGCTGGGTTCATCCTGCACGTAGACTTGCAGCACCCAGGGTGCATCATCCTCTTCAGGAATAGCATCGGTGAGAGCAGTTTGGATAGCATCACGCAGTTGGGTCATAAACTGGGGCGTGCGGGCCTCACAGCCTACCGGTTCCAGCTCAAACAGGGCACCGACGCTGATCCCATCTTCCAGCAGGAAGGTACGGCTTTCGGGGTGATATTCTACCCAGGGAAGTAGATCAGTGAAGGATGGAGGGCGCTCGTACAGCTGTTTTACCGAAGCTTGTGTTACGGGTGTTTCTTTTCCGTTGTCTGTTGCCTGTGGCTTGTGTCTCTTGTCAGATCTGTTTTGTGAACGGGGGTTTGATTGATCCATAGGGTTTACTGTTTCGGTCTCATTGATACTTCACCGGGTAGCGCATACTCCACCCGCTCATACATTGAAAAGGTGGTTGCATAGCCGGGAACTGGCACACCCTCCTCTCCTGCCAAGTGTGGGTAGACGTACATCACCAGTGTTGGATTGGGCAGTCTCGGGAAGATGGTGTCGATCTCATTGTGGGCTTCACGGGTGTAGCCATGGAGAGCAGCTGCCCTGGTGTCTATCATCCGGCCATTTAGCTCTTGGCGGATTATCTGGGGATCTTGCGCTCCCATTTCCTGGAAGTGTTTCTCGTAGATTGTTTTCATGGCGGGGCCATCCTGTGGCAGTACGCCCTCCTTGGTGCTGGCACATCCGGCCAGCCCGAGGCTAATCGAGGCGAGTACGCCGATAAGGGTCGAGAGGTTCTGCATGGCTCAGTCTCCTGCCAGTGGGATCAAGGTCGATGGGAAGTTCATGGTCAACGTGGATGGCAATCTTGGTGTTGGCAGGCACGAAGATGGCATCAAAGCTTTGGGACTGGCGCTCTGTGAGCCATTTGGCTACTTCATCACTGCCACCGGAGACAGCTTTGCCAAGGACATAGGTGCCTGTGTTGCCGGTAATGTTGTTGGTCACCGAGCCAGTGTCACTCACCAGGGATGTGGTCTCAGCGGAGGCTGCTGCTTCTGCCGCTGCCTGGATAGCCATCACGCCGATGCGCTGGGTGAGAAAGGCCGGGGCATTGGTCTTCTTTTCTCCACTGATGCAGGGGATACCCTGATCATCTGAGATCCAGCCCAGGGGTTTATTTACACCACTGGCTCGACGGCCACTATTGCCCTGCTGATCATCACTGGAGATAGTGCGGATGGTGCCGTCATGGAATACGAAAGTAACTGAATCGAGACTGCCGGTGACGCAAGAGAGAGTCCAGTCACCAATGGCAGTGCCACTCCAGATCATGCCCTGGATACCGGGGATGGTAAGGCCGTTAGCTGCCAGGTTGTCTGCACCAGTGATTACCTTGAACGGCATGGGATCACGCACCTGTCCCTGCACCGGCACTCGGCCTACCAAAGCCGTCATGGCAGTAGAGCCAATGAGGGTGGCATTACGGGGTACCGTGAAGATGGGCTGTGTCTCCATCTCCTGCACCTGGCCTTTCAGGTTACGTGCAACAGTGGTTGTTTGTTGTCCTGCTTGGTGTAGAAGCCCTGAGGTTGTCTGGCGGGTCTGTTGCAGTAGACCGGGGCCACTTGTGGTGGTTGATTCAGTACCCATCGTCTCCAGAGGCTCAATCCATACCAGGCCATCAGATGAGGAGAAGTTTCCAGAGTAACCATCAAGGCCCAGACCAACTGGGATATCCCCGTTGCCCTGGGATGATTGCACCTGCGTGAGCGATTGTGACAGGGCATCCATCCGTGCTGTCAGGGATGAGAGTACGCTGGAGTCCATTCGGTTGCGGGCATCTTGGCCGTGCTCTCGTGATAGCAGTTCCCGTGTTACACGACTGGCGACGTTCTCTTCAATATGGGTACGACTGGCCAATAGATCCTGATTGTCTTTGCGTAGACTTTCATTATCCCTACGCATGGCCTCAACCTCAGCCGTCATGGCGGCCACATTGGCAGTCAGGGTCTTGATGGTATCAGCTGGGGTATCAGCATCTGGTGTGGGCGCTTGGGGAACAGCTTTTAGCATCAGCTGATCAGTGAGATCACCCGAGCAGGTTTTGAGGGAGACAAAGACCAGCATCAGCACCACGACACCCGCAAGAAGAGGCAGGAGTTTATTACTGGTTGCGATAGCCATTAGAAAGAGGCCTCAAATGGTCGGGCTGAAATCAGATAGACAGCAGTGGCATCTGCTTCATCACCTGCTGGTAACAAGCGGTTATGCTGGAAGGCTGCACTCAGCCAGGTTCCACGGGTATTACGTGGATCAAGGATTTGGGGTTGGCTAGTCCGGTTGATAAGCTTAAGGGCTGTGAGGTATAGATTGCCGGTACGCCAAGCAACCAACGGCGTAGCCTCAATGGCACCACCGTGGATTAGCTTCACAGGTTTGCGGGACACCGGGGTACGAGTAATGCCTGGAAGATCCTGCAGTACCCGAGCCGGCGCATAGAGCTGCTGGGAAGCAAAACGGGTTAAGGCTACATAACTGTATTGTTTAAAAGCTGGATGAGTGTCTTTATTGGTGAGCGATTCAGTTTCATCCAATTTACCGTTTGAACTACCTGCACTATATATCTGAACAGGGTTAGTCTGGCCTCCCTCTTTCGATGCAGTGATATCGAATAGATATACCTTGCCATTTTCAATCTCACGCACCATCACACGAGTGGTTTTGAAGGCGCTATTTGCAAGCAGATAAAGCGTACCATCAACACTCTGTGCCCGCAGCATGGGTTGCAATCTGCCCGGCAGACCAACCTTTACTGGTGATGGAAAGTGAATCAGTCGCTCATGGCTCGCCTTAAGATTCAGCTTGATGGGGACTTTCTTCCACTCAATACGTTCTATTATTTCAGCATCAGCGAAGGCGATGGTATGAGCCAGCAGAAATATAATGGCAATACAGAAGGTGATACTGCGAATAAGGTGATTGTCTTGGGCTATTGTTTTCATCCTGTTTTATCCTTTTGGGTGGCCTTGGTCTTCTTCAGCCAGCTCTGATGCTTTCAGTCTCCTTGGGCCTTCTTTGGCAAACCCATCCAGCGCCAAGCCCCAGGGATTAGCTTCGGGATCTACGGCATGGCGCACCACTCTCAGTGGGTAACGGATGGCTGTCTTTTTCACAGTCATACCCTTTACCGACTCAGCCAGTTCCAGATCCAGCCACACCACCCAAACACCTGGACTAAGTAGATCTACACGGCGCTCTTCAAAACCATGGCCCGGGATCTCCTGCAGCCCGCGCACACGATAGGCCAGTTCCCCTTGTCGCCCC
>Ga0316190_10003693_pt1 | contig 11089 bp, 9 predicted proteins | sample Eddworburrow2_MG_FD_204929 | JGI IMG/M metagenome (GOLD analysis project Ga0316190, IMG submission 204929) | Coastal sediment microbial communities from Maine, United States - Eddy worm burrow 2 | ecosystem: Environmental > Aquatic > Marine > Coastal > Sediment | place: USA: Maine | collected... | reverse complement strand
CAGGGTGTATGTCAAATTCAGGCAAATACTTTACAAATTTTAACCATCGCTGAACCCCGGGACCCCCGGCAGGAGGCCAATAATAACTAATGATAAGGACCTTATGCATTATCCCTCCTTCTTTTTTCGCAAACGAAATATTGAAAATAGGCCTCCCCCTAAAAACATCAGAATCATTAAAATGGAACTTGCTAAGGTGATTTTTCCGCCAGTTTCAATCACTTCAGGTTCAAACTTGAACTCCACCGTATGATTACCTTTTGGAATATTCAATGCTCTTAAAACGTAATTGACCTTAAAATGATCTACCAATTTACCATCAATATAAGCCTTCCAATCCCCGGGATAGTACATTTCTGAAAATACCGCAAGCCCGTTATTTGAATTGTTCGTGATATAAGTTAAATGATTAGGCTTATATTCCTTTAAGTTAATGTACGCCAAAGAGTCTTTTGGAAAATTAAATTGGTCTATTTGAGTAAAATCAGAAGTGTTTACAACAGCCTCATTAAGAACATCCAAACTATCCAGTGCCTTAATTTCTTCATCGGCACTTTGTACCTCCATAAGTCTGCTAATAAACCAGGCATTACCATTGACTTCAGGGTTTGTAATTGCATAACTCCTACCTTCTTCATCTTGCTGAACAATATACTTCACGTTAAGCATATTTAGGACTCGCAAATTATTTCTATAAATATGGAAATCAAATAAATCCTGCATCCCTGCGGGTTTTGCAGCATGATAGCCTCCAATGGACTGATGAAAATAGGACGTCCTGGCGCCGTTAAGTCCTTCTGAAGGGTCATAAACCCTGTATACTCCGGAGTCTTCGGCAATTTGCTTGTCCATAGGCAATTGCTGAAATGGTTGATTCATTCTTTTTTGCCTGTCAAAATCTTTCTTATTTACATATCTAAGATCAACACCTACGAGGTCAAAAACCACTAACACGGAAAGCGTCAAAATCACCACATTTTTCTTAAGTCGCCCTTTAAGGTAAAGCCATATCGCGAGACCGGCTAACAGCACATATATTAAAGATCGTATGGTGTCATTAACATAAACAGCCTCCCTGTCCCGCTTTATCATTGTCATAACCTCATCACCAAAATATTTCTGATAGGTGTTATCATTTAGACCTGTAAAATCAAAAACACTTTTAATTAAAAATAAGGTGATACCGAGGCCAATAACAATAAAGAAACTGGTTTTTAAAGCCGTAAGTTTTTTACTCTTTGCTATCGAGGGCTTAAATACTTGAACTAATGCCATAACCGCCAGAATAGGCACACAGAGTTCTAATATTACCTGAATGGAAGAAACCGCCCTGAACTTGTTATAAAGTGGAAAATAGTCAATCATAAAATCGGTAAGCAGACCAAAGTTCTTTCCCCAGGATAAAAAGAGTGAAAGTAACGTTCCCCCTAATAACCACCATTTTAAACGTCCTTTTACCAAAAACAGCCCGAGGACAAAAAGAAAAATTATAATTGCCCCTATATATGCTGGAGCTGCCACCCCCGGTTGATTTCCCCAATACAATGGAAGAGCACTACTGAATTCCAGGGCCTTTGTTCTGGGCAATCCTTGTTCTGTAAGATATTCATAAGCCTTTGATTTGGCGCCGAGGTCTTCATTATTGCTGCCTCCAAAAAGTCTCGGGACAAATAAGTTCAAGGATTCAACTATTCCATAGCTGTATTGGGTTATGTATTCCTTATCCAGCCCCTCTAAAGTTTCTCTGGAGGTCCCGTCCGGGTTTATCGTAAGTGCGGACTTCCCCCTTGTACTCCAATCCGCGTATTCCTTTGTAGCCATAATAGAAGTAGCATTAGCGGCAACACCCAAAACTACAGCCCCAATAAGCAGTCCAACAGAAGTGAAAAAGTGTTTTAGTTTCTTTTTTTTAACCGTATCAACCAAATATGCAGTTCCGAGAACAAGTACAAGCAACATAAAATAATAGGTCATCTGGAAATGATTTGCTCCGATTTCCAATGCCATAGCGACTGAGGTAAGAATAAAACCCCAGAGGTATTTTTTTCTAAAAGTAAGGACAATACCACCTAATAGCATTGGCAAATACCCTATAGCATGGGCCTTCGCATTGTGCCCTACTCCCAGAATAATAATTAGGTAGGTAGAAAAACCAAAAGCCAGCGCACCAAAGATTGCTAATCGATAATCCACTTTTAAGCAGCATAGTAAAATATAAAATCCGACAAAATACAGGAATAAATAATCTGCAGGGCGGGGCAGAAATCGAATAGTCCTATCAAGTTTTCTAACATAATCATGAGGATAATAAGCTCCTAACTGATATGTTGGCATACCCCCGAAAGCACTATTGGTCCAATAGGGTTCCTCCTGAGTATTTTTTCTGAAATCATTTTGCTCCTTAGCCATTCCGGTATATTGGATAATATCGGATTGGATGATAGTTTTGCCCTGAAGTACGGGATAGAAGTATGCCAATGAGGCAACAATAAAAAAAACAAGCGCAAAAAAATGGATAAATAAAGCCTTCGTACCTCTATTCATTGGTTGCTTTAGTGGTAATGGTTATTCAATTTCTTCAAAATCTATAAACTCGCCTAATTGTTCGGAATTCTTATTCTTTTGAACTGTTTTTTTCTCGATACTAATCTCGCCTTCATTAGTATTATCCTCTTGATTTTGATATCCTTGAAACTGATCAAATTTATCTTTAAAGTGCTTTTCTGTCCTTCTTGCAGCATAGCCAACTATAGTCGGACCAAACCATTTAGCAAATAATTTGAGCATATAGTATACCAGAAGAATTATTAAAATCGTTCTTAAAAAACCCATAATGTCTGTATTCTATATATCAAAAATACAATTCCAACGTTGTATTAACATTACAAAATTCATAAAATAATAATAAAATATACCTGATGTTTCGAGATATTGAACTAAAAAATCATAAAAGTGTCCTTTTTTTATTAGCATTATTGATCCCTTTATTAGGTATCTGTCAATATACAGATGTAATTAATTCTAACCGACCAGGTTTATCTGTAAGCGCCTATGCAGTGGGCAAAGGAGTCCCTCAGATAGAAATAGGATTTTCTTATGAAAAGCGGGATCATGCAGATCTGAATTATGATTCTAATATTTACGGCATGGATTTTTCTGTTCGCTATGGCCTATTATTGGAGAAGCTGGAGCTAAATTGGGAAGGCACCTATATAAATCAGAATATTACATACATTTCTCTTGGTTTTAATGAATCAAGAACCAATTTTTCACGAAACCGACTTGGCGTAAAGTATTTGGTTTTTGATCCATTTAAAAATCCGGAAAGCAACAAACCAAACTTGTATAGTTGGAAGGCTAATAATAAATTTAAATTCAAAAATTTAATTCCGGCAATCTCTGTATATGCAGGAGCCAATTTTGTTATTGGCGACAATCCATTTTATCCTACAGATCCCACAGTTTCTCCCAGGGTGATGCTGGCAACACAGAGCAGGCTTACGCCCAGATTTGTTTTGATCTCCAATATTTCCTATGATAGAATTGCCACAGATGATCCGGAATTGGGCTATACACTTTCTCTTTCTCACGCACTTAGGAATCCCAAATGGAGTGTATTTTTGGAAAACCAGGGCGTTAGCAGTGATCGTTATGCGGACGTATTGTTGCGAGGTGGTGGAGCGTATTTGGTCAATGAAAATTTTCAGGTTGATGCCAATCTAGGAGGCAGTTTCAAGAATTCTCCAAGCCGCCTTTTTGTTTCAGTTGGAGCATCATACAGACTGGACCTTCATAAGGATGTACTTATTCCTATTGAAGATCAGAAGGCTGGTCAAAATGGTGGGCCGATTAAAAAGAACTCTATGCAGAAAAACAAAAAGACAAAAACAACTAAAGGCCGAAATAAAGGAAAAGGCGCTGAGGATATTGATCTGGGACCATCCAAAAAGGATATAAAAAAACAGAAGAAAAAAGAAAAAAAAAGGAATACTTCTGACAATGGAGTAATTGATTTCTAATATATGTTCTTTGCTGGGCTTTTTGTGTTGTGAATTAGTGAAAATTGTCTTAAAATTTGATTCCTTCACCAAATATCTCTTATCTTGACCTTACAAATAAATGGTATGGTAAGGCTCGAAGAAGCTACTACAAAATCGGATTTAAAAAAATTTATAAAATTCCCTTTCACCCTTTATAAAAAATCTCCTTATTGGGTTCCTCCACTTATTTCAGATGAACTTGAAACATTTGACCAAGAAAAAAATCCCAACTTTATTAATGCGGAAGCCAGGTTTTTTCTTGCCTACAAAGAAAATAAATTAGTGGGTAGAATAGTGACTATTATCAATTGGATAGAGGTAAATGAACAACAAAACTCCAAAATGCGCTTCGGCTGGTTTGATTTTATTGATGACCTGGAGGTTTCAAAAGCATTGCTCGACAAGGTTGCGGAAATTGGAAAAAATAATAAGCTCGATTTCATGGAAGGTCCTGTAGGGTTTTCTAATCTCGATAAAGTAGGCGTATTAGTTGAGGGTTTCAACGATGTGGGAACAATGATTACCTGGTATAATCATCCTTATTATAAAGATCATTATGAACACCATGGCTTTATAAAGGAAAAGGAATATATGGAAAACAGATTTCCTGCCAGTAATACCAAACCAGAACACTTTATTAAAATGCAGGCCCTGATAAAAAAGAGGTATGGTTTGAAAGAAATGAATTTTACAAAATCTGCTGATATCATGCCCTGGGCAGACCAGATGTTTGATCTGTTTAATGAGACTTATTCAAAGTTATCTTCATTTGTTCCTTTAACCGACGAGCAAAAAACTTATTTTAAGAATAAACATATTGGTTTAGTCAATCCTGAATATATAAAGTTTGTAATTGATAGTAATAACAGACTGGTAGCATTTGCTATAGTAATGCCATCATATGGATCTGCCTTGCAAAAAGCTAACGGCAGGATTTTTCCATTTGGTTTTCTGTATCTTTTGAATGCAAAAAGAAATAGCAAAGATGTGATTTTTTACCTTATTGGAGTTCATCCGGAATATCAGAATAAGGGAGTTACCGCAATAATTATGAATGAATATCACAAAGTTTTTCAGGCGAAAAAAATAAGGAATTGTTACAGAACTCCCGAATTGGAGGAAAATGTTGCCATTCGTCAAATGTGGAAACACTTTGACCCCGAAATCTATAAGCGCAGGCGAACCTACAGAAAACAGCTATAGAGACTTTCCGTTTTAATAACTAAAATATCTTTAAATTGAAATCGCGCCTTAACTTATTCACCCATAGCCGCAGCTACCGCAGCAGATAATCTCTTATAGGTACCGTTCTCCAATCGATCTCTTATAGCCGAAAATGCATCCAATGTTACAGCAACATCTTCCAAAGTATGAGTAGATGTTGGTATCATTCTCAATAAGATCATTCCTTTTGGAATAACCGGATACACTACTATTGAACAGAATATGCCGTAATTCTCTCTTAAATCCCTAACCAAAGCCATAGCTTCAGGGATACTTCCATTAAGATAAACAGGTGTAACACAGCTCGTGGTTGTCCCTATATCAAAGCCCCTTTCTTTGAGTCCATTTTGCAGGGCATTTACATTTTCCCACAATTTCTCTCTTAACTCAGGCTTTGTGCGCAGCATATCAAGCCGTTTCAAAGCACCTTTAACGTAGATCATTGGAAGTGATTTTGCAAACATCTGAGAGCGCAGGTTATACTTCAAATAATCAATAATTTCCTTATCAGCAGCCAAAAAAGCTCCAATTCCTGCCATAGATTTTGCAAATGTTGCAAAATATACATCTATATCGTCCTGAACACCTTGCTCCTCACCTGCTCCGGCTCCGGTCTTACCCAGTGTTCCAAAACCGTGGGCATCATCTACTAATAACCTGAAATTAAATTCCTTTTTTAGTTCAACGATTTCTTTAAGTTTACCTTGTTCCCCACGCATTCCAAAAACACCTTCTGAAATAACCAGGATTCCACCACCGGTTTGTTCTGCCATTTTGGTAGCACGTTCCAGGTTCTTTTTTAAGCTTTCTATATCGTTATGTACAAAAGTAAATCGTTTGCCCATATGCAAACGAACCCCGTCTATTATGCATGCGTGGGAATCCACGTCGTAAACAATAATATCATCTTTAGAAACCAGTGCATCAATTGCAGATAATATTCCCTGATAACCGAAATTAAGCAGATAAGAAGATTCTTTATGGACAAAATCAGCCAACTCCTTCTCTAATTGCTCATGAAAATCTGTATGTCCACTCATCATGCGAGCCCCCATAGGATATGCTGCTCCATATTCAGCTGCAGTTTCCCCGTCTACCTTCTTAATTTCAGGTAAATTAGCCATGCCCAGGTAATCATTGATACTCCAGGTAATCACTTCTTTTCCCTGAAATTTCATTCGGTTTGAAATAGGGCCTTCCAACTTTGGAAAAACAAAATATCCTTCTGCCTGGGATGCCCATTTACCCAAAGGTCCTTTATTCTCAATGATTCTAGCAAATAAATCTTTCATCTGGCCTCGTTTGGTTAGTCCACAAAATTATGGAATTTTGATCACGATTCATAAATTATTTTATTTGGTAACAAAAAAGGCAACAGTAGGTTACTGTTGCCTTCAAAATCTGAATCTATATTGTTTATTTCACATATTGAATCTGCTGCTCTTCTTCAACATTTTTACTGTCAAAAAAGCCCTGGTCACTCATCCACTGATCATTATAAATCTTACTCATATACCTGGAGCCATGATCGGGAAATATGACAACTACATTACTGTTTTTAGTAAATTCTCCCTGGGCATTTAGTTGTTTAACCGCTTGCATAACGGCTCCACTGGTATACCCTACAAAAATACCCTCTGTACTGGAAATTTCCCTTGCGGTATGCGCACTTTCCTCATCTGTAACTTTAATAAATTCATCAATAACCTTAAAATCAGTGGCATCGGGAATTAAGTTCTTACCCAGACCTTCTATTCGATAGGGATATATTTCATCATTATCGAATTCCCCGGTTTCGTGAAACTTTTTCAAAACAGATCCATAGGCGTCAACTCCTATGATCCTAATATTCGGGTTTTGCTCTTTTAAAAAACGGGCAGTACCCGAAATTGTGCCCCCTGTACCACTACAAGCTATCAAATGAGTTATATTGCCATTTGTTTGTTCCCATATTTCAGGACCGGTAGATTTATAATGCGCTAATATATTCAGTGCATTGAAATATTGATTGATATAGACTGATCCCTTAATTTCTTCATGAAGACGTTTTGCAACCTGATAATAGGATCTGGGATCATCCGCACTTACGTGCGCAGGACACACATATACTTTTGCGCCCATAGAACGCAGCATATCAATTTTATCCTTCGAAGACTTTGAGCTTACAGCCAATACACATTCGTAGCCTTTTATAATACTTACCATGGCAATGCTAAAGCCCGTATTCCCCGATGTAGTCTCTATAATTGTATTGCCAGGCTCAAGAATGCCACTCTTTTCCGCTTGATCAATAATATATGAAGCTATTCTATCCTTAGAGGAATGGCCCGGATTGAAGGCCTCAATTTTTGCATAAAAATTCCCCTTAAGAGGCGCAGAAATCTTATTAAGCCTAACAAGCGGGGTGTTTCCAATTAAATCAAGGATCGAGTTATGAGCATTTATCTTATTTTCCATAAAGAAAGGTTAGGTCGATAAATCTTATTTAACAGATTATAATCTGGCGACAAAATTACTATTTTTTTTTTATTTACCCGTTTTACCTTCTAAATCAATTAGAAAACTATATTCTTTAGCCGTTTCTTTCAATGCCTCAAATCTTCCCGAGGCACCACCATGCCCAGCATCCATGTTGGTATAAAGAAAGAGTTTATTCGTATCTGTTTTATTAGCTCTAAGTTTTGCGACCCACTTCGCTGGTTCCCAATATTGCACCTGAGAATCATGTAAACCCGTATATACAAACATGTTAGGATAATCTTGTGCGACAACATTATCATATGGGGAGTAAGATTTCATATAGTCATAGTGCTCTTTGTTATTTGGATCACCCCATTCATCAAATTCTCCTGTAGTTAATGGTATGGAACCATCCAGCATCGTTGTAATAATATCTACAAAAGGAACTGCAGCAATAACCCCGTTGTACAAATCAGGAGCCATATTAACTATTACACCCATAACTAAGCCCCCTGCAGAACCACCATAAGCATATAAATGCTCTTTACTCGTGTAATTACTTTCAATTAAAAACCTAGAGCAATCGATAAAATCTGTGAAGGTATTTTTCTTGTTTAGGAGTTTTCCATCTTCATACCAGGGTCTGCCCAGATATTCTCCACCCCGCACATGCGCAATAGCAAAAATAAAACCTCTATCTAAAAGGCTTAACCTCACCGTCGAAAAATAAGGGTCCGAGGTACTGCCGTATGAGCCATATGCGTATTGTAAAAGTGGACTATTCCCGTCTAATTTAGTGTCTTTGTGATAAATCAAAGAGATAGGTACTTTTGCGCCATCGCGTGCTTTTGCCCATATTCGTTCGGAACGGTAATTTTCTTTATTAAACTTACCCCCTAAAACTTCCTGTTCTTTTTTTATTTCCTTCACCTTAGTACTCATATTGAAATCAATAATGGCATATGGTGAAGTCATTGAATTGAATACGTAACGAAAATTATCCGTGTCAAAATTAGGATTTGCATAAGGGTATGCTACATAAGTTTCACTATCAAACGGGATGTAATAACTGTCAGATTCATCCCATTTTGTAATCTTTAATTTATTAAGGCCATTATCGCGTTCTGTGAGAACATAGTAGTCCTTGAATATTTCAATATCCTCAAGCAGAATATTGGGCCTGTGTGTAATAAATTCTACCCAGTTTTCGGAGGATGTATTATTCTCATCAACCTTCATCAATTTAAAATTGGTAGCTTTATCTTTATTTGTGAGTATATAAAAATTGTTTTCAAAATGATAAATAGAATACTCCAAGCCCCTTTCTCTTTCTGAGAATAACTTAAAATCTCCATTAGGATTATCAGCGTTAAGTATTTGAAATTCAGTTGTTAACGTGCTATATGAACCAATAATTATATATTTTTTGGATTTTGATTTGTAAACAAATGTATTGAAGGTATCATCCTGCTCATGAAATATTAATTCATCTTCCTCACTTGGATGGCCCAGAATATGTTTGTATATCTTATCAGATCTCAAAGTAACCGGATCTTTCTTTGTATAAAATAAAGTTTTATTGTCATTCGCCCAGACTGCACTGCCTGTAGTATTATCTATCTTATCAGAATAAATTTCACCCGTTTCAAGGTTTTTTATCTGAATGTGGTATTGTCTTCTGCTTATTGTGTCCGTACCAAACGCCGCGAGTTTGTTATCTGGACTTACAGTAACACCCCTGAGGTCAAAATATTCATGCTCCTCTGCAAGTTCATTACAATTGAAAATTATTTCTTCGGCCGATTCAAGGTTGCCCTTTTTTCTGGAATAGATAGGGTATTCCTTCCCAATCTCATACCGTGTTATGTACCAATATCCATTTAATTTGTACGGCAAGGAAGAATCATCTTCCTTAATACGGCCTTTCATTTCCTCAAACAATTCCTGCTGGAAAGATTTGGTATGTTCAGTAAGGGCGCTGTAATAATTATTTTCTTCTTCCAAATAAGCCAGAACTTCTTTATTATCCCGCTGGTTTAGCCACAAATAGTCATCCACGCGTATATCGTCATGCTTTACTAATTTAACAGGTATTCTTTTAGCCGTGGGGGCATTTATAACTTCCATATTTTGATTTTGATTCTGGCATGAAGCAGCCATGATAAGAATAATAAATAAAACGATTGTTCTTTTAAGAAAGTGTATCAGTATAACTTATTTTTAAGGGCGCAATTTAGTAATTTTGACCTTAGTAACGCTAAATAGAAAGATATGTTTGGAGACTTAATGGGAATGATGGGGAAACTAAAAGAAACCCAGGAAAAGGTAAAAGCCACAAAAGAACGATTAAATTCGGTTATACTTGAAGAAAAATCTTCTGATGACCTTCTTTCCGTAACCATCACGGCTAATAGAACTTTAAGGGCTATTAATATAGATGATCAATTGCTGCAAGACAAGGAGCAATTAGAGGATTATCTGGTCCTTACCCTGAATAAGGCCATAGAAAAAGCCACTGAAATAAATGAAGCAGAATTAGCCGCAGTAGCTAAAGAAGGAATGCCTGATATTCCCGGAATGGATTCTTTTTTAAGTAATAAATAGTGGAATTAAGCTTATCCTGGTAAGTTAATTAAGTATGAAAGTTCGTCCATTTTTAATACTTTTAAAAAAAAACTCACTACATGATAAAGATAAATAAGGATGATAACAACACGTATAATTTCTCTTTAAACACCACTAGTGGTAATGCCTTGTTTTATAGTGTAGGGTTTTCAAGTGAAGAAGAGATCAAGAATGTTGTTAGTGGTTTGAACATGACAGATAAACAACAATATATCTTTGAGCGTAAGACTGATCATGATGGAAACTTCCTTTTTAACCTCAAGGATAGAAAGGGACAACTTATTGGCAATAGCCAACTTTATGGGTCTGAGGCAGGAATGGAGAATGGTATAAAAAATCTAAAAAAAAGTATCGCTACCCTGAACAAGTCTGAAGAATTATAGATTTTTTAAGGTTTTTAGTAAAGTTTCGTGCATTTCATCAGTGTAGTCCATATGTGTTACCACGCGTAATTTGTTATTTCCCATACTAATTATATGAATGTCATTTTTGTGAAGTTTTTGAATAAAATCCTCTGCACTAAAATAGTCGTCATTAATTTCAAAGATTATAATATTGGTCTCCCAAGGTTCCACTTTCTTTATAAAGGGCAAACTTTGTAGCAATGTACCAATTTCTCTTGCTTTTTTATGATCATCTGCAAGACGGTCAATATGGTTATCCAGCGCATAAATGCCGGCTGCAGCCATAAAACCAGCCTGACGCATACCACCACCCAGTATTTTTCTAATGCGCAATGC